>Ga0074197_1000084_pt1 | contig 154736 bp, 127 predicted proteins | sample EPASupsiteSAE305_FD_64526 | JGI IMG/M metagenome (GOLD analysis project Ga0074197, IMG submission 64526) | Bioremediated contaminated groundwater microbial communities from EPA Superfund site, New Mexico - SAE3-05 reassembly with SPADES | ecosystem: Environmental > Aquatic > Deep subsurface >... | reverse complement strand
TGGCTGCGGGCCTGGGTGAACCAGCGGAGTTTGGCGGCCAGGCGGAACAGCCAGGCGGGGAGGAGGGGGCGGGCCATGGAGGCGCTGGCTTCGGAGGGGATGCCGCGGCCGGCGGCCAGGGCCGGGGCGGCTTGGCGGAGGGCGGCGATCTGGTTGCGGAACATGAAGCCCATGCTGGCCAGGGGCTTGCCGTGCAGCACTTCGCCGGCGCCCATGGCCAGGCCGCCGGCCCAGCCGAGTCCGGCGTTGTGGGCGAAGCGGCGCAGCTGGGCCATGGCGGAGCGGTTGTGGGCCGCTTCCGGGTAGCCGCTGTTGAGCAGGCCGGCGACCCGCTGTAGGCGGCCGGGCTGGGCGGCGATCTGTTCCAGGGCCTTGAGGACCAGGCCCGGCAGGCCGTCCACGTAGAGGGGGGCGGACACCACCAGCAGCTCGGCTTCGCCCAGGGCGGCCAGGGCGGCGTCGGCGCGGCGGCCGGGCTTGATGAAGTCGATGACGTGTACCAGGGTGACGGCGACGCCCTGCCGTTCCAGGTTTTCCGCCAGGCTGCGGGCCAGGGATTCGGAGGTGCTTTCGCCCTTGGGCCGGGCACTGCCCACCAGCAGGGCGGCGCGCTGCACCGGCGCCGGCGGCAGGGCCGGGTCCGGCGCGCAGGCCCGGGCCAGGGCATCCGCCGGCGGGTGGTGGGGGAAGGGTTCGCCGTCGCTGCCGGCCAGGGCCTGGGCGAAGCGGGCGGCCAGGGCTTCCTCCCAGGGGGCGGTGGCGGGGGCCAGCACCAGGGTGTGGAAACGGGGGGCCATGAGGTTGATGGCGTTGCCGCCGGCGAAGGCGGCGAACAGTTCCCGGGCCGCCGCATCGGGCGTGGCTTCCAGGCCGACGAAGAGCATGGCCGGATAGCGCTCGTAGCGGGGCTGGTGGCGGGTGACGCCGAGGGATTCGTGGAAGAAGGGGTGGATCACGCCCAGCAGCCGGTCCAGGGCGCCCTTGAGGGAGAGCCGGTAGCCGCCGTGGAAGAGGGGCGTCACCATCACCGCCAGGTCGGCCTGCTGGAAGGCCTTGGCGATGGCGTTGGCGTCGTCCTGGGTGCGGCACAGGCCGGGGGTCTTGGTCCAGCATTCGAAGTCGCCCAGGCAGGGGGCCAGGCGCACCTCTTCCAGGCGGAAGCGGCTGATCAGGGCGCCGCTGTCGGTGGCCAGGGCGGCCAGCCGGTCGGCCACCCGGCGGTCGGGGCCGTCGTCGTCGGGGGTGGCGTCGAGGATGAGGATGCGGCGGTCGGCGGCGGGTGTGGTGGGCGGCTGCATGGGCGGACGGGGGAATGGAATTGGCATGATGTTGCCATGATCCCGGGGCCGGGGAAATGGCGATGTGCAGCGGGGAGGCAGGTCGGGGCGCCCAGGACAAGCGGTTTAGGCAGCTGCCGGCAATAGTCACTTTCGGTTATGGCCCTAACCGGATATCCGAATAGGCGCGGCGGAGTGCCCTCCCTAGACTTGATCCCAAACAAACCAAGTACAGGGAGTACAGCCATGACCCATGTCCCATCCGTGCCTGCAGGGGCGCCGGCCGGCGCCTTGACGCGCCTGTGGCGCGGCGCCGCAGCCACCTTCCTCCTCTCCGCCCTGGCCGCCGCCGGCCTGGGCCGGGCCGAAGCCGCCGATGCCGGCCAGATCGCCCGGGGCGAATACCTGGCCCGCCTGGGCGACTGCGTTGCCTGCCACACCGCCGAGGGCGGCAAGTCCATGGCCGGCGGCCGGGAACTGGCCACGCCCTTCGGCGTGCTCTTCTCCACCAACATCACGCCGGACAAGGAAACGGGCATCGGCAACTACACCTTCGCCCAGTTCGACCGGGCCATGCGCAAGGGCGTGGCGGCGGACGGCCACAATCTCTACCCGGCCATGCCCTATCCCTCCTACGCCAAAATGACCGGCGAGGACATGCAGGCCCTCTACGCCTACCTGATGCAGGGCCTGGCGCCGGTGAAGCAGGCCAACAAGCCCACCGCCATGCGCTGGCCCTTCAACCAGCGCTGGGGCCTTTCCCTGTGGAACTGGGCCTTCCTCGACGCCACGCCCTTCCAGCCCGACGCCGGCAAGGACGCCACCTGGAACCGGGGCGCCTACCTGGTCCAGGGCCTGGGCCACTGCGGCGCCTGCCACACGCCCCGGGGCATCGCCTTCCAGGAGAAGGCCATGAGCGACGCCGGCAGCAAGGGCAAGCACTTCCTCGCCGGGGAGACCGTGGAATCCTGGCGCGCCCTGAGCCTGCGCGGCCTGTGGACGGTGGAGGACACCGCCCTGTTCCTCAAGACCGGGCAGAACCGCTTTGCCACCGCCTCCGGCAACATGGCCGAGGTCATCCACCACAGCACCCAGCACGTGAAGGACGAGGACCTGGTGGCCATCGCCACCTATCTCAAGTCCCTGCCCCCGGGCGAGCATGAGCTGCCGGCCCCCAGCGTGCCCCGCAGCGAGGTGGCGGGCAAGGTCCCAGGCAACCTCTTCAGCTCCCGCGGCGGCCTGGCCTACGTGCAGTTCTGCGGCGACTGCCACCGCCAGGACGGCAACGGCGTCAGCAAGATCTTCCCGCCCCTGGCCGGCAACCCGGCGGTGACGGCGAAGGATCCGGCCACCCTGCTGCACATCACCCTCACCGGCTGGAAGACCGCCTCTACGGCGGCCCATCCCCGGGTATTCACCATGCCCGGCTTTGCCCGCCTCAACGACCAGGAGCTGGCCGAGCTGATCACCTTCGTCCGCAGCAGCTGGGGCAACGGCGGCGAAGCCGTGACCGCCTCCCAGGTGAAGAAGATGCGGGCCGAAGTGGTGAAGCAGGACCCCAAGGCCATCGACAACAGCAAGTTCGAGACGCCGCGCCTGGCCGACATGCTGGCCAAGCCCAACGCCGAACAGCTGGTGCGCGGCATGCGTCTGCACCTGGAAACCAAGGACCTGCTACCCAACCATGTGGGTGACCAGCTCAACTGCACCAGCTGCCACCTCAATGCCGGCACCGTGGCCGACGGCTCGCCCTTCGTCGGCGTCTCCGCCTTCTTCCCCAGCTACGCGCCCCGGGCCGGCCGCATCATCACCCTGGAGGACCGCATCAACGGCTGCTTCAAGCGCTCCATGAACGGCAAGCCCCTGCCCGTGGAGTCGGCGGACATGAAGGCCATGGTCGCCTATTTCGACTGGATGAAGGGTGCCACCAAGCCGGAAGACAAGGTGCCCGGCCGCGGCATCGGCAAGATCGACCGTTCCCTGAAGCCCAACAGCGACAACGGCAAGAAGATCTACGCCGAGCAGTGCGCCGTGTGCCACGGCGAGAACGGCGAAGGCCTCAAGTCCGCCGACGGCAAGATGGTCTATCCGCCGCTGTGGGGCGACGAGTCCTTCAACATCGGCGCCGGCATGGCCCGCACCTATACCGCCGCCGCCTTCGTCAAACGCAACATGCCCATCGGCTTCCACGGCAAGTTCCCCCTGGGCCAGGGCGGCCTCTCCGACCAGGAGGCCCTGGACGTGGCCGAGTATTTCAGCCACCAGCCCCGCCCGGACTTCCCCGAAAAGGTGAAGGACTGGCCCAAGGACAAGAAGCCGGAGGACGCCCGCTACTGAGGCCCCCTTTCATCCAGCTTTCCGACCCGCCTTGAGCCTGAGGCTGCCGCCCCCTCCCGGGGCGGCTTTTTTCCGGGGGGCGGATCGAGATTGACGTAGCCGAGGAGAAACCCGACCCCCAGCCATCTGCATATGCATTCAGAATAGAGAGCGCCCGACCGCTCCGTCACTCATTCCCGAACTTCGAGAGGAGATACCCCATGAGAAAACTGATTACCCCGCTGCTGTCCGGCCTCCTGTTGCTGCCGGCGCTGCTGCCCCTGTCGGCCCAGGCTGTCGACGGCAGCGACATCATGCAGAAGGGCGGCGCCAATCCGGCGGCCATGCCCTGCATCACCTGCCACGGTACCGACGGCAAGGGCATGGCCGCCGCTGGCTTTCCGCGCCTGGCGGGCCTGCCCGAGGCCTACATCGCCAAGCAGCTGGCCGACTTCAAGGCCGGTCGCCGGGAGAATGCGGTGATGCAGCCCATCGCCCAGTCCCTTACGCCTGAGGAAGTGGCCGCCGTGGCCAAGGCCTACGCCGAGCTGCCCAAGGTCAATATCAAGCCCGGCCCGGTGGAGCGGCCCCAGCCCGGCAGCGGCGCCTGGATCGCCCTGCGCGGCGCCTGGGAGCGCAACATCCCCGAATGCACCCTGTGTCATGGTCCCGCCGGCGTCGGCGTGGGCGACACCTTCCCGCCCCTGGCAGGCCAGTCCGCTCTCTACATCGAGAATCAGCTCAAGGCCTGGCGCGGCACCAAGGCCGTGGCCGCGACCCGCAAAACCAAGGCGGTGGCCGCCGTGCCGCCCAGCCGCCGCAACGACCCCAACGGGCTCATGGCTCACATCGCCGTGGATCTGAGCGAAGCCGAGATCAAGGCCGTGTCCGACTATTTCGCCGGCCTGGGGGAATCCAAGGAAGCCTTCGACGAAAGCCAGCATCGCCTGCGCTGAGACGAACGTTCCCCCTACATCGAAAGGATTCCCGCCATGAAAAACGCCAAGATTCTTGCCGCCCTGCTGGGCAGCATCTGCCTGTTCGCCGGTGTTGCCCAGGCAGCCGACACCGCCAACACTCCCCGTAATTCCCGCCTGGACGACCAGACCCAGCTGCCCAAGGCCCCGGCCAAGCCGGTGAGCCAGCAGTACTTCCAGCCTCCGGCCGACACCGACATTCCCAACAACGCCTTCGGCGAGCTGGTGCGCCGGGGCCAGGACCTGTTCATGAACACCAAGGCCCTGGCGCCCGAGTATGTGGGCAACGAGATGAACTGCGTGAACTGCCACATCGACCGGGGCCGCAAGGCCAACTCGGCGCCTTTGTGGGCGGCCTATCCCATGTATCCGGCCTACCGCAAGAAAAACAACAAGGTGAATACCTATGTGGAGCGCATGCAGGGCTGCTTCCAGTTCAGCATGAACGGTAAGCCGCCGACGGCCGACAGCGAAATCCTCACCGCCCTCACTACCTACGCCTACTGGCTGTCCACCGGCGCCCCCACGGGCAAGGCCCTGCCGGGCCGGGGCTTCGACGAGCCGCCGCCGCCCAAGGGCGGCTACGACATCGCCCGGGGCAAGGCGGTCTATGAGAAGCAGTGCCAGCTGTGCCACGGCGAAAACGGCGAGGGCAAGAAGGTGGGCGTCACCTCCGTCTTCCCCGCCCTGTGGGGCAAGGACTCCTACAACTGGGGCGCCGGCATGCACCGCATCAACACCGCCGCCGGCTTCATCCAGCACAACATGCCCCTGGGCCGGGGCGAGACCCTCTCGGACCAGGAGGCCTGGGACGTGGCCGCCTACATCAATTCCCACGAGCGGCCCCAGGACCCGCGCCTGGTCAACGGCAGCATCGACGAGACCCGCAAGCGCTACCACGCCGACGACGGCGTCAATCTCTACGGCGTGGTGGTGAACGGCAAGAAGCTGGGACAGGGCGTGCAGTAGGCCCGGCTGTTTCCCTTATTCCCAACCCCCGGAAAGGGGCCATGACAGCCCCCTTTCCTTTTCGCAGCCGTACCGCTCCAGGGACGGCTGCTTTTTTTTTGCTCAGAGGAACATGCCGCCGGAAGCCTCGATGCGCTGGGCGGTGATCCAGCCCGTCTCCTCCGACAGCAGGGCGGCCACGGCATGGCCGATGTCGTCCGGCTGGCCGACCCGGCCCAGGGCGGTCTGGGCGGCGATGAAGGCGTTGAGCTGGGCGTTGTCGCGCACGGCGCCGTCGCCGAAGTCGGTCTCGATGGCGCCGGGGGCCAGCACATTGACGGCGATGCCCCGGGGCCCGAGTTCCTTGGCCAGGTAGCGGGTCAACACCTCGATGCCGCCTTTCATGCTGGCGTAGGCGGCATAGCCGGGCAGGGCGAAGCGGGCCAGGCCGGTGGAGACGTTGAGGATGCGCCCGCCGTCGTTGAGCAGGGGCAGAAGGGCCTGGGTGAGGAAGAAGGGCCCTTTCAGGTGGGTGTTCATGAGCAGGTCGAACTGGGCCTCCGTGGTCTCGGCGAAAGCGGCGTTGATGCCCATGCCGGCGTTGTTCACCAGGAAGTCGAAACGCTCCCGCTGCCAGGTCCCGGCCAGGGCCTGGCGCACCGCCTCGGCGAAGGCGGGGAAGCCGGCGGCTTCATCCACCGCCAGGGGCAGGGCCACGGCACGGCGGCCCAGGGCCTCGATCTGGGCGACGACGGCAGCCGCCTCGTCGGCCCGGCTGCGGTAGGTGAGGATGATGTCCACGCCGCGGGCGGCGAGCTTGAGGGCGGCGTTGCGGCCCAGGCCCCGGCTGCCGCCGGTGATGAGTGCGATCTTGGTCATGTCTGGCTCCTTGAAGGTGGGGGAGGGCCGGCTTTGGGGCCGACCGTGGAAGCCAGTCTATTGATCGAAAAGTGTCGGATAAATACGCGGTATTTGTTTAGACTGTTCGTCATTCATAGACAATGAGGGCGCCATGGACCAGCTCGACGCCATGCAAATCTTCCTGCGGGTGGCCGAACTGGCCAGCTTCACCCAGGCCGCCGACAGCCTGGGCCTGCCCAAGGCCAGCATTTCCGCTGCCGTGCAACGGCTGGAGAGCCAGCTCGGCGCCCGCCTCCTGCACCGCACCACCCGCCGGGTGCAGCTGACCCAGGACGGCCAGGCCTACTACGAGCGCAGCCGGGACCTGCTGGCGGACATGGAGGAACTGCAGACCATGTTCCGCCGCGACGAAGCCCTGCTCAGCGGCCGCCTGCGGGTGGACATGCCGGCCGGGACGGCGCGCCACGCGGTCATGCCCCGGCTGCCGGAGTTTCTCGAACGGCACCCGGGGCTGGAGGTGGAAGTGAGCAGCACCGACCGCCGCGTGGACCTGGTGCGGGAAGGCTTCGACTGCGTGCTGCGGGTGGGCGCCCTGGGGGATTCCTCCCTGGTGGCCCGGCCCCTGGGCCAGCTGCGCCAGCTCAACCTGGCCAGCCCGGCCTACCTGGAACGGCACGGCACGCCCCATTCCCTGGAAGACCTGGCCGCCCACCGGCTGATCCATTACGTCCCCATCCTGGGGGGCAAATCCCCCGGCTTCGAATACGAGGACGGGGCTGGGGAGTTGCGCCGCATCCCCATGGCCGGGGCGGTGACGGTGAACAATTCGGATGCCTACACCGCCGCCTGCCTGGCCGGCCTGGGCCTGATCCAGGTGCCGCTGGCCGGCATGCAGGCCCTGCTGCAGGCTGGTCTGCTAGTGCCGGTGCTGCCCGGGTTCAACGCCCCGCCCATGCCGGTGCATCTCCTCTATGCCAACCGCCGCCACCTGCCGCGCCGGGTGCGGGTCTTCATGGATTGGCTGGTGGCGGTGGTGGCGGACTATGCCGGCGGCGAGGCGGCGGGATGAGGGCGGTGCTGAGGCAGGAAGCGGTGATGCAGGAAGGAGCAGGCCGCCTGAGCCGCCCCGGCCGCCTTCAGGGCCGGGCGAAGTCGATCCGTTCCACCGTGTAGCCCTTCTTCTGCATCAGGGCGGGCAGGCCGGTGGGGCCGAACAGGTGCAGGCTGCCGACGCCGACGAAGACCCGGCTGCCCTGGCGGTGCAGCTGGTCGATGCGTTTGGCCATGTCCGGGTTGCGCTCGTTGAGCAGGCGCTGCATGGCCTTGCGTTCCACCGGCGTTTCCATGCACTCGCACCAGGCGGGATAGTCCGCCATGGTGGTGTAATCCCCTTCCTCCCAGGCCTTGGCCAGGCGCCTGAGGGCGCCCAGGGCCTTCTCCGACTCCAGGGAATTGAGGCTGGCCTCGACGAAGGCCTGGGTTTCCCGGGGCGTCTTCATGTGCAGGGCTTTCATCTGCAGTTCCGGCTCCTCCAGGGAAACCACCGGGCGCTTGGTGCCGTGGCCGAAGCCGGCCAGCATCACGTCCAGGGCGTAGGCCGGGTCCAGCCCTTCCTTCTTCGCCAGCATCACTGTCAGGGTCACCACCTGCAGTTCCGGCGACAGGGCGGCGATGGCGGCGTAGGGCAGGCAGGAGGCCTCTGCCTGGCGACGGATCCGCTCCTGCAACCCGGCCGGCAGTTTTGGCCCCTTGCGGAACAGCATCAGCTGCTGGATGCGGGCGGCGATGGCCGGGTCGAGCACGTCCATCTCCAGGGCCACCGTGTCCGTCTCCGCCATGGCCCGGCGCATCAGGGGGCCCGGGTAGAGCCATTCCTGCTTGCCCACGTGGACCGTGCCGTAGAGGTAAGAAGCACGCCCGTCCTTCTCGATGCGCCAGAGAAAGCCGTGGTCCCGGGCGTTCTTCAGGTATTCCCGGGTCTCCTCCGCCGAGGGCGGCGCGTGCTGGGTGGCGGGGCAGTCCGTCGGCGTCTGGGCCAGGCCCTGGAAGGAGAGGAGCAGGGCGACGGCAAACAGCAGGCTCCGGCAGAGGGCGCGGGGAGACAGACGTGACATATAAGACATGGCGGGGAACATGGCGGAAAACATGGCGGGCGTGGCGGCGGTCGGTGGGGGCAAAGGAGAATCGGCATTGTCCCCCGGCCGGGGGTGTTGGCAAGTGCGGCTGGGGGCTGGCAGCCCGCCTCAGGGCAGGGGCTTGCCGTTGCTCCTGGGGCCGAGGGGAAATTCCGGTGTCTGGCGCGGATCGGGCCAGCCCTGGCCGTGGCTGGCCTCGGGCACCAGCTTCAGGTTTTCCTGTCGCGGCCCCAGCAGGGCCGCCGGCCAGCGGCGGGCCAGTTCCGCCGGCATCACCGTGTCCCGCCCGCCGATCCAGTGGATCTGGGAGATGGCGGCAAGCCGCTGCGCCTGGTCGGCCGGGTTGAGGGAGGTATCGAGGGGCGTCAGCCGGTGGAAGGTGGTCCATGCCCGGTGGTCCAGATTGCCGGCGATGGTCACCAGGCGGGCCACATCGCTGCGGCGGGCCGCCAGCAGGGCGGCCACGGCGCCGCCGCCCGAGTAGCCCACCAGCACCAGGGTGCGGGCCTCCTGGCGCGCCTTCAGCTGGTCCAGGGCCTGGTTCATGGCGTCGATCACCTCCGGCGCGAAGCGGCCGTCGGTCCAGTAGCGCTGCGCACAGGGGGCCGCGCCGGGCTCGGCGTACTGGCAGGGCCGGGCCAGGTAGGCCGCCTTGCCTTCCCGCTGGGCCAGGGCCAGTTGCAGCAGCAGGGGCGAAACCGGGGTGGGGTCGGCCGAGGGCTGGCTGGGATTGAGCCAGGCCAGGCCGTCGCCCTCGATATACACCGCCAGGGTATCCCCCTGGCGGGGGGTCACGGGTTCGTAGGTGCGCAGGGTGAAGGGCGCTGCCGTGAGCGTGCCTTTCTGCCATTGCCTGGCGGCCGCCAGGTTGTCGGCATGGTCCTGCCGTTCGCGGGGCAAGGGCAGGGCGGTGCAGGCGCCCAGGGCCAGGCTGAGGAGGACGAGCACAAATCGGTATTTCACGGACATGGGTATCGGCGCGGAGTGGTCAGGCGAAAGCCCGATGATGGCATGAAAATGTCATCTTTGCGGAGCCGTCTGGCGTAATCGGGGCGCATAAGGCGCGTCTTTACAAAAAAATAACAGGAAATGACAGCTTCAAGCTTCTGACATTTGTTTACAATCGCGACGACATAACGCAATGGCATTGTCTGGCGGCGTGGGGATTCGCGTCGGGCCGCAGTCGGTAGCCGCCGCCGTTGCGCCAGGTCCCTCGTGTGCGCCGAGTTGCCGGCCCCCATTTTTCTTGCCCGTTCTCGTTTCAGGTCCATTGATGATGAATAAGTACCTTCCGGTGAAGCTGGCCCGGCGCGGCCCTCTGTGTGCCTTCGTTCCCGAGCGGCGCAAGACACTGGCTGCCGCCATCCAGGCCTGCTTCGGTGCCGACTCTCGGCGCTGGCTGGCGACCCTGTGCCTGTCCCTCGGCATGCCCGCGGCCCAGGCCGTCAACGGCAACTGGAACGGCAGCGTCAGTTCCGACTGGGCGGCGGCGGGCAACTGGGCCTGGTCCGGCGCGGTACCCACCGCCGGCGACGACGCCCTGGTCAGCGTGGCCACCGGCAATACCCCGATCATCGGCTCCGCCACCGCAGCCCATGCCAACACCGTGGTGGTGGGCGGCGGCAGCAACGGCATTCTGACCATCCTGGGGACCCTCAATTCCGCATCCGGCCTGCTCGGCAACAACCTGGGCACGCCCACCACCTCCGGCAGCGTCACCGTCTCCGGGAGCGGCGCCAACTGGAGCAACAGCGGCGATCTCCATATCGGCAACTACGGCGTCGGCGTGCTCAATGTGCAGGGCGGCGCCAGCCTCTCGGCGGGCAACATTTACCTGGGCTCCACCAGCGGTACCAACGGCAGCCTGATCCTGAGCGGCAGCGGTTCCACCGCCACCAGCGGCGGCTACGCCTTCATCGGCAACTCGGGAACGGGCACCCTCAACGTGGGCAGCGGCACCACCCTGACCAGCGCTTCCGGCGGCGTTCTCGGCCTGTATGGCGGCAGCAGCGGCACGGCCACCATCAACGGTACCTGGAACATGGGCAGCGGCAATCTGGTGGTGGGCAGCGGCGGCCAGGGCAACCTGACCATTTCGGCCGGCGGCGACGTCAGCAACGCGGTCGGCAGTATCGGCAGCGCCAGCAACGGCCTGACCAGCAGCGTCACCGTGATCGGCGCCGGCAGCTCCTGGACCAACAGCGACCGTCTTTTCGTCGGCGTCTACGGCAAGGGCCAACTCGACATTCTCTCCGGCGCCACAGTCAGTAGCGGCGATACGGCCTTGGCCCGCTACGCCGGCTCCACCGGCACCGTCAACGTCAGCGGCGCAGGTTCCTCCTGGGGGATCGGCGGTTCCCTGCGGGTGGGCGGCGACATCACCGATGCCGCCAATCCGGGCGGCACCGGCACCCTCAATATCTCGAACGGCGGCCTGGTGACCAGCTCCGCCGGCAGCATCGGCGACAGCCAGAACGCCATCGGCAGCGTCACCATCGACAACGCCGCCTGGAACATTTCCGGCCGCCTGGGCGTGGGCAACTTCGGCAAGGGCACCCTGACGGTGCAGAACGGCGGCACCCTGACCTCCACCGGCGGTCTGGTGGGCTGGCAGAGCAGCAGCACCAACAACTCGGTGCTGGTGACGGGCACCGGCTCCACCTGGACCATGAGCGGCCACCTCTACGTGGGCAACGAAGGCCAGGGCACCATGACCATCAGTGCCGGCGGCAAAGTGACCAATGTGGACGGCTTCATCGGCACTGTCGGCAACGGTGTCAGCGAAGTGACCGTCACCGGCAGCGGCTCCCAGTGGGAAAACCAGGGCGACCTGCTGGTGGGCCAGAGCAGCGGCGGCAAGGGCAAGCTCACCATCGGCAATGGCGCTACGGTGACCTCGGTGCAGGCCATCCTGGGCGACCTGGCCGGCACCACCGGCACGGCGGTGATCACCGGCAGCGGCTCTTCCCTCACCGCCAGCGGCGACTTCAACGTAGGCCGTTTCGGCACCGGTTCCCTGACCCTCGGCAGCGGCGGCACCCTCAGCAGCGACCGGGGCTATGTGGCCAACGAGGCCGGCTCCACCGGCACCGTGCTCATCAGCGGCAGCGGCAGCGGCTGGACCACCACCGGCACCCTGCACGTCGGTTCCCGGGGCGATGGCAGCCTGGTGCTCAGCGACGGCGGCGACATCACCGCCGGCAGCCTGGTCATCGCCCACAGCGCCGGCAGCACCGGCACCCTCAGCATCGGCGCCGAGGAGGGCAGCGCCGCGGCGGCGGCCGGCACCATCCACAGCGGCAGCATCACCCTGGGCGCCGGCGACGGCACCCTGGTGCTCAACCACACCGACAGCAACTACCAGCTTGCCTCCGTCATCGCCGGCACCGGCGATATCAAGGTGCTGGGCGGCACCACCGTGCTGACGGCGGTTAACACCTTTACCGGCAGCACCAGCATCGCCTCCGGCGCCGGCCTCTCCCTGGCCGACAGCGCCGCCCTGGGCGGCAATGTGACGGTGGCCCACGGCGGCACCCTGACTGTCGGCCAGAGCAATGTGGGCGGCAACATCAGCAATTCCGGCACCCTCTCGGTGCCCGAACAAAGCGGCAGCTACAAAACTCTCAGCGTCGGCGGCAACTACACCCAGGCTGGCAACGGCACCCTGCGCCTGGGCGTCAATGGCACCGGCGCCGGCCAGTACAGCCAGCTTTCCGTCACCGGCAGCGCCAGCCTCAACGGCACCCTGGCGGTGGACGTGGCCAGCGGCAGCCCCCTTACCCTGGGGGACCGCCTCAACTCCGTGATCACCGCCACCGGCGGCGTTTCCGGCCAGTTCTCCAGCATCACCGACAACAGCACCCTGTTCAACCTGAGGGCGGTGTACGGCAGCAACGATGTGGACCTGCTTCTGGTGGCCGCCAGCAACAACGCCGTCAGCAGCGCCCTGCAGAGCACCGGCAACAGCCAGGGCGACGGCGCCGGCGCCGTGCTCGACGCCCTCATCGCCCAGAACCCCACCAGCCAGCTGAGTCTGATGTTCGCGCCCCTGACCTCCGCCAGCGAAGTCTCCCGGGCCGTTTCCCAGAGCCTGCCCCTGCTCACCGGCAACAACGTGCTGGCCTCCCAGAGCGTCATCGCCAACGTGGGCCAGCTGATCAACAACCGGGTGGCCGCCGTCACCGGCATGGCTTCCGGCGACAGCCAGTTCGCCGACCGCCAGTTCTGGATCAAGCCCTTCGGTTCCCGCGCCACCCAGGCCGACAGCAACGGCTCCGCCGGCTACCACGCCAGCACCGCCGGCATGGTCTTCGGCCTGGACGGCCAGGTGTCCGACGCCGACCGCCTGGGCGTCGCCCTGGCCTATGCCGACGCCAGCGTGGACAACCGCTCCGCCGTCGCCCCCCACAACGCCAGCGTCAAGCTCTACCAGCTGATTGGCTACGGCAGCCGCAACCTGGCGCCCGGCACCGAACTGAGCTGGCAGGTGGACGGGGGCTACAACAGCAACCGGGGTACCCGCGACATCCGCTTCGCCGGCGTCTCCGCCCATTCCAAGTTCGACACCTACACCGCCCACGCCGGCCTGCGCCTGACCCGCAACCTGACGCTCTCCGAGCGCACCGTGGTGGCGCCTTCCGTGGGCCTGGACTACACCTGGATGCGCAACGCCAGCTACCAGGAAAGCGGCGCCGGCGCCCTCAACCTGCAGGTCAAGCGCCAGGACGTGGAGCAGATTCTCCTCTCCGCCGACGCCCGGCTCTCCCACCGCCTGGACAACGGCATCAACCTCCTCGCCAACCTGGGCGCCGCCTACGACCTGCGTAACCAGCAGGCCGCCGTCACCGCCGCCTATGCCGGCGCCCCGGGCTCCTACTTCATCACCAACGGCGTCGAGTCCGACCCCTGGATCGTCCGTGCCGGCCTGGGCCTCTCCAAGCTCACCGCCGGCGGCCTGGAGATCATCGGCCGGATAGACGGCGAACATCGCCAGGGCTTCAACAACCGCAGCGCCTCCGTCAATTTGCGCTGGGCCTTCTAAGGCAACGCCAGAATCAGGCCGGCCGGTGCCCCCAGGGTGCCGGCCGGCCTTTTTCTTTGCCGACCCAGGGTGATTACTAGGTTGGTGCAAATAAGCGGCTTCGTCAGCTTGGCATCAGGTATGTCGGGAATTGAACGGACATAATGCACGCGAGTCATAGGGTTTATGACTTAGGTCATAAACCAAACTCCAATGCCAACCCGCTCTCCCGAAAGGAGCCGTCATGACGATCGCCAAGCGCCTCGCCATCCTTATTCTCATCGCCGTGGCCGGACTGGTCGTGGTCGGCGCCTTCGGCCTGCGCCAGATGGGCGCCATCAACGCCAACCTCGAGTTCGCCAACGAAAACTCCATCCCCAGCATCCGCATGGTGGCCAACATGGAGTCCTCCTTCTTCCGCCTGCGCACCTTCATGCTCACCTACATCATGAGCCCCGACGCCGAGCGGCCGGCCCTGGCCCAGCAGGTGATGAACAACCGGGAGCGGCTGCAGGGCTACGTCAAGGGCTATGAGCCCCTGGTCAGCGACGACAAGGACAAGGAATACCTGGAAAACTCCAAGCGCATGCTGACGGAGTATTTTTCCCTGATCGACCGGCAGATGGCCTCCATCCGCGCCGGCCAGGTGGACAAGGCGAAGGAGGATGCGGTCCTGGCCGGGGCCCTGGGCCGCCGCATCGCCGACAACGTGGAAGCCCACATCAAGTACAACGAGGAACTGGCCACCCAGGAAGTGCGCAAGGCGGCCGAGGCCTACAGCAGCGGCAAGGTGGTCTCCATGATCGTCATGGTGCTGGCCACCCTGGGCGTGGCCGGCCTGGGCTTTCTGGTCTACCGCCATGTGGAGCAGTCCCTGGGCAATATGGTGACCATGTTCAAGCGCATCGAGCACGACCTGGATTTCACCGGCCGCCTCGAGGTGCGGGGCAGCGATGAAGTGGCCCAGGCCTCCACCGCCTTCAACCGCCTGCTGGACCGCCTGCAGGCCAGCTTCCGGGAAATCAGCAGCCACACCGAGGCCGTCAATACGGCCGCCAACCGGGTGGCCAACGCCTCCCACGAAATGTCCATCGCCTCCGGCCACCAGAGCGAAGCCGCTTCCAGCATGGCCGCCACGGTGGAGGAGATGACCGTCAGCATCAACCACGTGGCCGACCGGGCCGGCGAGGCCAACCAGCTTTCCACCGCCTCCGGCGAGCTGGCCCACAAGGGCGAGGGCATCATCGGCGACACCGTGGCCGGCATCAACAGCATCGCCGAAACGGTGCGTCACGCCTCCGAGCAGATCAGCCGGCTGGAACAGCAGAGCGAGCGCATCAACAACGTGGTCTCGGTGATCAAGGAAGTGGCCGACCAGACCAATCTGCTGGCCCTCAATGCCGCCATCGAGGCGGCCCGGGCCGGCGAGCAGGGCCGGGGCTTCGCCGTGGTGGCCGACGAAGTGCGCAAGCTGGCCGAGCGCACCACCCAGTCCACCCAGGAAATCGCCAGCACCATTCTGGAAATGCAGGCCGGCGCCCAGGCTGCCGTGCAGGGCATCCATGCCGTGGTGGAGCGGGTGGATACCGGCGTTTCCCGGGCCGAGCAGGCCAATCAGGCGATCCAGGAGATCGGCGACGGCTCCCGCCGCACGGTGGATATGGTGGGCGACATTTCCGACGCCATTCGGGAGCAGAGCGTGGCCAGCACCGCCATCGCCCAGCAGGTGGAGAAGATCGCCCAGATGTCCGAGGAGAACAGCGCGGCCGCCCAATCCACCTCCGACACCGCCGGCGAACTGGCCCACCTGGCCCAGGAGATGCAGCAGGTGGTGGCCCAGTACCGGGTGTGAGGGCCAAGGGGTGGCGAGCCTCGCCGCGGTGTAACCAGCACCCGAAGCAGCAAGGAAAAAGGCGCCCATGGGCGCCTTTTTTGTTGCAGCGGTCCGGGCCAAGCAGCCCACGTTCAGCCCGGTTCCTAAGCCCGCACCAGCCGCAGCATGGTGATTTCAGAGGGAGCGCCGAGGCGCTTGGGCGGGCCCCAGTAGCCGGTGCCGCGGCTGGTGTAGACCGTCAGCCGGCCCAGCCGGTGCAGGCCGGCGGTGAAGGGCTGTTGCAGGGGCACGAAGAAATTCCAGGGCCAGAACTGGCCGCCGTGGGTGTGGCCGGAAAGCTGCAGGTCGAAGCCGGCGGCAGCGGCAGCCGGCGCCGAGCGGGGCTGGTGGGCCAGCAGGATGCGGGTTAGCCCCGCCGGGCTGCCGGCCAGGGCCGCCGCCGGGTCGCTGGCCTGGGCCGTATCGAAGGCGCCGGCCGAATAATCCGTCACCCCGGCCAGCACCAGGCGGGCGCCATTGTGGGCGATGACGGTGTGGCCGTTGTGCAGCCCCTTGAGGCCGATGCGCTCGAACTCCGCCATCCAGGCCCCAGCGCCCGAATAGTATTCATGGTTGCCGGTGACGAAATAGCTGCCGTGGCGGCTGCGCAGCTGGCCCAGGGGCGCGGTGTGCTCCCGTAGATGCTCTACGCTGCCATCCACCACGTCGCCGGTGATGGCCACTAGATCAGCCTCCAGCCCATTCACCCGGTTCACGATGGCCTGCACGTAATCCCGCTTGATGGTGGGCCCCACGTGGATGTCGCTGAGCTGGACGATGGTGAAGCCCTCCAGTTCCGGCGGCAGGTCGGCCAGGGGCACCTCCACCCGGACGATGCGGGCCACCCGCCGCGCATTGACGTAGCCGAAGAGGGTGAACAGGCCGGCGGCAGCCACCACCGCCAGGGCCGTGGGCTGCGCCAGGGAAGGCGCGCCGGCCAGCAGCAGGCCCGCATCCCGCAGCAGGGTCAGCACCAGCACCGAAGAGAAGAGGCCCATGGCCAGGCTGCCCAGCCAGCTGAGCCGGTCCGCCAGGGCCGGGTTGTCGGTGACGAAGCGGCCCAGCAGGCCCAGCGGCACCAGGCAGGCGGAAAGGGCCAGCCCGGCAATGGCCAGGGCCAGGGCGGCGGGATGCAGATCCAGCGACGGCAGCAGGCGCCAGCCGATGTAGGCATGGAGGCCGCCCATGAGGGGCAGCACGCGCCACAGGGCCCGGCGCAGGCGGCCGGGCAGGGCGGGCTGGGCCGCAGCAGCGGGCGGTGTGGCCGGGGCCCCGGGGCGGGGGGAGGTCAGGGAGGCAGGGCGCATGGGGCTTGTCCAGGGAGGCCGGCGTGTGGCCGGCGGCCCCGGGGCGGCACGAGGCGCGCCCGGGGCCCGGGGAGGTTTCAGACCATCAAGCCTGGTCGGCCGGTTTGTCCGCGGCCTTGGCCTGGGGTTCGGCGCCTTCCGCCTGGGGCGTGCAGCAGCGGCTCCAGCGGCTGTGGAAGCGCCCCTTGAGCTGTTGCCGCTCTTCTTCCGTCAGGCTTTCCCAATGGGCCCGACGTTCGCGCCAGTGGTGGAAGCCGCCGCCGCGCATGCCGCCGAAGAGGATGCGGCTCAGCACCAGCACGCCCAGGGCCTGCCAGTAGCCGATGGGGGAGACCCCGGCAAAGAGGTCCGGCAGCAGGCAGTTCCACAACTGCATCACCACCCAGGTAAGGGCGCCGATGCCGACCACGACCATCAGGCCGATCTTGAGGCAGCGCGAGGCGCAGCCGGATTTTCCAGTTCTGCATTTCATATTGGTTTCCTGTTCAGGATTGGGGTTCGTAAAGGGGCCGCAGCCGCAGGCGCAGGTGCAGCACCGCCTGCCGCTTCCAGCCGAGCAAGGTGTTCATGGGCACGCCGCTCTCCGCCGCCATCTCCTTGAAGCTGCGGCCGTCGATCTCGTGGGCGATGAAGGTTTCCCGCGGCCCCGGCGCCAGTTCCTCCAGGGCCGTGGCGATGGCGTCGAGCCACAGGCGGCGCAGATAGGCCGCCTCCGGCCCGCCGTCATCCGCCGGCAGGGCGGCTTCCAGCCAATGCTCCTCGTCGCCGTCTTCCAGCACGGCCACGGGCAGGGGTTCCTCCCGGCGCTTGCGGAAGCGGTCCACGATGCGGTGGCGGGCCACCCGGAACAGCCAGGCCCCCACCTGCTCGATGGGCTCCGGCAGGCGCCAGGCCTCCACCAGCTCGAAAAACACGTCCTGCAGAATGTCCTCCGCCTCGCCCGGGTCGGGCACGCGCCGGCGAATAAAACTCCCCAGCCGCCCGCTCTCCCGGGCAATGGCTTCAGTCAGGCGTCGGTTCTGCTCGGCCATCAGGCGGGTCTCGTCGTGGGGCAGGGAAAGGGAGAACGATGTGTCCATGCCTGGGTAGACGAACGGGGAGCATGGATATTGTGGGTAGGTGAAAAAATAGTTGAGCGGTGAGGGCGGCGGTCATGTGCAGTCGGGCACGGGCTTGAGCCGTCAAGTGGACGGTGTATTTGTCTATTTATTGGCTAATGCTGCCGTTAGCCGTTACTTAATCAATCGGCGGGAATGAGACCGCTGCCGTCATCGAGAGAGCCTCTTCTTGCTATGCCTGCTACAGATTTCTGGGGGTTGCGCAAGATTAATCTCGGTCTGTCATACTACTTGTCATGTCACAAAAAGGCTTTCCCATGCCAAACGATTACGCGCAGTATCAGGAAGAAGTCGCAGCGGATGTCGCGAAGGTTCTCGCCGATGCCGAGTGCCAGCCCATCCTATTTATCGGCTCAGGTTTCTCGAAACGGTATGCACGAGGACCAAATTGGGAGGAGTTGCTGACTGCTCTGGCCAAGAAATGCCCCCTGATCGACAAAGACTTCGCCTATTTTAAGCAGACGTACAACGGTGATCTCAAGAAGATCGGCTCGGTCTTCACCGACCTATATCGGGAATGGGCTTGGGACAAGGGCAAGGGTGAGTTTCCAACCGACTACTTTAGCGCAAGTGTGCCAGCCGACATTTTCATTAAACACTCGATCGCGGAACTGCTCACGGACCTTGGGGCGGATGCAGAAGGATCCTACGGTTCGCCGGAGTTAGATGCAGAGGTAGAGGCTCTGAAGAACATCAGTGCGCACGCGATCATTACGACGAACTACGACGAGGTGATTGAGCCTCTCTTCCCCGAATATGAGGTAATCATCGGGCAGCAGATTATGAGGAAAGGCTACCTCTCGATCGGCGAGATATTCAAGATTCATGGTTGCCGGACGATACCGCAATCGATTGTTGTCAATGAAGCGGACTACCAGCGTTTTGATGAGGACCACAAGTATTTAAGTGCAAAGTTGCTAACGTACTTCATCGAGCACCCTCTCGTCTTCATCGGCTATCGCGCCGACGATCCGAATATCAAGGCGATCCTGTACGACGTGTATCGCATGGTGCGTGCAAGTACAACGGACATTGTTCCTAACATCTATATCCTGCAGTGGGACCAAACCATTAACGAAACGTCGAATCCCGCTCGCGAACACGTCATTTCGGTTGCGCCGGACATCAATATTCGGATTAAGAGTATCTCGGCAAACTCTTTCGAATGGGTTTTCAAGTCGTTCGGACAAGCCGGTAACCTGGAAAAGGTCAACACAAAGCTTCTACGGGCGTTGATGGCCCGCTCAGTCGAACTGATCCGATCGGATATTCCGAAGAGGCACGTAGAGATTAACTTTGAGCAGTTGGAGCACGCCGTTGAGTCAGGTGAAGGCTTCGCAAAGCTGTTCGGCGTCACTTCACTTGCAGACCCCTCGAAAGTCAATCTCGACTATAAGTACGCCGCTACTGGAGTAGGTCAACTGCTTGGTTACGACACCTGGCATGAAGTGCGGAAGATCATTAACCTCATCAAAGAAGAGAAGGGCTTTGACATTACTGCAACGGATAACAAGTACCACATCGGGCTAAAGCTCGGCCACAAGTCGCAGCAACTTACCCACCGCTATACGGACGCAGCGGTTGATCTATTTCGGAAAGTGATCCACGGTGAGCCGTATGAGCTTGACACTGGTGCGGTTGATATCGACTAGAAGCATATTCCTACCTTTCTAGTGAATAACTTTGCAGAGGCTATCGGGAGTGTTGATGCCTGTTAAATGGTGACCGGCAAGTAAACATCACATTGCTGCCTGAGTCTGGCCGATCCAGCGACGTCCGTTCAGGTCAATTAAGAGATAAAAAAGCCGCTCATTCCCGGGCGTCTTTTTTATTTGCAGCTTCGGCTAACCCTCACCCAAACACCGTCGTACTCCTCCCTCCCTTCAGCCGCTTCAACGTGGCTACCAGGTGATCCACTTCCTGGCAGGTGTTGTAGAAGGCCAGGGACGGCCGCACCGTGGCTTCCAGACCGAAACGGCGCAGGATGGGTTGGGCGCAGTGGTGGCCGGAGCGCACGGCGATTCCTTCCTGGTTGAAGGCTTTCCACTTCCGCGGTCTTGAAGCCTTCCCACACGAAGAGAGCCATGTTTGCGGTGATGGTTAGTTCACAAAGTGGCTGACACTAGCTTGCAAAAAGTCAGCTTGGGGGGGCTGACCAGCAGTGCGTCGAATTTCTTGAGTTGTTCTGCTGCCGGTGCAAACCGTAAATGAGCCTCCCATGCGGCTTTGTCTTTGTAGGACTCATACAGGATGTATTTGTCGGCGTGCTCATCCGGCTGTTGGACCGCATAGTGGCGAATGCCAGGTTCGTTCTTGGCCAGGGCAACCAATGCGCCTAGTACTTCACCGAGTTCTGCGGACTTCCCCGCTTTCGCTTCAAGCTCAACCAGCAATACAAACATGGGTGCAACTCCTCGCTATGGATGATGTGGAGTTGGCAGATTGCCTGCCTTGCCTAGCGGGGTATTGTAAAAATGCGTCTTGCTGCGGGCCAGTTCCAGGTATTTCTCCGGGCTAGAGTCCACCCGAGAACGGAAGTCATGAATGAAGTGTGCTTGGTCATAGTAGCCATTGGCCAAGGCCACATCCGTGGTGTCTGCCGACGGATTCAACATCAGTTGCCGGATGGTGTGCTGGAAACGACTCAGGCATCGCATGCCGTTTGGCGTCTGGCCTGAGAATGCTCGCCAGCGGCGCTCGAGCTGGCGGCGCCCTAGTCCTGCCAGAGTAGCTAGGGCGTCAACCGTAAGCCCCGTGGATCGGCGATAAAGTTGGGACAACCCTTGTTCGATCAGCAGGTCGGCCGAATCTTTACGCAGCTTGCCCATCAGGAAAGTCTGAATGAGTGCAATCCGTTCTCGCTGGTCTGCCGCATAGGAAAGGTGACGGAGCAGTTCGGTACCAGTCACGCCCCATAGGTCTTCCACCGAGGGGTTGGCATCCATCAGTTCCGTGGCAGGAATGGGCGTGAAACGATGCAGCATGCCGATCCTGAAACGGACAGCGATGAAGCCGAGGCCGGCGCTGGGCATCAGCACAATCGGCTTTTGACGGATGCAGAACAGGTGCCCCTCGCCGAGCGAGGTGCTGGTGGTTTTTTTGCCGGATTCACAACGGAACGGTGTGCCGTAGTGGAAATACAGTTCAGCGCCTGTCCCCGGTAGCAGCGTGGGTAGGCGGATCGCTTCCGACGAATCCGCCTCCCAGCCCCAAAAGCGATCGATGAACGGTCGCAGTTCCGTGGTGGGGAGCAGGTGAAAGGTTTTCATGGGCAAACGTCGCAGCGGAATCCTGCCGATTTCAATAGAGGGGGCCGGGCCTTCCGGGCCGGTAAAGCCCCCTGGGGTGTCTGGGTACTTGTTGAAATGTACAGAATATGAATTCCGGATACAAAAAAGGGCGCCCCAATGGCCAAGCATTGGGGTGCCCTTCTGTTGCGTCAGCAGGGGCTTAACGGAGCTGGGGCGTACTCCTTCCTCCCTTCAACCGCTTCAACGTGGCCACCAGGTGATCCACTTCCTGGCAGGTGTTGTAGAAGGCGAGGGACGGCCGCACCGTGGCTTCCAGGTGATGTGGTGCCGGATGGAGGGTAGTGCTGGTCACTGCTCGTACTGATTTGTTAAGTGGCAGGATTTGTGGGGATAGTTGGCTGCTTAGCTGCCAGGGGTTGGAAATGGCTGCAATGACGCAGCCAGTGCATGCTTAGTAGGCTCAGATGCACGGCGCAACTGGCCTCGTCGGCAAAGGTCAGGCTGGGCACGTGGTGGCGGCAGTCGGCGCATTTCACTTCTTTGTCACCGGCCAGGGGTACGCCGTTGAGTACGGCCAGGGCTACCTCACGCATCCGTTGCAGCGTCGCCATGGTATCCAGCGAAGCCACCTGGATCAGCCGCGCCCTTTCCCGCAGGGAAAGGCTGCAACCCTGGATAAAGCCGCCGTCGCCCATGGCGTGCAGGCGGGATTGGGCCAGCAGTATCAGCCGGTTCAACTCCGCTTCGTGGGGTGTGATGGTCGGTTTTTCCATCGTTCTATTCCTCAGCGGCGTGCTCCAAGTTTTCTCCGTAATGCTTGGTCGTCGGCGGCAGCAACTGGACTTCCCTGGTGAGTGCAGGCTGCTGGTGCGCCAGGGCCTGGGGCCGATAGTCAGCACAGTAGCGGGGCAGATGCTTCTCCTGGACCAGCAACTGGGCCGTACAACGTATCGACTGGCCATGGCAGCCCAGGGGCAACTGGTAATGGCAGGAGGCACAGGTGATGGGGGTGTTGCTGGAAGCCTCTCCCGGCTTGAGCAAGTCCTGTGGTGGTTCCAGAAGGGCGAGTGCCAGTTCCCGTAACTGATGCAGTTGGGCAATGACTTCCGGTACATAGCGGCGGATATAGCGGGCCCGGTCCCGGGGCAGAGGGCGGTTGCTTGGCATGAGGGCCGGGGTTTCCATTTGGTGGAGGTGGGCGAGGGAAACGGCCACCAACCGATTCAGCCTTGCCTCCAGGGCGCAGGGTTTATGGCCTTTCCGCTTCATGGCTCAACCCTCCTGGTTGGTCAGAGGGCATTGCTGGAGCGGGATATCCGCAGCGCAGCCCTGGCGTTGGCAAATATCGTTGAGCTTGGCCAGATTGATGAAGCGGTGCTTACCGAAACAGATGGAAGGAATATGGTCCCGGTCGCACAGGCCGCGCAGCACGCCCTCTTCGATACCCACCACTTCCGCGAATTTCTTCCAGTGCATGATTGGAACCAGCGTCTGCTGGTTGATTCGTTCTGCGGCTGTCATAATCACTTTGCTCCACTATGAGACACTTCTGTCGCGTATTAGATGCGTAGCGATAGAAATGTTACACATATATTTATGTACGCAGCATTTCTCGTCTAATCGATAATTTCTATGGGTATAGAGCGCCTATTGATGGTGGTGGCCGCCAAGACCAACCCCCTGCGCAAGTACAAAGAACTCGAGGAGATGACGGGCATCAACGCCACGTCATGGCGCGACGTATGTCTGGAGCGGAAGCGGGCGACAGCGGAGCATCTGGAAGCGATCGGGCGACTGTGGCCCGAATACTCGCTTTGGCTGCTGACGGGGAAGACCCAGCCTGAGGCGGGGCAGACTAGTCCTGAGCTGGAGCAACTAAGGATCCTGCAGAAAACTATAGGCAGTAGTTAGTCGGGTTGGTCGAATTTACTTCGTGAAACCTTCCGTTTATCCATCTCAACGATAACTAGGAATTATCTTGCGCCCCCTTGAATCCCAAAATCAGCCAGATGAGCCAAAAACGGGCAGATTGGCTACCAATGCAGGCCTCTTGGTTGCGGGAGACGCTGCACGCGACTTCCATTCAGGGGCAGATCTTACGTACCGTTCGTTCACCGATGTACGGACGAGTTCAGCGGACCTGAAGCGTGCGTTGTTGTACGGCACTCTCTTTCAAGGGTGCGTCTTCACAAAGGTGCGATTTGACAACTGCGACATTGAAGGAGCCCGGTTCACTCAATGCACCTTCGTAGAGTGCTCCTTCGTTGATGCCGACCTTCGGTCCTGTACATTTGTGACATGTGATTTCGAAGGCTGCAGCTTCGAGCAGGCACTCCTGCTCGACATCGCAGTCCAGGATAGTGGTTTCTCGCGGACTATATTCGACCGGGCGAGCATCCATGAGTCGACGTTTGAGCAGTCTGCTCTGCGGGAGTGCTCGATCAAGAATGTCAGTGCCCTCCACAACACCTTTGACAGGACTGACTTGGAAGGCATTCGGATCGCCGACTGTACCTTCCTTTACGCGTTGATGTTGAATTGCCGGTTTGATCGCGTGGAACTAAACGCAGAGGCGGTGGGAACAATCTATGGAATTTCTCGCAAGGACTTAGCGTCCATAACTCTAGTGTTTCTTGGCGAAACCCAGTGCAATCCAGACGAAGACCTCATCGAGGCGTTGAAGGCTTCCTATCTGGAGCGAAAATGGTATTTCCTCAGAGCGATGCTGGAAGTGTGCTACGGTCCTGAGCATCGGCTGCGTGCGCTGAATCGTGCCCTGAACACCTTGTGCGAGGCGGCCATATTTGGCATTGGGGTTAAGCGGGACGAGTTCAAATTCCTAGTACAGGTTGCAGAGGAGCTCTCGAGGCAGGGGATGCTGCCTATAGACTTCCTTGTACACGCGGCGGAACAGACTGGCCAAGTGCTGAGCAAGCCTAGCCTCACGTCGAATGTCGTCGCGACCGTCCAGGAACTACACAACCGAGTGTATCTCCTACTCCAGCAGAACATCGATCTCTACAGTGAGGCGGTTGGCAGACTCTTGCTGACCGATGATGAGGATGCAGCAGTGCGGATTACCTTGACCTACCGTGAGCGTCCGACCGTCGATGCAGCCGAGCTGATTCGCTTGGCCGGTCAGTTGATGTCCGAACGGCACCCGGATGCTGCACTCCTTTCAGCACGGCCAGGATCCTGGATCGAAGTAGTCCAGACCTCGGTACTCGGGGCAATGGCCCTTTACGGGGTCATCGTGGCCACGAATGGCATCTTGGCGCAGTTGATCCGAACGCGAGCGCTGGCCAATGCATTGGTCCAGCCGATCCCGAAACGCACGGTGCAGACTCTCGTGAGAAGCTCAGTGCTTCGGCACAGCGAACCAGCGCAAAGCCGATTAATGAGCACAGCCTTCAAAGCGTTGTCCGACCTCACGAAGCGATCAGCCGCCACCGATAACGTGTATGGCCTCGTTGCTGACGGATTGGAGAAGTTAGAAGCTGTCTCTGTGGAACACGAAGGCGCCTCAACGGATCGATCCTAAAGTCTCACTCATGAATAAGCGGAACGGAGTTGCTGCGAATAGTCCCAAGCAGTCGATTAAGGGCGGCCTCCATAGGAGTTCCCCAGCGGGTCAGATTTACTCGGAAGCTAAACGGTAAATCGGGTGGCCCGAGGTTGACGAAAGATGGAATGAACGAAGTTCCCGTGTAATAAATCAGCTGCGACACATAAGAAAGCGAAAGCTCCAAGTTACGTGGGACACCGTTCACACGAAGCGTGCGGTAGGGACCTTTCGTACCTAGCAAAGTGCAATCGAAGCGCTTGCAGATGTCCCTTAGCGAGGCTTCGGACGCTATCAACCTGGCCTCAACAGCCAGTTGCATCTCATCGAAGTTTGGCGACAAGAAATGCTCCGCATCGGCCAACGACATGCGGGTCAGCGGACCGGCCCAGATGTCGGAGAGATTCTCCAAGGCCTCTAGATGTCTTGGGGCCGCGATGACCACTCCTAGTTTTACACCATTCATGCAGACGGATTTGTGTGGTGAATACGTGCCGATGAAGCCGACGTGTCTCCCCAACTGTCTGCCGACTTCTGAGCCCACCGTGCACAGGCATTCGTCCCCCACCACCAGACCACCTGCCGCCATGTACGCCAGCAGGGCCTGCATCGTCCCTGGCGAGAATGTGTCGCCGATACCGTAAATTGGATGAGTGATCCAGACCACGTCGATTTGGGGATCAAGCGCTGATAGGTCGGGAGCAGTCCAACCTGAATCACCTCCTTGCGCATGGTCGCAGGTGACTTCGAAGCCAATATCCTTTGCCGCGACGGGAACCTGAAAGTAGGCCGGCAGAACAATCCTGAGGCGGTCCTTGCCGAGCTGCCGCAGCAGATTTAGGACAACGAGGTTGGCAGCCGTGCCGCTGGGAGTCAATAGCACCGCACGCTCATCGGAGTACCCCAGCTTGTTGGCGACCTCGCGTTTGAGCGCCGATGGGGCGAGGTAAGAAAACACGTACTCGAACGGAGAGTTGGGGACGCGCAAGATGGGTTGAATTCCTAGCCCGTCAATGAAGTCTGGAGCGGGGTCCCAAAGAGAGACGTTGAAAGGCGCAATGCCATGATGAGCTATATATTCCGCTTCAGCCAACTCCAACTGCTGAAAGCTGAACTGTCTCACCTGAGCTGAGTTTATACCGGTAGCGATTTGATAATTCCTAGTTATCGCTTTCTGCTCTCTATTGCCCTTGTCAGTGCCTCACGCAAGCTTTGATCTGAAACGTGTGTATAGATCTCTGTCGTTGAAATGCTGTGATGTCCGAGTAACTTCTGGACATGGCGGATATCCAATCCGGCCTCTAGCCATCGCGTTGCGCAGGTGTGGCGCAGCATGTGAGGTGTGATGTGAGTAGTGATGTGGGCCTGCTTACATATGTTGCGTAAGGCTAGACGTACTTTAGGGGGAGTCAATGCTCTACCGTTTTCTGTCACGAACAGCTTGTTACTATCACTATGAATTAATAGACGTTTTCGCAAATAGAGCTCTAGTGCCTTGTGAACGGAAGGAGAAAGCAAATAGACAAGTCGCTGTCGATTTCCTTTTCCGTCTATTCTTATGCATTGGTCGTATACCGATACATCGGTGATGCCAATACTCGTAAGTTCTCCTACACGTATCCCTGTCTCAAGAAGCAAATGGATTGCTGTCTTGTTGCTTAACAGATCGAAGTCGTCTCTGTTACATGTTTGTGTGATGGCTTTTTTTAACTGAGCTGTATCGATACTATCGAGTGATCGCGGTAATCGTCTGGGTAGGCGGATGCGCTCATTCAGGGTTTCAAACGGATTTGATTCAACTACGGCTTCACGTTGGGCCCATCTGAATAGCAACTTCATGCATGCAATCCGACGCTTGATAGATGTTTCCTTGAACTTCCTCTGGTCTCTCAAGTAGCGAATGTACGAGCGAAGATCTTCCTTTCCGACAACAGAAATCTTCTTGTTGCTCCCAAAGTATCGCCTGACGTCGTTAAGGTCACTTTCGTAGGCGCGCAGGGTATGCGTCGACAAGCTCACTGCGGAACGGCAATGATTGAGAAATTGCTCACTTACTTGAGAGATGACCATTTTTCACTTCGCAGGTGTTGTAGAAGGGGCGAAGTTTCGGCTCAGTCGCCGATGGGGTTCAAGCACTAGTAAGAGAGGTAACCCAGTGGGGGGATCGGTGGCATGTTTGTGAGCCCCAAAGTAAAGGCGCTGCTATGGACAACTTAGCAGCGCCTTTTTTGTGGGATTTACTGTATTCCTAAACTACTAGCGTCGTACTCCTCCCTCCCTTTAACCGCTTCAACGTTGCCACCAGGTGATCCACTTCCTGGCAGGTGTTGTAGAAGGCCAGGGACGGCCGCACTGTGGCTTCCAGGCCGAAGCGGCGCAGGATGGGCTGGGCGCAGTGGTGGCCGGAGCGCACGGCGATGCCTTCTTGGTTGAGGGCCTTGCCCACTTCTTCGGTCTTGAAGCCTTCCAGGACGAAGGAGGCGACGCTGGCCTTGTCCCTTGCCGTGCCGATGATGCGCAGGCCGGGCACGGTTTTGAGGCCGTGGGTGGCGTATTCCAGCAGGGCGTGCTCGTAGCGGGCGATGTTTTCCAGGCCGATGCGTTCCACGTAGTCCAGGGCGGCGCCCAGGCCCACGGCGTCGGCGATGTTGCCGGTGCCGGCTTCGAACTTGTTGGGCGCCGGTTGGTACAGCGTCCGCTCGAAGGTGACGTCGGCAATCATGTTGCCGCCGCCCTGCCAGGGCTGGGTGGCTTCCAGGATGGCTGCCTTGCCATAGACCACGCCGATGCCCGTGGGGGCGAAGACTTTGTGGCCGGAGAAGACGAACCAGTCCGCATCCAGGGCCTGCACATTGACCCGCAGGTGGGAGACGGATTGGGCCCCGTCCACCAGCACCTTGGCGCCGGCCCGGTGGGCCAGGTCCACGATTTCCTTGACCGGGGTGATGGTGCCCAGGGCGTTGGAAACCTGGGTGATGGCCACCAGCTTGGTCTTCTCGTTGAGCAGCTTCTGGTACTCGTCGAGGCGGATCTGGCCGTCGTCATCCACCGGGATGACGCGGATCTTGGCGCCTTTCTCGGCGGCGAGCTGTTGCCAGGGGACGATGTTGGCGTGGTGTTCGAGAATCGAGACCACGATTTCATCGCCGGCGCCGATGTTCTGGCGCCCCCAGCTCTGGGCCACCAGGTTGATGGCTTCGGTGGCACCGCGCACGAAAATGATTTCGTTGGCGGTGCCGGCGCCGATGAAGCGCGCCACCTTGTTCCGCGCCGACTCGTAGGCATCCGTGGCCCTTGCCGCCAGTTCGTGGGCGGCGCGGTGGATGTTGGAGTTTTCGTGGGCGTAGAACCAGGCCAGCCGGTCGATCACCGCCTGGGGCTTGTGGGTGGTGGCGGCGTTGTCGAACCACACCAGGGGCTTGCCGTTCACCCGTTCCGCCAGGATCGGGAAGTCGCGGCGGATGGCGTTGACGTCCAGGGGCGGGTGGGCCAGAGGCTGCACCGGGGGCTCGGCCTGGGCCGCGTCGGCCCCCACCGGGTCGAGGAAGTAGAAGGAGGAGCTGCGGCTGGGCACGGCGGCGGGAATGCTGCCTTTGCTTTCCCGGGGCACCTTATCCGTCGCCAGCAGGGCCTTCAGCTCTTCCGCACCGGGCAGGCCGAAGGACTGGGCCGTGACGCGGTCGTCCCGCGGCACCACGATCTCGTTCTCCTTGGGCAGGTGGGCAGGGTAAGCGCTGCCTTCGCCCAGGAAGTAATAGGGCGTGGCGGGCGCGAACACCGGGGCTGCGGAGGAGGCGGACTGGGGCAGGGCGGGGGCATAGGCCTGGGGCACGCCCAGGATGGCGCTCCCAGGCTTGCCTGCCCCGGGAATGGCTTCCACAGCCGAGTCTGGCGCACCGTTCTGGCTGCTTGCCGCCGGCGCCAGGGATGGCGCCCGCTGACCCAGGGCAATCACCGGCTCGTGGGACTGGGATGCCACGTTGCCCACCGGGGCGGGGTTTTCCACGGGGCCCGGATTGCCCGGCAGGGCGGCGAAGAATTCGCTCGCCAGCCGGGCCAGGGTGGCCTCGTTGGGCAGCCCCGCCGGCAGCAGCCCGGCCAGGCCTTCCGGCGGGTTACTTGTAGGTGTCGGGGTAGTCATGGTACTTGCCGATCTCCACGTCATCGAGCACGGCCAGGGCATCTTCGGTCAGCACGGCCAGGGAGCAATAGAGCGAAATCAGGTAGGAGGCGATGGCGTTGCGGTTGATGCCCATGAAGCGCACCGACAGCCCCGGGCTCTGTTCGCCGGCCAGGCCGGGCTGGAACAGGCCGACCACGCCCTGGCGCTTTTCGCCGGTGCGCAGCAGGATGATCTTGGTCTTGCCGTCCTCGATGGGCACCTTGTCGGAAGGAATCAGGGGAATGCCGCGCCAGGTGAGGAACTGGGAGCCGAAGAGGGAAACGGTGGGGGGCGGCACGCCGCGTCGGGTGCATTCGCGGCCGAAGGCGGCGATGGCCAGGGGGTGGGTGAGGAAGAAGGCGGGTTCCTTCCAGACCTTGGTCAGCAGGTCGTCCAGGTCGTCCGGAGTGGGGGCGCCGGTGAGGGTGGAGATGCGCTGGGCGTCGTCCACATTGGCCAGCAGGCCGTAGTCCGGGTTGTTGATGAGTTCGGATTCCTGACGTTCCTTGATGGTCTCGATGGTCAGGCGCAGCTGTTCCTTGATCTGGTCGTGGGGGCTGCTGTAGAGGTCGGAAACCCGGGTGTGCACGTCGAGGATGGTGGTGACGGCGTTGAGGAAGTATTCCCGGGGCTGGGCGTCGTAATCGACGAAGGTCTGGGGCAGTTCGGATTCATCCCGCTGGGAGCAGGCGACGCGCACGTCCCGGGGGTTGATGACCTTGTTGAGGCGGTAGATGCCGGCTTCCACGGGCAGCCACTGCAGCAGGTGCACCAGCCAGCGCGGGGTGATGGTGGATAGCTGGGGTACGGTCTTGGTGGCATTCGCCAGTTGCCGCGCGGCATTGTCGCCGAGGGCCTGGGCGCCTTCCGGATGGACGACTTCGGTCATGGATGACTCTCCTTGCTTGAGTTGTGATGGAGCGGTTGTTGAAAAGTGAAATCGGGATGAATCAGGCTGCGGCGGCCTTGAGCGGCGTCGGCGGCGGCAGGGAGTGCTGCGAATGCTGGGAGTCGGCCTGGGTCACGTGGCTGCCCGGGGGCACGCTGTGGGTGAGCCAGACGTTGCCGCCGATGCTGCTGCCCTTGCCGATGGTGATGCGGCCCAGGATGGTGGCGCCGGCGTAGATCACCACGTCGTCCTCGACGATGGGGTGGCGCGGCTGGCCCTTCTCCAGGTTGCCCGCCTCGTCCGTGGCGAAGCGCTTGGCGCCCAGGGTCACGGCCTGGTACAGGCGCACCCGCTGGCCGATGACGGCGGTCTCGCCGATGACCACCCCGGTGCCGTGGTCGATGAAGAAGCCGGCGCCGATGGCAGCCCCCGGGTGGATGTCGATGCCCGTCTCGGCATGGGCCAGCTCGGCGACGATGCGGGCCAGCAGGGGCACGCCCAGGCGATAGAGCTGGTGGGCCAGGCGGTGGTGGATCATGGCCACCACGCCCGGGTAGCAGAGCAGCACCTCATCGACGCTGCGGGCCGCCGGGTCGCCGCTGTAGGCCGCTTCCACGTCGGTATCGAGCAGGGCGCGGACCTGGGGCAGGGCTTCGGCAAAGCTGCGCACGATATGCACGGCCCGCTCTTCCACGGCGCCGTCGGCGGCCGGCTGGTGGCGGGCGGCGTAGCACAGCTCCAGCCGCACCTGGCCGAGCAGGGCTTCCAGGGCCGCATCCAGGGTGTAGCCGATGTAGTAGTCCTCGGTTTCCTGGTGCAGCTGGGCCGGGCCCAGGCGCATGGGAAAGAGGGCGCCCTGCAGCTGGGTGACGATCTCCTGCAGCACCTCCCGGGAGGGCAGCTCCCGGCCGCCCACGTCCTTGTGGCGCTGCTGGCGTTCGCGCCAGCGCTCCCGCTCGGCCCGCAGTTCGGCGACGATGCGGCCCAGGTCCCACTTGGCGCCCGGGCGCTGGCCCTGGGGGGCCTGGGACTGGCCGCAGCCGTAGGTGGGGGCGGCCATGTTCAGTCCTGCACCCAGGGCAGGGCGGCGTGGCGCCAACCGCCCAGGGCACCGCGCTGCTGCTGCTCGTCCAGGTCGCCCTCGAAGCCTTCGAGGATGTTGTAGACCTGGGTGAAGCCCGCCTTGGCGGCGGCCTCGGCGGCCAGGGCCGAGCGCTTGCCGCTGCGACAGAGCAGCAGCACCGGCTGGTCCTTTTTCACCTTGGCTTCCAGCTCCTTGACGAAGCGGGGGTTGCGATTCAGCGCCGTGCCGGTGGCCCAGGCCACGTGCAGGGTTTCGGGCACATGGCCGACGAACTTGCGCTCTTCGGCGGTGCGCACATCCACCAGGGCGGCGGCGCCGCTGGAGAACAGCTCCCAGGCTTCCTTGGGCGTGACGCCGCCGGCGTAGGGCGTACCCTGGGCCTGGGCGGTGGCCCGGGCCCGTTCGAGAATGGGGTGGCTGGTGGTGGCGCTGGGGGCGGGTGCGGATGACGCCTGGGCGCCGGCGTGACGGGATGGGGCGGCACCGTTGGCGAAGGCGGTGCTGAGGGCTTGAACTGGCATGGCGCTTTTCCTCCTGGGTGGATGTCCGGCAGACGGCGGGGCGTCGTTGCGGGCGATGGAGGCAAGCCTAGTGGGGGAGTGTTTATTATGAAAAATACTATTTTGAAATGCCTATATTGCTAATTTGAATATATGCAATTGTGCTGACCGGCGGGCGGGTGGCGGCCCCGGGAATGTGTCGCTGATGAAAGGTAAAGCTCGGCAGGCGCCGCTCAAGGGCGCAGAAAGGACGCAGAAAGAGCTGCAGAAAGGGCTGCAGAAAGGGCCGCTCCAGCCCGGTGAGGCGGCTGGGCTGATTTCGCCTACTGTGCTGCTGCAGCCGCCCGGGCCAGTTCCTCCCGGCTCAGTACGAACTCCCGGCTGTTGGCCAGCCGTTCCACCGCCAGGTCGATGAAGCGCCGCACCCGGGCCGGCTGGGCCCGGCGGCTGCCGTAGTAGATGAACATCTGGTAGCTGTCGGTCATGTGTTCCGGCAGCAGGGGCACCAGGCGTCCGCTGCGGATCAGGGCGGCGCCGGTGGGCACGGCGATCTGGGCGATGATCTCGCCGGCCAGCACGGCGTGCAGTTCCAGTTGTTCGTCGTTGGTGCAGAAGGCCGGACGCACCGGGTGGTCCTGCTCTCCATCGCCCACCTTGACCCGCCAGGGGATGATGCGGCCGTCTTCGGAGTGGCGGAAGACGCTGCAGCGGTGGGCCTCCAGATCGTTGAGGCTGCGCGGCACACCGTGCCGCTGCAGGTAGCTGGGGGCGGCGCAGATCACCATCTGCATGGGGAAGAGGGGCCGGGCGATGAGGCCTTCCTCCGGTGCCGCGCCCAGGCGAAAGCCCACGTCCACCCGTTCCTCCACCCAGTTGCTGCGCCGGTCGTCGAGCTGGATGTCCGGCTGCACCTCCGGGTAGAGGCGGCAGTATTCCTCGATTACCGGGCCGATGACTGATACGGAGACCGAGCGGGGGCCGACGATGCGCAGGGGCCCGGCCAGGTCTTCCCGGGTCTGCCGGGCGCCGCTCAGGGCCTGTTGCAGGCCGAGCAGGGAGGGCCGGGCCGCCTCGAAGAAGCGCTGCCCTTCTTCCGTCAGGGACATGCTGCGGGTGGTGCGGTGAAAGAGCCGCACCCCCAGGTGCTGCTCCAGCTGGCCCAGGGCCTTGCTGGCGGCCTGGGGGGATATCTGCTGGGCCGCCGCGGCCTTGCTCAGGCTGCCCAGTTCCACGGTGTGGATGAAGGTGGCGATGGAGCGCAGTTCGTTGATGGCCATGGGGCTTTCCCGGGTTATTTACATCGAATGGTTGTAAATAATACAAACCATTTGGCGGTAGTTGGATGTTTTTTGCCCCGCTACAGTTCGTCCATCGCGTTTTTCAATGCGTCCCCATTCCCTTCAGGAGGATTCTCAAATGGACAACTTCACTTTCTTCAACCCCACCCAAGTCGAATTCGGCAAGGACAAGGAACAGGCCATCGGTCGCCATCTGGCCGAGCACGGCATCAAGAAGGTGCTGCTCTGCTACGGCAGCGAGCGCATCAAGCGGGACGGCCTCTTCGAGGTGGTCAGCAAGAGCCTGGCGGAGCAGGGCATCGCCTTCGTCGAATGCGGCGGCATCGTCAGCAACCCGGTGATTTCCAAGGTGCGGGAGGGCATCGCCCTGGCCCGCGACCATCAGGTGGAGGCCATCCTCAGCGTCGGCGGCGGTTCCGTGCTGGACAGCTCCAAGGCCATCGCCGCCGGCGTGCCCTACGCCGGCGACGTGTGGGATCTCTTCATCGGCAAGGGCCGCATCGAGGCCGCCCTGCCGGTGTTCGACATCCTCACCCTGGCCGCCACCGGCAGCGAGATGAACAACGGCGCCGTGGTCACCAACGAGGCCACCCAGGAAAAGTTCGCCATCACCTCCGTGCATACCTATCCCAAGGTCTCCATCGTCAATCCGGCCCTGATGAAGACCGTCTCCCGGGATTACCTGGTGTATTCGGCGGCGGACGTCATCGCCCACGCCATCGAGGGCTATTTCACCGCCAAGGACGAGCCCCGCTTCCAGTCCCGCCTGGTGGAAGCCATCATCAACACGGTGATCGAAACCACCGAAACCCTGCTGGCCGACCCGGAAAACTACGAAGCCCGGGCCGAGTTCGCCTGGGCCGCCACCCAGGCCCTCAACGGCCTGCTCTACGCAGGCATCTCCGGCTACAGCTACCCCAACCACATGATCGAGCACTCCCTCTCGGCCCTCTTCAACGTGCCCCACGGCGCCGGCCTCTCCGTGGTCATGCCGGCCTGGATGAAGTGGTACCACAGCCGCAACCCGGTCCAGTTCCAGCGCTTCGCCAAGTACGTGTTCGGCGTGGAAACCGCCGAGCAGGGCATCGCCGCCCTGGAGAAGTGGTTCGACAAGATCGGCACCCCCACCCGTCTTTCCCAGCTGGGCATCACCGAGGCCGACCTGCCCAAGACCATCGACAACGTGCTGGGCAACGCGGTCCATTTCGGCGTGGCCGAGACCTATCCCCGGGAAGTGGTTGCCACCATTCTCAAGAGCGCTCTGTAAGTCTGGGCAGCCCGCCGGACCTGGTTAGGGATTGCTGAGCCAGGGTCCTGAGTCCTGGCGCGGCAGTAATGAAAAGGCGCTGATTTCCGCGTGGAATCAGCGCCTTTTTTTGTTTCCAGCCCCTTGCCTGCCGGGGGGACTTTGGTTTGCCGCGATGGGGCTACTTCTCCCGCCGCAGCATCCCCGTCACATCCACCCGCCGCAGGGCTTCCACTTCGGCCACGGTGGGCGGGGCGATCATGCTGGCGTGGCGGAAGACTTTCAGGTCCCAGCCGGTCTGGGCCCGCACTTCGTCCACGCTGGAGAAGGGGTAGTAGGCGTCGAGCCAGAACTCCTTGGTTTCCGGATGGGGCCGCAGGATGCCCAGGGTGGTGACGATGGCGGAAGGGCCGCCGCCGACGAAGCCGTAGCGGGCCCGGGCGTCGCCGCCTTCGAGATAGCCGGGGGAGGAGATGTAATCCACCTTGTCCACGAAGCGCTTGGCCTCGTGGGTGACCATGATCACCGTGCGCTTGGCGCCGCTGGCGATGTCGTTGGCGCCGCCGGCGCCGGTGAGGCGGGTCTTGGGCGGGGTGTAGGTATCGCCCAGGCCGTTGCCCTTGCTGCGGTCCCAGATGCCGGTGGTGTTCACGTTGCCGAACTTGTCCACCTGGGCGGCGCCGATCAGGCCCACATCCACCCGGCCGGAGGCGACGAGGAAGCCCAGGGCGTCCAGGCCGCCGGTGAAGCTGGTGGCGTTGGCCGAGAGGCGGTTGCATTCGATGCCCCAGGGCAGGCCGCCGATGGGGGTGGCGCCGTAGATGCCGCCTTCGGTCATGGAGCGGATGTTGGGGCCGTGGTGTTCCTGGGCGAAGTAGCCGGCCAGTAGCGACAGGCCGACACCGAAGATGGCCAGTTCGCCGTCCTTGATTTCCCGACCGGCGGCGATGGCCATCATCTCCTGGCGGGAGTAGCGCAGGGGCCCCTTGCGTTCGGCGGCCTCCGGGGCGGAGTCGGTGCGGGTGGCGGTTGCGGTGCTCATCAGGCGGCCCTCTCAGTCAGGGGAGTGGTATGCAAAGGGAAGTGGCGTCGTGGGCTGGCCGCCCTCGCGTGGCTCGCAGCTACGCAGGCTCGGTGGCTCATGCGGCCCTCTTCAGAATGTGGTTTTCAGCTTGCAGCTGTTCCACCTTGGCCCGGTCCAGGATCCACTGGCGGTACGGGTCCAGGAGGAAGCGGGTGGGGCTGTCTTCCAGTTTGGAGATGACGTCCTGGCCGATGAGGTTGAGGTAGGCATCCACGGTCTGGTAGGAAAAGATGTAGCGGTCGATGTAGCGGAAGGTGCCTTCTTCGGTGGCCAGCCATTCGTTCATCAGCTTCGTGTGGGCTTCGTCCACGTCATGCACGCCGGGGGAGGCGGCGGGCCAGGCGGAGAAGGGCCACCACACCACGGCGTCCACGATCAGGCCGGGGATGCGGACCAGGTTGGGGTACTGGCGCATGCAGTCCGTGTCCACGATGTGGTCGGCCACCAGCACCAGGCGCTTGGCGGCCCGGGAGAGTTCGAAGCGGCTCCATTCGGAGCCGATCATGATGGCGTTGCCCTCCGGGTCGGCCAGGGTGACGTGGATCACCGCCAGGTCCGGCTTCAGGGGCGAGTAGGCGCCCAGGGTGCGGCCGGAGAAGGGGTCGGCGATCTCGGGAATCTTGCCCGTGGCCGGGTATTCCTCGGGGGCGAAGGCACTGCGCTGCTGGATGTCGGAGCCGATACAGGTGGTGGCGGGGACGAAGGGCCAGTTGAGGGCGCCGCCGAGAAAGCGCAGGGCCATGGCCAGGTTGGAGTAGTCCTCCAGGGCCAGCTTGCCTTCTTCGACGACGCGGCGCAGGCCGTTGGCAAAGCCGAAACCCTCCAGGCCGGAGAAGCCCACCTCGGCCTTGTCCACCGTGCCGGCGGCGGCCAGCAGGTTGAGCTGCTGGGTGTTGCAGTGGAACAGGGCGTGCAGGTTGCGCCGGCCCTGGCGCACCAGTTCGCGGCCGAAGGCGATGGCGTCGGCGCCCACCGGCAGGCCGGCGCCGCTGGCGTACTGGATGCCATCGCCGGCGTAGCGCTGGGCGGCTTCGGCCAGGGGCAGGAGTTTGTTAATGGACATGGCGGGGATTCCCTTGCGTGAGGTGCTGATCGGTGGCGACCTGAATGTTTTTGTCGCTGTGCTTGGGCTCGGCGGCAAGCAGGCCCAGGTCGGCGGCGAGGGCGCCGACCGGCTGGCCGTAGGGCGAGAGGCCGCGCAGGACGCCGGCCTTGTCGAAGAGGAAGACGCCGGCGGTGTGGTCCAGGGTGTAGCCCATGCTTTCGGAGGGCTGGCGTTCGGCCACCAGCTGCAGTTCCCGGATCAGGTCGGCGGTGGCGCTGTCGCCGCCCCACAGGCCGAGGAAAGGGCGGCCGCCCTGGGGAGCGAAGGCTGCCACGTATTCCCGGAGCAGGGCGGCGTGGTCCCGCTCCGGGTCCAGGGTGACGAAGAGCACCTGCACCTGGCGGCGCTGGGCGGCGGGCAGGGCTTCCACCGCGGCCTTCAGTTCGGCCAGGGTGGTGGGGCAGACGTCGGGGCACTGGCTGTAGCCCACCGCCAGGGCCACGGCCTGGCCGCGGAAATCGGCCAGGCGGCGCACCTTGCCGGTGGTGTCGGCGAGGCGGAATTCGGGGCGGCGGGGCAGGCCGGCAGCAGGCGCATCGGCCTGCAGCCGGGGCGCGTTGGCCGCCTGGGCGGCCCTGGCCCTGGCGCCGGCGAAGGGGTATTGCTCGTATTCGGCCTTGGCCACGTACTGGCCGAGGCGGCTGAAATCGGCGGCGGCCAGGGTGCCGGTATGGCGGTAGAGGAATTCGCCCCGGCCGTCGAAGAAGGCGAAGGAAGGGGTGGCGAAAGCGCCGAGCTGCCGTGCGAAGTCGCCCGCCGAGCCGCGCCGGCCGGCGAGATCGAGGATGGGTTCGCTGCGGGCCAGATCCACCTTGACGCTGCGGTAATGCCGGCTGAAGCGGGCCGTCACGCCTGGGTCCTGGAATACCGTGCGTTCCATCTCCCGACAGCCGGGGCAGTCGGGCAGGGTGAAGGCGACGGCCAGCTTCCTGCCCTCGGCCCGGGCGGCCCGGGCCTCGGCCTGCAGGTCCGTGGCTTCCCGGGTGAAGAGTGGGGAGAAGCGGGCTTCCCCGGCGCCCGCCGCAGCGGAGGCCAGGGCAGCAAGGAGGGCCAGCAGGCCCAGGATGCGTGACGGTGACGGCATGGCGGATTTTCTCAGCGCACCCAGAAGAGGGCCTTGTGGCGCAGCTTGTCCAGGCCGGTCATGGCGAGCCAGGTGACGAGGCCGGTGTAGAGGATGCCGGCCACCATGCGCGGGTAGTCGGCGAAGTCGGCGTAGTACTGCACGAAGCGGCCCAGGCCGGCGTTGGCGCCGAACAGCTCGGCCACGGTGAGCAGGATGAAGGAGAAGCCCAGGCCCACGGCGGCGCCGGAGAAGATGTGGGGCAGGCTGGCGGGGAACACCACCTTCACCAGGGTTTCCAGGCGGGAGAAGCCCAGTACCCGGGCGTTGTCCCGGTGCCGGCCTTCCACCGCCAGGGCGCCGGCGGCGGAGTTCTGGAAGACGGGCCAGAAGGCGCCGATGAAGACGACGAAGGTGGCGGAGAGGTGGAAGGTGGGCAGCACGGCGATGGCGTAGGGGATGTACACCGTGGGCGGGATGGGAGCCGCCACCTTGGCGAAGGGGAACAGGCCGCGGCCGACCCCCGGCACGATGCCGGCCACCAGGCCGAGGGCGACCCCGGCGGCGACGGCCAGCAGGTAGCCCGGAGCCAGGATGAAGAAGGAGGAAACGGTGCCCTTCCACAGTTCCGGCAGGGATTCCCACAGGGCCTCGGCGACGATGCGGGGGCCGGGCAACAGGGGGTTGGCGCTCTGGTCGATGAAATAGGTGGAACCCTGCCAGGCCAGGAACAGCACGGCCCACAGGGCCACGGCTTCCCAGGCGGGGAGGCGGGAGAGGAGGGCCGGGAAAAGGCCGGAGTGGGGGGCAGAGCGGCCCTGCCGGGGCGTCTTGTCCACCAGGGGCGAGGCCAGGGCCTCGCCTTCCAGGGCTAGGGATTCGGACATGGATTTCTCCTTCACATCAGTTCAGTACGTTGGCCTTACGCCGCCGCCAGGCCGGACAGCACGTCCGCGTCCAGGCGTTCGGCGATGTCCTCGCGCAGGGCGTGGAAGGCCGGGGAGGCGAAGAGGCGGGCCCGGTTGCGCGGCCGCTCGAAGGGCACCTCGATCTGGGCCAGGACCCGGCCGGGGGAAGCTCCCAGCACCGCCACCCGGTCGCCCAGGTAGAGAGCCTCGTCCACGTCGTGGGTGACGAAGACGATGGTGCGGCGCGGGCTGGTGCTCTGCCACACTTCCAGCAGCAGGTCCTGCAGCTTGCCCCGGTTGATCGGGTCGAGGGCGCCGAAGGGTTCGTCCATCAGCAGCACCGGCGCTTCCAGGGCCAAGGCCCGGGCGATGGCGGCGCGCTGCTGCATGCCGCCGGAAAGCTGGAAGGGGTACTTGCCGGCGGCGTCCGCCAGTCCCACCCGGCCCAGATAGTCCCGGGCCTTCTCCCGGCGTTCGGCGCGGGAGAGCTTGGGGTGGGCCTTGGCCACGGCCAGGGCCACGTTGTCTTCCACCTTCAGCCAGGGGAAGAGGGAGTAGTTCTGGAAGACCACGGCCCGGTCGATGCCGGGGCCGGTGATGGTGGCGCCCTGCCAGGCCAGACGCCCGTCGGTGGGAGCTTCCAGGCCGGCAATGAGGCGCAGCAGGGTGGATTTGCCGGAGCCGGAAGGCCCCAGCAGGGTGAGGAACTGCCCCTCGGGCACTTCCAGGGCGACCCGGCGGAGGATGGTGTCTCCCTCGCCGTAGGCGAAGGAGACGTTATCCACCGCCAGACCGGTGGCGCTGGTCTGGGCGGCGTTGCTCACAGGGTGTCCCTTTCCTTGAATTCCTTGAGGCGGGCCTGGTAGAAGGCGTCCTTGGGATTTTCCCTGGCCAGGGATTCCAGGGCCTTCTGGTAGATGGAGAGTTCGAAGATGGGGGCCAGGGGGCGCTTGCCCTCGATGAACTCGGAACCGATCATGGACAGCCAGAACTTCTCCACGCCCTTGACGTTGGGGTCGCTGCGCTGTTCCAGGTTGGGGGAGTAGTAGCCCTTCTCCAGGATGGCCCGATCCAGCTTGATGTACTTGGCGATGGCGTCGATGGTCTCCTTGCGGTGCTCGGCGGCGTACTTCTCGGCCTGCAGCACGGCGCGCAGGAAGCGTTCCAGGGTGGCGGCGTCCTTCAGCTTGTTGCCGGAGACGATGACGCGGCAGCAGGGGTGGCCGGGGGAGAGGTCGCCGGAGCGCACCACCACCTTGAGGCCCTGCTGTTCGGCGCGCAGGTCATGGGGACCCCACACCAGGCCCGCATCCACCTGGCCGGACTTGACGGCCTCGATCACGGCGGGCGGGTTCTTCAGTTCGAAGATCTGCAGGTCGCTCTTCCAGTTGATCTTGGCGTCCTTCAGGGCGCCGCGCAGCACGGCGTCGCCGGAGGCCAGGCGCACCGTGGCGACCTTCTTGCCCTTGAGGTCGGCGAGGCTGCGGATGGTGCCGGCCAGTTCGGGCTTGACCACCAGGGCCGCGTCCTGGCCCATGATGCCGCCGATGATCTTGATGTCCGAGCCCTTGGAGTAGAACAGCAGGGGCGCGGTGGTGCCGAAGGTGCCCACGTCCAGCTTGCCGGCGATGACGGCATTGATGCCGTCGGCGGAGTTCTGGAATTCCACCAGTTCCACCTCCAGGCCTTCCTTCTTGAAGAAGCCCTGTTCCTGGGCGACGAAGTACTTGGCATGGCCGGTGACGGGCAGGTGGCCCACCTTGAGGGTCTCGGCCTGGGCGCCGGCTGCAGCGGCAGCCACCGCCAGGGCCGCCAGCAGACGCTGGGGCAGGCGCTTGAGGAAGCGGGAGGTACGGGTATTTTTCATGGAAGCTCCTGGCTCGATTCGTGAATGGACGGTGCCACTATAGGAAAGCTGGTTAATAACCGAAAAATAATGAATTAAGATTTAAATAGTTCGTTTGGTTATATATTGGGCAAGCCGACACTTGAGGGGCAGCGTTCAGGCGGCCTGCCGCTGATGTTCCGGCAACGGGTCGAAGCCTGCGTGGGGGGCGGGAGCTGCAGGGGGGCTGCCAGCGGCTGCCGGGAAGGGCGTGGCGATGCCGGTGTCGAGCAGGGCATGGCGAGCGGGCAGGCATTCCCGGGCCGGGCGGGCCAGGTAGTAGCCCTGCAGCTGGTCGGCGCCGGCGTCGATGGCGATGGCCAGCTGGTCCGCCGTCTCGATGCCCTCGAAGACCACCCGGGCCTCCAGGTCGTGCACGATTTCCACCAGGCGGGGCAGCACGCGCCGGGCCTTGGGATTGGTGCCGGCCTCGACGATGAGGCTGCGGTCCAGCTTGACCACGTCCGGCTCCAGTTGCCACAGGCGGTCGAAGTTGGAATGGTGGCGGCCGAAGTCGTCGATGGCGATGCGGTAGCCCCGGGAACGGTAATTGGCCACCGCCTCCTTGATGCGGCCGGAGTCGTCGATGGCGCTTTCCAGGATTTCCAGCACCACCCGCTCCGGGGTCAGGCCCAGGCGTTTGAGGATGGCTTCGAAGACCAGGCCGTGGTCGCCGGAAATGGCCAGCAGGTGCCGCGGATGGATGTTCAGGTAGAGGTCGCCGCCGCTGCTTTTGGTCTGCAGCAGGTAGTTGAGGGCGTGCACGGTGCGGGCCAGGCGGTCGAGGAAAACGATTTCCTCCCCGTCCGTGGGCAAAACGAAGACGGCTTCGGGGGCGAGGGGGCTGCCGTCGGCAGCGGTGGCGCGGAGCAGGGCTTCGTGGCCGGAAACCTGGCCGCTGCGGGCGTCGGTGATGGGCTGGAAGGCGCTGTCCAGGGTGAGGCCGGCAAAGCGGCCGGTGACCCGGTTGTGGGCGAGGCTGAGGGAGTCGCCGGGGCTCAGGTGGGGGCCGTACTGGCTGCTGTTACGGTCGTTCAGGTAATGGACGAGATCGGTCAGGGGCATGGTGTTCTCCGGAATCTGGTGATGTGCTTGATGAACTGCGCCATGGGCGGACGCTGGGTCTGGCGGATGGTGTCGGGCACATTCGACAAGGAGGGCAGGCGTTCCGGCGGGTCATGGTGTTCTCCTGGTTTGGGAGCGGATGGCCGAACTTTAGGTCATCTGCTTAAGCGTTAAAAAGACTTAATAGTCTTTTGTTTATTCTGTATAGGAATAATAAATGGGCGGAGCCGTTTTTAGCCTGGATCAAATGCACGGGGGTATAGCCGAGTAAAATGCTCAACTATTAAATCCCGACAATTTTTGTCGGATATTCTCAGGAGAGCATCATGTTGTGGGGCAAAAAGCAGCGGCGGCTGGCGCAATTGGAGCAGGAAGTGCGGCAGTGGGCAGCCCGGGACGAGCAGGCCCGGGCAGAAATCCAACGCCTTGAGGCCGAGGCCGGACAGTGGCGGCAGCAGGCGGAAAACCTGGAGCAGGAACGCCAGAGCCTGGGCCGGGTGTTCGGCAGCCTGGATGCCTTCGGAGCCTCCCTGGCCGGGGTCAGCCAGTCCTTCGTCGGCCTCGCCGGTCACCTCAACCAGGACAAGCTCTCCGCCGCCGAGGCCGCGGGCCAGGCCCTGCACAACCGGGAGTCCTTCGCCCGCATCGCCAGCAACCTCACTTCCCTGGTGGAGCACCTGGGCCACTCCTCCCGGCGGGTGGAAGACCTGGCCCGGCGGGCCGGGGAGATCGGTGGCATCGTTCAGCTGATCAAGGAGATCGCCGACCAGACCAATCTGCTGGCCCTCAACGCTGCCATCGAGGCGGCCCGGGCCGGCGAGGCGGGCCGGGGCTTCGCCGTGGTGGCCGACGAGGTGCGCAAGCTGGCGGAGCGCACCACCCGGGCCACGGTGGACATCGGCACCCTGGTCACCACCATCCAGACGGAAACCGGCGCCGCCCATGACGCCATGCAGGCCGGCGCCGGCAATGCGGCCCGCTTCGCCGCCGACAGCGAGGCGGCCATGCGCAGCATGGAAGCCCTGCAGGGCCTCTCCGCCGCCATGGAGGCCAGCGTGGACGGGGCCGCCCTGCTGGCCAATGTGGAACTGGCCAACCTGGAGGAACTGAGCCTCAAGCTGGAGGTGTACAAGGTCTTTCTCGGCATCTCCGGCCTGCGCCCGGAGCAGGTGCCGGACGAGACCGAGTGCCGCCTGGGGCGCTGGTACTACGATGCGGAGGTGAAGGCCCGCTTTGCCCGCCTGCCCGGCTACAGCGCCCTGGAATCGCCCCACCGGGCGGTGCACCAGCGGGCCCGCCAGGCCCTGGAACTGCACTACGCCGGCCGCACCGAGGAATCCCTGCAGGCCCTGGCGGCCATGGAAGAGGCCAACCAGACCGTGATGGCGGGCATGGGCCCCATGCTGGGCCACGCCCTCTCCGGCCGCTGAGCCGCCGTGCCGGCGCCTTAGCCGGGGGCCGCTGGAGTCGACGGGGCTGGCGGGGCCGGCTCGTTTTCCGGCAGGGGCAGGGTGAAGCAGAAGCTGGCGCCGTGGCCGGCTTCGCCCCGGGCCTCGATGTTGCCGCCGTGGCGATGCACCACCCGCTGCACCGTGGCCAGGCCGATGCCGATGCCGGGGAATTCGTCCTGCCGGTGCAGCCGCTGGAAAGGCTGGAACAGCTTGCCCACCTGGGCCATGTCGAAGCCGGCGCCGTTGTCCGCGATGCAGAACTGGATCTGCTTTTCCTGGCGCCGGGCATGCACCCGGATCAGGGGCGCCGCAGTGCGGGCCGTGTATTTCCAGGCGTTGCCCAGCAGGTTGCGCAGCACCACCTCGATCATGCGGATGTCGCCCCGGGCCGCCAGGCCGTCTTCCACCTGCCAGGCCACCCGGTGCCCGGGCTCGCTGCGCGCCAGTTCCTCCAGGATGCGCCGGGCCAGGGCGGAGAGGTCGATATCGTCCCGCCGCAGTTCTTCCCGGCTGCTGCGGGAGAGGGTCAGCAGGCCCTCGATCAGGGCGCCCATCTGCTGGCCCGAGGCGATGATGTGGTCGAGGAACTCCCGGGCCTCCGCCGGCAGGGCGGTGCCGTGGTCCTCGATGATGGCCCGGCTGAAGCCGGTGATGGCCCGCAGGGGCGCCCGCAGGTCGTGGGAAACGGCGTGGGCAAAGCTGTCCAGTTCCCGGTTGGCGGCCCGCAGCTCGGCGGTGCGCTCTTCCACCCGCCGCTCCAGGTCGGCGTTGAGACGGTGGATTTCCCCTTCCGCCTCCTTGCGCCGCTGGATGTCCTCCACGGCGGCGATGAAGTACTCCGGGCTGCCGTCCGCCGCCCGCACCAGGGAGACGGTGAGGTTGATCCACACCAGGTGGCCGTCCCGGTGACGGTAGCGCTTTTCCATGGCGTAGCTGTCGATCTCGCCGGCCAGCAGCCGATGCATCTGCTCCAGGTCGCTGTAGAGGTCGTCCGGGTGGGTGATTTCCTGGAAGGTGCGGCCCAGCAGTTCTTCCCGGGCGTAGCCGATGATGTCGCAGAGGCGCTGGTTTACCAGCAGCCAGCGCCCGTCCGGCGCCACATGGGCCATGCCCACGGCGGCCTGGGAAAAGGTGGCGCGGAAGCGCTTTTCGCTCTGCCGCAGCAGGTCTGCCGCCTGCAGCCGTTCGGCCAGGAGGCTGCCTACCCGGGCCAGCAGTTCCTCCACCGAGAAGGGCTTGTTGAGGAAGTCCTGCACGCTGTCCTGCAACAGGCGGATGCGCAGGTCCTCGTCGGCCTTGGCGGTCAGGATCACCACCGGCACCCCGGCCAGGGCCGGCTCCTGGCGCAGGGCCTGGACCATGCGGTCGCCGCTGAGGCGGGGCATCATGACGTCGCTGACGATCAGGTCCGGCGTCTGGCGACAGGCCATTTCCAGGCCTTCCTGGCCGTCCCGGGCGGAGGCGACGCGGTAGTGCCGGCCCAGGGCCTCGCAGATGAAGGCGTTCATGTCCGGGTTGTCTTCCACCACCAGCACCAGGGGCAGGGCCGCATCTGCCCGGCCCTGGCGGTGTTCCGGTAGTGCCGGGGGCGGCTGCAGTTCTTCCAGGGCCTGGCGGCTGAGGTCGCCGGGAAGGGCTTCGCCCTGGGCCTGCAACTGGGTGCCGGGAGGCGCCAGCAGGGGCAGTTCCAGAATGAACAGGGCGCCGCCGGAGGGGGCAGCATCGATACGGACGCTGCCGCCATGGAGCTGGGCCAGTTCCCGCACGATGGCCAGGCCCAGGCCGGTGCCGCCGTGGTGGCGGCTGCTGCCGCCCTCCACCTGGCGGAAGGGCTCGAACACCTGCTCCCGCATGGCTTCGGGAATGCCCGGGCCGTTGTCCTCCACCTCGATCCGGGCCTGCCCGCCGGCCGCCGTCAGGCGCAGCTGGATGGCGCCGCCGTCGCCGGCGAACTTGAAGGCGTTGGAAAGAAGGTTGAGCAGGATGCGCTGGTACTTTTCCGCATCCACCTGGGCCGTCAGGTCCGGCGGCGTGGTCACGACGTAGCGGATGCGACGGCCTTCGGCCAGGGAATCGAAGTGGGAGGCGATGACCCGGGTCAGGTGCGCCAGGTCGCCCTCCGTGTAGTGCATGACCATGCGCCCGGCTTCCAGCTTGGCCACGTCCAGCAGGTCGCTGACGTGCCGGTAGAGCATGCGGGCGTTGCGTTCCACCACCTCCAGGTCCCGCCGCAGGGCGGGTGCCAGGTCCGGGTCGGCCAGGTGCTTGCCGACGGGGCCCAGGATCAGGGTCAGGGGGGTGCGCAGTTCGTGGCTGATGTTGGCGAAGAACTGGGTCTTCAGTTCATCCAGTTCCCGGGTTTTCTCGTAGAGCCGGGCCAGCTCGGCGTTGGCCTGGTGCAGGCGCAGGTTGTTTTCGGCGATGGTCTTGGAGCGGGCGTAGATGTCCGCCTCCATCTTTTCCGCCTGCTGCCGGAGGGAGTCGGTGATGCGGCTTTGCTCCAGCTTCTGTTCCCGCAGCATGACGAACTCGGTGACGTCCTCGGCCTTGTGGATGATGTAGCGCAGCCGTCCCTCGGCATCGAGCACCGGGGTGTTGATGGGCGTCCAGTAACGCACCTCGAAGCCGCCGCCCTGTTCCGGCGGGCGCCGGATATCGTATTTCTGCACCGGCATCAGGTCGGGCTGCCCCGTCTGCAGCACCCGTTCCAGGGAGGCCCGCAGGTTGTGCACGCCGTCGGCGGCGGGATCGTCCGGGTTGTCCGGGAAGATGTCGAACATGTCCCGCCCCAGCATGTCCTCCCGCCGGGTCAAGGTGGCCTCGGTATAGGCACTGCTGACGGCGATGACCCGCAGTTCCGGGTCCAGGGCCAGGCAGGGGGTGGGGATGCATTCGAAGAGGGCCTGGAAATCAGGGGGGGCAAAGGAGTGCTCCCGGGGCGTCCGGGATGTGGCGCTGCCTGCCTCGGTTGGACTGCTCATGCCGCTACCTCCAGGGGCCCGGTATGCGGGGCCGGGGGCGCCGCCGCACTCTACAGCTCGGGGAGTGATCCGCCGGTTCGGATGGCTTGCATCGCACCGGAGTTGATGGGTTTGACTTTCTCCTTTTCGAGGGGGCGGATCAAGGGCTAGTTCCCCGGGGCTATGACCAGGGTCATAGCCCCTTGGTGAGGGCCGGGCTCAACCCGGATTGCCCTGCAGGGCGGCGGCCACCGCCCCGTGCACGATGCGGCCGGCGTTGACGTTGAGGCCGGCGGCCAGGTGGGGATCGTCCGCCGTGGCCTGCCGCCAGCCCTTGTCGGCCAGGGCCAGGACGAAGGGCCGGGTGGCGTTGTTGAGGGCCTGGGCCGAGGTGCGGGGCACGGCGCCGGGCATGTTGGCGACGCCGTAGTGGATGACCCCGTCCACGACGTAGGTGGGGTCCGCATGGGTGGTGGGGCGGGAAGTCTCGACGCAGCCGCCCTGGTCGATGGCCACGTCCACGATGACGCTGCCCGCCTTCATCTTGCCGACCAGGTCCCGGTCCACCAGACGCGGCGCGGCGGCGCCGGGCACCAGCACGGCACCCACCAGGAGGTCGGCGCGGACGGCGTAGGCTTCGATGGTCTCCCGGGTGGCGGCGACGGTGCGCACCCGGCCCGGGTACTCCCGGTCCAGGGCCTCCAGCTTGGACAGGGACAGGTCCAGCACCGTCACTTCGGCCCCCAGGCCCACGGCCACCCGGGTGGCGTGGCTGCCGACGACGCCGGCACCGAGCACCACCACGTGGGCCGCCGGTACCCCGGGCACGCCGCCGAGCAGCACGCCGCGGCCGCCCTGGGCCTTTTCCAGCCAGTGGGCGCCGACCTGTACCGCCATGCGCCCGGCCACCGCCGACATGGGCGCCAGCAGGGGCAGGCCGCCGACGGCGTCGGTGACCGTCTCGTAGGCCAGGGCGGTGCAGCCGGAATCCACCAGGGCCTGGGCCTGGCGCGGGTCCGGGGCCAGGTGCAGGTAGGTGAAGAGGGTCAGTTCCGGGCGCAGGTAGGGGAATTCGGCCGGCTGGGGCTCCTTCACCTTGACCACCAGATCGGCACGCCAGGCAGAAGCCGCATCGGGCACGATGGTGGCACCGGCGGCGGCATAGGCGCCGTCGTCGTAGCCGACACCCTGGCCGGCCCCCTGTTCCACCAGCACCTGATGGCCCCGGGCGGTGAGTTCGCGGACGGTGGCCGGCACCAGGCCGACCCGGTATTCGTGGACCTTGATTTCCTTGGGTACGCCGACCTGCATGGAAGTCTCCTTGGGCAAAGGGCTGCCGTTCAGTGTGCCATAGCCGCCGTGACGACGGCATGACCGCCTAGAAGGAATTTTCCAGGGCCACCTGACCCGGCTGGCCCCGCTTGGAGAGGCGGCAGTCCTTGGCCTCCAGGGCCAGGCGGGTGTCTTCCACCATGGCCGGATTGCCGCACACCATGAGGCGGCTGTGGGCCGGGTCGATCTCCAGGCCGAGGGCCGCTTCCAGGCTGCCGTCGGCCAGCAGGGCCGGGATGCGCCGGCTCAGGGTGCCGGGCGGGGCAGCCCCATCCCGGGTCACCACCGGCTGGTAGCGCAGGCGGCCGGCCAGCTCTCCCACCAGGGGGTGGCCGGGCAGGGCGGCGAGCCAGTCCCGGTAGGTCAGTTCGGCGCCGTCGCGCACGCTGTGCACCAGGGCGATGTGCTGGTACTGCTGCCACACCGCCGGGTCGTTGAGGATGGAGAGGAAGGGCGCCAGGCCGGTGCCGGTGGCCAGCAGCCACAGGTCCCGGCCGCCCTGGAAGCGATCCGTGGTCAGGTGGCCCCAGGCCTGGCGGTCCACCGCCAGCCGGTCGCCGACCCCGAGGCGGGCCAGGCGGGAGGTGAATTCGCCGTCGGGCACGGCGATGGAATAGAACTCCAGATGCTCGTCGTAGGCGGCGGAAACCATGGAGTAGGGGCGCCAGGCCAGGGGGCTGTCGGGGGCTGTGGTGAGGGGCAGGCCGAGGCGCACGAACTGGCCGGGGACGAAACGGAAGGACGGCTGGCGGGTCAGACGGAAGGAGAAGAGCTTGTCCGTCCAGCGTTTGAACCAGGTGATGCGTTCCACCGAATACTTGTCGCCGGCGTCCATGGACGGCCTCCCTTGAGCAGGTTTATTTCCTAGTAAATTAGTCGGGAATTTGGCCGGGCAGTTCCCGGACGTGACCAAGGTCGTACCGGATTTCCCATTCGTCGTAATAAACTGGCGTCACACCATAAGAAAAGAGCATTGCCATGACTGCCTCCGCACCCCGACAGAACAACGATCTCTCCGCCCGGCTCCAGGCCGGCCTGCAACACCTGCAACCCCGCCTGCAAGCCTTCGCCCGCCACCGGCGGGTGCGCCAGGGCGCCTGGGGCCTGGGCATCTTCCTGGTGCTGTTCGGCCTCCTCGGCTATTTCTGGCTGCCGGGCTTTGCCAAGGCCAAGCTGGAATCCCTGCTGGCCGAGGAATTCGAGCGGCCGGTGCGCATCGAGCGCATCCAGGTTTCCCCCTACACCCTGTCGGCCACCATCAGCGGCTTTGCCGTGGGGCAGCGCGGCGCCGATGCCGGCGTGCCGGCGGAACAGCGCCTGCTGGGCTTCGACAGCCTGCACGTGAATGTCTCCTCCATGAGCCTGGCCCGGGGCATCCCGGTGGTGAGCGAAGTCAAGCTGGTGGGGCCCTATGTGCACCTGGTGCGCGAGGAGGGCAACCGCTACAACATCTCGGACCTGATCGAGAAATGGACGGAAAAGCCCTCCGAGGGGCCGCCGCCGAAATTCTCCGTGGCCAACATCGCCGTCGAGGGCGGCCGCATCGACTTCGACGACCGGCCGGTGAAGGTCAGCCACCACATCACCGACCTGGCCCTGGGCATTCCTTTCCTGGCCAACACGCCGGGCACCGTGGAATCTTTCGTCGAACCCCATTTCGCCGCCAAGCTCAACGGCGCGCCCCTGTCCCTCGGCGGCAAGCTGCGTCCCTTCGCCCCGGGCAAGGATGCGGTGGTGGATGTGGAAATCCGGGACTTCGACCTGGCCGGGGTGGATGCCTACATTCCCGCCAACATTCCCCTGACCGTCACGGCCGCCAAGCTGGAAGGCGATCTGGCGGTGACCTTCAGCCAGGCCGAGGGCCAGGCCCCCAGCGTCGGCGTCAGCGGCGACCTGGGCATCAAGGGCGTCGCCGCCAAGGGCAACAAGGTGGGGCTGCAGGTGGGAGCCATCCAGCTGGGCATCCAGCGGGCCACCCTGGACGATGCCAAGGGCGTGGACCTGAAGCTGGCAGTGCGGGATCTGGCCTTCTCCCGGGACGGCGAGAAGCAGCCTTTCCTCGGCTTTTCAGCCCTGACGCTGGATGGGATGTCGGTCAATCTGGTCAGCCGTCAGGCCAAGGTGGCCGGCATCACCCTGGAAAATCCCCAGGCCGGGGTACGTCGCCTCAAGGGCGGCGAGGTGGATCTGCTGCAGTCCCTGGCCGCCCTGGCGCCCACGCCGGCGGCTCCGGCCAAGGCGGCTCCCGCCAAAGTCCCGGCCAAGACAGGTGGTACGGCCGGGGCCGCCAAGGCGCCGGCGCCCTGGGGCTGGCAGGTGGCTCAGCTGCGGGTCGGTGGCGGCAAGCTGCGCTACACGGACGACAATCTGGAGAAGGTGCCGCCCCTCAGCGTGGATGGCCTGGACCTCCAAGTGGCCGGCCTTTCCTCCGCCGCCGGCAGCCGCAGCCAGATCGGCATCGAGGCCCGTATCAATGAACAGGGGCGCTTCAAGGTGGAGGGGGCGGCTGCCCTCGCCCCCCTGGCCGCCGATCTGCAGCTGGATCTGGAACAGGTCAATCTGGTGGCCCTGCAGGGCCTGGCGGCGGAGCAGCTGAATGCCCTGCTGACCAAGGGCGACCTGACGGTGAAGGGCAAGCTTAAGGTGGCGGCTGGGGCCGCTGGAGCCGCTCCCGGCGTGGCCTTCGACGGCGACGTCAATCTCACCGACTTCAACGTGCTGGACAAGCTCAATGCCACCGACCTGTTGCGCTGGCGCAGCCTGCGCCTGACCGGGGTCGAGGCCGGCAGCGTGCCGCCCCGCTTTGCCGTGGGCGAGATCGCCATCACCAGCTTCTACGCCCGGGCCATCCTGTCGCCCGAAGGCCGCCTCAACCTGCAGGACATCGTGCGCCAGGACGAAGGCGCCAAGCCCGCCGCCGCTGCGCCTGCCGCTTCCGCCGCCGCCGTACCGGCGACGCCGGCTGCAGCTCCTGCCCCCGTCGCAGCCCCGGCCAAGCCCGCCGGGCCGGCGCCCCAGATCCGCATCGGCAAGGTGGTGCTGGCCGGTGGCAACATCAACTTCACCGACCGTTTCATCAAGCCCAACTACAGCGCCAACCTGACCGACCTGTCGGGCCGCATCGGCACCCTGGCGGCGGGCAAGCCGGCGGAGCTGCTGATCCGGGGCAAGGTGGACCGCACCGCGCCCCTGGATATCTCCGGCAAGATCGATCCCCTGGGCTCGCCCATCGCCCTGGATGTGCAGGCCAAGGCCCGGGGCATCGAGATGTCCTCCTTCACGCCCTATTCGGGCCGTTACCTGGGCTACACCATCGAGAAGGGCAAGCTCTCGGTGGATGTGCAGTACAAGGTGGAGAAGGGCGAGCTGCAGGCCCAGAACAAGATCTTCATCGACCAGCTGACCTTCGGCGACAAGGTGGAGAGTCCCAACGCCCTGGGTATTCCCGTCGGCCTGGTGGTGGCGTTGCTGAAAAACTCCCGGGGCGAGATCGACCTCAACCTGCCGGTGCAGGGCTCCCTCAACGATCCCCAGTTTTCCATCGGCGGCATCGTCGGCAAGATGATCCTCAACCTGCTGACCAAGGCGGTGACCTCGCCCTTCACCCTGCTGTCCTCCCTCTTCGGCGGCGGCGAGGAACTGTCCTACGTGGCTTTCGATGCCGGCCATGCCCGCATCACCCCGGAGGTGGAAAAGCGCCTGGAAACCATTGCCAAGGCCCTGCGCGAACGTCCGGCCCTGGAACTGGAAATCACCGGCACGGCTGATCCGGCGGCGGAGCAGGAAGGCCTCAAGCGCGCCATCCTGGAGCGCAAGGTGCGGGCCCAGAAGCTGGCCGAGCAGGCCAAGGGCGGCAAGGCCTCCGGCAGCATCGCCGCGGTCACGGTGAGCGCCGAGGAATATCCGCGCTACCTGGAAAAGGCCTACAAGGAGGAATCCTTCAAGAAGCCGCGCAATTTCATCGGCCTCACCAAGAGCCTGCCGGTGGCGGAGATGGAAGCCCTGATGATCGCCAACATCCCCGCCGAAGAAGAGGAGATGCGCCAGCTGGCCCAGCGTCGCGGCACGGCGGTGCAGACCTGGCTGGTGGAGAAGGGCGGCATTGCGGCCGAGCGCCTGTTCCTGCTCTCGCCCAAGGTGGGCGGCGAAGCACCCAAGGGGGCGCCGGTGGGCGGGCGCGTGGACTTCAGCCTGCAGTAGGGGCAGCCAGGGGCCGTCGCTGCCGGCCCCGGTCAAACAAAAAGGCCGCCCTTGGGCGGCCTTTTCTTTCCGGAGAAGAAGGATTACTTCTTCTTGGGAGCGACGGCAGCCTTGAAGGCGGCGCCGGCGGAGAACTTGGGGCTGGTGGAAGCCGGGATCTGGATGGTGGCACCGGTCTTGGGGTTCTTGCCGGTACGGGCAGCGCGCTTGACGGCCTTGAAGGAACCGAAACCGACCAGGGTCACGCTGTCGCCGGTGGCGACGGCCTTGGTGATGGCTTCGATGGCTGCGTCCAGGGCACGGCCGGCAGCAGCTTTGCTCAGGTCGGCACCAGCCGCCATAGCGTCAATCAGATCGCTCTTGTTCATTCAGAAATCTCCTTGGTTTCGAAGGTGACGCGGGATTCCGCGCTCGGCAGGGATTCTGGCATAACGGGACGAAGCTGCCTAGCCTGATTTGCTGGAAATTCAGCAGGGATGGGGCTTTCCCCCGGATTGGGATGACTGCGGGATGGATTTTCCTGCCCCGATCTGGTGCAAAAAAACGGGGGCGGAGGCACCGTGCCGGCGGCGGGAAGCGGACCCCGGCCCTTGCCGGCAGTCCGGAGGCTTTCCGCTTGACCAATACGATCAATGACTTAGGTCGATCGCCGGGCTGCGGGCCGTGTCAGAACTTGATCTCCAGTCGGGCCGAGAAGATGCGGTAGGTGCGGGTGCTGCTCTGCACCGACTGCTCCGTGCTGCCGCTCAGGTAGGTGGCGCCGGTGTCGTAATCCGCCTGCAGCAGGTTGGCGGCGGAAAAGCGGATGCGGGTGTCCGGCTGCACCTGCCACAGGGCATAGACGTCGTAAACCCGCTTCAGCTGCTGGGTGTAGGTCTGGGTGTTGCTCTGCTGCACGGTGTAGGCGGGGGTCCAGTTGAGGTTGCCGCCGATGGTGAGGGGCAGGCTGCGCAGGCGGTAGTCGGCCCCCAGGTTGGCACTGTAGGTGGGTTGCTGGTCGAGCCGGTTGTTGGGGCCGGCGATGCCCTCCACCTCGGACCAGAAGCGGCTGAGGTTGGCCCGGATGTCCACGGGCGGGGCGTCGGCCAGCAGTTCCGGCAGGCGGAACTTGGCTTCCAGCTCGATGCCCCGGGTGGTGGCGCTGCCGATGTTCTGGGGCGTGGTGACCCAGCGCTGCACCGGGGACCAGCTGACGCTCTGCAGGGAGGTGATGTTGCGGATGAGGTTGTCGATGTTGCGCTGGAACAGGCTGGCGCTGAGGATGCCGCCTTCCGTCAGGTAATGCTCGAAGGCCAGGTCCAGGCCCCAGGCCAGTTCCGGCTTGAGATTGGGGTTGCCGGCGCTGTCCGCCTTGTCCACCGTGTTGGCGCCGCTGGTGGGATAGGTGCTGGAGAGGCTGGGCCGGGGCACCAGCTGGTTCAGGGTCGGCGCCTTGTAGCTGCGGGTCAGGCCCAGGCGGATCTGGTCCTTGCTCTCCTCGGTGAAACGCCAGACGCTGTGGAAGAGGGGGCTGGCCACGCTGCTGTCGTTGCTGGCGGAGCCGGCGGCCCACTCGCTGCGGGTGCGGATGGTTTCCCAGCGCAGGCCGCCGTAGAGGGACCACAGGGGCGAGACTTCCCACTCGTCCTGACCGAAGGCCGCCAGGCGGCTGGTGCTGGCCTGCAGGTCGCTGCCGAACTGGGCCAGTTGCAGGGTCCCATCCTGTACGGTGGTAGCGGTTTCCTTGCGCTGGCCCCGTTCCACTTCCCAGCCGAAGGCCAGGTTGTGCTCCCGGTTGAGGGGGTGGGAGAGCTTGCCGGCGGTGCTGAAGCTGCTGTCGCGGATGCTGGTGCTGTTCCAGTGGGTGTGGGCCATGGCGCCGCCGGCATCGTATTCGCGCCGGTCGGTGGTGCTGTCGCTGTTGGCCAGGCCGCCGTTGAAGCGGATATCGAGCTTGCTGCCGCCGTCCAGGCGATGCTTCCAGTTGCCCATGAGACGCAGCATGGTGCTCTCGTTCTCGGTGCGCCAGCTGGCATTGGCATAGGGGGCCGCGCCGACGCTCTGGGTGAGTTGGGTGTTGCCGGTGGTGGCGCTCTGGTTCTGGGCCAGGAAGGGATTGAGGCTCAGGCTGTCGCCGCCGTCCAGCTTCCAGTTGAGGCGGGAGGAGAGGTGCAGTCCGTCGGCCACGGTATGGCTGCGGCTTTCCTCCAGGCGCTGCAGGATGGGGATGCCGGTGGCCAGGTTGCGGGCGCTGGTGGTGGTGGCCACTTCGCTGTCCTGGTCCCGGTGCATCAGGTTGGCATTGAGGTTGTAGCCGAAGTTGCCGATGGCGTCGCTGCGCTGCAAGGAGACAAAGGGTTGCAGGCGGCCGTTCTCCAGGTTGAGGCTGGGACGGAAGTCGTTCTGCTTGCGGGCGAAGTCCTCCCGCAGGACGATGTTGATGGTGCCGGCGATGGCCCGGGCGCTGTGCTCCGCCACCGGGGCCCGCATCACCTCGATGCGTTCCACCTGTTCGGGCGGGATGCTGTCCAGGGAAAAGCCCCGGGGCGCGGGCTCGCCGTTGAGCAGGATCATGGTGTAGCCGTTGCCCAGGCCCCGCATGCGGATGTCGCCGCCCCGGCCCGGGGTGCCGGACATGGTGACGCCCGGCAGACGCTTCAGGACGTCGCCCACGGACGAGTCGCCGTAGCGGTCCAGTTCCTGCCGGCCGAAAACCATCTTGGCGGCCGTGGCGAAACGGCGTTGCTCGGTGTCGTCGAGGCGGGTGGAGGAAACCACGATTTCCCCCAGGGTGCGGCCATCCTTCTGGCTGCTGGCGGGTTTGGTTGTGGGGGCCTCTGCTTCCGCTGCGGCGGCGGCCAGAGGCAGGGCGGCGAGCAGGAGCGGCAGGAGGGGGCGCAGGCGGGGCAAGGGCAGGGCGTTAGGTGACAGCACCATGGCGGCAGGACTCTCGATGGGGAAAGTGAAGGCCGATGCATCGGCCGAGTCTTGTTATGGGCTGGGGGGCTGGGATGGCGAAAATCCTGGCTACCTGGCGGGGCGAAGTATACGGAGCCTGGCGCCGCCCTGCAGGAGCACTTTGTAAGGAAATATTTCGCCTGACGGCGGTGGTGCGGGAGGGCCTGTGATCGCCGCCGTCGGCGGCTTGGCTGCGGCAGCGAAGCCCGCTCCGCCGGGCAGGGTGGTGAGGGCACCGCCGGTCGTGCAGAAGTGGCGTCGGGGGTACCCGGAAAAGCAAAAGGGCCCAGACGCGCTGACGTCTGAACCCTTGGCTTTCCTGCTTATCTGAATGGCGCGCCCGGAGCGATTCGAACGCCCGACCCCTTGGTTCGTAGCCAAGTACTCTATCCAGCTGAGCTACGGGCGCGCAACAGAAGGTGCGCATTATACGGATTCGGAACAAAAACGCCAGGGGTTCCGGACGATTTTTTTCAGCTTCGGCGGGAAGGGGGGGGAAGGGAAAAACGGGGCCTGAAAAAGCAAAAGGCCAATCCTAAGATTGGCCTGAATGCTTGATGGCGCGCCCGGAGCGATTCGAACGCCCGACCCCTTGGTTCGTAGCCAAGTACTCTATCCAGCTGAGCTACGGGCGCGCTGTCTTGCAACTTTTTACTACTTTCTTTGCTACTTTCCGCAAAGAAGCGAGATTGTATAAAAACACGCTTCGTTTGCCAAGCCTTTTTTACTGCAGGAAAGGCTGGCGGAGACGGAGGGATTCGAACCCTCGATACGAGTTTTAGCCCGTATGCTCCCTTAGCAGGGGAGTGCCTTCGACCTCTCGGCCACGTCTCCGGAAGGCCGGCATATTAACGGGTTAGCCGGCCCGGGTCAAACTACTTTGCAGCCGGGGCTGCAAATAACTGCGCGGCGCCGTTTACGCCTGGTCCAGACCGAAGGTCTTGTGCAGGATGCGCACGGCCAGTTCCAGATATTTTTCGTCGATGACGACGGAAATCTTGATCTCGGAGGTGGAGATCATCTGGATGTTGATGCCTTCCTCGGCCAGGGTGCGGAACATCTGGCTGGCCACGCCCGGGTGGGAGCGCATGCCGACGCCGACAGCGGAAACCTTGCAGGTCTTGTTGTCGCCGACGATCTCGCGGGCGCCGACGTGCTGCTTGACCTGCTCCAGCACGGCCATGGCCTTGGTGTATTCGCTGCGATTGACGGTGAAGGAGAAATCGGTGGTGCCGTCCACGCCGACGTTCTGGATGATCATGTCCACGTCGATGTTGGCGTCGGCGATGGGGCCGAGGATCTGGTAGGCGATGCCGGGACGGTCAGGCACGCCCAGCACGGTCAGCTTGGCTTCGTCGCGATTGAAGGCGATGCCGGAAATGATCGGTTGTTCCATGTTCTTGTCATCCTCAACAGTGATCAGCGTACCTTCCCCTTCATCCTGGAAGCTGGAGAGGACGCGCAGTTTTACCTTGTACTTGCCGGCGAACTCGACGGAGCGGATCTGCAGCACCTTGGAGCCGAGGCTGGCCATTTCCAGCATTTCCTCGAAGGTGATGGTGTCCAGCTTGCGGGCTTCCGGCACGACGCGGGGGTCGGTGGTGTACACGCCGTCCACGTCGGTATAGATCTGGCATTCGTCGGCCTTGAGGGCGGCGGCCAGGGCGACGGCGGAAGTATCGGAGCCGCCGCGGCCCAGGGTGGTGATGTTGCCGTTTTCATCGGCGCCCTGGAAACCGGCGACCACGACCACGTTGCCTTCGGCCAGGTCCTTGCGCATGCGCTCGTCGTCGATCTGCAGGATGCGGGCCTTGGTGAAGGTGCTGTCGGTCAGCACGCGCACCTGGGAGCCGGTGTAGCTCTTGGCCTTGAGGCCTTCTTCCTGGATGGCCATGGCCAGCAGGCCGATGGTCACCTGTTCGCCGGTGGAGGCGATCACATCCAGTTCCCGGGGGGAAGGGGTGGCGGAGATTTCCTTGGCCAGGCCGATCAGGCGATTGGTTTCGCCGGACATGGCCGAGGGCACCACCACCACATCGTGGCCCATTGCCTTCCAGCGGGCCACGCGCTTGGCCACATTCTTGATGCGCTCCGTCGAGCCCACCGACGTGCCGCCGTACTTCTGAACTATCAGCGCCATTCGTTATCCAATTGAGCGGAGTAAGAAAACCCGTGATTCTATCTGAACCGCGTGCCTAACAGTAGGGTGTTCGGTTAGGCCAACTAAGTGAAATCCCTTAGTGATTTTTTGATTCATGCCACTTGCAAATATATGTGAATGGCCTATACTTACGTACTATGACTTTGGTGATATGTTTTGGGTGTCCCAGAACATGGCCTTCGGCAAGCGGTTTGGCGCCGAAACGGCTCTGCCAGAGCAGATTGACACCCCAATATTCGAGAGGAACACACCATGAGCAATGTCAAACTGGTTGAAAAGATCGACCCCCGCGAAATCCGCCGCAAGCTGGGCCTGAACCAGCAGCAATTCTGGTCCAAGATCGGCGTCACCCAGAGCGGCGGTTCCCGCTACGAGAGCGGCCGCAACATGCCCAAGCCCGTGCGCGAACTGCTGCGTCTGGTGCACGTGGAGCAGGTGGATATCCAGCGCATCAAGCGCGAGGACATCGAAGTGGTCGAGTACCTGAAGGCTTTCGAACCCGAAACCCTGAAGAACCTGAAGAAGGCCGCCAAGGCCAAGCAGAAGAAGGCCGCCTGATTCATATCGGTCCCCTGCTGTAAAAATAGCCCCTGCTTGCAGGGGCTTTTTCTTTTGGGGTCTGCCGTGCCGCTTTTCAGGGACTGACCGTGACCGGCAGGCCCAGGGCGCGGATACGCACGGCCACCGCCTCCAGTTCCGTCGGGCTGAGGCGCTCGAGACGCTCGGCCCCGGGTTGCAGGGACGGGCGGGCCAGGCCGTAGAGATGGACCCCGCGCAGCCGTTCCCCGGCCTGGGCCAGCAGTTCCAGGTAGGCCGTCAGCTCGGCCTCCGCTGGTGCGGCGCCGTCGCGGCGGAAGAGGCAGGTCTGGACCCAGGTGGGGGCCAGTTCGCCGCAGCGGCGCAGATTGGCCAGGACCTTGCCCGGATCGCCCCGGGTACCGTTGACCTCCTCCATGCCCGGCACCGTGGCCCGGTCCACCTTGAACCAGACCTCGCCGCCGGCTTCGCCCAGGCGGCCGATGCCGGCCTGGACCTCGGGCCGGTGCAGCAGGCTGCCGTTGGTGATCAGGCGCAGGGCGATGCGGCCCTGCAGCTGGTGCCGTTCGACCTGGCGCCGCACTGCTTCCACCGCCGCCGGGAATTCGGGGGCGCTGGTGGGTTCGCCGTTGCCGGAAAAGGCGATGTCCATCAGCCGGCGCGCTTCCGGCGGCACGGCCCGCAGCATGAAATCACCCTGCAGGAGGTCCGTCAGCATGGCGTCCAGTTCCCGCTCCAGCTGGGCCAGGTCGATGGGCGGCGGGCCGCCCCGGGTGAGATCCGGCACCTGGCAATAGACGCAGGCCCAGTTGCAGGCGTTGTTGGGATTGAGGTTGATGCCGACGGAAACGCCGCCCGCCCGGCGCGATACCACCGGATAGACGTAGGTCAGACCGGCGCTGTCGCGGCGATGGTCGGTGACGCTGAGGGGCTGGGCAGGGGATTCCATGGGCGGTCGGACAGTGGCTGAAGAATGGCCGGAGCGGGGCTGGGGCCGGGCCGGAGAGGCGCCCGGCAGCGGCGGCGGGGCGGGCTGGTGGCCAATGATATAATCAGCGGCTTACAAAAACACCTCCCCAGCATGCTAATCACCCGCCGCCTGGAATTCGATGCCGGCCATCGCATTCCCGATCACCGCAGCCAGTGCCGCCATCTGCACGGGCACCGCTACGTCCTGGAAATCACCCTGGCCGGCGACATCATCAGCAAGGACGGCGATCCGGCCAACGGCATGGTGATGGACTTCTCCGACGTCAAGGCCCTGGCCAAGGCCCATGTGGTGGATGTGTGGGACCACGCCTTCCTGGTCTATGCCGGGGACAAGGCGGTGGTGGAATTCCTGCAGACCCTGCCGGACCACAAGACCGTGGTGCTGGACTGCATTCCCACGGCGGAAAACCTGTCGGAAACGGCTTTCCGCATTCTCGATGCGGTCTATCAGGACAGCTACGGCAACCATCTGCGCCTGCAGCAGGTGCGCCTCTACGAAACGCCCAACTGCTGGGCCGACGCGGTGCGCCGGGACTGACCCGGCGTCCCCGTTTTCTTTCCCGCCGTGTGCCCGTGAACGACGCCCCGATCCAGATCGATACCGGTTCCGCGCCGACCTTCGCCCTCATCTGGCTGCACGGCCTGGGTGCCGACGGCAGCGATTTCGTGCCTGTCATCCCCGAACTGGGGCTGCCGCCCGAGCTGCCCGGCCGCTTCATCTTTCCCCACGCGCCCTACATGCCCGTCACCTGCAACGGCGGTTACGAGATGCGCGCCTGGTACGACATCCTGTCCCTGGCCCCGGGCAGCCGGGAGGTGGATGAGGCCAGCCTCCAGCGTTCCCGGGAAACGGTGCGGCAGCTGATCGGCGAACAGGTGGCGGCGGGCATTCCCAGCCGGCGCATTTTCCTTGCCGGCTTTTCCCAGGGCGGTGCCGTGGCCTACACCACGGCCCTGACCCAGGCCGAGCCCCTGGGCGGACTGATCGCCCTGTCCACCTACCTGCCGGCGCCGGAACTGGTGCGCCGGGAGCTGAGCCCGGCCAACCGGGAACTGCCGGTGTTCGCCGCCCATGGCAGCGACGACGGCGTGGTGGCGCCGGCCCTGGGCCTGCAGGCCCGGGACTGGCTGGAACAATGGGGTCTGGCGCCGGAATGGCGCCTCTATCCCATGGAACATTCCGTCTGCCTGGAAGAGGTGGCGGACATCGGCGCCTGGCTCGCCCGGCGCCTGGCGGCCTAGGGGCGCCGCCGGCAACTTGGTGGATCGAGGAAGGGCAGGGCCCCCGGCGGGCACCGCTTCTTGCAATCCGTTGGTACAACCCATCGCCGTAGTGAAGACGTATTTGTCGCGTACCAATTTCAACAGTTCACGGCTCGTCCGCCTGCTCGCCGATTTCAACGCCGGGGAGCGGGGCGACGCCAGGGCGGAAAGCCGTGGCAAGCAGTCCTTCGCCGAGCGGCTGGGGCAGTGGCTGGACCTCAACCACGCCATCGCCCTTTCCGGCGCCCTCCATCCTTCCCTGCGCCAGGGACCGGGCGGGACGGCGGCGGGGGCGGCGGACGAGGTGGCTGCCCTGGTGGCCCGGACCCAGGCTGCCCTGCGCGATGCCATCACCCAGGAGGGCGGCGGCAAGGCCCGCATCAAGCTGCCCCTGCCGGAAGCCGGCGCCACCCTGGAAAGCGGCGGCAAGTACCTGCCCTACCGGCGTTACTACCTGGCCCAGCAACGGGAGATGGAGGCGGCCCTGGTGCAGCTGCGGGCCCAGGTGCGGGAGGCGCTGAAGGGCGGCTCCCCGTCCCTGCGCCAGTTGGCGGGCCTGGACGGGGTCCTGGAAAAAGCCCTGGCGGAACGGGAGCGCAACCTGTTCCTCAACGTGCCCCTGTTGCTGGAAAAACGCTTCGAACAATTGCGCGACGCCTACGCCTCGGCCCTGGAGGCTTCCTCCCAGGCCGACGGGGTGGCGCGCTGGATGCAGCCGGGAGGCTGGCTGGCGGTGTTCTGCAAGGATCTGCAGAGCGTGCTGCTGGCGGAACTGGAGATTCGCCTGCAACCGGTCCTGGGACTGGTGGAGGCTTTTGGCAATGAGGTAAGCAAGTCGCAATGAACCGAAATTTCTGCTTGGCCGCCTTTGCGGTGGGACTGATCGCCGTCTGCTGGGTGGGTGTGGGCTATATGGCCTCCCATCCCCTGGCATTCAGCATGACCCTGATCATCGGCGTGGTGTACTGCGCCGGCGCCCTGGAACTGCTGCGCTTCCACCAGGCCACGGAGAGCCTGGCCCGGGCCCTGGAGCGCATTCCCGAAAACCTGGAACACCTGGCGGACTGGCTGGTGCAGGTCCATCCCTCCCTGCAGAGCGCCGTGCGCCTGCGCATCGAGGGTGAGCGGCCCGGCCTGCCCGGCCCCACGGTGACGCCCTATCTGGTGGGCCTCCTGGTCATGCTCGGCATGCTCGGCACCTTCCTCGGCATGGTGGTGACCCTCAACGGCGCCGTCCTGGCCCTGGAGAGCACCACCGACCTGCAGACCATCCGCGCCTCCCTGGCGGCGCCGGTGAAGGGCCTGGGCCTGGCCTTCGGCACCTCCGTCGCCGGCGTTGCCGCCTCCGCCATGCTGGGCCTCATCTCCTCCCTGTGCCGGCGCCAGCGCCTGCTCACCGCCCAGGGGCTGGACAGCCGCATCGCCACCAGCCTGCGCGGCTTTTCCCTGGTGCATCAGCGCCAGGAAACCTTCAAGGCCCTGCAGGCCCAGTCCCAGTCCCTGCCCGAGGTGGCCGACAAGCTGCAGGCCATGATGGCCCAGATGGAGCGCCATAGCCTGGAACTGCACCAGCGTCTGGCCGCCAGCCAGGAAGCCTTCCACCGGGACGTGCGGGAGGTCTATGGCAATCTGGCCCAGTCCGTCGATGCCTCCCTCAAGGCCAGCCTCAGCGACAGCGCCCGGGCCGCTGGCGCCGCCATCCAGCCGGTGGTGGAAGCCACCATGGCCGGCATCGCCCGGGAAACCACCTCCCTGCACGAGCGGGTGGCCGCCGGCGTCACCTCCCAGGTGGCCGCCCTGGCAGCCGCCTTCGAGCAGGGAACGGCGACCCTGCTGTCCGGCGTCCATGCGGACAACGCCAGCCTGCAGGCCGATCTGGCGACCCGGGAAGCCCTGCGCCAGGCGGCGCTGCAGCAGTCCCTGGAAGGCATGGCCGCCAGCCTGCAGCAGGAATGGCGTCAGGCGGGCGAACGCAGCCTGGAACAGCAGCAGCAGATCTGCCGGACCCTGGAGGCCAGCGCCCAAAGCCTCAACGCCAATGCGGAAGAGCACGCCCGCCGCACCATCGACGAAGTGGCCCGGCTGATGCAGGTTGCGGCGGAGACGCCCCGGGTGGTGACCCAGGTGATCGGCGAACTGCGCAGCCTGCAGGCCGACCTGGCGGCCCAGGATGCCCAGCGGCAGCAGGCCCTGGCCCAGTCCCTGCAGGCCATGGCCGCCTCCCTCCAGGGTGAGTGGCAGCAAGCCGGGGCCCGGACCCTGGCCCAGCAGCAGCAGATCTGCGCCACCCTGGAGCAGACCGCCCGGCAGATCGGCGAAAACGCCCAGGCCCACGCCAGCGACACCATCAACGAAATCGCCCGGCTCATGCAGACCGCCGCCGAGGCGCCCCGGGTGGCCGCCGAGGTCATCGGCGAACTGCGCCAGCAGCTCTCCGGCAGCATGGTGCGGGACAACGAACTGCTGGAAGAGCGCCGCCGTCTCATGGAAACCCTCAACGGCCTGCTCGACGCTATCAACCATGCCTCGGTGGAACAGCGCAGCGCCATCGACGCCCTGGTTTCCTCCTCCGCCGCCATGCTGGAGCGGGTCGGCGCCGAATTCACCGACAAGGTGGGGGGCGAGTCGGCCCGGATGATCGACGTGGCCTCCCAGATGACCACCAGCGCCGTGGAAGTGGCCAGCCTCAGCGAGGCCTTCGGCCATGCCGTGCAGTGCTTTGCCGAATCCAACGACAAGCTGGTGGCCAACCTGCAGCGCCTCGAAGGCTCCCTCGACAAGAGCATGGCCCGCAGCGACGAGCAGCTGGCCTACTACGTGGCCCAGGCCCGGGAAATCATCGACCTCAGCATCATGTCCCAGAAGCGCATCGTCGATGACCTGCAGGGCCTCTCCGCCCGGCCGGCCGCCGTCGCCGGCGAGGTGGGCTGATGGAAGAGGTGGACGCCAGCGTCGAACAGACGGCCCCCGTGTGGGCCGTCTTCGGCGATCTCATGGCCGGTCTGCTGGGCGCCTTCGTGCTGATCCTGGTGGGGGTGCTGGGCGTCCAGCTGGAGCTGGTCAGCACCCTGGAGGCCGAGGTGAAAAAGCGCCAGGTCGAGGAACAGCGGCGCATGGCCCTGGAAAAGGCCCTGGCCATTCCCCTGGCCTCGGGCCGGGTGACCCTCAACAACGGGCGCATCGGCATCAGCGGCAGCGTGCTGTTCTCCCTCAACTCCGACCAGCTGCAGCCCGAGGGGCGGCAGGTGCTGAAGAGCCTGGCCGCGCCCCTGGCTGCCTACCTGGGGGCGAGGGAAGAGATGCTCATGGTCAGCGGCTTCACCGACGACATGCCGGTCAAGGGCAGCAACCGCCAGTTCGACGACAACTGGGAGCTGTCGGCCCAGCGCGCCCTGACCGTGACCCGGGCCCTGATCGACGAAGGCGTGCCCTCGTCCGCCGTTTTCGCCGCCGCCTTCGGCTCCGAGCAGCCGGTGGCGCCCAATGTGGACGCCAAGAACCGGGCCCGCAACCGGCGCGTCGAAATGGCGCCGGTGCCCAGGACCACCAATGGCGGCAGCAAGCCCCATGACTGAGGCCGCCCCGGGCGCGCCGGCCGGCACCGTGCCGTTGCCGCCCACGGCCGGCGACGCGGCCCTGGAAGGCTTGCGGCAGCAGGGCGCCGCCGGCTTCGACCCGGTCGGCCTGCGCTACCTGGAAGCCCTGGCCCGCCGCAGCCGGACGTACCGGGGGGGCGTTGCCGAAGGGCTGGCCTCCCGGCTGCAGGTAGCCATGGACGCCTACGGCCGGCGTCTTGCCGCCGCCCGCCAGTCTGCCGCCGAGGCCCTGGCTCAGGCCGCGGCGCGGCATCCTCAGGCAGCCGACGAGTTGCAGGCCCTGTTCGCTGCCGGCGACCTGGCCGGCCTTGCCCGCCGCATTGGGGCCCTGGATGCCTGCGCCGGGCCGGGCCCCCTGGCCGGCCTGCTGGCGTACATGGCCGGCCTGGGTGATGGGGCAGGGCAGGGGGGGGCGGCGGAACCGCCGCCTGCGGCTCCCGATGGGACGCCGGCAACTCCTGTCGCCGCACCGGCCGTGGCGACCGGCACCGGCGAGGCCCCTTCAGGCACGGTCTCCCCGGCCCGGGAACTCAAGTCCCTGCGCTATTTCCGCAGCACCTGGTCCCGCCTCAGCGCCGAGCAGCAGCTGGCCCAGGCCCTGGCCCAGGCGCCGGAAAACGCCGGCCCCCTCAATTCCCACCTGCTGGTGCTGCGGGCCCTGCAACTGATGCAGGAGGTGTCACCGGACTATCTGCAGCGCTTCATGTCCTACGCGGACACCCTGCTCTGGCTGGAGCAGGTGGACGACCTCAGCGGCGCCGTCAAACGGCGCAACGAGACGGCCGCCCCCGCCGGCAGGAAGGGCGCCCGCTCCGGCAGCAGCGACTAGCCCGGACCCGCCGGGCCGTCGCCCTGTGGCCGGGAACGGATACGCGGCGACGGTTTTTCGCTAGGACTGGCGCGCTCCGCATTTGCACCGCTTGTCCCGGCGCAGGCGCGTACGGGGCTGCCGCTGGTTCCGAGTTGAGGGAAACGGGTAAGCTGGCAGCGGTGCGGATTTCTCTTGGGAGATGGGCAGTGACAGGCAGCGTGGCGGGCCGGCTGGTGCCGGCAATGATGATTCTCCTGGCTTCCCCCGGGGCCCTGGCCGGCGCCTCGGCCTATGCGGTCGGCAGCGGCGAGGCCAGTGGCTGGGCCACCCGCGACAGCCAACTGGAAGCCAATCTGGCGGCCCTGGAATTGTGCAACCGCCAGGCCCCCCGTCGGGATTGCGTGCTGGATACAACCAAGGCCGTGGTGCGGGCGGAGAACCAGGTGCAGGCCGCCTTCTCCCGCAGCAGCGCCGGCCTGCCGGACGCCCGCAGGCGGGCCCTGGCCAACTGCGGTGCCGCCAACTGTCAGGTGACGCTGGCCGTGACCCAGGCCGGCTTCTATGTCCTGGCCCGCTCCGAGCCGGATCACGCCGGTGACCGGCGTTCCTTCCTCACCTTCGGTTTCGCCGACCTCAACGAGGCCCAGCGCCAGGCGGTTCGCCATTGCGAAGAGGCGTCGGAGCGGCGCTGCAGCGTCGTCTGGAGCGGCGCCATCGCCGGCCTGCAGGCGGTTCCTTCTGCCCAGTGAATTAAACCCTTTCGCTATGGAACCCCATGTGTGGAATCGAGCGATAAGGGTTTCGCCTTTCAAGGATGCAGGATCAGGCAAGACTACGGCATCTGAAAAACTCTGCACCGCCCTTATCGTCGTCAGCGGTGCAGTGGTGTGCAGCCCTGAAGAAGCTGCGCCGGGGAACCGTCGGACGTTAATCAAGTGGAGCTAAGGCGATGATCATCACATTAGCCGCCGCTAGGGTGCTGGCGAGAATGGCACGCGGCCTGTAGCGGTGGGCATGCTCGTGGGCAAGGAACAGCAAACACAGGATTAGGCGGGCTTGCCCGCTAAAGGCTTGGCGCTACTGTGGTTCTGTCTGCCTCGGGCGCAAAACGTAAGCCCAACGTAACGGTCTGCCGACAAATCAGAGCCGAAAACCACCTTGCACGGTTTCGTCTTGCCGGGCGTTGCTGATGGTGGCCTTGCCCACCGTTCGCAGGAATGCCTCCTTAGAGGATGTTGCCTCCTCTAGCAGGCGGCGCTTGTGCAGAGAGATGTACAGCGCGACGGAATAGGCTTGGCAGTTGATCGAGCGCTCGGGGTTGAACTCGATATCCGTGAAGGCCGAATACTCCAGAAGCTGCTCGGTCACGCTGGGCTGCTTCTTCAGAGCGTTGATGTAAAGCCAGTCATAGAACGCCGTCAGTGGCTCTAGCTCCCAGTCGGTGCCGAAAAATCTAAAGCCAGTCAGGCGACCCGAGGTAAGCAGACGTTCATCCTTCTTCGCTTCACGGGATGTCTTGCCGAAGATATCCACGAAGGGGCCGCCTCGCTCAAAGACCTTGCTACCTTGATAGGCACACTCCACGCTGAACGTGCGTTTGAGCTTGACTGTGGTGAAGCTGAGATTGAAGGCGCTGAGTGCTACGCCGAGGGCTTCACGGGACTTGCTGGAAACCTCCAGCACTTTGCTGATGCCGGGCAAATTGCATGCAGCCGCATGAAGCGAATCGACGGACTTCTGCTTCTGCGACACAGCCATGCCGGGGAACCACTGGAACTCGACGTACTTAGTCTTGACGAGGGCCGGTCCTTCGGTGGCTGGGATGAATAGGGGTCTCTCTGCCATTGATGTGCTCTACGAGTACAGCCGGGAATAGCTTCGAGTCCCGAACAGCCCCTTGTTCTTCACATGTAACCACGCCTTTTGTTCTTCGGACAGAAGGTGCGAATAGGCGTCTTTTGCCTCCTTAGAGTTAAACACGATGCCGCGAATGTATTCAGGCTCGATGACGTCAAAAACCATCACCTCGGCTTGAACATCCGTGGGATCGTAAACCTTGAGCTTCTGCTCCTCTCTGGGGGTAAGCCCATCGATCTCGTCGAACATTCCCCTGAACGCAGCTTCTGTGGTCAGCGCTTCAATTGGCTGCCGACTAATGCGTGTATCTGCTGCATTGTGGCGACAGAATGCACATTCCTTTTGCCACAGAGTAGATCGTTTGAGCACCAGCACCGCCCAATCGACGGACTCATCCTCCATTCGATACTTGTAGAGCATCTGGCAGTTAGGGTGGGCGATGGATATGGAGGTGCCGTTTAAACGACCATCCAAGCGATGCTGATCATTGATCTGAGGCTCGGCGTCAATTTCATCTACCCTTGCAATAGGATAGATGCCGTGCTCCATTATCGAAGGGAGATTCACTGCGCGCGTGAAGTGCAGCAGATAAGGAATCTCAAGCTCGGTTGCAAACTGACGGATCGCCTGCCTTGGCATAGTGCCCCCTTCGCAAATGCCGCTTATGGTGTGCTTACGCTACTTGTTTTTCCCTGCTACGAAAAAGCCCCGACCAGCGGGGCTTTTCATTATTTTTGACAAGCGCTTTGAATACCCTCAAATCTTCGTTAACCGCTTGTTTTTATTGGCGGAGGCGGTGAGATTCGAACTCACGAACGGTTGCCCGTTGCCGGTTTTCAAGACCGGTGCAATCGACCACTCTGCCACACCTCCTACAACTGTTTTCAAGACTGCTGGTTTAAACCACTCACCCAAGCCTCCGCAGTCGCCGGGAGCCTGCAGGACAGCGGGCCGGAGGGCGATGTGGGGCGCCATCATAGCACAGGCCGGCTGCCCTTTTGGCGGCACCGGCGTGACCGCCCGGAATGCCTTTCTGTAACGGTGTGTAAGGGGGGCTCCCAGGTTTGCAACTTTGCCGGGGCCCGGTTAGTCTTAGCCGTTAACAAAAACCAACTCGTTCTTTTGGAGGACTCCATGCTTCCCCAGTATCAAATGACCGGTGCCGGCACCCAGGCCGGCCTTGCCACCCAGAACAAGGTGCTGCGCAACACTTACCTGTTGCTGGCCCTCTCCATGATCCCCACCGTCATCGGGGCCATGGTCGGCGTGCAGATGGGCTTCTCCTTCTTCGCCGGCAGCCCGATGATTTCCTTCCTGCTGTTCCTCGGCATCGCCTTCGGCTTCATGTGGGGCATCGAGCGCACCAAGAACAGCGGCATGGGCGTGGTCCTGCTGCTGGGCTTCACCTTCTTCATGGGCCTGATGCTGTCCCGCATCCTGCAGGTGGCCCTGGGCTTCTCCAATGGCGGTTCCCTGATCGCCATGGCGGCCGGCGGCACCGGTGCCATCTTCTTCACCCTGGCCACCGTGGCCACCGTGACGAAGAAGGACTTTTCCTTCATGGGCAAGTTCCTCTTCATCGGCATGGTGGTGATCCTGCTGGCGGCAGTGGCCAACATCTTCTTCCAGATCCCGGCCCTGGCCTTGACCATCTCCGCTGCCGCGGTGATGCTCTTCTCCGCCTACATCCTCTACGACATCAGCCGCATCGTCACCGGCGGCGAGACCAACTACATCGTCGCCACCCTGTCGGTGTACCTGGACATCTACAACGTCTTCGTCAGCCTGCTGAACCTGCTGATGGCCTTTACCGGCGAGCGCGACTGAACGTTGCGCTAGCAGCATGCAAAAGGGGCGGCCCGTGGGCCGCCCCTTTTTTTATGGTCTGTCTCGAGTGTTATGGGTGTGTGGATCGGTGTGGCGGGGTGCTGCGGCGTTCAGGCGGCCTGGCGCAGGCGCTGGTCCCGGGCGGCCGCTTCTGCGGCTTCCTGGACCCGTTCCCGCAGTTCCTTGCCGGCCTTGAAGTGGGGCACGTGCTTGGCCGGGACTTCCACCTGTTCACCGGTCTTGGGATTGCGGCCCTGGCGGGCCGGACGGTAGTTGAGGGAGAAACTGCCGAAACCGCGGATTTCCACCCGGTCGCCCCGGGTCAGCGCTTCGGCAATGGCGTCGAGCATCAGATTGACGGCAAAGTCCACATCCCGGGTGGTCAGATGGGGAAGCTTGCCCGTCAGATCGGCAACGAGTTCGGATTTGGTCATAGGGGGCGATTCTAACCCGACAGGCCCCCTCCTTTTCAAGGGGGCCGTTGAATTCAATGACTTATTGCAGGGGCTGCTCGCCGCCCAGGGCTTCCACGATGGCCGGCAGCAGGCGGGAGAATTCGCCGCTCATCAGGGCCAGGTCGGCCTCGAACTGCTCGGCGGCGTTCTCGGCCTGCTTTTCCGCCTCTTCCTTGACCACGTCGAGGAAGGCGACCCGCTTCACTTCCAGCTTCTCGGTGAGGATCAGGGAAATGCGGTCGTTCCAGGTCAGGGCCAGGCGGGTGGGCAGCTTGCCGGCGGCGATGTGCTGGCGCACGTCGTCCCCTTCCAGGGTGTGGCGCACGTAGCGCACGGCGGCCTTTTCTTCCACCGGGGATTTCAGTTCGCAGTCCCGGTCGATGGTGAAGGCGCCGGGGGCGTCGCCGCCGGCCAGCCAGTCGGTCATGGCCGCCACCGGGGACATGGCGGTGTTGAGGCGGGTGAGGGGGAATTCGTCGAGGGACTTGCCCAGCATCTCCAGCACTTCCTCGGCCTTGGAGGCGTTGCTGGCGTCCACCACCAGCCAGCCGCCGGCGGTGTCGATCCAGACGCTGGTGCGGCGGCGGCGGGTGAAGGCCCGGGGCATCAGTTCGTCGCGCACCCGTTCGCGCAGCTCCTTGAGCTGCTTGCGGCCCACCGGATAGCCCTGCTGCACGGCCAGTTCCTCGGCCCGTTCCTGGGCGGTCTGGTTGACCACGGAGGAGGGTAGGAGCTTGTGTTCAACGGCCAGGGAGAGCAGCAGATAGGGGCCCTGGGCGTGGGCCAGGGCGGGCTCGTCGGTGGGGGGCAGCCAGCCCTTGGTTTGCGGATCCATGGGACCGCAGGGGTTGAAACGGTTGCGGCCCAGTTGGGTTTCCAGGGCTTCGGGGCTGGGTTTCCAGCCGGCGGGCAGACGGTAGATTTGCAGGTTCTTGAACCACATGGGCAATGGGATGGGTCTGAAAATGGACCCGCCATTCTACGCGCAATCCGCCCACAAACGCCCCGGCTTGGGGCTTTGATTTCGTCCATGGCGGGACGTCGCGGAAAGCGGCGCGCCACCAACGATCTGCCTGAAACCCAGAAGGGACGGGCGTTTCCGGCATGGGGTGGCGCCCAGGTCCGTCCCGCCTGCCTCCCGGGGCAGGTGCCGCTGCGGCGTCCTCAGCCGTTCGCGGGCGTGGCGCTGCCGTGGCGGCCCAGGAGGGCGGTGATCTCGTCCGCCGGCATGGGCCGGGCCCGGAGGAAACCCTGCATCTGGGCGCAGCCCCGCTCGGCGAGGAAGGACCATTGCTGTTCCGTCTCCACCCCTTCGGCCAGGGTTTCCAGGCCCAGGTCCCGGGCCATGCCGATGATGGCGGTGGTGATGGCGGCGTCCTCCGCATCCTGGGGCAGGTCGCGGATGAAGGAGCGGTCGATCTTCAGCTTGTCCAGGGAGAAGCGCTTCAGGTAGGCCAGGCTGGAATAGCCGGTGCCGAAGTCGTCCAGGGCCAGGCGGATGCCCATGGCCTTGAGCTGGGCCAGGGTCTGGGTGTGGCGCTCGCCGTCTTCCATGAGCATGGATTCGGTCAGCTCCAGTTCCAGCCAGCAGGGCGACAGGCCGCTGGCGGCCAGGGCTTCCTGCACCAGGGCGGCCAGGTTGGCCTGGCGGAACTGTACGGCGGAAATGTTCACCGCCACCACCAGGGGCGGCAGGCCCGCGTCCTGCCAGGCCTGGGCCTGGCGGCAGGCTTCCCGCAGCACCCACTGGCCGATGGGCAGGATCAGGCCCGTCTCCTCCGCCACCGGGATGAAGCGGTCCGGCGGGATCAGGCCCTGCTCCGGCTGCCGCCAGCGCAGCAGGGCCTCGCAGCCCACCAGGGTGCCGCTGTGCAGGTCGTACTGGGGCTGGTAGTGCAGGGCCAGTTCCTGGCGCGCCAGGGCCTGGCGCAGGTTGTTTTCCAGCAGCAGCCGCTGGGACACCCGGGCGTTCATGGCCGCGGTGAAGTACTGGTAGTTGTTGCGCCCGCTTTCCTTGGCCACGTACATGGCGGCGTCGGCGTTCTTCAGCAGGGCATCGCCGTCCTCGCCGTCCTCGGGGAAGACGGCGATGCCGATGCTGGGCGTCACCGCCAGCTCGTAGTCGTCGATGGCCAGGGGCGTGGCCAGGGTGTGCAGCAGCTTTTCCGCCACGCTGGCGGCCTGGGCCGGGCTTTCCAGCTGGGGCAGCAGCACCACGAATTCGTCGCCGCCCAGGCGGCTCACCGTGTCGCTGGCCCGCACCGCCGTCAGCAGCCGCTCGCCCACCTGGCACAGCACCTGGTCGCCGACGGTGTGGCCGAGGGAGTCGTTGATGTTCTTGAAGCGGTCCAGGTCGAGGAAGAGCAGGGCCAGGCAGCTGCCGGCCCGCCGCGCGGCGGCGATGGCCTGGCCCAGACGGTCCTGCAGCAGCACCCGGTTGGGCAGGTTGGTGAGGGCGTCGTACTCCGCCAGGTGGCGCACCTGGGCCTCGGCCGCCTTGCGCTCGGTGATGTCGGAGAAGGCGGCGATGTAGTGGCTGGCCTGGCCGCCTTCGTCCCGCACGCTGCTGATGTTGAGCCACTCCGGGTAGAGGGAGCCGTCCTTGCGCCGGTTCCAGATCTCGCCGGACCAGGCGCCGGTGTCCCGCAGCTGGTGCCACATCTGCCGGTAGAAGTCGGCGTCGTGGCGGCCGGAGGAGAAGATGGCCGGGTTCTGCCCCACCACCTCTTCCGGCCGGTAGCCGGTGATGCGGGTGAAGGCCCGGTTCACGGTGATGATGCGGTTGTCGCCGTCGGTGATGACCATGCCCTCGTTGCCGCTCTCGAACACCTGGGCCGCCAGCTTCAGTTCCCGGGCGTTCTCCAGCAATTGGGCATTGCGGCTGTCCAGGTCCTCCCGGTACTGGCGGAAGAGGCGGGCCAGCCAGCCGGAGAAGAAGAAGGAGAAGAGCAGGGTGGCGCCGGCGGCGACGGCCAGCACCAGGGCCGTGGTGCTGATGTGCTGGCGCACCCCCGATTCCAGGGAGCTGCGGCGGCGCGCCAGGTCTTCCTGCAGGTCGTCCAGGTAGACCCCGGCGATCAGCACCCAGCCCCAGGATTCCACCGGCCGCACCACGGAGAGCTTGGGCGACAGTTTGCCGGTGGCCGGATTGATCCAGTCGTAGCGGATGGGGCCGCCGCCCTGCCGCGCCAGGTCGAGAATGCGGGCGATGGTGCGCTGCTCGTCGCTGCCCCCCAGGCTGTCCAGGCGGCGCCCTTCGATACCCGGGTTGGCGGGGGTGATGAGGATGCTGCCGTTCTCGTGCAGCACCGCCAGGTAGCCGTCGTGGGCGAAGCGCACCGAACGCAGGCGTTCCAGGGCCTCCCGCTGCAGGTCCGCCTCCATCTGGTAGAGGTAGTCGCCGGCGCCGATGAGCCAGCCGAAGGGCTCGAAGCGGCGCACGTAGGCGATCTTGTCGGCCATTTCCTTCTCGTTGCCGGGGGTGTACCAGCGGTAGCGGGAATAGCCGTCGCCCCGGGTGCCCGCCTCGATCAGGCCGCGCATGATGTAGTGGCCGCTGTCGTCCCGGTTGTCGAGCAGGGAGCTGCCTTCCCGGCCCGGGGCCGTGGGCAGCAGGACGCAGTTGCCGGCCAGGTCGTCGATGAAGAAATAGCCCCGGCCGTCGAAGAAACGCAAGGGGCGCAGGGCCTCCACCACCAGGCGGCGGATTTCCTTTTCCGGGCGCCTGCCCTTTTCCTGGGCATAGATGGCCTCGGCCAGGCGCAGGGCCTGGTCCACCTGGACCTTGAGGCTGGTCTTGAGCACCGATTCGGTACGGGAGCGGACGAACTCCAGGTAGTTGCGCTTGGAATCCACCTCGGCCTCCAGCAGGGATTGCTGCTGGGCCAGGGTTTCCGCCTCCAGGGCCGCCAGGCTGGCCTCGAAATCCCGTTCGTGCTGCAGGGTGAAGTGGATGCCCAGGCCCAGGGTGAATACCAGGACCAGGGTCAGCATGCCGATGAGCTGCAGGCGGGGGAGGGATTTTTCGTTGATGACCAGAGACACGGGGAACGGCGGCGGAATTTCGAGCGCGAATATTACTATAGTTATATGCAGCAGTCGTGGGGAAACCCGGACGGCGCCGGCCTCCGGCGCTCCGCCCTGCAGCCCGGGGAGCAAGGCCTGCGCCGGGTGCGGCCCTGCGGCCGGCGCAGGCGGCGGGCCGGCTTTCTGGTAGCATTGGCACCCTGTTTCGGTCCCGCCTCCATGCTCGCCTCTCCCCATCTCGTCGCTGATACCGCCGCCGTTTTCGAGCCGGGCGGCCCCCTGTCCGCCAACATCCCCGGCTACCGCACCCGCAGCCAGCAGGTGGAGATGGCCGAGAAGATCGCCGCCGCCATCGCCGACAACCGCATGCTGGTGGCCGAGGCCGGCACCGGCACCGGCAAGACCTACGCCTACCTGGTGCCGGCCCTGCTTTCCGGCGGCAAGGTGATCGTCTCCACCGGCACCAAGACCCTGCAGGACCAGCTCTTCAACAAGGACATCCCCACCGTCCGCGCCGCTCTCAAGGCCCCGGTCAAGGTGGCCCTGCTCAAGGGCCGGGCCAACTACGTCTGCCCCTACCACCTGGACCGCTCCCTGCTCGACGGCCGCTTCCAGAACCGGGAGGACGTGGCCTACATCCAGAAGATCGCCCGCTTCGCCAAGGAAACCCGCAGCGGCGACAAGGCCGAATGCCTGGACGTGCCGGAAAACGCCACGGCCTGGATCATGGCCACCTCCACCCGGGAGAACTGCCTGGGCCAGGAGTGCCCCCACCACAAGGAATGCTTCGTCCTGCAGGCGCGCAAGGAAGCCCTCTCGGCGGACGTGGTGGTGGTGAACCACCACCTTTTCTTCGCCGACGTCATGCTCAAGGACGAAGGCATGGCCGAACTGCTGCCGGCCTGCAACGCGGTGATCTTCGACGAAGCGCACCAGTTGCCGGAAACCGCCAGCCTCTTCTTCGGCGACAGCTTCTCCACCTCCCAGGTCCTGGACCTGGCCCGGGACGCCCGCAGCGAGGGCCTGGCCAGCGCCCGGGACTGCCTCGACCTGCAGGAGGCCACCCGCATCGTGGACAAGGCCGCCAAGGACCTGCGCCTCACCGTCGCCGTGGAGCCGGCCCGCTACGCCTGGGGCCAGCTCGAGGGCAACGCCCAGTTCCTCGACGGCCTTGCCAACCTGGAAAAGGAACTGGAGCTGCTCAACGCCATCCTGGAAAACCAGGCCGAGCGCAGCGAGGGCCTGGAGAACTGCTGGCGACGCAACGGCGAACTGCTGCAGCGCCTCATCCAGTGGCGCCAGGAGCAGCCCGGGGTGGTGCGCTGGGGCGAGGCCTTCAACCATTCCCTGCAGCTCAACGCCACCCCCCTGGATGTGGCCCGCCTCTTCCGCAAGCAGCTGGACGGCCATCCCCGGGCCTGGATCTTCACCTCCGCCACCCTGGCGGTGCAGGCCGACTTCTCCCACTACTGCAACGAGCTGGGCCTGTGGGACGCCGAATCGGCCCGCTGGGAAAGCCCCTTCGACTACGGCCAGCAGGCCGTGCTCTACGCCCCCCGGGACATCCCCGATCCCAACCTGCCCGGCTTCACCGAAGCCGTGGTGGAGGCCGCCTGGCCCGCCCTCAAGGCCTGCGGCGGCGGCGCCTTCTTCCTGTGCACCTCGCTCAGGGCCATGCGCCGCACCCACGAACTGCTGGCCGCCAAGCTGGAGGACGAGGGCCTGGAAATGCCCCTGCTGCTCCAGGGCGAAGGCAGCAAGACCGAGCTGCTGGAACGCTTCCGCCGCCTCGGCAACGCCGTCCTGGTGGGCAGCCAGAGCTTCTGGGAGGGCGTGGACGTGCGCGGCGAGGCCCTTTCCCTGGTGGTCATCGACAAGCTGCCCTTCGCCCCGCCGGACGACCCGGTGCTCAAAGCCCGGGTGGAACAGATGGAAAAGGAAGGCCGCAGCGCCTTCATGGAATACCAGCTGCCCCGGGCCGTGATCAACGTCAAGCAGGGCGCCGGCCGCCTCATCCGCGACGAGACGGACCGGGGCGTGCTGATGATCTGCGACCCCCGGCTCATCACCAAACCCTACGGCAAGCGCGTCTGGCGCAGCCTGCCGCCCATGAAGCGGACCCGGGATTTGATCGAAGTCCTGGATTTCTATGCCGCCCTCCAGCCCAATTGATCCCATGACGGCCGCCATCCTGCCTCCCGTTCCCCGCCTCGACGAGCTTTCCCCGGATTGCCGGGAGGCCGCCGCCCACCTCAACCGGGACTGCGCCTGCCTGGCCCTGGACCACGCCGCCCTGGAGGCCCAGCTGGAAGGGGAGGGGGGCAGCGGCGATTTCTACCGGGCGCTGCGCGAGAGCCGGCCCCACCTCTTTTCCGACACCATGGTCTTCGTCGGCGAGGCCCACCTGGAAGCCATGGCCGAGCTGGCCGCGGCGGTGGACGAGGTGGCCCGCCTGCCGGCCTACCAGGCAGCGGTGCTGGCCTGGGCGCCCCAGAGCGCCCGCTTCGCCCCGCCCAACGCCGGCGTCTTCCTCGGCTACGACTTCCACCTCACCGTGGACGGCCCCCGCCTCATCGAGATCAACACCAACGCCGGCGGCGGCCTGCTCAACGCCAAGCTGGCCCGGGCCCAGCGCGCCTGCTGCGCCACCGTCAGCCACTTCCTGCCGGAGGCCGGCGGGGTGGAAGCCGCCTTCCTCGCCATGTTCCGCGAGGAATGGCGCCTGGCCCGGGGCGATGCGCCCCTGCGCCGCATCGCCATCGTCGATACGGCGCCGGCGGAGCAGTACCTGGCCCCCGAATTCGAACTGTTCCGCCGTCTCTTCGAAGCCGCCGGCATCGTCGCCGTGGTGGCCGACCCCGGCGAATTCACCTACCGGGACGGCGTGTTGTGGCACGGCGGCCAGCCGGTGGACCTGGTCTATAACCGCCTCACCGACTTCGCCCTGGAAGAGCCGGCCAGCGCGCCGCTGCAAGAGGCCTACCTGGCCGGTGCCGCGGTGGTCACGCCCCATCCCCGGGCCCACGCCCTCTTTGCCGACAAGCGCAACCTGGTGCTGCTCTCCGACCCGCAGCGGCTGGTCGAGTTGGGCGTGCCCGAGGCTTGCCGCCGCATCTTCGCCGCCACCATTCCTCCCACCCGCCTGGTGCGGGCGGCGGAGGGCGAACAGTGGTGGAGCCAGCGCAAGCAGTGGTTCTTCAAGCCCGCCGCCGGTTTCGGCAGCCGCGCCGCCTACCGGGGCGACAAGCTGACCAAGCGGGTGTTCGAGGAAATCCTCGCCGCCGGCCAGGACGATGGCACCGCCTATGTGGCCCAGGCCCTGGTGCCCCCCTCGGAGCGCCGCGTCTTCTCCGGCCCCGCCGCCGGCGACAGTCACGCCCACCTGAAGCTGGACATCCGCGCCTATGCCTACCAGGGCCAGGTGCAGCTGGCCGCGGCCCGCCTCTACCAGGGCCAGACCACCAATTTCCGCACTGCCGGCGGCGGTTTCGCCGCCGTCTTCGCCGTGCCCTGCCGGGAGGAAAAGTGATGGCGGAGGAAGTGCGTCCCCCTCGGGTTTTCGGCTTCACCGGCACCAGCGGCTCCGGCAAGACCACCCTGGTGGAGCAGGTCATTCCCCGGCTCATCGCCCGGGGCTGGAAAGTCTCCCTGATCAAGCATGCCCACCACGGTTTCGACCTGGACACCCCGGGCAAGGATTCCTACCGCCACCGGCAGGCCGGCTGCGGCGAGGTGATGGTCACCTGCGGCAGCCGCTGGGCCCTCATGCACGAACTGCGGGAAGAGGCGGAGCCGACCCTGGCTGAACACCTGACCCGCTTCGCGCCCTGCGATCTGGTACTGGTGGAAGGCTTCAAGCAGGAAGCCATCCCGAAAATCGAAGTCTATCGGGCCGCCAACGGTAAGGCGCCCCTGTATCCCGAGAATCCCCACATCGTCGCCGTGGCCACCGACAGCCCGGTGCAGACCACGCTGCCGGTGCTGGATGTAAACGATGCGGAAGCGGTGGCCGCTTTCGTCATGGACTATTTCAAGCACCCACAGCGATGATGCAAAGCCAAGACTCCAAGGATGACGCCCATGCTCAGTTTTGAAGACGCCCTGGCCCAGTTGCTGGCCGCCGCCAAGCCCGTCAGCGAAGTGCGCTGGCTGCCCACCCAGGCCGCCGCCGGCCGGGTGCTGGCCCAGGACCTGACCTCCACGGTCAATGTGCCGCCCCTGGATAACTCCGCCATGGACGGCTACGCCGTGTGCGCCGCCGACATTCCCGTGCCCGGCACCGTGCTGCCGGTCTCGCAACGCATTCCCGCCGGTTCCGTCGGCACCACCCTGGAACCGGGCACCGCCGCCCGCATCTTCACCGGCGCCCCGGTGCCTCCCGGCGCCGACGCCGTCATCATGCAGGAACGCTGCGAGCATGCCGGCGAAGGCCGGGTCAGTTTCCAGCACGTACCCAAGGCCGGGGAGAACATCCGCCGGGCCGGGGAAGACGTGGCCAAGGACGCCCGCATCCTCGCCGCCGGCACCCGCCTGGGGCCGGCCCAACTGGCCTTCGCCGCCTCCGTCGGCCTGGCCGAAGTGCCCGTGTATCGCCGCCTGCGGGTGGCCACCTTCTTCACCGGCGACGAGCTGGTGATGCCGGGCCAGCCCCTGCCGGCAGGGGCTATCTACAACTCCAACCGCTACGCCATCGTCGCCCTGCTGGAGCGCCTGGGTTGCGAGGTGAAAGACCTGGGCCAGGTGCCCGACAGCCTGGAAGCCACCCGGGCCGCCCTGCGCGAAGCCGCCGACGCCGCCGATCTGGTGGTGACCTGCGGCGGCGTCTCCGTGGGCGAGGAAGATCACGTCAAGCCGGCGGTGGAAGCCGAAGGCAGCCTCAACCTGTGGAGTATCGCCATCAAGCCGGGCAAGCCCCTGGCCTTCGGCGAAGTGCGCCGCAGCGAAGGCGAAAGCGCGGGGCAGGGCAGCGCCGCCTTCATCGGCCTGCCGGGCAACCCGGTCTCCGCCTTCGTCACCTTCCTCATGCTGGTGCGGCCCTTCATCCTGCGCAGCCAGGGCGCTACCGAGGTGGCCCCCCGGGCCTACTCCCTCCCGGCTGCCGGCGAGTGGAAGAAGGCCGACAAACGCCGCGAATTCCTCCGTGCCAGCCTCACCGCCGAAGGCTCCGTGGCCCTCTACCGCCATCAGGGCGCCGGGGTCATGGCCTCCCTGGTGGAAGCCACGGGCCTCATCGACAATCCTCCGGGGCAGGTGATCCAGGCCGGCGACACCGTGCGCTTCCTCTCCTTCTCCGAACTCCTGGGCTGAGGTTCCGTCATGATCAAGGTGCTCTATTTCGCCGGCCTGCGGGAAGCCCTGGGCACGGCCGCCGAGGAAGTCTCGCCGCCCCTCGACCTGCTCGACGTGGGCGCCCTGCGGGCCCACCTGGCGGCCCGGGGCGGCGACTGGGAAAAACTGCTGACTACCAAAAACCTGCGCTTCGCGGTGAACCAGGACATGGCCCGGGCCGACACCCCGGTGCACGACGGCGACGAAGTGGCCTTCTTTCCGCCGGTCACCGGCGGCTGATGCGGCTGATTCCCTAAAGGAGCGAACATGAGCGTCCGCGTGCAGCAAGAGGATTTCGACCTGTCCGCCGAAGTCGCGGCCCTGCGCGCCGGCCAGCCCGGCGTCGGCGCCGTGGCCGCCTTCGTCGGCCTGGTGCGGGACATGAACGAGGGCAGCGGCGTCTCCGAGATGGCCCTGGAGCACTATCCGGGCATGACGGAAAAGGCCCTGGAGGCCATCGTCGCCGAGGCCAGGGCACGCTGGGACATCCTCGGCGCCCGCATCATCCACCGGGTCGGCACCCTGCAGCCCTGCGACCAGATCGTCCTGGTGGCGGTGAGCAGCGCCCACCGGGGCGAGGCCTTCGCCGCCTGCGAGTTCATCATGGACTACCTGAAGACCCGGGCCCCGTTCTGGAAGCGGGAAGTGACCCCCGCCGGCGCCCGCTGGGTGGACGCCCGGGAAACGGACGACTCCGCCGCCGCCCGCTGGGAGAAGGGCGGAAAGTAGCCCACCTGCGAGGTGGGCTGGAAGGTAGGAAAGACGCCACTCTCCACTATGCCAAGCCTGGGGCGTCCGTCCCTTCTGCCTCTCCAGGGAGAGCGAAATCTGTAGCCGTTTTTTTCATGGCTCTCGGCCCGGATTCGTTGTTGCCTGGCGTGGCATCGCCGGGGGCCGGCAAGTCCGGTTGTACCCGGATTGTGCAAATGTCATGAGTTGATATGATGCGCGGGTCCAATTTTCTGCCGCCGGTTTCGCTGCTGCGGCCACGCCGTCATGAACCGTTTTTCTCTTGCCGCTTCCTGCATCGCCTTTGCGGTGACCTTCAGCCAGCCTGCCGCTGCGGGCCTGTTCGGTCCTGCCAGCGAGCCCCTGCAGGGCGATGCCCTGATGCAGAAGCTGCGCTCCGCACCGGTGGTGCTCAACGTCCGGGGCAACCTGCTTCATATCCGCTCCAAGGGAGCCGAGGTCGGCGGTTTTCTGCTCGGCTTGGTGGCCGGTAGTGCCATGGCCTCGGGCACAACCAACCCGGGTGCGAGTGCCCAGCAGATGCAAGCCAATATGCAGATCGCCACCACTTTCAGCCAGAACGTGAATAGTGCTGTCATCAGCGCCGCCGAGGCCCAGGCGGCCAAGCCTCGGGCTCAGGTGGCGAAGGAGGGGCCGGTCCTGGCTGTCAGCCAAGAACTCCTGGCCAGTTTGTCCCAGGTGCCGCAGTTGAATATCGCCACCGCCGGCGCTGAGCGCAGTGCTTCTGCCGCCGACCTGCAACTGACGGTTTCCCAGCCCCAGTGGCAACTCGACTATTCCATGCTGTCGAGCGACTACACCCTGCGCTACAACGTCAGCGTGCAGCTCTACCAGAAGGAAAGCGACACGATCTACTTCAAGGAGTCCTGCCAGGGCGAATACGGGGAGAAGATGCCCCAGGAAGAATGGGAACGGGATGAGTTCGGCGCCCTGCAGAATGCTTCCCGGGAGATCGCCAAGCGTTGTGCGGCCGAGTTGCAGGGCAAGCTGGGATTGGCAACCGGGGCGGTTGCAATGGCGGAGGAACCCACCGGTACGGTACCAGCTGTGGTGTCGTCGGCCCCCACCGAGGCCGGGGCACCTGCCGTTGCTGGAGAGCCTGCTGCAGATCTGGCCAATAACGCTCGGGCGGCTGATGGCCGTCACAGGGATTGATCAAGCCGCCGTCAGGCGGCTTTTTCATGGGGAATTGCCGGCCTCCGGCCGACGCCGGATGACGATGGCGGGTACGGGGTGCGGTGGTGCTTCAGTCATTGGGAGTCTTTGGCCTGCCCCATGAAAAAGGCCGCCCGCAGGCGGCCTTGGCGTGGTCGGCGGTGTCGCCTCAGTGGGTCTTGAAGCGGCTCACCGAGCCGTGCAGTTCCAGGGACAGTTCCTGCAGGTGGCGCGCCGCCTCGGCCGTGTGGGCGATGGCGTTGGCGCTGTCCTCGGACATGCGGGCGATGCGCTCGATGCTCTGGGCCATGTCGCTGGAAGTGGTGCTCTGTTCCTTGATGGAATTGGTGATGTCGTTCACCACCTGGGTCACCCGCTGGGCGCCGTCCCGGATGTTGTTGATGGATTCGCCGGCCTCGTTGGCCAGTTCCACCCCCTTGTCCACCTGATTCACGCCCAGTTCCATGCTGGCCACGGCGTTGCGGGTGCCTGCCTGGATCTTGCTGATGGTGTCGGCGATTTCCTGGGTGGACAGGCTGGTGCGTTCGGCCAGCTTGCGCACCTCGTCGGCCACCACGGCAAAGCCCCGGCCCTGTTCCCCGGCCCGGGCGGCCTCGATGGCGGCGTTCAAGGCCAGCAGGTTGGTCTGGTCGGCGATTTCCTTGATGGTGTTGACGATGGAGGTGATCTGGTCGGACTGGCGGCCCAGCTCTTCGATGATGGAGGAGGAGGCCTGCACCGCTTCGGCGATCTGGCGCATTTCCTGGGCGGCGTTGTGGATGACCACGGTGCCCTGCTGGGAATAGTCGCCGGACTGGGTGCTGATGGCGTGGGCTTCCCGGGCGTTTTCCGCCACCTGGTCGATACTTACGGTCATCTCCTGCATGGCGGCGGCCATGGAGGCGGCGGATTCGCTCTGCTCCCGGGCCGAACCGGTGACTTCCTCGGAGGCCCGCATCAGCTGGGCGGCGGCGGTGGACAGCTGTTCGGCGCCGCCGACGATGCTGCCGATCATGCTGCGCAGGGTTTCCTGCATTTCCTTCATGCTGGCGATGAGGCTGGTGGAATCGCCGGCCTCGGTGCGGATGTCCACCGTCAGGTCGCCGGCGGCGATGCGCTTGGTGATGACCGTGGCCTCGTGGGGTTCGCCGCCCAGGATGCGCAGCAGGCTGCGCCGCACCAGGAACAGGGAGACGCTGATGAGGCCGCCGATGGCCAGGCCCCAGATGAGGAACTTGATGGCTTCCTGCTTGAAGATGGCGTTCACATCGTCGGTGTAGATGCCGCTGCCGATGACCCAGCCCCAGGGCTCATAGCCCTTGACGTAGGAGATCTTCGGCACCGGGTCCTCGAAGCCGGGCTTGGGCCACAGGTAGTCGACGAAGCCGGCGCCCTGTTTCTTCACCGTCTCGTTGAATTCGCGGAAGAGGTACTTGCCGGCCTTGTCCTTCAGCTGGTCCAGCTTCTTGCCGTCCATCTCCGGCTTGATGGGGTGCATCACCATCAGGTCGTTGAGGTCGTTGATCCAGAAATACTCGATCTTGTCGTAGCGCAGGTCCTTGATGGCGGCGATGGCGGCCTGCTGGGCTTCTTCCTTGCTCAGCTTGCCCGCCTGGACCTGCTTGTCGTAGTGGGCCACCAGACCGTGGGCCACTTCCACCAGGTTGCGCACCTTTTCCTGGCGATCCTGCATGAGCAGGGATTTTTCCGTGGCCAGCACCACGGCGAACAGCACCACCAGGCTCAGGACCGTGATGCCGGTGAGCCAGAGGAACTTGGTACGAATGGAAACGGGTTTTCCGGTAGTCATGGTGTCTTCCTCCACAGGCGCCCGGACGGCATGCCTGCTCGTTGTTTTTTTAAGGCAGAGCAAATCTGCTGCGGAGATTCTAGCCGAAACTGGGCCCGTCCCGACAAACGCCGCTGTCCGGAAACGACGATTAGGCGCCTGTCCTACGCCGATGTTCTAAAAACAGGATGCCGTGGGAATAGGGGCGCGAAAGCTGGGGATGTAGTGAAAAGCGCCATATACAATAACGATTTTCGCTACACACAAATGAATCGGCTCCTGATAGGTGGGCCAGGTCCGGCGCCCTAAAATGGTGAGTTTGGTCGGTAGGTCCAGGGCTGATGCTGCCTCGACGTTCTGCCTCAATCCGGTCCGGATGGGTTGCAGCGTACGGATGGAAGCTCCTGTGGTCCCCAGCAAGGCGTGGGGGAGGGGAACAGGACGTAGCGCAATACATCGTTTGTTCACAACAAGAATACACCGGCCTTTTTCTGGGCTCAGTTCCATTGCCGCCGAATGTCAGCCTATCTCCGGGAGGAGCGGTCGGGGCGGGCGGCAAGGGGGGCGCCATTAGCGACTAGGACATGCTGGAGGAAGGAATCATGGGAGGAATCTGGCCGGACTTCCTGACTGCGCTGATTCTGGTCGGCATCGGGTGGTCCTGCAGCCTGCTGCTGCTCGACCGGGAAACCATTCCCCGCCTGCTGTCCTCCCTCAACCTGGGGCGGCTGCTGCACCTCTCCCTCGAATCGTCGGACCTGGGCATCTGGTGCTACGAGCATCAGCAGGACCGCATCTTCCTCGACGGCCGTGCCAGCCTGCTGCTGGGCCTGCCGACCCGGGCGGCGCGTCTGGCCGAATTCCTCGAATGCGTGGTGCCGGAAGACCGGGAGCGCATCCGCCGCATCTGGCTGCATCCGCCGACGACGGCGGCGCCGGGGACGGTGGAATTCCGCGTTGGCGACTCGCACCGGGGCCTGCGCCATCTCTCCCTCTCCTCGGGTCTGCCTGGCCGTGGCGGCAAGCGCCGGCGCCGGAGCGGGGCCATGGCCATGGGCACCCTGCAGGATGTGACCGAGCGCAAGAAGGTGGAGATTGCCCTGCGCGAGAGCGAGGCCCGCTTTTCCACCATCTTCCGCACCTGCCCGGCGGGCATCGCCCTCTGCCGGGTGGCCGACGGCTCCCTGGTGGACGTGAATCCCGCCTTTCTCCATATCTACGGCCTGGAGCGGCAGGAGGTCATCGGCATGACGTCCTTCGCCCTGCATCTGTGGGGCTCGCCCCAGCAGCGGGAGGTGGCCCTGGCCTCCATCCTCATCGATGGACGGGGCTACCAGAGCGAGCGCTCCATCCGTCGCCCGGACGGCCAGGTGCGCCACCTGCTGATCTCGGTGGACCTGGTCTTTCTCGACAGCGAGCGCTACCTGCAGTGGACCCTGCTGGACGTGACGGAGAACCGGCGCAGCCAGGCCCTGGCCAGCCGCAACGAGATTCTCACCAACGCCATCATGAATTCCCTCGACGTGGCCGTGGCGGTGCTGGACCGGGAGGGCAACATCCTGCGCACCAACCGCAAATGGTCCGAGTTCGCCCTCGGCAACGGCGCCGGCGAGGAGCTGGCGGCAGGGGTGGGACTCAACTATTTCGAGGTCTGCCGCCGCTCCTTTCCCGAGGCTTCGGCGACGGAAGCCCTGGCCGGCATGCAGGCGGTGCTGGAGGAGAGGCTGCCGGTGGCCAGCATCGAGTATCCCTGCCATGGTCCTGCCGGCGAGCGCTGGTATCTGCTGCAGGCGACGCCCCTGGGTTCGGGCCTGCAGGGCCTGGTCACCATCCACATGGACATCACCGCCCGGCGCCAGGCGGAAGAGGGCCTGCGGCAGCGCCTCATGCTGCAGGACAAGCTGGCCCGGGTGGCGGCTTCGGTGCCCGGGGTCATCTATTCGATCAAGCTGCGGCCCGACGGCACTTTCTGCATTCCCTACGCCATGCAGGGCTCGGTGGACATCTTCGGCCTGCGGCCGGAGGACCTGACGGAGGACCTGGGGCCGGTCCTCAGCCGCATCCACGGCGCCGACCAGGAACGGGTGCTGGCGGTGGTGCTGGAGTCGGCCCGGACCATGGCCCCCTGGCACTGCGAGTTCCGCGTGCATCATCCCCAGGGGGGCGTGCGCTGGGTGGAGAGCAAGGCGGTGCCGCGGCTGGAGGACGACGGTTGCGTTATCTGGCACGGCTACATCCACGACGTCAGCGCCCGCAAGCAGGCCGACGCCGAACTGATGCGCTCCCGGGACCAGCTGCGGGCCCTCAACGAAGGCCTGCAGCGGGTGCGGGAGGAGGAGCGTTCCCGCATCTCCCTGGAAATCCACGACCAGCTGGGGCAGAGCCTGACCGTGCTGAAGCTGGAGATGGCCTGGCTGCGGGCCCGCCTGCTGGGCGGACAGGCGGAGGAAAAGACCCGGCTGCAGGAGGTCGGCCGCCTCATCGACGACACCCTGCGCGCCGTGCGCACCATCTCCTGGGATTTGCGCCCCGGCATCCTCGACACCCTGGGCCTGGGGGCCGGCGTCGAGTGGCTGGTGGACGATTTCCGCCGCCGCCTGGGCATCCGCTGCAACGTGGTGGTGCCCCGGGAGCGCCTGGAGCTGCCGGATGTCCTGGCCACCCATCTGTTCCGCATCTGCCAGGAACTGCTGACCAATGTGGCGCGCCATGCCCAGGCCAACCGCATCGATGTGAGCCTGGGCCTGGCCGACGGCCGGGTCCTGCTGGAGGTGCGGGACAACGGCAGGGGGATGCCGATGCTGCCCGCCCACGGCCATTCCCTGGGCTTGCTGGGCATCAAGGAGCGGGCGGCCCAATGCGGTGGCGAGGTGCACATCGCCACCCGCCCGGAAATCGAGGGCACCCGGGTGCGGGTTCTCGTTCCACTCATAACAAGGGAGACGGATATTGGAAATATTGGTCATTGACGACCATCCCGTCGTCAGCCGGGGCATCAGCCAGATCCTCGACCAGGAACACGACATGCGAGTGGCGGCCCAGGCCGGCACCATCGACGAGGCCCTGCTGCTGCTGCGACAGCGCAGCTTCGACGTGCTGGTGCTGGATGTGAACCTGCCGGGCCGCAACGGCCTGGAGGCCCTGCCGGAAATCCACCGCATCGCGCCGGCCATGCCCATTCTCATTTTCAGCATCCACTCGGAGGAGCACCTGGCCATGCGCGCCCTGAAGAACGGTGCCAGCGGCTTTCTCAACAAGGAAAACGCACCGGAGGAACTGGTGCGGGCAGTGCGCAAGCTGGCTGCCGGCGGCACCTATGTCAGCGCCCGCCTGGCGGAGTGGCTGGCCCTGGAGGTGAGCGGCCGGCGCCAGTGCCTGCCCCACGAGAACCTCTCCGACCGGGAGTACCAGGTGATGTGCCTGCTGGCGGCCGGACGCTCCGTCTCCCAGATCGCCGAAACCCTGCACCGCAGCCCCAACACCATCAGCACCTACCGGGCCCGCATCCTGGCCAAGATGGGCATCCGCAACAATGCCGAACTGACTCTCTACGCCATCAACAACCGCCTCATCGCCAGCCCGCCGGCCCCCTTCTAGGGCCATTCCGTACGGCTCGAGCTTTCCCCGGCAGGCTGTAGTTGCAACGACGACAGACCTCCGGCAGGAAGGTGATAGGGGAATCAGGTCCCGGGTGATACCGGGGCGAATCAAAGCGTCATAAATTCGTCCTGGTTGGAATCGGTGGCGGCCGGCAGGGCTGCCGGCCATGTCCGTGGCAGCCGCAAACCACCCCATCCCGGCGCGCAACTCCAGGAACCATCACCACGACCGTGGATGCGGGACAACAACAGCTCCCTGGAGGAATCATTGGAAGCATCACGCCTCTTCAAGCGCGGCATCCTGGCCTTTTTGTCCATCGCCGCCGCCACGGGGGCCGCCGTTTATGGCGGCCATGAAGCCTTTCACCGCTTTGCCGAAAATTCCCTGGGCCTGTCGGACCGGGTGGTGGATACCCTGGGTTCGATGTGCATCGTGGTCGTTGCCTTCTGCGTCCATTACGCCATCTCCCGCCTGTTCTACCGGGACTTCCTGCTCGGCTCCCGGGTGGCGGCCGAGCATTTGCAGCAGCGCTCCCGGGAGCGCCTGGCCTGCGCCGCCGAACTGGCCGGGCGGGTGCGGGAAGTGGGGCGGGTCGGCGAGCTGACGCGGGAGCAGCTGGGCCAGCTGGTGCAGATCACCGAAGGGGCGGCGCGGGACATCATCGTCCAGTGCGAGAACCTGGACGCCACCATGGGCGACCTCAAGCAGATGGTGTCCCAGGCCGACGAGCTGAGTGCCCGCCTGACGGAAGACACCGAGACCCGCATGGCCCACAACCGCACCGTCATCTCCCGTCTCGAGCAGTACATCGAAGAGCGGGTCAGCGAATCGGCGGAGGACCAGCAGCGCACCAGCCGGGTCATCGGCGAAACCCGGGCCCTGGGCGGCCTGGTGGAGGTGATCCGGCACATTTCCGGCCAGACCAACCTGCTGGCCCTGAATGCCGCCATCGAGGCGGCCCGGGCTGGGGAGGCGGGGCGCGGCTTCGCCGTGGTGGCCACCGAGGTGCGCAAGCTGTCGGGCGAGGTGGACCAGGCCGCCACCCAGATCCATGCCGGCATCTCGGCCATGGCCCAGAGCATCCAGTCCCAGTTCGAGCACAAGCTGGCCGGCACCCACGTGGACGCGGAGCGTACTTCCCTGCAGGCCATCACCGCCCAGCTGGAAGGGCTGGCCGAGGGCATCCAGCAGGCCATCAGCGGCGAGGCCAATTCGGTGCGTCTCATCTGCGATGGCGCCGCCATGCTGGACCAGGCCATTCTCCAGGTGATGAGCAGCATCCAGTTTCAGGACATCACCCGGCAGCAGATCGAACGCATCCAGGAGGGCATGCTGCGCATGGAGGACTACGTCCAGTCCCTGGTGCTGCAGCTCGAATCCCTGGAGTCCCTGGAGGCCTGCCACCCCCGGGAGGAACCCCTGGACCAGCTGGTGCAGGGCCTCTATGCCAGCATCACCGGCAGCAGCAAGGCGCCGGCCGGCGGCCTGGTGGAACTCTTTTGAGCCCGGCGCCGAAATCCTCGGCGCCGGCCTGCTGCGCCAATCCCCTGCTGCGCCCCGGGCACCGCCAGGCCTGGCCCCTGGTGTTGCTCTACCTGTGCGCCGGCGGCGCCTTGCTGGCCCTGCTGCAGGGCGCGGCCGGCCTCTCCGACGGCGGTGCCGCCGTGCTGGTGCTGGGGAGCAGCGCCGCCGTGCTCTACCTGCTGCTCTACCGCAGCGGCACTCCCCGGGAGCTGGCGGCCTGCCGGGATTACGTGCATCGCCTCAACCTGGCCTCCGCCGTCTTCTCCGCCGCCCGGGAGGGCATCGTGGTGACCGACCTGGAGGGCCGGGTGGAAGCGGTGAATCCGGCCTTCTGCCAGATCACCGGCTACGGCGAGGCAGAATTGCAGGGCTTCAACCTGCGCCTGCTCAAGTCGGGCCGCCAGGACGACGCCTTCTATCGCCAGCTGTGGCGCGACCTGCTGGAGAGCGGCCACTGGCAGGGGGAAATCTGGAACCGGCGCAAGAACGGCGAAACCTATCCCCAATGGCTGACCATCAGCACGGTGCGCGACGAGGCGCACCAGCCGGTCAGCTATGTGGGCGTGTTTCTCGACCTGTCGCCGATCCGGCGCTCCGAGCAGAAGCTGCTGCACCTGGCCCACCACGATCCCCTGACCGACCTGCCCAACCGCACCCTGTTCCTGGCCCGCCTGGAGCATGCCCTCAGCCTCTCGGCCCGGGAAGGCGGCAGCGGTGCCGTACTTTTCCTCGACCTGGACCGTTTCAAGGACGTCAATGACAGCCTCGGCCATCCGACCGGGGACCGCCTGCTCTGTGCCGTGGCCGAGCGCTTGCGGCCCTGCCTGCGGGAGAGCGACACCCTGGCCCGTCTGGGCGGCGACGAATTCCTGCTCCTGCTGGAAACCGCGGCCACCCCGGAACGGGCCGCCGTGGTGGCGGAAAAGCTCCTGGAGCAACTGGCGGCGCCGTTCCCTCTCGACGACAGGAGCGAGGTCTACGTCGGCGCCAGCATCGGCATCTGCCTTTATCCGGCGGACGGGGACAACGCCACCACCCTGATCCAACATGCCGATTCCGCCCTCTACCAGGCCAAGGCGGCGGGGCGCCACACCTTCCGTTTCTACAGCGAAGCCCAGACCCGGCAGGCGGATGCGCGCCTGGCCCTGGAGGCGGCCCTGCGCCGGGGCCTGGAGAAGGAGGAGTTCCTGCTTTACTACCAGCCCCAGGTGGATCTTCGCACCGCCAGCCTGGAGGGGGTGGAGGCCCTGGTGCGCTGGCGCCTTCCCGGTGGCGAACTGGTGCCGCCGGCCCGCTTCATTCCCCTGGCGGAAGAAACCGGCCTGATCCTGCCCCTGGGGGAATGGGTGCTGCGCCAGGCCTGCCGCCAGATGCAGCAGTGGGTGGCGCGGGGCCTGCCGATCCGCCGGGTGGCGGTGAATCTCTCTTCCCGCCAGTTCCGCCAGGCCGACCTGCTGCAGCGCATCAACGCCATCCTGGCGGAGACGGGCCTGGCGCCCCGCTACCTGGAGCTGGAAATCACCGAAAGCCTGCTCATGGACAATTCGGCCCAGGTGGACGCCAAGCTGGAAGCCCTGGAGGCCATGGGCATCCGGCTTGCCATCGACGATTTCGGTACCGGCTATTCCTCCCTTTCCTACCTCAAGCGCTTCCCCCTGCACACCCTGAAGCTGGACCGCAGCTTCATCCGGGATATCGCCGACGACCCGGTCAGTTCCAACATCGTTGCCTCCATCATCGAGCTGGGGCAGCACCTCGATATGGACATCCTGGCCGAAGGGGTGGAGACCGACCAGCAGCGTGGCATCCTGCTGCAGAACGGCTGCCGCACCTGCCAGGGCTATCTGTTTTCCCGTCCTTTGCCCGCAGAGGAACTGGAGGCCCGCTGGCTGCGGTCCGCCACCGAGCAGGGGGCGTCATCCTGCAATTAAGGTAGCCAGGTAGTTGAAATCAAAGGGACTGCCCCCATCTTCCGGTCAATCCATCGGAAAGGAGCTCCCATGCGCTTCGACAAATTCACCACCAAATTCCAGCAGGCCCTGGCCGACGCCCAGAGCCTGGCCATCGGTGCCGACAACCAGTTCATCGACCCGGCCCACCTGCTGCTGGCCCTGCTCAACCAGGACGACGGCGGCACTGCCTCCCTGCTGGCCCGGGCCGGCGTCAACGTGCCGCCCCTGCGCACCGCCCTGGAGCAGGCCATCGCCCGCCTGCCCAAGGTGGAAGGCCACGGCGGCGACGTCACCATCGGCCGCGACCTGACCAACCTGCTCAATCTCACCGACAAGGAAGCCCAGAAGCGGGGCGACCAGTTCATCGCCTCCGAGATGTTCCTGGTGGCCCTGACCGGCGACAAGGGTGAAACCTCCCGCATCGCCAAGCAATACGGCCTGGAGAAGAAACCCCTGGAAGCCGCCATCGACGCCGTGCGCGGCGGCCAGGGCGTGGATAGTCAGGAGGCCGAAGGCCAGCGCGAATCCCTGAAAAAATACTGCGTGGACCTCACCGAGCGGGCCGCCCAGGGCAAGCTGGACCCGGTCATCGGCCGGGACGACGAAATCCGTCGCGCCATTCAAATTTTGCAGCGCCGTACCAAGAACAACCCGGTGCTGATCGGCGAGCCCGGCGTCGGCAAGACCGCCATCGTCGAGGGCCTGGCCCAGCGCATCGTCAATGACGAGGTGCCGGAAACCCTGAAGGGCAAGAAGGTGCTGGTGCTGGACATGGCCGGCCTGCTGGCCGGGGCCAAGTACCGGGGCGAGTTCGAGGAGCGCCTCAAGGCCGTGCTCAACGACATCGCCAAGGATGAAGGCCGCATCATTCTCTTCATCGACGAAATCCACACCATGGTCGGCGCCGGCAAGGCCGAGGGCGCCATCGACGCCGGCAACATGCTGAAGCCCGCCCTGGCCCGGGGTGAGCTGCACTGCATCGGCGCCACCACCCTGGACGAATACCGCAAGTACATCGAGAAGGATGCCGCCCTGGAGCGCCGCTTCCAGAAGGTGCTGGTGGACGAGCCTTCCGTCGAAGCCACCATCGCCATCCTGCGCGGCCTGCAGGAGAAGTACGAGCTGCACCACGGCGTGGACATCACCGACCCGGCCATCGTCGCCGCGGCAGAACTCTCCCACCGCTACATCACCGACCGCTTCCTGCCGGACAAGGCCATCGACCTCATCGACGAGGCCGCCGCCCGCATCAAGATGGAAATCGACTCCAAGCCGGAAGTGATGGACAAGCTGGACCGTCGCATCATCCAGCTGAAGATCGAGCGGGAAGCGGTGAAGAAGGAGAAGGACGAAGCCTCGAAGAAGCGCTTCGGCCTGATCGAGGACGAAATCGCCAAGCTGCAGAAGGAATATTCCGACCTGGAAGAAGTGTGGAAGGCCGAGAAGGCCCAGGTCCACGGCGCCGCCCACGTCAAGGAAGAGATCGACAAGATCAAGGCCGAGATCGCCAGGCTGCAGCGCGAAGGCAAGCTGGAAAAGGTGGCCGAGCTGCAATACGGCAAGCTGCCCCAGCTCGAAGCCCAGCTCAAGGTCGCCGAGAAGGCCAGCGAAGGCGGACAGCAGCAGAACAAGCTGCTGCGCACCCAGGTGGGCGCCGAGGAAATCGCCGAAGTGGTGAGCCGGGCCACCGGCATTCCCGTCTCCAAGATGATGCAGGGCGAGCGGGACAAGCTCCTGAAAATGGAAGACCGCCTGCACCAGCGCGTGGTGGGCCAGGACGAGGCCGTGCGCCTGGTGTCCGACGCCATCCGCCGCTCCCGCGCCGGTTTGAGCGACCCCAACCGGCCCTACGGCTCCTTCCTCTTCCTCGGTCCCACCGGCGTCGGCAAGACCGAGCTGTGCAAGGCCCTGGCCGAATTCCTCTTCGACAGCGAAGACCACCTGATCCGCATCGACATGAGCGAGTTCATGGAGAAGCACTCCGTGGCCCGCCTCATCGGCGCGCCTCCGGGCTACGTCGGCTACGAGGAAGGCGGCACCCTGACCGAAGCGGTGCGACGCAAGCCCTATAGCGTGATCCTGCTGGACGAGGTGGAAAAGGCCCACCCGGACGTCTTCAACGTGCTCCTGCAGGTGCTGGACGACGGCCGCATGACCGACGGCCAGGGCCGCACGGTGGACTTCAAGAACACCGTGATCGTCATGACCTCCAACCTGGGCAGCCAGATGATCCAGCAGATGGCAGGCGACGATTACCAGCTGATCAAGCTGGCGGTGATGGGCGAGGTGAAGAGCTACTTCCGTCCCGAGTTCATCAACCGCATCGACGAGGCCGTGGTCTTCCACAGCCTGGACGAGAAGAACATCCGCAACATCGCCCGCATCCAGCTCGGCTATCTGGAAAAGCGGGTGGCCCAGTTGGAAATGCGCCTGGAGGTGGCCGATTCCGCCCTGGACGAACTGGCCAAGGCCGGCTTCGACCCCATCTTCGGCGCCCGCCCGCTGAAGCGGGCCATCCAGCAGCACATCGAGAACCCGCTGGCCAAGCAGATTCTCGAAGGCAACTTCGGTCCCAAGGACACCATCCTGGTCAGCTGCGACGAGGGCGGGGTGATGCGCTTTGCCAAGGGTTGAGTTGCAGCACTATCGGTGGCAATAGGGAAAAACGGCGGGTCCTGAGTACATCAGGCCCGCCGTTTTTCTTTGAGGGTGTGATCCGAGCCCATCACCCGCTCGATAAGGGACGCTCCCGGTTCGCCGTATCGGATCAGTGCCGGTTGGTGACGACGAAGTAGGCGAATCCGTCCGGGGTGGCGACGCAGCCTTCGTTCTGCTCGATTTTGCTGCCGACGGCGGCAGTGATGCGTTTTTTTTCCAGGCGGCCAGTGCTGCCTTTGTCCTGCCCCAGGCCGGCGTTGAGAGCGTCGCATACTTCGGGACGGATATTGGTCAGCAGGAGCAGGTCGTCGGCTGCTGCCGAACCCAGTTCTTCGCCCTGGGGACCGCCAATGACCACACTGAATTCGCTGCGCAGATACTGCCAGGGAGCGGGTGCGGTCTGGATGCCGGAGGGAATGGGGAGCGGGACGCCACCGCTAAAGTAGACTCCATCGACCAGGGGCTGGAGATCGGTAAGGCCGGTCTTGCCGTTGAAGACACCATCGGCCTCAGCCCGGAAGAGCGTCATGGAGAACTTGGCGACATGATCCTGGAAGGCCTTGATGGTTTTGGGGCTGGCCTGGGAAGAGGCACTGCCTCCTTCGCTGTCGGCGGCTTTCTGGCATGCCGAGGTTCCCAGACAGGCGGCAATGATGATGGCGGTGGCAAGGCGTTGGTAATGCATGGCTAGTCCTTCGGCGTGAAGTTTGGCTGCGTGTGCGGTTGATCGTCAGTATTGCGGCTGGCCGCCATTGTACTGACCCGTTGCCTGCGGGGCTGGGCATTGGTGATGTTCAACGGAGCGGATAGGGCGGGGGCTTATCAAGGGCGCCGAGTTTTTTTAAACTGCCCGTCCCCGGCCCTCCTGTCCGGTTGCCAACCCACGGTAGGCAACGGAGGTGGTGCGGCGGGGGCCATTTCCATCCATCTTTTGCTTGTGCCGGCCCGGGCGGGCCGGGAGAACGACATGCCCCAGATCAGCATTCGCACCGAGGACGACCGGGTTTTCTACGACATGGCGGGGAACGACCATCCCTGCGTCGGCTGCGGCTGTTGCTGCAAGTTCTTTCGCGTTTCCTTCTACCACGGGGAGCTGGATACCCAGCCCGGCGGCTATGTGCCGGAAGCCCTGACGTCGTCCCTGACGCCTTTCCGCGCCTGCATGAAGGGCACGGAGTCGGGGGAGGGGCGCTGCATCGCCCTGCAGGCGGACAATCGCTGCGGTATCTACGACAACCGGCCTTCGGTGTGCCGGGAGTTTCCGGCCCTGTTGGAGGACGGCAGTCTCAATCCGGAATGCGTACGCCTGAAGCGCCTCTTCAGCCTGCCCATTCCCGGGGAAGCGCCGGGTCCGGCCGGGGACGACACACAGCGGGCTGCCTAGCCCGCTTTTTTTTTCGCCGGATTTTCCCCCGGGGCATGCCCGGGGAGGCAGATGGGGCGGCCATTGCGGCCGACCCATGCCGGAGATGGGCGTGCTTGCTTGATCCTGGGGCAGGGTGCCGGAGGGCTACCGGCCCGGCGGTATTTCAGTGGGCCGGGTCCCGCAGCTCGGGCACGGCGCGGCGGGCCTCCCGCAGGCAGCGCAGGGCGGTGTCGAAGTCGATGCTGTCGATGGCCTCGTCGCAGGCCCGGGCGCCGGGGCCGAGGGCGGCGTGGAGCAGGGGGGTGTAGCGCTTCCACAGGGTCTGGGCCTGGAAGTTGTCGGCGGCCAGGAGGGCTTCGAGTTCGGCCAGCACGTGGCGCACCCGCTGCCAGTCGCCGGCGCCGAGGACCCCCGGGTTCTCGTCCACCGCCCCCAGGGGCAGGGTGAACCAGAAGGTGCTGCCGTCGCCCGGGGCGGAGGTGCAGCCGATCTCGCCCAGCATCAGGGCCACCAGGCGTTTGCACAGGGCCAGGCCGAGGCCGGCGCCGCCGTAGCGGCGGGTGCTGGAATTGTCGCCCTGGTTGAAGATCTGGAAGAGGTTGTCCCGCAGTTCGGTGGCGACGCCGATGCCCTGGTCGCTGACCTCGAAACGCACCCGCACGTTGCCGTCGTCGCTGGGCACCCGGTGGGCCCGCAGGATCACCGGCCCCTGTTCGGAGAACTTGATGGCGTTGTCGAGCAGGCCGTTGAGTACCTGGCGGATGCGCTCCGGGTCGCCGTGCAGGCGGGCTGGCAGGGCCGGGTCGCTCACCACCTGGACGCCGATGCCCTTGGCCGCCGCCGCTTCGGCCAGGCCCTGGCGGGCCTCCTCCAGCAGCTCGGCCAGGCCGAAGTCGCGCAGGGCCAGGGTGATCTTGCCGCTCTCGATGCTGGAGACGTCGAGGATGGAGTTGATCAGTTCCAGGAGGCGCTGGGAGGCCTGTTCCACCTTGTGCAGATGGTCCTGGCCCCGGGGGCCCTGGACTTCCCGCTGCAGGATGGTGGTGAAGCCCATGATGTGGTTGAGGGGGGTGCGCAGTTCGTGACTCATCTTGGCCAGGAAGGTGCTCTTGGCCCGGTTCGCCGCCTCCGCCTCGTCGGCCCGCTCCGCCAGTTCCGTGGCCAGACGGGTGCGTTCCTCCAGCAGGGTTTCCAGCTCGGCGCCGATGCGTTTGCGCACCGCCAGGTCGGCCCGCAGGCGTTCGGCGGAACGGTACATGAGCCAGGCGGCCAGGCCGATGGCCAGCACCGCCAGGGCCGCCAGGCCGCCCAGGATCAGGCTGTGCTCCTGCCAGCCGCCCAGGTAGTCCCGGCTGGCCATGCCGACGATGACGTAGAAGGGGTAGGACTCCAGGCGGCGGTAGGCATTGTTGCGTTCGACGCCGTCCAGACTGGTGCGGGCCAGGTACTGGCCGTCCGTCGGGTGCCGGCGCAGCATGTCCAGCAGTTCCTGGGAAACCTCCCGGCTGCCGACGGCGTTGCGGGTGCTCGGATAGCGGTGCACCAGGGCCAGGTCGGCGGTGCGGATGGAAGCCGCGCCCTGGGGGCCGAGGCTGACGGAGGCGAGGATGCGCTCGAAATGCACGGTGGGGATGGCGGCATAGACCACGCCGGCGAAGGTGCCGTCCGGGGCCTCGATGCGGCGGGAGAGGGTGACCACCCATTGCTTGGCAATGCGCCCCATGAGGGGACCGGCAATGATCAGTTCGCTGGCGCTGCCGTCCCGGGCCCGCAGGAAGTACTCCCGGTCCCCCAGGTTGACCGGGCCGCCGCCGGGAATGCCGGCACCGTAGCGCACCACGCCGTCCCGGTCGATGATGCGCAGGCTGATGATCTCGGGCACCAGGGCCTGCTGCCGTTCCAGATAGAGCTTCAGTTCCAGGGGCCGCACCTTGCCCCCGGCCAGCTGCTCCTGGTACTGGGCCACCGTCGATTGCAGCACCACGTCGATCTTGTCGAAGACGCTGCTCAGGTGCAGGTCCAGCATGTGGGAGACGTTCTGGGTCGCCACCTCGGCCCGCTCCCGATAGCGGATGCGCTCCTCCCAGATGGCCATGGCGGCCAGGGACACCACCAGGGTGGCGATGATCAGGGCCACCAGGGCATGGGGCAGCCAGCGCGGCATGTCGGCGCCCGGGGCCTCGGCGGCGGAAATCTTGGCTGGAGCATTCATGGCTGGAGGGGTCCCGGTGAGTGACGCGGTGGCTGATGACGTCGGTTTATTCTGGGGCCTGGATGCCTTCCGAACAAGAGGCGGGGAGGGTCGGTGCCAGGTGCCGCCGATGCCCCGGCCCCGATGGCGGCGGGAGTCGGCCCCCCGGGCGGCGCTTGCATCTTGCTACATATTTGAGAATAATTCGCATCTAGCCAGCAGTGAGTGCCTTACTCCGCGCCAGCCACGTTTTCCGTCCACCTGGCTTTCCCGCGGAGTTCCTGCATGCACGTCGCTTCTTCGACCGAATCTGTCGACCATCTCTATCGGTCCCATCATGGCTGGCTGTTCGGCTGGCTGAGAAAGAAGACGGGCTGCCGCGACCATGCCGCCGACCTGGCCCAGGACACCTTTCTCAAGCTGCTGGCCCTGCCGGAAATGCCGGCCCTGCGGGAGCCCCGCGCCTACCTGCTGGTGACGGCCAACCGCCTGCTGATCAACCTGCACCAGCGCTCCCGGGTGGAGCGGGAAACCCTGCAGGCCCTGGTCCTGCTCCTGGAGCCGGACAGCGAGCCCAGCCCCGAACACATCGTCGCCATGCGCCAGCTGCTGCGCCAGGTGCTGCTCATGCTCTCCGAGGAACTGGAGGAGAAGCCGCGCCGCGCCTTCCTCCTGGCCCGGCTGGAAGGCCTGTCCTACGCCGATATCGCCGCCGAGCTGCAGGTCTCCGAAAGCAGCGTCAAGCAGTATCTGGCCAAGGCCCTGGCCCATTGCCACGGGAGGCTCTATGGCCACCTGTGAGCGGGAGGAACTGGCCGCCATCCGGGAGGCCGCGGCCGCCTGGGTGGTGCGCCTGGCCGACGAACTGGAGGAGACGGGGGAGGGCGATGCCGTCGGCGAGGCGCAGCGGGACTTCCAGGCCTGGCTGCGGGCCGACCCCCGCCACCAGGAGACCTTCCGCCAGATCCGCCTGATGTGGGACGCCCTGGAACAGCCCCTGCCCCGGGCCGCCCCGGCCCGCCGGCCGCTGCTGCTGGGGGCCGCCTCCCTGCTCGGCCTCTGTCTGCTGTTCCTGGGTCACGGCCAGCACTGGCTGGCGGACGAGCGCAGCGGCATCGGCGAGGTGCGGCAACTGACCCTGACGGACGGCTCCCGCCTGACCCTGGACAGCGGTTCCGCCGTGGATCTGGATTTTTCCGGCACGGAGCGCCAGGTGCGCCTCCTGGCCGGGCGGGTCCTGGCCCAGGTCGCCCACGATCCGGCGGGCCGCCCCTTCCGGGTGGTGAGCGAGGAGGGCACGGCCCAGGCCCTGGGCACCCGCTATGTGGTGGATCGCAGCGGCGACGGCACTCTGGTCAGCGTCATCGAATCCTCCGTCGCCGTGCGGGCCGCCCGGGGCGGCGCCAGCGTCACCCTAGGGCCGGGCCAGGCCCTGCGCCTGGGGCCGGGCGGCACGGCCGAGCCCCTGGCGGCGGCACCGGCGGCCGACAGCTGGGAGCGGCACCGCCTGATTTTCGACAACGCTCCCCTGGACGAGGTCCTGGCCCAGCTTAACCGCTATTTCCCCGGCCACCTGCATGCCGGCGGCGACGATCTGGCCCGCCTGCGCTTTACCGGCGCCCTGCCGGCGGACGATGTGGACAAGGCCCTGCGCCTGCTGTCCGAGGTGCTGCCCCTGCGGGTGGAGCGCCACTCCCGCTGGCTGATCCGGGTCCGTACCTGAAAATTTTTCAAAATATTTTGCCCGGGGACTGCCCGATTCCGTTTCTCGCCGGTCATGGAAAGTGAAAGCCATTTTTTTCGACCGTCTTTTCAGGAGTCTGCATGTCCCAACCAGCCCAGCGTCCCGGCCGCCGACAGGCCCGGCCCGCCTTCCGTCTCACCGCCCTGGCCCTCGCCCTCTGCTGCGCCGGGCCCCTGTGGGCCGATCCGGCCGCCGGCAAGGCCGGCATCCACCTGCAACAGCCGGCCCAGCCCCTGGGCCAGGCCCTGTCCCAGCTGGCGGCCAAGACCGGCCTGCTGCTGGGAGTGGATGCCAGCCTGGTGGCCGGCAAGACCGCCCCGGCCCTGGACGGCTGGTTCGCCCCCGATGCAGCCCTGGTCAAGCTCCTCGCCGGCAGCGGCCTGGAAGCCGTGCCCGGCAGCGACGGCACCTACACCCTGCGCCGCCTGCCGGCCCGCAGCGAGGCTGCCCTGCCGGAAGTGAAGGTCACCGCCAGCGGCGACTACCTCTCCCTGCCGGCGGCCTATGCCGGCGGCCAGGTGGCCCGGGGCGCCCGCCTGGGCATGCTGGGCAACCGGGACGTGATGGACACCCCCTTCAACATCACCGCCTATACCGCCGAAGTGGTGGAAAACCAGCAGGCCCGCACCGTGGCCGACGTGCTGGCCAATGAGCCCTCCGCCCGTTACACCGTTTCCGCCGGCCACCTCTACGAGAACTTCCGCCTGCGGGGCTTCGACGTCTTTGCCGGCGACCTGTCGGTGAACGGCCTCTTCGGCATGACGCCCCAGGGCCATGTGCCGGTGGAGTTCCTGGAGCGGGTGGAAGTGCTGAAGGGCCCCGGCGCCATGTTCACCGGCATGCCTCCCGGCGGCGGTGTGGGCGGCGTGGTGAACCTGGTGACCAAGCGGGCGGCGGACGATCCCCTGACCCGGGTGACCATGGACTACACCTCCGATTCCCAGATCGGCACCCATCTGGATCTGGGGCGCCGCTTCGGCCCCACCAAGCAGATCGGCCTGCGGGTCAATGCGGCCCACCGGGAAGGGGATACCACCACCGACGGCCAGCAAAAGAAGCGGGACTTCCTCTCCGTCGGCGCCGATTACCGGGGCGAGGCCCTGGTGCTGTCCGGCGACTTTTACTACAGCAAGGAGGAGATCAAGGGCGGCACGCCGGCCTCCGCCTACTGGTTCGCCGATTCCCTGCCGGCGCCTCTCAGCGCTCCCGATGCCAAGCAGAACCTGTTCCGTGGCGCCTACGGCACCCTGGAGAACATGGGCCTGATGCTGCGGGCCGACTACGAGATCAACGACAAGCTTTCCGTCTACGGCTCCCTGGGCACCCAGCATTACGACTACTGGGGTTTCATCAACGGCACCCACGCCCGCAACATCCAGGCCAACGGCAATTTCACCGGGGTGCTCACCGGCCAGTACGGCTTCAGCGATTCCGTCGCTTCCGAGATCGGCCTCAAGGGCCGCTTCAAGACCGGCGACGTGGGCCACGACGTGGTGGTGAATACCTCCGGCCTGCTGCAGGAAAACGGTTCCCTGACCAAGTCCGGCACCAGCTTCGCCTCCAACATCTACAACCCGGCGGCGGCCAATGTGGGCGCCTTGCCCCGCAGTGCGCGCAAGACCGGTGAAACCACCCTGACCAGCCTGGCCATTGCCGACACCCTCTCCTTCCTCGACGAGAAGGTGCTGCTGACCCTGGGCCTGCGCGACCAGCGGGTGCGTACCCGCAACTTCAACGGCACCACCGGGGTGCAGACCTCCAGCTACGACAAGAGCGCCGTGACGCCCTCCGTCGGCCTGGTGGTGAAGCCTTGGGCGGCGCCGGTGTCCCTCTACGGCAACTACATCGAAGGCCTGAGCAAGGGCGACACGGTCACCGACGTCACCGCCACCAACTACGGCCATACTTTCGCTCCCTACAAGACCGAGCAGAAGGAAGTGGGGGTGAAGTGGGAAGCGGGCAAGTTCGCCAACACCGTCGCCCTCTTCGAGCTGACCAAGCCGGGCATGATGAAGGTGGGCAATGCCTACACCGACGGCCAGGAACGCCGCCACCGCGGCATTGAGTGGAACACCTTCGGTGAGGTGAGCCGCAATGTGCGCCTGCTGGGCGGTGCCACCTATACCAAGGCGGAGTTGACCCGCACCCAGAACGGCACCTATGACGGCAACACCGCCATCGGCGTGCCCGAGTGGCAGGCCACCCTGGGCTCCGAATGGGATACGCCCTGGGTGAACGGCCTGACCCTGACCGGCCGCCTGACCTACAACGGCAAGTTTTACCTGAACGCAGCCAATACCCACCAGCTGCCGGCCTGGACCATCCTGGACCTGGGCGCCCGCTACACGACCCGGGTGGCCGAGCAGAAGGTGGTGTTCCGCGCCAACGTGAACAACGTCTTCGACAAGAACTACTTCTCCGGCAGCTTCTCCGACAGCTATTCCATGGCCACCATCGGCGCGCCCCGCAGCGTCAGCCTGTCGGCCTCGGTGGACTTCTGAGTCCGTTCCTCCCACCCCCGGGCCGTGGCAATGCCCGGGGGCTCTTTTTTTCGAGGCATCCATGCAATCTATGAGCTTGTTGTCCCTGCGCCTGGGCCGCGGCCTTCTCCTGGGCCTGCTGCTGGCGCCCCTGTTGCCCCTGGGCGGCAGCCCGGCCCTGGCTGGCGACGAGGCGGCCTGGCGTCCGGTGGAGCTGCCCCAGTCCCTGCAGCGGGACGTCACTTCCCGCCATACCGGCCGCACTTACCGGATTTTCGTCGCCCGGCCGGCCGGGGCCGCCCCTGCCGCCGGCTACCCGGTGCTCTACGCCCTGGACGGCAATACGGCCTTTCCCACCCTGTCGGTGGTGGCCCTGCGCATGGCCGAGCGTGCCGCCGTCACCGGCGTGCCGCCCACCCTGGTGGTGGCCATCGGCTATCCGGGTTCCGCCGACGAGGCGGTGACGGCCCGGGCCGACGACTACACGCCGCCCCTGCCGCCCGGCCGGCCCAAGTCCGAGCGGGGCGGCGAGCGGCAGGGCGGTGCCGACCGCTTCCTGGCCTTCATCGAGGAGGAACTGAAGCCCCTCATCGCCGCCGAGTTCCCGGTGAATCCGGCGCGCCAGGGCCTGTTCGGCCATTCCTACGGCGGCCTGTTCACCCTGCATGTGCTGTTCACCCGACCCCAGGCTTTCCACACCTACGTCGCCGCCAGTCCCTCGGTCTGGTACGGCGACCGCTACCTGCGTCTGGAGCGGGAACAACTGGCCGCCAGCGCCCGCCGCCAGGCCCAGGTGCTGATCACCGTCGGCGCCCGGGAGGACGATCCGCCCAGCGGCAACCCGGATTCGCCCCGGGCCCGTCTCCTGGCCAGCCGGCCCATGGTCACCGATGCCCGGGAGATGGGCTTGTGGCTGGCCGGCGGCGCCCGCCTGGCCGGGCCGGTGCGCTACGAGGTGCTGGCCGGGGAGAACCACGGCTCGGTGATCCTGCCGTCCCTGACCCGGGCTCTGGCCTTCCTCGGCGATCCCGAGGCCATGGCGCCCTGAGGCTGCCCATTGCCGTGTTCGCCCTTTCCTTCGCCAACCGGGGCCCCCGGCCCCTATTCGGATGCATTGCCATGCGTATCTACCAATCCTGGACCCAGGTCCTGAGCCGCGTCCTGGCGGCCGGCCTGGGGGGCTACGCGGCCGCCTGGGCCCTGGTCTTCGCCCTGGGGGGGTGGCTGCCCCTGGCCCGGGTCAGCCTGTGGTTCCTCATGGGCCAGATCCTGCCCGTCCCCCTGCTGCTGGCCCTGCTGTGGGCCTTTGCCGCCTCCAGCGCCGCCCGGGCCTGGGGTTGGCTGCTGGCCCTGGCGGCCCTGCTGGCCGGCCTCGGCTACCTGGGAAAGGTGCTGTCATGAAGGCCCCCACGTTCACCCAGTCCATGTCCTGGCTGCACACCTGGAGCGGTCTCCTCTTCGGCTGGCTGCTGGTGCCCATTTTCTTCACCGGCACCCTGGCCGTGTTCGAGCCGGAGATCAGCCACTGGATGCGCCCGGAAATCCGCCATGCCCCGGCCGAGCCGGCCCGGGCCCTGGCGGTGGCCGAGGCGCGCCTGCGTCAGGTGGGGGAGGGGGCGCCCATCTGGCGCGTGCAGATGCCCTCGTCCCGCCAGCCGGCGGTGGGCATCGTCTGGGGCAGCCGGGAGCAGACCCGGGAGGAAGTCCTGCATCCGCTAAGCGGCGAGGTGCTGCCGGTGCGGGCCACGGAAGGGGGCCATTTCTTCACCCACTTCCACGCCGAACTGGATGCGGGCAAGGTGGGGCGGGCCATCGTCTGCCTGGTGGGGCTGGTGATGCTGGCGGCCCTGATCAACGGCATCGTGGTGCACAAGAAGATATTCCAGGACTTCTTCACCTTCCGCCCCCAGTCTTCGGCCCAGCGCAGCTGGCTGGACGCCCACAACGTCCTCGGCGTCCTCGGCCTGCCCTTTCTCCTGCTCATCACCTATACCGGCGTGGTGATCCTGGTGGACAGCTACCTGCCCGCCGCCACCTACCATTTCTACGACGGCAAGGCCGGCGGCCCCCGGGGCGACGTGGTGCGCAGCTTCGAGCGCCGGCCGGCCGGCGTGGCGGCGCCCCTGCCGTCCCTGGCGCCCCTGCTGCAGGAGGCGGAGACGGTCCTGGGCGCCGGCCATGTGGGCTGGATCGGCATCCGCGCCCCCGGCGACCGGGAGGCCACGGTGCAGTTCATGCGCCATCTGGACGACCGCCTCGGCGCCGTGGCCGATCACATCACCTTCGCCGCGGTGAGCGGCTGGGAACTGGGGCGGCAGACCGAGTGGAACCCGGTGGCCTACGCCTTCCGCACCCAGGTGGGGCTGCACCTGGTCCATTTCGGTGGCTATCCGGCCCAGTGGCTGTATTTCCTTTCCGGCCTGGCCGGTACCGCCATGATGGCGGTGGGGCTGGTGCTGTTCACCATCAAGCGGCGCAAGCGTCCCGGCCATGAATTCGGGACCGCCACGGCCCGGGTCTATGGCGCCATCGAAAGCCTCAACGTGGCTACCGTGGCCGGGGTGATGCTGGCCAGCGCCGCCTTCCTCTGGGCCAACCGGCTGCTGCCGGCGGACCTGGCGGAGCGGGCGGCCTGGGAGATCGGCGCCTTCTTCGCCGTGTGGGCCCTGACCCTGGTCCATGCCGGCCTGCGTGCCCCCGGCGCGGCCTGGCGCGGGCAGTTCTACGCCGCCGGCCTGGCCTGGGCCCTGCTGCCCCTGTGCGACGTGGCCGGCGCCCCGGGGCTGCTGGATGCCATGCGCCTGGGGGTGGATCTGACCGCCCTCGTCGGCGGCCTGGCCCTGGTCTATCTGGGATGGCGGGTGAGCCGCCGTTTTGCCGCCGCAGCGGCCAAGGAGGCAGCATGAACATTTCCTGGTTGCACGCCGCCGCCAGTCTCGGCCTGGCCTATCTGGGCATGCTGGGCCTGTGCCTGGGCATGGCCCGCCACTACCGGCAGCGCTACCACCATCCCCTGACGCCGGGGCGGGGCCGGGTCCTGCGCCTGGCCGGCTGGAGCGGCTGCCTGCTGGCCCTGGCGCCCTGCCTTGCGGGCTGGGGCGCGGCCCAGGGCGTGGTGCTGTGGATCGGCCTGCTCTCCGCTGCGGCCACCGGCCTGGTGTTCCTGCTGGCCTGGCGGCCGCCCTGGTGCACCCGGGGCGGCGCCCTGGCCGTGCTGACGGTGCTGGCCTGGCTGGGGAGCCTGGCGTTCGGAGGGTAATAAAAAGTGCTTGCAATTAAATAGCGCGCTATTTAATATGGGCGCCATGGATGACAAGCCCAACAATGCCACCCCGCCAAGCCCGGCCTCCCTGCTGCTGCAGAACCAGTTCTGCTTCAGCCTGTATGCCACCACCCTGGCCATGCAGAAGGTCTATCGCAAGGTGCTGGGCCCCCTGGGCCTGACCTATCCCCAGTATCTGGTGATGCTGGTGCTGTGGGAACGGGACGGCCTCACCGTGTCCGAGATCGGCGAGCCCCTGGGCCTGGATTCGGCCACCCTGACGCCCCTCTTGAAGCGCCTGGAGACGGCGGGCCTGCTCAGCCGCAGCCGGGCCGCCAGCGACGAGCGCCAGGTGGTGGTGAGCCTGAGCCAGGCGGGGCGGGATCTGCGTCGCCAGGCCGAGGCCGTGCCCGCCGCCATGCTCTGCGCCGCCGCCTGTTCCACCGACGAACTGGGCCGGCTCAAGGGCGAACTGGACGACCTGCGCCGGCGGCTGCAGGCCTATGGTTGAAGGTTGGCTAGGCGTAAAGCGCCGGCACAAGAGGGCCTCGCGGCCCTTTTCTTCCGGCAAATATATAGCGCGCGATTCAATAGCGATGCTTGATATTTTCATGGGCGGCGATGCGCCCGGACCGTTCCGAAGTCGTCGCAGGCAGTTCCCACTTTTCTAGGAGAAAGACCATGTCGATCGAAAAAGTGCTGTACCGGGCCCAGGCCCAAGTCACCGGCGGCCGTGACGGCCGCGCTGTCGGCGCCGACGGCCATCTGGAGGTGTCCCTGAGTACGCCCAAGGAGCTGGGCGGGGCCGGCGGTGCCGGCACCAATCCGGAGCAGCTTTTCGCCGCCGGCTATTCGGCCTGCTTCATGGGCGCCATGAAATTCGTTGCCGCCCGGGACAAGATCGCCTTCCCGGCCCAGGCCAGCATCGAGGGCCTGGTGGGCATCGGCGTCATCCCCGCCGGTTTCGGCATCGAGGTGGAACTGCGCATCGCCCTGCCGGGCCTGGAGCGGCAGGCGGCCGAGGACCTGGTGGCCAAGGCCCATCAGGTTTGCCCCTATTCCAACGCCACCCGGGGCAATATCGACGTCACCCTGACCCTGGTCTGAGGGTCTCGCGGGGCGGCCTTGCCGCCGCACCCAAGCAGCCGCCGCGGCCTGGCCGTCGGCGGCTTTTTCATGAACGGTTGGGTTGGGTGGCTGGAGAGGCGCGCGGATAGGCGATCTCCGGCATGGCATGGCTGGGAAGTCCGCCGGGTGCGGCTTACAGAGGATGGGGGGATGGGGTGCCGCCGCCATGTTGCGGGCGGCTGGAAAGGCGTCAGAACTGCAGGGCGCCGGTGAGGGAGCCCACTTCTTCCGCCGCTTCGGCCAGGATGCCGCTCAGGGTTTCCTCCCCCAGCACCATGTCCAGATTGCCGCTGCCGCCCATGTCGGCGCCGCCCGGGGCTGCGCCGCGGCTGTTGAAGCGGTGCAGGGGCGAGGGCACGGGGCACAGTTCCTCGGCCAGCAGCAGGGTGTCGCCGAGGGAGTGGGGCGGGATGGCGAGGAAGCCATCCCAATAGGCTTCGATGGCTTCTTGCACCGGCGCCGGCACTTCCAGCACCTGCAGCACGGCCCGGCCCAGGATCATTTCGCCTCCTTCCATCCAGGCATCGAAATCCCCGTCCAGCAGGCCGGGCTGGCGCTTGGCCTGGGACAGCAGGTAGAAGCCGCCGACCTCGTGCACGATGCCGGCGAACATGGCCGTTTCCCCATCCACCTTGGTCACCCGGCGGGCGATGACGTGGGCCAGGGCGGCCACATGGGCCGTGTGTTGCCACAGTTGGGCGGCCATGGTCTGCAAGGCGGGATCGCTGGGGCTGCCGGACAGCTGGCGGGTGATGAGGGCCATGGCCAGGGCGCGCACGGTGCGAAAGCCCAGGCGGGCGACGGCGGTGCGCACGTCGGTGACGGGATTGCCGGCACGGTTGTAGGTGACCGAGTTGGCCATGGCCACCACCCGGGCCGCCAGCAGGGGCTCGGCCTGCACCAGATGGGCGGCGGCTTCGATGTGGCACTCCGGATCGTCCAGGGCCTGCCGCACCTTGATGGCCACCTGGGCGCTGGTGGGAAAGGCGAGTTCGCCGTGGCCGACCCCGGCCGCCAGGGTGTTGAAGACTTCGAGCTTGTCCATGGCCCAGCATCATACCCCTGTGCCACGGGGCGTCCAGCCGCTGCGTCAAGAAGGGCCAATGCAAAACGGCGGCCCTGGGGCCGCCGTTTCCTTGTTGCGCCGATGCCGTGGGATCAGCGGATTTGCAGCAGGCTCTCGTCCCACTTGGCGTGCTTTTCGTAGCCCAGCAGGTTGGCCACGGTGGCGGCGATGTTGGAGAGACCGGCGCTTTCCGTCTGCTTCAGGGCCAGCTTGCCGCCGCTGACGTTGTCGTAAAGGATCAGCGGCACCGGGTTGAGGGTGTGGGCGGTCTTGGCCTTGAAGGAGCCGTCCGCATTGAGCTGGGGCTGCTTGGTCTTCTTGTCCAGCTCGAACATCTCGTCGGCGTTGCCGTGGTCGGCGGTGATCAGGGCCACCCCGCCCATGGCGTCGATTACCGGCAGGATGCGCTCCAGGGCCAGGTCCACCGCCTCGACGGAGAGGGTGGCGGCGCGGAAGTTGCCGGTGTGGCCCACCATGTCGCCGTTGGCGAAGTTGCAGCGCAGGGTCTTGTACTGGCCGCTCTTCAGGGCGGCGATCATGGCGTCGGCGATCTCGGCGGATTTCATCCAGGGCCGCTGCTCGAAGGGCACCACGTCGCTGGGCACTTCCTGGTAGGTCTCGCCCTCGAACTTGCCGGAGCGGTTGCCGTTCCAGAAGTAGGTGACGTGGCCGAATTTCTGGGTTTCGGAGCAGGCGAACTGGGTCACGCCGCTCTTGGCGAACCACTCGCCCATGGTGTCCTTGATGGCCGGCGGGGCCACCAGGAAGCGCTTGGGCAGCTGCAGGTCGCCGTCGTACTGCAGCATGCCGGCGTAGGTGACCTTGGGCGTGCGGATGCGGTCGAACTTGTCGAAATCCGCTTCCTCGAAAGCCCGGGTGATTTCGATGGCCCGGTCGCCGCGGAAGTTGTAGAAGACCACGGCATCGCCGTCCTCGATGGTGCCGACGGGCTGGCCATTGGCGCCGATGACGAAAGGCGGCAGGTCCTGGTCAATGGTGCCGGGATGGCGCTGGCGCAGGGCCTTGACCGCTTCCGCGGTGCTGGCGAACTGCTCGCCCTGGCCCAGCACGTGGGTCTTCCAGCCGGCTTCCACCAGGGCCCAGTTGGCCTCGTAGCGGTCCATGGTGATGACCTGGCGGCCGCCGCCGGAGGCGATGCGGGCGTCGAAGGATGGGTCGGAAATCTCCGCCAGGAAAGCCTCGAAGGGCTCCACGTATTCCAGGGCGCTGGTCTCGGGTACGTCGCGGCCGTCCAGCAGGGCGTGGATGCGCACCGTCTTGACGCCTTCGGCCTTGGCCTGGAGCACCATGGCCTTGAGGTGGTCGATGTGGCTGTGCACGTTGCCGTCGGAGAAGAGGCCGATGAAGTGCAGCACACCACGACCGGCCTTGGCCCCGGCGACGATCTCCTGCCAGGCCTGGCCCTGCCAGATGCTGCCGTCGGCGATGGCGCCCGCCACCAGGGCGGCGCCCTGGGCGTACACCTGGCCGGCGCCGATGGCGTTGTGGCCCACTTCGGAATTGCCCATGTCGTCGTCCGACGGCATGCCGACGGCGGTGCCGTGGGCCTTCAGGCGGATGTTCGGGCAAGTGGCGAAGAGCTTGTCCAGGGTGGGCTTCCTGGCGGCGGCGATGGCGCTGCCGACGTCGGTCTTGGGCAGGCCGTAGCCGTCCATGACGATGATGACCACGGGACCGGGCACGCCGGGGAAGGAGGAGAGCTTTTGCAGCATGGGGAAATCCTGGCAGAGCGATTCGGGAAAGGTCGGCAAGGCTGCGGCCCCGCCGAGGGCGCCCGTCAAAAAGCGGCAAGATGCGCCGCCGCGGCGCCGGGCGAAGTATCCTAGCCGGGAACCCATCAGTCAATCCGAGGAGCAGTCATGGCAGTTCAGCAGACGGCAGCAGGCAGCACGGGTTTGGCCCTCAATCTGGCGCTCCAGGGCGGCGGCGCCCACGGCGCCTACAGCTGGGGCGTGCTCGACTGCCTGCTGGCGGACGGGCGCTACGGCTTCGACGGCATCAGCGGCACCAGCGCCGGCGCCATGAACGCCCTGGTGCTGGCCGACGGCCTGATGAAGGGCGGCCCCCAGTGGGCCCGCTTGGCCCTGGAGGAATTTTGGCAGGCCATCGCCGACAGCGTGCCCCTGGACCTCTCCATGCCGGTGCAGGGCGGCGAAGGCCTGGCCCTGATGCCGGCCACCCGCATGATGCTCAACTGGACCCAGTACCTTTCGCCCTACCAGTTGAATCCCCTCAACTTCAATCCCCTGCGCCAGCTGCTCAAGGAGCGGGTGGATTTCGAGGGCCTGCGCCGGCACAGCCCGGTGCGCCTGTTCCTCGCCGCCACCAACGCCAATACCGGCAAGCTGCGCCTGTTCCGCAACGCCGAACTGAGCGTGGAGGCGGCCCTGGCCTCGGCCTGCCTGCCCATGATCCACCACGCCGTGGAGATCGACGGCGAGCCCTACTGGGACGGGGGCTATTCTGCCAACCCGGCGGTGTTCCCCCTGTTCTACGAATGCGACAGTCCGGAAATCCTGCTGGTGCTGCTGGCGCCGCCCACCTACGGCGAGGTGCCGACCACGGTGGAGGAAATCCGCGCCCGGGCCATGGAGCTGGCCTTCAACACCAGCGTGCTGCGGGAAATGCTGCTCTTCGCCAACGTCATCGACTTCTCCGCGCGCCTGGGCCTGGAGGCGGGGGGGCTGGAAAAACGCATCCTGCAGACCCATTTCCATCTCATCGAGGCGGCCGACCTGCTGCACCAGTTCGGCTCCGAAACCAAGGTGGCGGCCGACTGGCCCTTCCTGCTAAAGCTCCACGACCTGGGCTACGCCGCCGCCGAAGACTGGCTCCGGGCCCACAGCGGCGACATCGGGGTACGCAACTCCTTCGATTTGGCCCGGCGCTTCCGCCTCTAGGCTTGCCTATGCCGGTGCCGGGGCGGCAAGGCTAGAATAGGGGCCGTCAGCCGTTCATGTCCCCATCCTTTCCGCGAGACGCCATGTTCAAAAAAGATATCGACCTGATCCGCACCCTTCACGCACGCTACGGCCTGCAAGGCCCACTGCTGGATGCCGGGGGGCTGATCGCTCCCAGCATCGCCGACTACGATATCTCCATGGCCAAGGCCCTGGCCCTGGATCTGGACCTGGACGGCCACAAGTGGTCCATCAAGGTGCCCCACCCGGTGCAGAACGACCGCTATGTGCGGATCGAGCGTCCCTGGACCTTCATCGATCCGGCCTACGTCATCGCCAACCCGGAGTACGGGGACCCCTACATCGAGCAACTGCCGGAAAAATATGCGGACACCTTCAACACCGTGATCATGGTGTCGGTGTTCGAGCATGTGGAGAATCCCTACAAGGTTTCCGACGCCCTCTACAAGATCGTCAAGAAGGGTGGCTACCTGATCAATTCGGCGCCCTTCCTCTTTCCCTATCATCCCAGCCCGGAAGACAACTTCCGCTATTCGCCCGCCGCCCTGCGCCGCATTCATGAATCCAGCGGCTTCACCTGGGTGGAGGGGGATTTCCATATCAACCTCTCCGCCAAGGAAGGTATCGGCGATACCAATCCCCAGAACTACGGCGCCCCCCAGGGCATCATGGCCTGCTACGCGGTGTGCCGGAAGGATTGACCCACCTTGTGCCCAAGGGCCCGATGCTTCCCGGCATCGGGCCGTTTTTCTTTGAGGAGCCTGCCCCATGACTGCTGATCGCACCGATGCTTCCCCGGCGGCCCGGCACCAGCGCTGGTGCCAGCGCCGCCTGGCCGAACTGGATGCGCCGCAAGGCTGGCCCGGCCTGATCGGCCTCATCTGGCTGGAACCCGGCGACAACGCCGTGGGTGCCGGCGCCGACTGCCTGGTGCGCCTACCCGACGGTCCGGAGCGCCTGGGCTTGCTGCGCTGGCAGGGCACCAGCATCACCTGGGAGCCCGCCGGCGGCGAGGTCCAGGCCCTGCAGACCGATGCCCAGGGGGAGCCGACGCCGGTGCGCAGCGGCACCTACCAGTTTTTCATCATCGAGCGGGAAGGCCGTCTGGCGGTGCGCCTGCGGGATCTGGAGTGGCAGGCGAAGCGGCCCTTCGCCGGGCTGGAGTGCCTACCCTATGCGCCGGCCTGGTCCATCGAGGCCGCCTGGGAAACCCTGGCCGAGCCCGTCACCATGGAAGTGCCGACGGTGACCGGCGAACTGAAGGCGGTGACGGTGCGGCACCGGGCGGTGTTCGACCACGCCGGGCAGACGGTGGCCCTGCTGCCCATGGAAACGGGAGAGGAGGGCGTCTTCTTCGTTTTCCGCGATGCCGGCAGCGGCCGCCTGACCTACGGCGCCGGCCGTTTCCTGCGCTGCCCGCCGCCTCAGGACGGCAAGGTGCTGCTGGACTTCAACCGGGCCTACAACCCGCCCTGCGCCTTCACCCCCTTCGCCACCTGCCCCCTGCCGCCGCCGGAGAACTGGCTGGGCTTTGCCGTCGAGGCCGGCGAACTGAAATACCGGGGCGGCTACTGAGGCTCCCGTACCCATCCTGCTTGGAGAGAAAAAGATGCGTGTCGCCGTTCCCCTGTCCCAGGCCTACAAGCTGCTCAACCACGGCCCCGTGACCCTGGTCAGCAGCGCCCACCAGGGGCATCGCAACGTCATGGCGGCCTCCTGGGCCATGCCCCTGGATTTTTCGCCGCCCAAGGTGGCGGTGGTGATCGACAAGGGCGCCCATACCCGGGGCCTGGTGGAAGGCTCCGGTGAATTCGTGCTGGGCATTCCCGGCAAGGCTCTGGCCGAGGCGGTGGTGGCCGTGGGGTCTTGCAGCGGCCGCGACGGGGACAAGTTCGCCCACCTGGGGCTGGCCACGGCGCCGGCGGAAAAGGTGGGGGCGCCCCTGGTGGAGGGCTGTGCCGCCTGGCTGGAATGCCGGGTGCTGCCGGAAGCTCACAACCAGCAGGCCTACGACCTGTTCCTGGCCGAGGTGGTGGCGGCCTGGGCCGACGACCGGGCCTTCCGGGACGGCCGCTGGCTGTTCGCGGCGGAGGAACTGCGCACCCTGCATTACGTGGCGGGCGGGCAGTTCTTCCTCACCGGCGACAGCCTGGAAGTGCCGGCCTAAGGCCCGCCGCGGCCCCTGGGCGGGGCCGGGAGAAGGGCAGCGACGGGGCGAAGAGCCGCCGCCGGGGGCGGCTCCGGCTCAGTGCTGGTGGGGGATGCCGGCGGCTTCGAAGGCGTAGCTGCCTTCGGGCGGGGCGCAGTGGAAGCAGGGGGCGTGGGCGGTGTTGCCCAAGCCCAGGACCTGCTGGGCCAGGAGGCGGGCCACCTCGGGCTGGCCGGCGCAGGCCTCGCGGATGACGGATTCGATTTCCACCTCGGTTTGCTGCGACTGCACATGGCTTAGTCGCTGCAGGAGGGAGGTCAGTTGTTGGCGTTCAATGGCGTTCATGGCTGGCTCCTCAGGCGATACGGCTTCGGGATGAGGTCGATTCTGCGCCTGTTGAATGTTGCAATGCAACAAGTTTAGGCCAGGCATTTGATCCAGGTTGATACAGTGTGTAACAGGAGCCGTAGCTACTGGCGGAAAAACTGCCGCGGCGACTGGCCGAAAGCCCGCTTGAACATGGCGGAGAAGGCGCTGGGGCTGGCGTAGCCCAGTTCCGCCGCCACCGCCCCCAGGCTGCGGCCCTGGGCCACCAGGGCGGCGGCCCGGGACAGGCGCAGCTGCTGGCGCCAGGCGCCGAAGGGCATGGCCAGCTCCTTCTGGAAGAGGCGGGCCAGGGTGCGGCTGCTGGCGCCGACCCGGGCGGCCCAGGCCTCCAGGCTGAGGTCCGCCGCGGGCTGGTCGAGCAGGGCCTGGCAGAGAGCCATCAGGCGCCGGTCCCGGGGCAGGGGCAGGCCCAGGGAGAGGGGCTTGGCCTGGCGCATCTCCTCCACCAGCAGGGCCGTCATCAGGCCGCGCCGGGGTTCGGCGGGGGCTGAGCTGGCGGCCAGGGCCTCGCTCAGGGCCCGCATGACGTCGGAGATCTCCACCACCCGGCAGGAATCCAGGGGCAGGGGGGCCGCCGCCGCATCCACGTAGAGGGTGCGTAGTTCCACCTGGCCCAGCATGACCACGGTGTGGGCCACCTGGGGCGGAATCCAGATGGCCCGCAGGGGCGGCACGATCCAGGCCATGTCGGCGGTGGCCAGGCGGATGGTGCCGGCAATGGGGTAGGCCAGTTGGGCCCAGTCGTGGCTGTGCCAGGGGATTTCCACGTCGGCCGGCGCCTTGCGCAGGTTCACCGTGACCGGCTCGGCGGCGCTGGGGGGCCGGCGGGGCCAGGGATCGTAGGGCAGGCGCGGCTGGGCGGCAGGCATGGGCGTCTTCCGGAGGGAGCGGGTTGGGGGCGGCATCTGCCGGCTGGAATCGGGGCGGAGCGGGTTGGCGCTGGGGCCGGGCCAGCGCCGGCCCGGGGCGGTACGGTCAGCGGTACGGCTGGCCGGATTACGATAATTATTGTCCGTCTGGCGCATTTCTGCCAGGGGGCGGGAGGGTTAGCATGCCAGCCTGTTTTCCATCATCAGGAGCCGGGCCCATGGGTACCGATAGCAATGCCGCCGTGGCATCCCCCGAACCTGTGGCGCTCGCTGCCGCCGTGACCGATACGACTGCCGCCTCTGCCGGTGCTGAAGCAGGCGAGGCCGCCGGGCTGCAGCGCCGGCGCGAATACGCCACCATCAGCGTGGTGGGTTTTGCCCACGGCGTCTCCCATTTCTTCCATCTCCTGCTGGCGCCCCTCTTTCCCTGGCTGATGCAGGAGTTCGGCCTCAGCTTCACCCAGGTGGGGGCCACCATGACCCTCTTCTTCGTCGTTTCCGGCATCGGCCAGGCCCTGGCCGGCTTCGCCGTGGACCGGCTGGGGGCGCGGCGGGTGCTGTTCTTCGGTGTCTCCTGCCTGGCGGCCGCCGGCGTGGCTTTGGCCCTGGCCCACAGCTATGCCGGCCTGTTCCTGGCTGCCGGCCTGGCGGGGCTGGGCAATGCGGTGTTCCATCCGGCGGACTTCACCCTGCTCAACCGCCACGTTTCCGCGGCCCGCCTGGGCCATGCCTTCTCCATCCACGGCCTTTCCGGCAACCTGGGCTGGGCGGCGGCACCAGCCTTCCTCACCGGCATCGCGGCCCTGGCCGGCTGGCGCGGCGCCGCCCTGGGCGCCGGCGCGGTGGCCCTGCTGGCCCTCGGCCTGCTGGTCTGCTTCCGCCATCTGCTGGCCGATCCGCCCCATGGGGCAAGCCGGCACGAGGGGGCTCCCGGCTCCCCCTTCGCCTTCCTTGGCTGCGGCCCGGTGTGGCTGTGCTTCGGCTTCTTCCTGTTCACCACCACCGCCTTCGGCGCCTTCCAGAATTTTGGCTCGCCGGTGCTGCAGCAGGTTTATGGTCTCTCCGTAGGCCTGGCGGCCAGCGCCATCACCGCCTTTCTCCTGGGCGGGGCCGGCGGCATGGCCCTGGGCGGCTTTCTCGCCGGCAAGGCCATGGCCCACGACCGGCGTATCGCCCTGATCCTGTCCACGGCGGCCCTGCTGGCCCTGCTGCTGGCCAGCGGTGCCGTGCCTGGTGCCCTGGTGCCGCTGCTGATGGCCTGCATCGGCTTCTGCAACGGCCTGGCAGGCCCTTCCCGGGACCTGCTGGTGCGCCGGGCGGCGGCGGCCCGTTTCGGCCAGCAGGCTTTCGGCCGGGTCTACGGTTTCGTCTATTCGGGGCTGGATACGGGGCTGGCCCTGTCGCCCCTGCTGTTCGGGCCCATGCTCGATGCGGGCCATTTCGCCAGCGTGCTGGTGGGGGTGGCCATCCTCCAGTCCATCGCCGTGCTGACGGCCCTGGGGGTGGGGCGGCGCCAGGTTTGAGAAGACCGAAAATCCGGGCCACAGAGAGCACAGAGATCAGCGGGAGGTGGCGGGAGGTGCGGGCTGCCGGGTGGCTGGCCAGGTCCGGTTCAGGTACCTGGCCGGAACGGCAAAAGGGACGGCCATCTTGGCCTGATGCAGGTGGAGAGGTCCGTGGATATTGCCTCTCCGCCCTGCCTGTTTTTCGGGATCAGGCGTCCAGGGTCACCAGGGTCTGGCGGCCCCACCAGGAGGCGCCGGGGGCCACCACCACCGGCTTGCCCACGGCCACGGCCTCGACGCACAGCATGTGGCGGAAACCGTTGGCCGGCATGTCCTTGAGACTGGCGCAGCGGTGTTCCCAGGGGTTCCACACCACCACGTCGGGAAAGCCCTCGCTGGCGATGGCCAGGGCCTGGCGTCCGTCCTTCAGCAGCAGGGGGCGGGGCACGTCCAGATAGACCTGATCCACCTCGTCATCCACCATCAGTTCCGGGCCGGTCTCGACCTTGGTCTCCTGGCTGCCGGGAAGCTGGCGGCGGCTGCCGTGGAGGCCGGTGAGGGTGACGTTCTCCACTTCCTTGACGCGCAGATAGGTGTGCAGGCCGCCGGTGAATTCCAGGGGTTCGCTGCCCGGATTCTCCACTTCCAGTTCGATGTCCAAGCGGTCGCGGGTCAAGGCCACGGTCAGCTCGGCGCGGAAGTCGTGGGGCCACAGGGCCCGGCTGGCGTCGTCGGCCGTGAGGCTGTAGACGGCGCAGGCGAAGCCGCCTTCTTCCGCTTTCGGCTGTTCGCGCCACTCTTCCAGGGTCCAGGTGGCGGTGCGGGCGAAGCCGTGCTTGGGCAGGGGGCCGCGCTCGGCGAACTGGGGAAAGATGACCGGCACGCCGCCACGGATGGGGACGCTGCCGCCGAAGTCGGCCTGGGGGCTGAGATAGAGGCGCTCGCCGCCGCCGGCGGGGACCCAGGACAGGGCCTGGGCGCCGAAGGCGCTGATGACGGCGGTGCTGCCGTCGGGCAGGGTGAGGCGGACTGCGTCGAGGCCGTGGAAGGTGGTGTTGCCGAGTTTCTGGGATGCCGACATGGGGAGCGCTGGGAGAAAGGGCGGGGCGCTATTGTAGCCGGGCGGCGGCGGCTCCGCCCGGCGGCCTGAAGCGGGGCGCCGGGCGCGGCTGCTGGCGGCGCCCGGTGCGGTGTTTCAGGCGCCCTTGCGGCGGGCGGCGCTGCGGGGCTTGCCGCCGTTGTCTTCGTTCGCGGCACTTTCCTCGGCCAGGCTGGCCTCGATCTGGGTGGCCGCCTGGGCGGCGGTGTGGGAGGCATTGGCGGCCAGGTGGCCCAGGGTGTGGTCCAGCTGGGTGACGCTCTGCTGGAACAGGTTCACCGCCGGCAGGATTTCCGCCGGCAGGCCCTTGCCGGCCTTTTCGATGCTGTGGGCGACGAAGGCGCTGAGGCCGTGGCTGTGGCCTTCGAAGAAGCGGATGGCCTCTTCCTGCAGGGCCATCAGGGCGCCCAGGCCTTCCTGGGTCAGGGCCAGGGAGTGGCGGTGCAGGGTGTCGCCGGTCTTGCCGGCGTCCAGGCGGGGCAAGGCGCCATCGTCCGCCTGCAGGGATTCGAGCAGGTCCTGGCGGGCGGCGCTGCAGATGTCCAGGGTGCGGTGGCCGGAATCGAGCAGCAGGCCGGCGATGCTGGAAAAGGCATTGAGGGAGCCCTGGTGCAGGGCGGCGGTGGCGGGTTGCAGGTCGTACATGGCGGCTGTCTCCTGGGTGGGGGGGCTTCCTTTTTTAGCACCCCCACATGACAGCGGCGTGACCGCCGGGCCTAGGTCGTGGCCGCCACTTCGGCGTGGCGGAAACAGTCGGTGGTGTGGTCGTTCACCATGCCTGTGGCCTGCATGAAGGCATAGCAGATGGTGGAGCCGACGAACTTGAAACCGCGCTTGGCCAGGGCCTTGCTCATGGCGTCCGATTCGGCGGTGCGGGTCGGCGCCTCGGCGATGCTGGCCCAGCGGTTCTGCCGCGGCGCGCCGCCGACGAACTGCCACAGGTAGGCGGCGGCATCGCCTTCTTCCTCGCACAGCTGCAGCCAGGCCCGGGCGTTCTGGATGAAGGCGGCCACCTTGAGCCGGTTGCGCACGATGCCCGGGTCCGCCAGCAGGCTGGCCACCTTGGCCTCGTCGTAGGCCGCCATGCGGTGGGGATCGAACTGGTCGAAGGCGAGGCGGTAGGTTTCCCGCTTTTTCAGAACGGTGATCCAGGAGAGACCGGCCTGGGCCCCTTCCAGCAGGAGGAATTCGAAGAGCCGGGCGGGGTCCCGCAGGGGCACGCCCCACTCGGTGTCGTGGTAATGCTGGTAGAGCGGGTCATCGCTGACCCAGGCGCAGCGGCAGGGCATGGTCGGCTCCTCGGAATGAGCCGGCAGTGTAACCCCCCGACCTGGGGAAAACACCGGGGCGGGGCACTTTTTCGCCCCGGGAAGGTTCATACTCTTGAAAACGGCGGGTGGCACTCCCATGTGGGAGATGAAGACGCGGAAAGGATGAATGGCCGCCCTTCGTTTTAACACGAGAGGACCCGATCATGGACACGTTCTACAGCAGCGACGAGTATTCGGTTCTGGCCTACCCGGCCCAGTACGGTTTCGAGTTGGTAGACAAGACCGGGAACCGCTCCCTGTTCATTCAGGGCGTGCGGGCGGAGCAGTTCCACCGGGCCATCCGGGAAGTGGTGGGCGAAGGGACGGACACGGAAACCGTGGACGACTTTCTCGCCGACTATTGCGCCGGTGCCGCCCAGCCCATCGTGTTCCAGTAGACCGGAACAGTCCTGAATGAAAAACGGCGGACCCGCGGGTCCGCCGTTTTTTTTGCCGTAGCCGGGGGGCTCAGCCCTTCAGGTCGGGGAAGTCTTCCTCGAAGAATTCCCACTCGCCCTTTTCGTTGGCATTGCGGCGCTTGGCCTCGTTGGCCCGCAGCTCGACGCGCCGGATCTTGCCGGAGATGGTCTTGGGCAGGTCGGAGAACTCCAGGCGGCGGATGCGCTTGTAGGGAGCCAGGTTGGCGCGCAGGAAGGCGAAGATGTCCTTGGCCAGTTCCTTGGACGGCTTCTCGCCGTTGCGCAGGATGACGTAGGCCTTGGGCACGGCCAGGCGCACCGGATCGGGGGAGGGCACCACCGCCGCCTCGGCCACGGCCGGGTGCTCGATCAGCACGGATTCCAGCTCGAAGGGGGAGATGCGGTAGTCGGAGGCCTTGAACACGTCGTCCGCCCGGCCCACGTAGGTGATGTAGCCGTCCTCGTCCTTGGTGGCCACGTCGCCGGTGTGATAGACGCCGTCGCGCATCACTTCGGCGGTCTTCTCGGCGTCGCCGGAGTAGCCCACCATCAGGCCCAGGGGGCGCGGGTTGAGCTTGAGGGAAATCTCGCCCTCGGCGGCCTCGTTGCCTTCGCTATCCACCAGCACCACCTGGTAGCCCGGCAGGGGGCGGCCCATGGAACCGGGCTTGAGGGGCTGGCCCGGGGTGTTGCCGATCTCGGCGGTGGTTTCGGTCTGACCGAAGCCGTCGCGGATGGTGATGTTCCAGGCGTTCTGCAGCTGTTCGATGATTTCCGGGTTGAGGGGTTCGCCGGCACCGATCAGTTCGCGGATCTTCAGGCGGCCCTTATAGGCGGCCAGGTCTTCCTGGATCATCATGCGCCACACGGTGGGGGGCGCGCACATGGTGGTGACCTGGTACTTCTCCAGCACATTGAGCATGGACTTGGCGGAGAAGCGGCTGTAGTTGTAGAGGAAGATGCAGGCGCCGGCATTCCAGGGGGCGAAGAAGCAGCTCCAGGCGTGCTTGGCCCAGCCCGGGGAGGAAATGTTGAGGTGGATGTCGCCGGGCTGCAGGCCGATCCAGTACATGGTGGACAGGTGGCCCACCGGGTAGCTCTGGTGGGTGTGCAGCACCAGCTTGGGCTTGGAGGTGGTGCCGGAGGTGAAATACAGCAGCAGGGGGTCGGAAACCTTGGTGGCGGCATCCGGGGTGTACTCGGCGGAGGTGGTGTGGCTGTCCTTGAAGGACTTCCAGCCGGCGGGTTCGCCGCCGACGCAGATGCGGGTGTAGTCGCCGGCCAGGTCGGTGAACTTGTCGGTGTGGGCCGCACCGATGATGACGTGCTTGACCTGGCCCCGGTCCAGGCGGTCGCGCAGGTCTTCGGGGGTGAGCAGGGTGGTGGCGGGAATCAGCACGGCGCCCAGCTTGATACAGCCGAGCATGGTTTCCCACAGGGGCACTTCATTGCCCAGCATCATCAGGATGCGGTCGCCCCGCTTGACGCCCTGGGCCTTGAGCCAGTTGGCCACCTGGTTGGAACGGGCGGACATCTGGGCGAAGGAAATCTTGTGCTCGGTGCCGTCTTCCTCGACGATCCACAGGGCGGGCTTGTCGTTACCCTTGGCCATGACGTCGAAGTGGTCCAGGGCCCAGTTGAACTCGGTCAGCTGGGGCCACTGGAAGCCGTTGTAGGCGGTGGTGTAGTCGGTGCGGTGGGCCAGCAGGAAGTCGCGGGCCTTGAGAAAGGCTTCAGTAGCAGACAACTTGTTCTCCTCTGTTTTGTCGTTCAGTGTGAATTGTCGTTCAGTGTGAAAAGGCAACGCCGGATTGCTCCGGTACAACCCGCGACAGAACAGGGAGAACGGACCGGCCTGTGTGGTCAGGTGGTCCTGAGATCGAGAAGCGGCCGACGACGGCCCGACTCCCCCCTGCCCGGATCGCGTAACGCGTTTTATATTGTTTATTGACGTTGACGTTAACGTAATGAAATCGCCAGTGTCAAGGCGGGGCGGGCCCACGGGGGCGGCAGCAGAATTTCCGGGGAGTTGGGCTATAATCCGGGCCTTGCGTTCAACCCTCCAATCATTGGGAGTCCCTGGCATGGCCCTGTACGAATCCGATCACACCAAATTCATGCGCGAAATGCTGGCTAAGAACCCGGAGTGGGTGGAAGACCAGCGCAAGGGCCGGGCCATCTGGTGGGACAAGGAACTGCCCAAGGAAGAGCAGGAAGGCTTCAAGGCCGCCAAGGTGGCCCAGAAGTCCTACCCCTACGATGTGAACAGCAAGTAAGCCGGTTACGGCAACCATACCAAGCAAAAGGGCCAGGCATGATGCCTGGCCCTTTTGCTTTGTTGGCGAGGGCAGGGATTTCCGGGGCCGTCCCTGGTGGCGGTCCGGCCCGGACCCCGCCCCCTTTTGAGGGGCGCCGCGCGGATCAGTCGGTGAGGGGCTTGATGACGCGCTTCACGGCCGGATCTTCGGGGTGGGGGTGGATGGTGAAGCCCAGGCTGGTCATCAGCTTGAACATCTTGGAGTTGAGGGCCAGCACGTCGCCCACCACGGCCCGGTAGCCCTTGGCCCGGGCGCACTCGATGATGGCGCTCATCAGCTTGCGGCCGACGCCGCGCTTCTGCCAGCCATCGGCCACGGCCAAGGCGAATTCCACCGTCTCGCCGTCCGGGTTGGAAACGAAGCGGGAGACGCCCACCTGGACTTCCTTGCCGTCCTCCTCGGTGACGGCGACAAAGGCCATTTCCCGGTCGTAGTCGATCTGGGTGAAGCGCACCAGCATGGACTGGGTCAGCTCCCGCAGGGTGTCCATGAAACGGAAGTACTTGGATTCGTCGGACAGGTGGGCGACGAATTCCTTCTCCATTTCCGCATCTTCCGGACGGATGGGGCGGATCACCACCACCTGGCCGTCGGGCAGGACCCAGTCCTCCACCAGGTGGGCCGGGTAGGGGTGGATGGCCATGTGGGAATAGCGGTCACCGGATGAGGGGGCGAAGTCGATGACGATGCGGGCATCGGCGGCGATGGCGCCGTTTTCATCGACGATCAGGGGGTTGAGGTCCAGCTCCTGCAGCCAGGGCAGTTCGCACACCATCTGGGAGATGCGCAGCAGCACGTCCTCCAGGGCCTCCATGTTGGCGGCGGGCATGTTGCGGTAGTCGCCCAGAATCTTGGCGGCCCGGGTGGAACGGATCAGGTCTTCCACCAGGTAGCTGTTCATGGGCGGCAGGGCCACGGCGGTGTCGTTGAAGACCTCGCACTCGGCACCGCCGACGCCGAAGGTGATGACGGGGCCGAAGACCCGGTCCCGGATCACGCCCACCTTCAGTTCCCGGCCGTTGGGACGGGCCACGAAGGGCTCGATGGAAACGCCGTTGATGCGGGCGCTGGGGGCGTTGCGGCCCACGGTGTCGAGAATGTCGTGGTAGGCATTGCGCACGGCAGCGGCGGAGATGATGTTGAGACGCACGCCGCCCACTTCGGACTTGCGCGGCAGGTCGGGGGAATCCACCTTCATCACCACCGGGAAGCCGATCTGCTCGGCCAGCAGCAGGGCCTCGGTGGGAGTGCGGGCCACCATGGTCTGGGCCACCGGAATCTTGAAGGCCCGCAGCACGGACTTGGATTCCATTTCGGAGAGCACCTTGCGCCGTTCCGACAGCACCGCCTCGATCAGCATCTTGGCGCCTTCGGTGGCGGTCTTGGCCTGGCGGGAGATGGGCTCCGGCGTCTGCAGCAGCAGCTTCTGGTTGCGGTAGTAGGTGGACAGATGGGAGAACAGGTCCACCGCCGTTTCCGGCATGCGGAAGGCGGGGATGCCGGCTTCGGTCAGCATCTTGCGCGCCGGGTAGGTCTGCTGTTCGCCCATCCAGCAGCCGACGATGGGCTTGGTACAGGTCTCGCTGGCGGTGATCACGGCCTTGGCCACTTCCTCGGGCTGGGTCATGGCCTGGGGCGTCAGCATCACCAGGATGCCGTCCACCTCCGGGTCCTGGGTGCCGGCCAGGATGGCGTCCCGGTAGCGTTCCGGGGTGGCATCGCCGACGATGTCGATGGGGTTGGCGTGGGACCAGGTGGGAGGAAGCACCGCATTGAGGGAGGCGATGGTGGACTGGGACAGGTCGGCCAGGGGAATGCCCAGCTCGGCGGCCCGGTCGGCGGCCATGGCGCCGGGGCCGCCGCCGTTGGTGATGATCAGCAGCTTGTTGCCGTCGGGGCGAAACTTGGAGGCCAGGCCCTTGGCGGCGTAGAACAGCTGGCCGATGTTGCGCACCCGCACCACGCCGGCCCGCTTCAGGGCTGCGTCGAACACCGCGTCGGAGCCCAGGGCCATGCCCGAGTGCACCTGGGCGGCGACGGAACCGGATTCGTAACGGCCGGCCTTGAGCAGCAGGATGGGCTTGATGCGGGCGGCCGAACGCATGGCGCTCATGAAGCGGCGGGCGTTGCGGATGCCTTCCACGTACATGAGGATGTAGTGGGTGCGGTTGTCGTAAACCAGGTAGTCGAGAATCTCGCCGAAATCGATGTCGGCGGAGCCGCCGGTGGAAATGACGGAGGAGAAGCCCACGTCATTGACCTTGGCCCAGTCGAGAATGGCGGTGCACAGGGCGCCGGACTGGGAGACCAGGGCCAGGTTGCCCGGGTTGGCGGAGATGTTGGCGAAGGTGGCGTTGAGGCCCTGCACCGGGCGGATCAGGCCGAGACAGTTGGGGCCCAGGATGCGCACGCCGTAGCTGCGGGCAATTTCCACCATCTTGCGTTCGAGGGCGGCACCGGAGTGGCCGGCCTCGGCGAAGCCGGCGGTAATGACCACCACGTTCTTGACGCCGCTGCGGCCGCATTGCTCGATGATGGCCGGCACGGTGCGGGCCTGGGTGGCGATCACGGCCAGGTCCACGCGGGCGCCGATCTCCTCGATGGACTTGTAGGCCTGCACGCCCTGCACGGTGTCGTGCTTGGGATTGATCGGGTAGAGGCGGCCCTTGTAGCCGGCGGCCACGATGTTGCGGTAGATGATGTTGCCGACGGAGTTTTCCCGGTCCGAGGCACCGATGACGGCGACGGACTTGGGTTCGAACAGGCTGGTAAGGTAGTGTTCTTCTTCGTGCATGACTTGTCCCCGAGCTTTGGACCAGCCCGGCTTGGCCGGTGCTGATTCGAGTTCCAGTTTGATATTGTGCGACGCAAAAATCTAGCACAAAAGTCAGAAGGTGTCTCATGGGGAAAACCGCAGCCCCCGGTTGCCGTTTGATCCAGGTCAGGAAAGTGACAATTAAACCTATAGTCTGTCTGTCGGGCCGATTCCCGGCCGCTTGCCGGGGTTGATTCGGCCGCGCCCCGTTTCACCCGTACGCCATGTTGCATTGCACCATATTTGGCCGGAGCCCTTGCTCCCGGCTTTTGCCCAGCCTTCGTCCGGAGCTCCCATGTCCGCCCCTGTTTCCGTCCTGCCGCCATCCTCCTGGATCACCCGTTTTGCCCACCTCCTGCCCGGCGGCGGCAGCGTGCTGGACCTGGCCTGCGGCAGCGGCCGCCATGCCCGCTGGCTGGCGGCCCGGGGCCTGGCGGTGACGGCCGTGGATCGGGATGCCGAAGCCATTGCCGCCCTGGCGGGGTTGCCGGGCATCGAAGCCCTGGCGGCGGACCTGGAAGGTGGTCCCTGGCCCCTGGCCGGACGCCGCTTTGACGGCATCGTCGTCACCAACTATCTGCACCGGCCCCTGTGGCCCCTGCTGGCGGCAGCCCTGGCGCCCCGGGGTGTGCTGCTCTACGAAACCTTCATGGCGGGCAACGAGCGTTTCGGCAAGCCGAGCCGGCCGGATTTCCTGCTGCAGCCGGGGGAATTGCTGGAGGTCTGCCGGCAGCAGGGGCTGCAGGTGGTTGCCTACGAGGCGGGAGAGGTGGAGGCGCCGAAAGCGGCCATGGTGCAGCGCCTGTGTGCGGTGCGGGGCGACCTGCCCCGGCTTCCCGGCCGGCCCTGAGGCGGGGCGCTTAAGCCAGGTTGGCGGCGATCAGGCGGGCGGCCGTATGGCCGCTGCGCACGGCCCCTTCCAGGGTGGCCGGATAGTCGCCGGCGGTGTAGTCGCCGGCCAGCCACAGGCCGGGCAGGGGCGTGGCGTTGGCGGGGCGGTCCAGATCGGGCCGGCAGGCGAAGGTGGCCCGGGCCTCCCGGATGGTGCGCTGCCAGCGGGGTGGCGCCAGGGAGCGGCCGAGGGCGCTTTCCAGCTCCCGGTGCAGGGCCTGGGCCAGGGCCTCGGGGGCCAGCGCTTCCCAGGGACCGTGGGCGCTGAGGACGCAGGCCAGCAGGCCCCGGTGGCCGTCGAGGGGGGCCCGGTCGAAGACCCATTGACCGATGGGCCCGGCCAGGCCCAGCAGGGGGAAGGGCAGGGTTACGTCTGCGTCGTACTGCAGATACACCGTAGCGATGGGCTCGTAGGCGAAGGCGGCCAGTTGCCGGCGCAGGGCGTCCAGGGCCGGTGCCGGCGGCAGCAGGGCGGCGCCGTGCTGGGGGGCGGTGGCCAGCACCACCTGGCTGAATTCGGCATTGCCCGTCTGCCCTTCGTTTTCCCACTCCAGCCGCCAGCCCGCGCCGCTGGCCGAAATGCGGCGTACCCGGCTGGAGAGGCGCACCGGCTGGCCTTTTTCAGCCAGCCAGGCCGCAGCGGGTTCAGGGACGAGCCCCCCAAGGTGGGTGGTCGGCAGGAGCATGTCCGTCGCGCCTCCCGGGCCGCCCAGGCTGTCGCGCAGGACGTTGGCGAAGACCTGGGCCGAGGCGGCGGCGGCCGGGGTGTTGAGGGCGGCCAGGCACAGGGGTTCCCACAGGAAGCGGGTCAACCGGGGGCCCTGGCGGTGCCGTTGCAGCAGTTCGCTGACGCTGCAGTCGGCGGGCAGCCGGTAATCGCCGGCCTTGAGGGCTTGCATGAAGCGGGCGGCGGCGACCTTCTCGCCCAGGCCGGTGCCTTTGGCCGTGAGCAGGCCCCAGGCCAGGTGCAGGGGGGCGGGCAGGCGCGGCAGGCGCAGGCTGAAGTGGGGCGGCGTCAGCAGGGTCAGGGGCGCCCGGCGCAGGTGCCCGGCGCTGCCGATCTGGCCCATCAGTTCCAGGGTGGCGCCGTAGGCACCGATGAGCAGGTGGGGGCCGTTGTCCAGGGCCAGGCCTTCGACCTGGACCAGGCGGGCGCGACCGCCCGGCTGGCGCGCCGATTCGAAGACGCTGACGGGGATGCCCTGGCGGACCAGGGCCACGGCGCAGGCCAGGCCGGCCCAGCCGGCGCCGACAATGGCGACCCGGGCCGGTGTCCCGGCGCCGGGCGGCGTCAGCCCTTGATCCACGCCTTGAGAGCCAGCCAGGCCTTGCGTCCGGGCGGAATGGAAATGCGGTGGGTGAGGACCAGCCCGGGCTCGGCGGCGATTTCTTCCAGCAGGCTGCGGTAGATGGCGGCCATCACCAGCCCCGGCTTCTGCTGGCGGCGGTCCGCCGCCGGCAGTGCAGCGAAGGCCTGTTCGTAGAAGCCGCGGGCCCGTTCGATCTGGAACTGCATGAGGGCGGCGAAGGCTTCCGTCGGGCGGCTGTTGAGGATGTCCGCCGCCGGCACGTTGAAGCGCTGCAGTTCGTCCATGGGCAGGTAGATGCGGCCGCGGCGGGCATCCTCGCCCACGTCGCGGATGATGTTGGTGAGCTGGAAGGCCATGCCCAGGTCGTGGGCGTACTTGCGCGTGGCCCTTTGCGTCATGCCGAAGATTTCGGCGGAGAGCAGGCCCACCACGCTGGCGACGCGGTAGCAGTAGAGCTGCAGGGATTTGAAGTCGGCGTAGCGGGCCTGGGTCAGGTCCATTTCCATGCCGTCGATGATTTCCAGCAGCAGTTCCTTGTCCAGGGGAATGGTCTTGATCACCTCGGCCAGGGCCTGGGCCACCGGGTGCTGGGGCGTGCCGTCGTAGAGCCGCTCCACCTCCTGACGCCACCAGGCCAGCTTGATGGCCGCCACCTGGGGGTCCTCGACTTCGTCCACCACGTCGTCCACCTCCCGGCAGAAGGCGTAGAGGGCGGTCATGGCCTGCTTCTTCTCCCGGGGCAGGAGGGTGAAGCTTATGGTGAAGGAGGAGCCGCTGGCGGCTGCCTTCTGCTGGCAGTAGTCGTGGGGATTCATGGGCGGGATTCTAGCGGCATCCGTGGCGGAAGAGGGCGGCACGGCAGGCCAGGAGCAACCAGTCGCCGCCGCCGAGGCGGGGGCGCCGGCGGAAAACGTCGCCCCCTACCTGCCCGATTTTTTCCAGGATGCGCAGTCCCCCTTCCACCGTCAGGCGGATTTCCCAGCCGAAACGGCCGGGCAGGTCCAGGGCCAGGGGGGCGCCGTCCAGCATCAGCTGGCGGGCCCGCTGCACCTGGAAATCCATGAGGGCGCACCAGGCCTCATCGACCTGTCCGGCGGCGATGGCTTTTTCGTCGAGGCCGAAGCGCAGCAGGTCCTCCTGGGGCAGGTAGACCCGCTGCTTTTCCCAGTCCACGGCCACGTCCTGCCAGAAGTTGATCAGCTGCAGGGCGGTGCAGATGGCGTCCGAGCGGGCCAGGTTTTCCGGCGTGGCGGCTTCGAACAGGTGCAGCATGATGTGCCCCACCGGGTTGGCGGAGCGGCGGCAGTAGTCGAGCAGGGCGGGGTAATCGGCGTAGCGCTTGACCGTGACGTCCTGGGCGAAGGCCGAGAGCAGGTCGTGGAAAGGCTGCAGGGGCAGGTCGTGGGCCACCAGGATGGGGGCCAGGTCCTGGAACAGGGGCGTTTCCGGGGTGATGCCGGCCTCGATGCGCTCCAGTTCGGCGCCGTAGGCCGCCAGGGCCTGCAGGCGCTCGGCATCGCCGGCCTCGCCCTCGTCGGCGATGTCGTCGGCGCTGCGGGCGAAACGGTAGATGACTTCCACCGGGCGGCGCAGGTGCCGGGGCAGGAGGATGGAGGCAACAGGGAAATTTTCGTAGTGATCGACGGGCATGGGCATGCGGTCGTGGCGGACGCTTGCCGGGCCAGGCCGGCGTCGTCTCTGGCGGTTGCGGCCCCCGCGGATTCGCGGCGTGGGGCAAGGCTTACAGTATAGAGGCAACTCGGGTAAAATAGCTCGTTTGCGCGAGAGTGGCGGAATTGGTAGACGCACTGGATTTAGGTTCCAGCGCCGCAAGGCGTGGGGGTTCGAGTCCCTTCTCTCGCACCACGGATCGGGCGGCCTAGGCTGCCCTTGTTGTCACTAAGGAAAACGCATGCAAGAGAATTCCCAAGTCTCCAGCGCCCTGGAACGTCGCCTGGATATCGCCGTTGCCATCGCCGATCTGGATAAGGACGTGGACGAGCGTCTGAAGCGCATGGGCAAGAGCGTCAAGCTGCCCGGCTTCCGTCCCGGCAAGGTGCCGTTCAACATGGTCAAGCAGCAGTACGGTGCCCAGGCCCGCCACGAAGCCCTGGCCGACGCTGTGGACAAGGCCTTCGGCGAAGCCGTGACCGCCCAGAAGCTGCGTGTGGCCGGCTATCCCCGCATCGAGGCCAAGAAGACCGAGAGCGACACCCAGCTGGAATTCTCCGCCATTTTCGAGGTTTATCCCGAAATCACCCTGGGCGACGTTTCCACCACCGATGTGGAGCGTCTGTCTTTCGAAGTCGGCGCTGCCGAAGTGGACAAGACCCTGGACATCCTGCGCAAGCAGCGCGTCACCTTCGACAAGGCCGATCGCGCCGCCGCCAAGGGCGACCGCGTGGTCATCGATTTCCTGGGCAAGAAGGACGGCGTTGCCTTCCAAGGCGGCCAGGCCACCGATTACCCCTTCGTCCTGGGCGAAGGCATGATGCTGGCCGATTTCGAGAACAACGTGGAAGGCCTCAAGGCTGGCGAGTCCAAGACCTTCGACATGACCTTCCCGGCTGACTACTTCTCCAAGGACCTGGCCGGCCAGTCCGTGCAGTTCGAGATCACCGTCAAGGAAGTCCAGGGCGCCAAGCTGCCCGAGGTCGATGCCGAATTCGCCAAGCTGATGGGCATCGCCGACGGCGACGTGGAGAAGATGCGCGCCGAGATCCAGACCAATCTGGGTCGCGAAGTGAAGAAGCGCATCCAGGCCCAGACCAAGGACCAGGTCATGGAAGCCCTGCTCAAGGCCAACCCCATCGACGTGCCCAACGCCCTCATCGAAGGCGAAGTGGAGCGTCTGATGCAGGCCGCCAAGGCTGACATGGAAGCCCGCGGCTTCAAGGGCAAGGACCTGCCGGTCAAGCCCGAGTGGTTCGGCGAGCAGGCCAAGCGCCGCGTCACCCTGGGTCTGGTGCTGGCCGAGCTGGTGAAGGTGGAAAACCTGTACGCCAAGCCCGAGCAGATCAAGGCCATGGTGGAAGAGGCTGCCCAGTCCTACGAAAACCCGGACGAAGTGGTGAAGTGGTACTACGCCCAGCCCCAGCGTCTGGCCGAGGTCGAGGCCGTCGTGGTCGAAGATAACGTGGTAAGCTGGGTCCTGGAACGGGCCAAGGTTACCGACAAGACCGCCGACTTCGACGAACTGATGGGTCGCCGCGCCTAAGACGCGCTTCGCATCCGCAGAAGAAGTAACGTGGGGGCTGCAAGTTTTTGCGGCCCCTGCGTCATAATAAGTCACCGCAACGTCCCAAACCTTCGACTCCCCCAACCAAAAAACAGAGGATGCGCATGAAGATCGATAACGGCAGCCAGTGGGATCCCCAAGCCCTGGGGCTGGTCCCCATGGTGGTTGAGCAAAGCGGCCGCGGTGAACGGGCTTTTGACATTTATTCCCGCCTGCTCAAGGAACGCATCGTGTTCCTGGTCGGGCCGGTGAACGACGCCTCCGCCAACCTGGTGGTGGCCCAGTTGCTGTTCCTGGAAGCAGACAATCCCGACAAGGACATCTTCTTCTACATCAATTCCCCGGGTGGTTCCGTGACCGCTGGCCTGTCCATCTACGACACCATGCAGTTCATCAAGCCCGACGTCTCCACCCTGTGCATGGGCCAGGCTGCGTCCATGGGCGCTTTCCTGCTCAACGCCGGGGCCAAGGGCAAGCGTTTTGCGCTGCCCAATTCCCGTGTCATGATTCACCAGCCCATGGGCGGTTTCCAGGGCCAGGCCTCCGACATCGAAATCCACGCCAAGGAAATTCTCTCCCTGCGTGCCAAGTTGAACGAGATCATGGCCAAGCACAGCGGCCAGCCCGTGGATCGTATCGAGAAGGATACGGATCGCGACAACTTCCTTTCTGCAGCCGAAGCCATGGAATACGGCCTGATCGACAAGGTTCTGAGCAGCCGTGCCGATGCCCAGGAAGCAAAATAAGGCAGGGGACGACATATGACGGAAAAGAAAAGCGGCAGCGCCGAAAAGCTGCTTTATTGCTCCTTCTGCGGCAAGAGCCAGCATGAGGTGAAGAAGCTCATCGCCGGACCGTCCGTGTTCATTTGCGACGAGTGCATCGAGCTGTGCAACGACATCATCCGCGACGAGATCGCCGGTGACGTCGGCGGCAAGGGCGGCAAGGACGACCTGCCGACGCCGAAGGAAATCTGCAGCATCCTGGACCAGTACGTGATCGGCCAGGAAGTGGCGAAGAAGATCCTCTCCGTGGCCGTGTACAACCACTACAAGCGCCTGCGCCATCAGGGCAAGAGCGCCGATGACGTGGAACTGGCCAAGAGTAACATCCTGCTGATCGGCCCCACCGGCTCCGGCAAGACCCTGCTGGCCCAGACCCTGGCCCGCCTGCTCAACGTGCCCTTCGTCATGGCCGATGCCACCACCCTGACCGAGGCCGGCTACGTCGGCGAGGACGTGGAAAACATCATCCAGAAGCTGCTGCAGAAGTGCGACTACGAAGTCGAGAAGGCCCAGCAGGGCATCGTCTATATCGACGAAATCGACAAGATTTCCCGCAAGTCCGACAACCCCTCCATCACCCGGGACGTTTCCGGCGAGGGCGTGCAGCAGGCCCTGCTCAAGCTGATCGAAGGTACCGTGGCCAGCGTGCCGCCCCAGGGCGGGCGCAAGCATCCCAACCAGGACTTCGTCCAGGTGGATACGGCCAACATCCTCTTCATCTGCGGCGGCGCTTTCGATGGCCTGGAAAAGGTCATCCGCAACCGCTCCACCCGCGGCGGCATCGGTTTTGGCGCCGAAGTGAAGAGCAAGGAAGACAAGAAGGCTGTCGGCGAAGTGCTGCGCACCGTGGAGCCCGAGGACCTGATCAAGTTCGGCCTGATCCCCGAGTTCGTCGGCCGCCTGCCGGTGATCGCCACCCTGGACGAACTGTCCGAAGCTGCCCTGGTGGAAATCCTGATCGAGCCGAAGAACGCCCTGATCAAGCAGTACCAGAAGCTCTTCGCCATGGAAGGCGCCGAACTGGAAGTGCGTCCCGCGGCCCTCACTGCCATCGCCCGCCGCGCGCTGGAGCGCAAGACCGGCGCCCGGGGCCTGCGTTCCATCCTGGAAGGCGTGCTCCTGGAAACCATGTATGAACTTCCGGGCATGGACAATGTCTCCAAGGTGGTGATCGACGAAGGCATGATCTCCGGCGAAGCCAAGCCCATCCTCATCTACGCCGAGCAGCCCAAGGTTTCCGGCTCCAACTGATCCCGCGCATTGCCTGCAAGCCGGGGAGTCGCCAAATTTGGTGACTCCCCGGGCTTGAAGAATCCTTCCATCGCCCCTATCTTCAGGGGTGATTGCTTTTCATAAGGACTCACCATGTCCAGCATTACCCTATTACCTTCCGAGCCCGTGGATCTGCCCTTGCTGCCCCTGCGGGACGTGGTGGTCTTCCCCCACATGGTTATTCCCCTGTTCGTGGGGCGCCCGAAGTCCATCAAGGCTCTGGAAACCGCCATGGAGGCCGGCAAGAGCATTCTGCTGGTGGCCCAGAAGTCCGCTGCCAAGGATGATCCCGCTCCCGAGGACCTCTACGAGATCGGTTGCGTTGCCAACATCCTGCAGATGTTGAAGCTGCCCGACGGTACCGTGAAGGTGCTGGTGGAAGGCACCCAGCGCGCCCGCATCACTGCGGTGGACAACCAGCAGACCATGTTCTTCGCCACCGCCACGCCCATCGCCGGCGAAGACGGCCCCAACCATGAAGTGGAGGCCATGCGCCGGGCCGTGATTGCCCAGTTCGACCAGTACGTCAAACTGAACAAGAAGATTCCGCCGGAAATCCTCACCTCCATTGCCGGCATCGAAGAAGCCGGCCGACTGGCCGACACCATCGCTGCCCATCTGCCGCTCAAGCTCGAACAGAAGCAGGAAATCCTCGAGCTGTTCGACATCAAGGGGCGCATCGAGCGTCTGCTGACCCAGCTCGAGTCCGAGATCGACATCCTGCAGGTGGAGAAGCGCATCCGCGGCCGCGTCAAGCGCCAGATGGAAAAGAGCCAGCGCGAGTACTACCTGAACGAACAGGTCAAGGCCATCCAGAAGGAACTGGGCGAAGGCGAAGAGTGGGCCGACCTGGAAGAGATGGAAAAGAAGGTCAAGGCTGCCGGCATGACCAAGGAAGCCGTCGCCAAGGCCCAGTCCGAACTGAAGAAGCTCAAGCTGATGTCGCCCATGTCGGCCGAAGCCACCGTGGTGCGCAACTACATCGAGACCCTGGTGGGGCTGCCCTGGAAGAAGAAGACCCGGGTCTCCAAGGACCTGGCCGAAGCCCAGAAGATTCTGGACAAGGACCACTGGGGTCTGGAGAAGGTCAAGGAACGCATTCTCGAGTATCTCGCCGTGCAGCAGCGGGTGGACAAGCTCAAGGCGCCGATCCTGTGCCTGGTCGGACCTCCCGGGGTGGGCAAGACCTCCCTCGGCCAGTCCATCGCCCAGGCCACCAACCGCAAGTTCGTGCGCATGAGTCTTGGCGGCGTGCGGGACGAGGCCGAGATTCGCGGCCACCGCCGTACCTACATCGGTTCCATGCCGGGCAAGATTCTGCAGAACATGACCAAGGTGGCGGTGAAGAACCCCCTGTTCCTCCTCGACGAGGTGGACAAGATGGGCATGGACTTCCGCGGCGATCCTTCCTCCGCCCTGCTGGAGGTGCTGGACCCGGAGCAGAACTCCACCTTCGTGGATCACTATGTCGAAGTGGAATATGACCTGTCCGAGGTCATGTTCGTGGCGACGGCCAACACCCTCAACATCCCCGGCCCGCTGCTGGACCGGATGGAGCTGATCCGCCTCTCCGGCTACACGGAAGACGAGAAGGTCAGCATCGCCCTGCGCTACCTGTTGCCCAAGCAGATGAAGAACAACGGTCTGAAGAAGACCGAGATCGCCGTGGCCGAAAGCGCCCTGCGCGACATCATCCGCTACTACACCCGGGAAGCCGGCGTGCGCAGCCTGGAGCGTGAAATCTCCAAGATCTGCCGCAAGGTGGTGAAGACCCTGCTGCTGAAGAAGAGCCAGACCAAGGTGGCCGTCACGGCACGCAATCTGGACAAGTTCCTCGGTGTGCGCCGCTACACCTTCGGCATGGCGGAAAAGGAAAACCAGGTGGGTCAGGTGACCGGTCTGGCCTGGACCGAAGTGGGCGGCGAACTGCTCACCATCGAAACCGCCGCCCTGCCGGGCAAGGGCAATACCATCAAGACCGGCAAGCTCGGCGAGGTGATGCAGGAGTCCATCCAGGCGGCCGTTTCCGTGGTGCGCCAGCGGGCCCAGTCCCTCGGCATCAAGGACGACTTCTACCAGAAGACCGACATCCACATCCACCTGCCCGAAGGCGCCATTCCCAAGGACGGTCCTTCCGCCGGCATCGGCATCTGCACGGCGATGGTGTCCGTGCTGACCGGCATTCCGGTGCGTTGCGACGTGGCCATGACCGGCGAAATCACCCTGCGGGGTGAGGTGCTGGCCATCGGCGGTCTCAAGGAAAAGCTGCTGGCCGCGGTGCGCGGCGGCCTGCAGAAGGCTTTGATCCCGGAAGAGAACGTCAAGGACCTGACCGAGATTCCCGACAGCATCAAGGGCAAGATCGAGATCGTTCCCGTGCGCTGGATCGACCAGGTGCTGCAGCACGCCCTGGAGCGCATGCCCGAGCCCCTGCCGGCTGTAGATCAAGCAGCGGCGCCGGTCGCCGCCCAGGCGGATGATTCCGCCAATTCCGGCGTCATCACCCACTGATGCCATTTTTGCCATGCCGGATGCAATTCTTCCGGCATGGCAACACCCCCTCAGAATATCCCCCGAATCGGCTAGAAACCGCTTGACACAAGGTTTTCCGGCTTGTTATAAAAGTGCGTGCAGGACTTTCCTGTTAACAACCTTTATGTAAGGGGGCTTACGTGAACAAATCTGAACTGATCGATCAAATCGCCAAGTCTGCGGATATCTCCAAGGCTGCAGCCGGCCGTGCGCTTGATGCCACCATCGGTGCCGTCAAGACTTCCCTGAAGAAGGGCGGCATGGTGACCCTGGTGGGTTTTGGCACCTTCTATGTTGGCAAGCGTGCTGCCCGTTCCGGCCGCAACCCGCGCACCGGCGCCACCATCAAGATCAAGGCAGCCAAGGTGCCGAAGTTCCGCGCTGGTAAAGCGCTCAAGGATGCGGTAAACTAACGGTCTTTCGCGCTTAGCCAAACGGCACGGGTGCTTAGCTCAGTTGGTAGAGCGCTAGCCTTACAAGCTGGATGTCGGCGGTTCGATCCCGTCAGCACCCACCAGAAAAAGAGCGTACAGAGTTAGTCAGGAGTGGTAGTTCAGTCGGTTAGAATACCGGCCTGTCACGCCGGGGGTCGCGGGTTCGAGTCCCGTCCACTCCGCCAGTAAGCAAAAAGGCGAACGAAAGTTCGCCTTTTTTTATTTCAGTGAGCCAAACAACGGAAGCCTTCTTATGTTTGACGCCGTCCGCAACAACAAACGCATCGTTCAGGTATTTCTCGGATTGATCACCCTGCCGTTCGCTTTCTGGGGGGTCGAATCCTACATCCGCAATGCGGGCGACAGTCGCGATGTGGCGACTGTCGGTGGCACGCCCATCACCCTGCAGCAGTATCAGCAGGCCTGGCGCAACCAGCAGGAGCGGCTCCGGGGTGCCCTGGGACCCAACTACAATCCGGCGCTGATGGAGTCTCCCGAGGCTCGCCTGGCGGTGGTTAATTCCCTGGTGGATCAGCGGGTGCTGCTGCTGGAGGCGAATAAGCGCCGCCTCATGGCCAGCGACGACCTGCTGCGCGATGTGATCAGCAAGATTCCCGCCCTGCAGGAAGACGGCAAGTTTTCCGCCGCACGTTACGAAACCGCCCTCAAGGCCCAGGGTCTGACCCAGACCGGTTTCGAAGCCCAGTTGCGTCAGGATCTGACGCTGCAGCAGCTGGTCGGCTCCGTCAGCGATACGGGCATGGTGGCGGCTGCAGCCGCGGAAGCCATGCTGCGCATTCAGGCGGAAGAGCGGCAAGTGGCAGAGCTGCGTATTGTGCCCGAGCAGTTTGCGGCCCAGGCCAAGCCCAGTGCCGAGGCCATGCAGAAGTTCTATGAGGAAAACCGGGCCAGCTTCGAAATTCCGGAGCAGGTGCGGGCCGAGTTCGTGCAGCTGTCGGTCGATGCCTTGCTGGCCCAGCTGGTCGTGACGCCGGAAGAGATCAAGTCCTGGTATGAAGGTCACAAGGACCGCTACCAGCAGTCCGAAGAGCGCCGCGCCAGCCACATCCTTATTCCCAGCGGCAGCGACGTGGCCCAGGCCAAGAGCAAGGCCGAAGCCGTGCTCAAGGAAGTGCAGCAGAGCCCCGCCAAGTTCGCCGATATCGCCAAGCGCGAATCCAAGGATCCCGGTTCTGCCAGCAAGGGTGGCGATCTGGGCTTCTTCGGCAAGGGCAGCATGGTCAAGCCTTTCGAGGATGCGGTCTTCAGCCAGAAGGAAGGCGAACTGTCCGGCCTGGTTCAATCCGATTTCGGTTTCCACATCATCAAGGTCACCGGCATCAAGGGCGGCAAGCTGAAAACCCTGGACGAGGTGAAGCCGGAGATCGAAGCCGAACTGAAGCGTCAGGCAGCCTCCCGCAAGTTTGCCGAAGCGGCTGAGGCCTTCAGCAACACGGTTTATGAACAGTCCGACAGCCTCAAGCCGGCGGCGGACCGCTTCAAGCTGCCGCTGCAGCAGACAGGTTGGTTCTCCCGTCGCGGCGGTCAGAACGCCGGAGTCCTGGGCAACGAGAAGGCGCTGGCCGCCCTCTTCGGCGAAGATGTGCTGAAGAACAAGCGCAATACCGAAGCTGTTGAAATCGCCCCCAACACCCTGGTGGCTGCCCGTATCGTCGAACACAAGCCGGCCAGCCTGAAGCCGTTCGATACGGTCAAGGGCCAGATTGAGGAAATCCTCAAGATCCAGGAGAGCAACGCCCTGGCCAAGAAGGCCGGCGAGGAGAAGCTGGCCCAGTTGAAGGCCGGCGAGGACAAGCTGGGCTGGGCCCTGGTGAAGAATGTGTCGCGCATGGAAGGCAGCCGCCAGGTGCCGCCTGCGGCCTTGCAGGCTATCTTCAAAGCCGACGCCGGCAAGCTGCCTGCCTATACCGGGGTGGAGTTCCCCAACAACGGGGGCTATGTGCTGTACAAGATCATGAAGGTCAGCCAGCCCTCGTCCCTCGATGAAGGCAAGCGCAAGGTACTGCAGAAGGAATACACCTCCCTGGTGGCCCAGGAAGATTTCGCCGCCTACCTGGCTGGCCTGCGTGCCCGCTACAAGGTCGAAGTGAACAAGGCCGCCCTGGAGGATAACAAGGATCGTTGATCCGCATTATCCGAGGCACAAAAAAGCCGACCGTGAAAACGGTCGGCTTTTTTATTGCGGCGGCTGACGGGCCGCCGGAGAAGGGCTTTCTCGTCAGGCGCCCATCGGTTCGGCGTTGCCCAGGGCGGTGGTGTTGAAACCGCCGTCCACGTACAGCACTTCGCCGGTGATGCCGCTGGCCAGGTCGGACAGCAGGAAAGCGGCGGCGTTACCCACTTCCTCGATGGTCACGTTGCGGCGCAGGGGGGCGTGGTGGGAGTTGTAGGAGAGCAGCTTGCCGAAGCTGCCGATGCCGGAGGCGGCCAGGGTCTTGATCGGGCCGGCAGAGATGATGTTGGCGCGCATGCCTTCGGGGCCCAGGCTGGTGGCCATGTAGCGCACGGCCGCTTCCAGGCTGGCCTTGGCCAGGCCCATCACGTTGTAGTTGGGCATGGTGCGTTCGGCGCCCAGGTAGGAGAGGGCCAGCACGGAGCCGTTGGCCTTCTTCAGCATGGGGCGGGCGGCCTTGGTCAGGGCCGGGAAGCTGTAGGAGGAAATGTCATGGGCGATGCGGAAGGCATCGCGGGAAATGGCATCGAGAAAGTCGCCTTCCAGGGATTCGGACGGCGCGTAGGCAACGGAGTGGACCAGGCCGTCGAGGCTGTCCCAGTGCTTGCCAAGTTCGACGAACAGGTTGGTGATTTCCTCGTCGCTGGCGACGTCGCAGGGCAGCACCAGGGTGCTGTCGAACTCGGCGGCAAATTTGGCGACCCGCTCCTGGAAGCGTTCGTTCTGGTAGGTGAAAGCCAGCTGGGCGCCTTCACGATGGCAAGCCTTGGCGATGCCATAGGCGATGGAATGCTTGGAGAGCAGCCCGGTGATCAGGATGCGTTTTTCGGCAAGAAAGCCCATACATGCCCCTAAGTTGAAAGTCCGCGGGATTATAGCGGAAACGGGGCGCATTTTACCGCAGTGCGTCACGGGAGGTTAAGGGCCGGGGGCTCCTTAATGACGCTCGCAGGCGCTTCCGCTAAACTCCGGGCCATGCGCAAAGGCTCTCTTTCCGGGATCGTCTCCCTCGTGGTTTCCCTGCTCCCCTTGCTTTTGGCCGGATGCGGTGAAGGCCCCTGGAACGACCCCTATCCTGTGGCGGAAGCCGGTCGCAACGTGCTCTATTCGGCCTTCACCGAGCGCCCCAAACACCTGGACCCGGTCCAGTCCTACGCCGAGGACGAGAGCGTCTTTACCGGCCAGATCTACGAGCCGCCGCTCCAGTACCACTATCTGAAGCGTCCCTACACCCTCATTCCCGCCACGGCCGAGAGCGTGCCGGTGCCCCGCTATTACGATGCCGCCGGCCGTCAATTGCCGGCCACTGCCGACGAGAGCCTGATTGCCAGCAGCGTGTACGAAATCCGCATCAAACCCGGCATCCGCTACCAGCCCCATCCGGCCTTTGCCCTGAAGGCCGACGGCACCCCCGTTTATGGCGATCTCGATCCCCTCAAGCTGCAGGATGTACGGCGCCTGGCCGACTTTGCCGAGACCGGCAGCCGCGAGCTGACGGCCGACGATTACATCTACCAGATGAAGCGCCTGGCCCATCCCCGTCTCCATTCCCCCATTTTCGGCATGATGGCCGAACGCATCGAAGGCCTGGCCGCGCTGGGCAAGATCCTGCAGGCCGAAGCGGCCAAAGCGCCGGCAGGCGGGTGGCTGGACTTGGACCGCTATCCCCTCGCCGGGGTGGAGAAGGTGGATCGCTATACCTGGCGGGTTCGCCTCAAGGGCAAGTATCCCCAGTTCCTCTACTGGCTGGCCATGCCCTTCTTCGCCCCGGTGCCGCGGGAGGCGGACCGCTTTTACAGCCAGCCCGGCATGGCGGAAAAGAACCTGAGCCTGGACTGGTATCCGGTCGGCACCGGCCCCTACATGCTGACGGAGAATAATCCCAATAGCCGCATGGTGCTGGAGCGCAATCCCAATTTCCACGGGGAAACCTATCCTTGTGAAGGTGATCCGGGTGACCGGGAGAAGGGCCTGCTGGCGGATTGCGGCAAGGCGCTGCCTTTCATCGACAAGGTGGTGTTCACCCGGGAGAAGGAAAGCATTCCCTACTGGAACAAGTTCCTCCAGGGCTATTACGACGCTTCGGGGATTTCCTCCGACAGTTTCGATCAGGCGGTGCGCCTCAATGTGGGGGGCGATGTGCAGCTCACCGAGGAAATGCAGGAAAAGGGCATCCGCCTCCTCACCAGCGTCCGGGCTTCCATTTTCTACATGGGCTTCAACATGCAGGACAGCCTGGTCGGCGGCCTGGGCGATGGGGGGCGCAAGCTGCGCCAAGCCATTTCCATCGGCATCGACCAGGAAGAGTTCATTTCCATTTTCATGAATGGCCGTGGCATTCCTGCCATGAGCCCCCTGGCGCCCGGAATCTTCGGCTTCGAGGAAGGGCAGGGGGGTATCAATCCGGTGGTCTACGACTGGCGGGACGGCGCTCCCAGGCGCAAGTCCATCGAGAGCGCCCGCCGCCTCATGGCCGAGGCCGGCTGGCCCAACGGGCGCAACGCCCGCACCGGTGAACCCCTGGTGCTGAATCTGGACACTACCGGCGGCGGCATGGGCGACAAGTCGCGGCTGGACTGGCTGACCCGCCAGTTCGCCAAGCTGGATATCCAGCTGGTGGTCCGTTCCACCGACTGGAACCGTTTTCAGGAGAAGCTGCGCAAGGGCGCGGTGCAGATGTTCTATCTGGGCTGGAATGCGGACTATCCGGATCCGGAGAACTTTTTCTTCCTGCTGCACGGCAGCGAAACCCGGGTCAAGCACGGGGGAGAGAACTCCGCCAATTACATGAACCCGGAGTTCGACCGCCTCTTCGAACGCATGAAGAACATGGAGAACGGGCCTGAGCGGCAAAAGATCATCCGCCAGATGGTGCATCTGGTGCAGCAGGATGCCCCCTGGGTCTTCGGCTTCCACCCCAAGAACTACACCCTCGGCCACCGCTGGCTCTACAACCGCAAGCCCACGGATGTGGGCAACAACACCCTCAAGTACCAGCGCGTCGATGGCGCCGACCGGGCGGCCCGGCAGCGGGAATGGAACCAGCCCGTGCGCTGGCCCTTGGCCCTCCTGCTCCTGGCGCTGGCGGGCCTGCTGGTACCGGCGGTGCGCGCCCATCGTCGCCGGGAGCAGCAGTCCGCCCGCTGATCGGCGCCCCTGTTCCTTTGTCCCGTATTGCGCTATTTTTTTGCGTTCTGGCGTCGCACAAATCCGCTGTGATGTCTGATATCATATATAAGACTTAAGGAGCTTCCGGCGGCTGCGAATGCAGTTGCGTATTTCGGGCAGCTCCCCTGTCCCCAGATCACTGAATTCCACCTGTCGAGAGGAACCAGCCGTGCTTGAAGCCTACCGCCAACACGTCGCCGAGCGTGCCGCACTCGGTATCCCCCCCCTGCCTCTGTCCGCCGCCCAGACCAAGGATTTGGTCGCCCTGCTGCAAAACCCGCCCAAGGGCGAGGAGCAGGCCCTGGTGGAGCTGATTACCTACCGTGTTCCCGCCGGTGTTGATGATGCCGCCAAGGTCAAGGCCGAGTTCCTGGCCAAGGTGGCCAAGGGCGAGCTTTCCTGTGCCCTGATTTCCCGCGCCAAGGCCACCGAGCTGCTGGGCACCATGCTCGGCGGCTACAACGTCAAGCCCATGATCGACCTGCTGGGCGACGCCGAAGTCGGCGCCGTGGCCGCCGAAGGCCTGAAGAAGACCCTGCTGGTGTTCGACTTCTTCCACGACGTGGCCGAGCTGGCTAAGGGTGGCAACGCCAACGCCAAGGCCGTGATGCAGTCCTGGGCCGATGCCGAGTGGTTCACCTCCCGTCCCGAAGTCCCCGCTTCCCAGAAGCTGACCGTGTTCAAGGTCACCGGCGAAACCAACACCGACGACCTGTCTCCCGCTCCGGATGCCTGGTCCCGTCCCGACATCCCCCTGCATGCCCTGGCCATGCTGAAGAACCCCCGTCCGGGTATCGAAGCCGACAAGGCTGGCGAGCGCGGCCCCGTCAAGCAACTGGAAGCCCTGGCCAAGAAGGGCAACCTGATCGCCTACGTGGGCGACGTGGTGGGTACCGGTTCTTCCCGCAAGTCCGCCACCAACTCCGTGCTGTGGTTCACCGGCGAAGACATCCCCTTCGTGCCGAACAAGCGCTTCGGCGGCGTCTGCCTGGGCTCCAAGATTGCTCCCATCTTCTTCAACACCATGGAAGATGCCGGCGCTCTGCCCATCGAGCTGGACGTTGGCCAGATGGACATGGGCGACGAGATCGAGCTGAAGATCGACCAGGCCACCGCCAAGGTCACCGCCCTGAAGAACGGTGCCGTCATCGCTGAAGCCCAGCTGAAGACCCCCGTGATCCTGGACGAAGTGCGCGCCGGCGGCCGCATTCCCCTGATCATCGGCCGCGGCCTGACCACCAAGGCCCGCGAAGCCCTGGGCCTGGCTCCTTCCACCCTGTTCCGCCTGCCCCAGCAGCCCAACGATCCGGGCAAGGGCTACTCCCTGGCCCAGAAGATGGTGGGCCGTGCCTGCGGTTTGCCGGAAGGCAAGGGCATCCTGCCCGGCACCTACTGCGAACCGAAGATGACCACCGTGGGTTCCCAGGACACCACCGGCCCCATGACCCGCGACGAGCTGAAGGACCTGGCTTGCCTGGGCTTCTCCGCCGACCTGGTGATGCAGTCCTTCTGCCACACCGCCGCTTATCCCAAGCTGGTGGACGTGCGCATGCACCGCGAACTGCCTTCCTTCATCAGCACCCGCGGCGGCGTTGCCCTGCGTCCTGGTGACGGCGTCATCCACTCCTGGCTGAACCGTCTGCTGCTGCCCGATACCGTGGGTACCGGCGGTGACTCCCACACCCGTTTCCCCATCGGCATTTCCTTCCCGGCCGGTTCCGGTCTGGTGGCCTTCGCTGCCGCCACCGGCGTGATGCCCCTGGACATGCCCGAATCCGTGCTGGTGCGCTTCAAGGGCAAGATGCAGCCCGGCATCACCCTGCGCGATCTGGTCAACGCCATCCCCCTGTACGCCATCAAGCAGGGTCTGCTGACCGTGGAGAAGAAGGGCAAGAAGAACGTCTTCTCCGGCCGCATCCTGGAAATCGAAGGCCTGCCCGATCTGAAGGTGGAACAAGCCTTTGAGCTCTCCGACGCCGCTGCCGAGCGTTCCGCCGCTGCTTGCGCCATCGCCCTGAACAAGGAGCCGATCGTCGAGTACCTGCGCTCCAACATCACCCTGATGAAGTGGATGATCGCCGAAGGCTACCAGGACGCCCGTACCCTGAAGCGCCGCATCAAGGCCATGGAAGAGTGGATCGCCAACGGCACCCTGCTCAAGGCCGACGCCGATGCCCAGTACGCCGCCGTGATCGAGATCGATCTGGCCGACGTCAAGGAACCCATCGTCGCCTGCCCCAACGACCCGGATGACGTGAAGGTCCTCTCCGAAGTCGCCGGCGACAAGATCGACGAAGTGTTCATCGGCTCCTGCATGACCAACATCGGTCACTTCCGCGCTGCCGGCAAGGTGCTGGATGGCAAGTCCGACATCCCGACCCGCCTGTGGATTGCTCCGCCCACCAAGATGGACGCCCTGATCCTGACCGAAGAAGGCTACTACAGCGTCCTCGGCAAGGCCGGCGCCCGCATGGAAATGCCGGGCTGCTCCCTGTGCATGGGCAACCAGGCCCAGATCCGCAAGGGTTCCACCGCCATGTCCACTTCCACCCGGAACTTCCCCAACCGTCTGGGCATCGACACCCGGGTGTACCTGGGCTCCGCCGAACTGGCCGCCATGTGCTCCCTGCTGGGCAAGATCCCGACTGTGGCCGAGTACATGGAATACATCCAGGTGGTTAACGCCAAGGCTGCCGACATCTACCGCTACATGAACTTCGATCAGATCCCCGAGTTCGTGGAAGTGGCGGAAACCGTTACCGTCTGAGCGGTACGGCACAAGACAAAACCAAAGGAAGCAACACGAGGAGATGCGGCCCCGCTTCGGCGGGGCCGTTTTTTTTGCAGCGACACCTTCCTTGTGCCGATCCTGCTGTTGGCTGCCCCGGTGGTACGGCTGGCGGCTATGGAATGCCGGCCAGGATCGGTTATGCTCCGGCCCCGGGCAACGGCGCCATGAGCGGTCGCCGGCTTTGCCGTGTTAAGGGAAACAATGGAAATCATCACCAAGAAGCAGGCCATCAAAACCTGCAGCGGCTATTCCTGCATCGGTCTGTACAACCCCAAAAGCCCGGGCAACGTGGGCTCCATCATGCGGGCTGCCGGCTGCTATGGCGTCAATACGGTTTTCTACACCGGCAAGCGCTATGACACGGCCAAGGAATTCTGCACCGACACCAAGCAGGTGCACCAGCAGCTGCCCCTGATCGGCGTGGACGATCTGCAGCAGGTGATCCCCCTGGGCTGTGTGCCGGTGGCCATCGAACTGGTGCCGGAGGCCAAGCCCCTGACCGAGTACCGCCACCCGGAGCGGGCTTTCTACATCTTCGGCCCGGAGGATGGGAGTCTGAGGAAGAACGTCACCTCCTGGTGCCAGGATATCGTCTACATCCCGACCCACGGCTGCATGAACCTGGCGGCGACGGTCAATGTGGTGCTGTACGACCGGATGCTGAAGGCCGGCGGCTACCGCGGCTAGCAGGCACCCTGGAAGGCCGTCATGGCGCCCTTCCAGGCTAATGCACCTTGCCGTCCACCCGGGGGGCGAGCAGGAAGGGGATCAGGCGCCAGCCGAGCAGGCCGAAACAGCCCAGCCAGCAGGCGGCGGCCAGATAGATCCACTGTACATAGGCTGCCGGGAAAAACTGGGGCATGACGATGCGCAGGACAAAACCCAGCAGCATCAGCCCCAGGGCCAGCTTGTCCAGGGTCTCGAAGATCACCTTGCGGCCGGTATGTCCCTTGGCGATGCGGATCAGCATGGCCGGAATCACCAGGCCCATGGCACCGAAGGTGAATACGTGGAGCGACAGGGAACCGATCCAGGGCACCGGGCTGAAGTAATGCAGGCTCTCCAGCAGCAGTTGGGCGGTGATGGCCAGATAGCCCAGGTACATGACGCCGATGTCGATGCGGCTGAGACCCAGCAGGGGCTTCCAGAATGCCAGGCGCAGCAGGAGCAGGGCGGCCAGCAGCAGGGCCAGGACGGCGCCGGCCGGTGGCGGCAGCAGGGGTTGCAGCACCAGCAGCAGACCCAGCCCCTTGATGGCGCCATCCAGGCGCGGATGGCGGAGGATGGCGACCTGAAACACGCCTTTCATGAACTGGGTCAGGGTCCGTTCGAACATCACCAGGAAGGCCATGCGGAACAGGCCCAGGGTGATGCCGACGCCGATGGCGAAGGTCTCCGGCTGCAGCAGCAATTGCTTGGCCATGAGAAAGGCCGGCAGCACCAGCAGGAAATAGTAGTTGTCCCGGTAGCTGTCCTGGGTCCGGTAGCGGATCAGCGTATGCAGCAGCATGACGATGATGCTGCCCATGAAGAGGTTGCTGCCCAGGTGGAACAGCCAGCCGGGCCATGACCCGGCGTTGGCCATGACGACCCGTTCCAGCAGCCAGGCGGCAGCCAGGTAGGCCAGGGAAGCGCCGTGATGGCCTCGCACCGAGACCCAGTTTTTCGTGGCCGTGAGCAGGAAGCCGCCGAGGACGGCCCAGCCGAAGCCGAAGAACATTTCGTGGGCGTGCCATTGCAGCGGGGTAATGGGGGCGGCGGGCAGGGCGAGGGCGCCGGAAAAGACGGCGGCCCACAGCAGGGGCAGGCTCAGGCCGGCCAGGCAGGCGAGGGCGAAGAAGGGGCGAAAGCCCACCAGCCACAGCGGGTGTTCGGTAAATTTCACGATGGTGTGTCCGCTTGGGCCGGGCAGCGGCAATTGGCCGGCCCGACATGAAAAGGGGCTCCAGAATAGGAGCCCCGATGGTCGATGCGCTTTGATGCCTGTCAGCTTTGGCTGAAAAACCGCCGGACGGTACCGGCGGGGATGTCCATGCCCGTGGCCTGGGCCCGCTGCAGCAGTTCCCAGTAGTAGCGGTAGGAAGCCCGGTCGTGCAGTCGGCCGGCGTGCTGGATGGGGCCCCAGTCCTTGTCCTGGGCAGCTTCCAGGATTTCCGTGGCTTCCTGCACTTCGGAAAAGTCGGGGCGCATGGCTTCGACGATGGGCATGATCTGGTTGGGGTGAATGCTCCACATGCGCAGATAGCCGAACTCCCGGCGGGCACGGCGGGCGTCGTCGGCCGCCACGGTCGAGTCCTTGATTTCGGTGGTGACATTGTGGGAAGGCACCACGCCGTTGGCCAGGGCGGCGGCGGCGATGTCGGCCTTGGCCCGGGCCACCAGGGGGTGGTCGAACTGGCCGGGGCTCTTCATGGCACTGCCGGGAATGGCGCCGTGGTGGCCGGAGACGAAGTCCATGAGGCCGAAGTCCAGGCTTTCGACGCCGGGCAGGGCGGCAATTTCCCAGGCGTCCTTGAGGGCGCCGTGGGTTTCGATCAGCACGTGGACCGGAATGGGGCGGCTGATCCGGCACTGGGCCTCGATGCTGCGCAGGGCATCGATCTGGGTCCGCGCATCGTCGACGGAGCGAACCTTGGGAATGGTCAGGAAAGCGAGGCGCTGGCCGGCGTGGTAGACCAGGATTTCCAGATCCTGGCGCCAGTGGGGGTGGGTGATGTCGTGGATGCGCGCACCGACCCGGCCGAAGCGGTTGTCGCTGCCGCTGATGAGGCCGGCGGCCATTTCCGCATGTTCGGCTTCGGCACCGGCGTGGGCACCGTCTTCGCAGTCGCAGGTGATGTCGAAAACGGGTTGGTTGTTATGGGCCAGTTCCTGCTGCAGCTGCAGGGCCTTCTTCATGAGCTTTTCCGATCCGGCGTAGTGGTCCACCACAGGCAGGACGGGGAAGGGCTTTTCACCGGCGAAGAGAACGTCGTTGGGATGACGCAGGGTCATGGGCAAAGCTCCAAAGAAAAAGGCCGCGGCATTTTACCGCGGCCTTTGCAGCAAGTGGCTTGCTGTTGCTTACAGCATGGAAGCCACGGCAGCGCGCTCTTCTTCGAGCTCGGCCAGGGTGGCGTTCATCTTGCCGCGGCTGTACTCGTCGATCTCCAGGCCCTGGATGATCTTGTAGTCGCCGTTCTTGCACTCGCAGGGGAAGCCGTACACGACGCCTTCGGGAATGCCGTAGGAACCGTCGGAGGGCACGCCCATGGTGACCCATTCGTCGGAGCCCAGGACCCAGTCACGCACGTGGTCGATGGCGGCATTGGCAGCGGAAGCGGCGGAGGAGAGGCCCCGGGCTTCGATGATGGCGGCGCCGCGCTTGCCCACGGTGGGCAGGAAGACGTCGTTGTTCCACACGGCATCGTTCACCAGGTCCTTGACGTTGTCGCCGTTGGAGGTGGCGAAACGGTAGTCGGCGTACATGGTGGGGGAGTGGTTGCCCCAGACGACCATCTGCTTGAAGGAGGAAACGGCGCGGCCGGTCTTGGCAGCCAGTTGGGACAGGGCGCGGTTGTGGTCCAGGCGCAGCATGCCGTGGTAGTTGCGGGGGTTGGTGCGGCCAACCTTCTTGGCGGCGGAAGCGGCGATGTAGGCGTTGGTGTTGCAGGGGTTGCCCACCACCAGGACCTTCACGTCTTCCTTGGCGTTTTCAGCGATGGCCTTGCCCTGAACGGTGAAGATGGCACCGTTGGCGGTCAGCAGGTCGGCACGCTCCATGCCCTTGCTGCGGGGACGGGCGCCCACCAGCAGACAGACGTCGGCGTCCTTGAAGGCGACGTTGGGGTCGTCGGTGGCAACCATGCCGGCCAGCAGCGGGAAAGCACAGTCTTCCAGTTCCATCATCACGCCCTTGACGGCCTGCTGGGCTTGCGGCAGATCGAGCAGCTGCAGAATGACGGGCTGGTCTTTGCCGAGCATTTCGCCGGAGGCGATGCGGAAGAGCAGGCTGTAGCCGATCTGGCCGGCGGCGCCGGTAACGGCTACGCGCATGGGGGCTTTGGACATGGTGCGACTCCTGTGAGTACAGTCGTTGAACAAAATTCGTGAATTCGTCGCCGGCGCAGTCTCTCCGCGCCAAGCTTTGAAATAGTATGCCCTCGTTTCCGGGGTGTCAATGTTGCAACTTATGTCTTATATAAGATGTAAGTATTAGAATAGACTATTGACGTTTTTTGTGCTGAAATAACCAGATTATGACCCGCCAAGTTACGTCACTGTCGCCCACCTTCAGCCCTTTGTATCGTCAGATCAAGGAGTTGATGATGAGTAGCCTGGAAGCGGGGGAATGGGGTCCCGGCGATGCCATTCCCAGCGAATCCGAGCTGGCGTTGCGCTTTGGTGTGAGTCAGGGAACGGTGCGCAAGGCCATCGACGAGATGGCTGCCGAAAATCTCCTGGTGCGCCGTCAGGGCAAGGGCACTTTCGTCGCCACCCACAACGACCCCCGTTCCTTCTTCCGTTTTTTGCGCCTCGTTCCCAACGAAGGCGGCCTGCAGCAATCCCACAGCGAACCCATCGAATGCTGGCGTGCCAAGGCCGGTCAGGATGTGGCGCGGGTTCTCGGTCTCGAAGTCGGCAAGCCCATCACCATCGTCCGCCGGTTGTTGAGCTTTGATGCCGAGCCGGTGGTGCTGGACGAAATCTACGTGCCCAGCGATCTCTTTCCCGATCTCTCCCTGGAAATCCTCAAGGGCAGCGATCAATCCCTCTACAGCATGTACGAGTCCCGTTACGGCGTGCGCATGATCCGCGCCGAAGAGCGCATTCGTGCCGTGGCTGCGGACAAGAGCAATGCGGATTTGCTGCGGGTGCCGGAAGGCAGTCCCCTGCTGCTGGTGGAGCGGGTGGCATTTACCTACGGCAACAAGCCGGTCGAGTGGCGCCGCGGCTTTTACTCGACCCAGAAACACCATTATCTGAATGAACTAGGCTGAGGCAAGGAGGTCGGCGGCAACGGAAATTCGGAAACAAAGGGAAGTCGAAAAACACTATAATTTATAACTTTCATAAGGGTGCGGTGGCAGTTCAGTCGCCGTTTCGCAACAAGCAAGAGGGATGACGTTCATGGCAGAACTCAGTATCAAAAAGAAGCGTCCGAAAAATCTGGACCTGACAACGATCCGCCTGCCCCTACCGGGTATTCTTTCCATTCTCCACCGCGTCAGCGGCGCCGGCCTGTTCCTGTGTCTGCCCCTGCTGCTGTGGCTGTTCCAAAGCAGCCTGGCGACGCCCGAGTCGTTTGCCACCTTCAAGGCCGTCGCAGCCCATCCCCTGGTCAAGATCATCCTGCTGGGCCTGCTGTGGGCCTTCTGTCACCACTTCTGTGCCGGTATCCGCTACCTGTTCCTGGATGTGCACATGGGCGTTGATCTCGAATCCGCCCGTCTGACCAGCAAGATCGTCTTCGCCGTCAGCATCGCGCTGACCGTCATCCTGGGAGTTGCCCTGCTATGGTAAATCGCATTGTTGTTGGCGCCCATTACGGCCTGAAGGACTGGATTGCCCAGCGCGCCACGGCCGTCATCATGGCCGTCTATTCCGTCATCCTGTTGGCCGCCGTCGGCGCTATCGGCCCCAACACCTACGAAGCCTGGCGCGGCCTGTTCGCCAACGGCTTCATGAAGTTCATTACCTTCCTGTTTTTCCTCTCCCTGTTCTACCACGCCTGGATCGGCGTGCGTGACATCTGGATGGACTACGTCAAGCCCACCGGCATCCGCCTGGTGCTGCATGTCCTGACCATTTTCGCCCTGCTCGGCTACGCCGGTTGGGCCACTCAGATTCTGTGGAGACTGTAAGTAATGACTATCCCCGTGCATAAGTATGATGTGGTGATCGTGGGTGCCGGCGGTGCCGGTCTGCGCGCCGCTCTGCAAGTTTCCGAAGCCGGTCTCAAGACCGCCGTGCTGTCCAAGGTGTTCCCCACCCGTTCCCATACGGTTGCCGCCCAGGGCGGCGTGGCCGCCTCCCTCGGCAATGTGACCGAGGACAACTGGCACTGGCACATGTACGACACCGTCAAGGGTTCCGACTGGCTCGGTGACCAGGACGCCATCGAATTCATGGTGAAGAAGGCCAACGAAGTGGTCGTGGAACTGGAACACTTCGGCATGCCCTTCGACCGTCTGGACAGCGGCAAAATCTACCAGCGCCCCTTCGGCGGCCACTCCCAGAACTATGGCGAGAAGCCGGTGAACCGCTCCTGTGCCGCTGCCGACCGTACCGGTCATGCCATGCTGCACGCCATGTACCAGCGCAACGTCAAGGCCAACACCCAGTTCTTCGTGGAATGGATGGCCCTGGACCTGATCCGTGACGAAGACGGCGACGTGCTGGGCGTGACCGCCATGGAAATGGAAACCGGCGAAGTCCACATCTTCCACGCCAAGGCCACCATTTTCGCCACCGGCGGTGCCGGTCGCATCTACTACTCTTCCACCAATGCCTTCATCAACACCGGTGACGGCGTCGGTATGGCTGCCCGTGCCGGCATCCCCCTGGAAGACATGGAATTCTGGCAGTTCCACCCCACCGGCGTGGCCGGTGCCGGTGTGCTGATCACCGAAGGCGTGCGCGGCGAAGGCGGCATTCTGCGCAACGCTTCCGGCGAGCGCTTCATGGAACGCTATGCCCCCAACCTGAAGGATCTGGCCTCCCGCGACGTGGTGTCCCGTTCCATGGTGACCGAGATCAACGAAGGCCGCGGCTGCGGTCCCGACAAGGATCACGTGCTGCTGGACATTACCCACCTGTCCCCCGAGACCATCATGAAGCGCCTGCCCGGCATTCGTGAAATCTCCATCCAGTTTGCCGGTGTGGATCCCATCAAGGCCCCGATCCCCGTGGTGCCGACCTGCCACTACCAGATGGGCGGTATTCCGACCAACTACAAGGGCCAGGTCATTGTGCCGAAGGGCGACGAGAAGTCCGTTCCCGTGGGCGGTTTCTACGCCGCCGGCGAATGTGCCTGCGCTTCCGTGCATGGCGCCAACCGCCTGGGCACCAACTCCCTGCTGGACCTGCTGGTCTTCGGCAAGTCCTCCGGCGAGTCCGTGGTGGAAGACCTGAAGGGCAATCCCCGCGCCCACAAGCCCCTGCCGGCCAACGCCGCCGACGTTTCCCTGGCCCGTATCGCCCGTCTGGACAACCAGAAGAACGGCGAGAGCGTGCATGAAGTCCGTCTGGCCATGCAGCGCACCATGCAAAAGCATGCCGGCGTGTTCCGCTTCAACGACCTGCTCAAGGCTGGCGTCGAGGAAATCAAGAAGGTCGCCGAACGGGCCAAGACCACCGAGATCAAGGACAAGTCCAAGGTCTGGAACACCGCCCGTACCGAAGCCCTTGAACTGGACAACCTGATCGAAGTGGCCAAGGCCACCATGATCTCCGCCGAAGCCCGCAAGGAATCCCGCGGCGCCCACGTGCGCGACGATGCCCTGGATACCGCCGAGACCCCGGCCGGCCGCGACGACAAGAACTGGCTCAAGCACACCCTGTGGTACTCCGAAGGCAACCGCCTCGACTACAAGCCGGTGAACCTGCAGCCGATGTCTGCCGACGTCGAGTCCATCGCTCTCGCCAAGCGGACCTACTAAGGCCAGGAAGGAATTACGCAAATGAGCGCCAATACCAAACGTACCGTTCAATTCAAGATCTATCGCTACGATCCGGATAAGGACAACGCACCTTACATGCAGGACATCACCGTCGAACTGGAACAGTCCGACAAGAAGCTGCTGGATGCTCTGGTGCGCCTGAAGGTCAAGGACGATTCCCTGGCTTTCCGCCGCTCCTGCCGCGAAGGCGTGTGCGGTTCCGACGCCATGAACGTCAATGGCAAGAACCGTCTGGCCTGCCTCACCGACGTGGACGAGCTGCCCCAGCCCATCGTGCTGCGGCCCCTGCCCGGTCTGCCCGTGGTGCGCGACCTGATCGTGGACATGACCCAGTTCTTCAAGCAGTACCACTCCATCAAGCCGTACCTGATCAACAACGATCCTCCTCCCGAGCGCGAGCGTCTGCAGTCTCCGGAAGAGCGTGAAGAGCTGAACGGCCTGTACGAGTGCATCCTCTGCGCCTGCTGCTCCACCTCCTGCCCGTCCTTCTGGTGGAACCCCGACAAGTTCGTCGGTCCGGCCGGCCTGCTGGCTGCTTACCGCTTCATCGCCGATACCCGCGACCAGGCCACCAATGAACGTCTGGACAACCTGGAAGACCCGTATCGCCTGTTCCGTTGCCACACCATCATGAATTGCGTTGATGTCTGTCCGAAGGGCCTGAACCCCACCAAGGCCATCGGCAAGATCAAGGAAATGATGGTTCGGCGTGCTGTTTAATGGATCGTGCTGAATACGAGCGCCTTCGCTGGCGCTGCATCCGCCGCGGCCTCCTGGAGCTGGACCTGACGCTGACCAAATTCCTCGACCAGGAATTCGACAAGCTGACGGAACCGGAGGTCGAAGCCTTCAAAAAGCTGGCGGAATTAGAAGATTGGGATTTCCTTGGCCTGATTGTTGGGGGCAAGGAACTTTCCGACCCGCATGAGGCTGCCGTACTGGCCAAATTGCGTAAGTGCTGAGTAAGGAAGGGGCGCCACCATGGCGCCTCGTCCTTCGCTAAAAAAGTAGTGATGACAACCACCACCACAGGGGCTGCAAAATGAGCGAACGCAAGGCTACTCTCAATATCGAAGGCCAAGGGCCGGTCGATTTCCCGATCATGTCTCCCACCCACGGCAACGACTGTATCGACATTCGTACCCTGGGCGGCAAAACCGGTCTCTTCACCTACGATTCCGGCTTCCTGTCCACTGCCAGCTGCAAATCCAAGATTACCTTCATCGATGGCGACAAGGGCGAGCTGCTGTACCGCGGCTATCCCATCGAGCAACTGGCCGAAAACTGCAACTTCCTGGAAGTCGCCTACCTGCTGAAGAACGGCGAACTGCCGAACGCTTCCCAGAAGACCGCTTTCGAAGACACCATCAAGAACCACACCATGGTGCACGAACAGCTGGCCAAGTTCTTCAGCGGCTTCCGCCGCGACGCCCACCCCATGGCCGTGATGGTCGGTGTGGTCGGTGCTCTGTCCGCCTTCTACCATGAAGCCATGGACTTCTCCGATGCCGAGCATCGCAGCATCAGCTTCAACCGCATCATCGCCAAGATGCCCACCATTGTTGCCATGGCCTACAAGTACACGACCGGTCAGCCGTTCATGTACCCGCGCAACGACCTGGACTACACCGCCAACTTCATGCACATGATGTTCGGCACCCCCTGCGAGACCTACAAGCCGAACCCCGTGCTGGTCCGTGCCCTGGACATCATCTTCACCCTGCACGCCGACCACGAGCAGAACGCCTCCACCTCCACCGTGCGTCTGGCCGGCTCCTCCGGTGCCAACCCCTTTGCCTGCATCTCCGCCGGTATCGCCTGCCTGTGGGGCCCTGCCCACGGCGGCGCCAATGAAGCCTGCCTGCAGATGCTGGAAGAGATCGGCGACGTCTCCCGCGTCGGCGAATACATCGCCCGCGCCAAGGACAAGAACGACTCCTTCAAGCTGATGGGCTTCGGTCACCGCGTCTACAAGAACTTCGACCCCCGCGCCAAGCTGATGCGCCAGGTGTGCAACGACGTTCTGAAGGAACTGGGCCTGGAAAACGATCGCCTGTTCAAGCTGGCCATGGAACTGGAAAAGATCGCCCTGGAAGATCCCTACTTCGTCGAGAAGAAGCTCTACCCGAACGTGGACTTCTACTCCGGCATCGTGCAGAAGGCCCTCGGTATCCCCACCTCCATGTTCACCTGCATCTTCGCCCTGGCTCGTACCGTGGGCTGGATGACCCAGTGGGAAGAGATGATCACCGATCCGGAATACAAGATCGGTCGTCCGCGTCAGCTGTACATCGGCGCCGCCAAGCGCGACGTCGCGCCGCTGGCCAGCCGTAAGTAAGACGAGAAAAGGGGCGGCGTGGCCGCCCTTTTTTTCAATGGTCGGCGGAAAATTCCGCCGATTGCAGTGAGAGACAGACGTTCCAACAATAAAACCACACCACAGGTGATTGCCATGATGATGCAAAACTTCGGCACCTCCTACCTCTTCGGCGGCAATGCCCCGTTCGTGGAGGAGCTGTACGAGAACTACCTCGACAATCCCGCGTCCGTTCCCGACGAATGGCGCGAATACTTCGACAAGCTGGCCCAGCAGCCGGGTGCCGCTGCCCGCGATGTTCCCCACTTCCCCGTGATCGCCGCCTTTGCCGAACAGGGCAAGCGGGGTCCGGTGCGTACCGTGGTGGCCGCCGCTGACGACAAGAAGCAGGTTGCCGTCCTGCAGCTGATCAATGCCTACCGCTTCCTGGGCAACCGCTGGGCCAATCTGGACCCGCTCAAGCGCCAGGAACGCCCCGAAATCCAGGAACTGGAGCCGTCCTTCTACGGCTTCACGCCCGCCGACCTGAACGAGCCCTTCAATACCGGCTCCTTCCAGTTCGGCGCCGATCGCGCTCCCCTGGGCCAGATCATCGAGGCGCTGAAGGAAACCTACTGCGGTTCCATCGGCGTCGAATACATGTACATGAGCGACATTGCCCAGAAGCGCTGGCTGCAGGAGCGCCTGGAACCCAGCCGCGGCAATGGCAACTACACGCCCGAGCGCAAGAAGCGCCTGCTCGACCGCCTGACCGTGGCCGAGACCCTGGAACGCTACCTGCACACCCGCTACGTGGGTCAGAAGCGCTTCTCCCTGGAAGGCGGCGAGTCCCTCATCGTCGCCATGGACGAAGTGATCCGCACCGGCGCCGCCACCGGCGTCCAGGAAATCGTCATCGGCATGGCCCACCGCGGCCGCCTCAACGTGCTGGTGAACACCCTGGGCAAGGCGCCCAAGATGCTGTTCGACGAGTTCGAAGGCAAGAAGGCCCAGGACCTGTCCTCCGGCGACGTGAAGTATCACATGGGCTTCTCCTCCGACGTGTCCACCGACCATGGTCCGGTGCACCTGACCCTGGCCTTCAACCCCTCCCACCTGGAAATCGTGAACCCGGTGGTGGAAGGTTCCGTCTATGCCCGCCAGCGTCGTCGCGGCGGTGACGATGCGGCCAAGGCCCAGATCCTGCCCGTCCTGATCCATGGCGATGCCGCCGTTGCCGGCCAGGGCGTGAACCAGGAAATGCTGAACTTCTCCCAGACCCGCGGCTACGGCACCGGCGGCACGGTGCACGTCGTGGTGAACAACCAGATCGGCTTCACCACCTCCGATCCCCGGGACTACCGTTCCTCCCTGTACTGCTCCGACATCTTCAAGATGGTCGAAGCCCCGATCTTCCACGTCAATGGCGACGATCCGGAAGCCGTGGCCCTGGTCACCCAGCTGGCCCTGGAATTCCGTCAGACCTTCAAGAAGGACGTGGTCATCGACATCATCTGTTTCCGCAAGCTCGGCCACAACGAGCAGGACGAGCCGATGGTGACCCAGCCCCTGATGTACAAGAAGATCCAGGCCCACCCCGGCACCCGCAAGCTGTACGCGGACAAGCTGGTGGCCCAGGGCGTGCTCTCCGCCGACGGTCCCGACCAGATCATCAAGGACTTCCGCGCCGCTCTCGACCAGGGCAAGCTGCTGTCCGACCCCGTGCTGTCCAACTACAAGCGCCAGCACGCCAACGACTGGGCGCCCTACACCAACAAGAAGTACACCGAGCTCGGCAACACCAAGGTGCCGAAGAAGGAACTGCAGCGTCTGGCCAAGCGCCTGACTGCCATTCCCGAAAACTTCACCATGCACTCCCGCGTCAAGAAGATCATCGAAGACCGGGCCCAGATGGGTGAGGGCAAGCTGCCGGTGGACTGGGGCATGGCCGAGAACCTGGCCTACGCCACCCTGCTGGCCCAGGGCTACGGCGTGCGCATCTCCGGCGAGGACGTGGGTCGCGGCACCTTCTTCCACCGTCACGGCGTGCTGCACGACCAGAACCGGGAAAAGTGGGACGCCGGTTCCTACATCCCCCTGGCCAACCTGCAGGAAGACCAGGGCAATTTCCAGAGCTTCGACTCCGTGCTGTCCGAAGAGGCCGTGCTGGCCTTCGAATACGGCTACGCCACCGCCGAGCCCAATGAGCTGGTGGTGTGGGAAGGCCAGTTCGGCGACTTCGCCAACGGCGCCCAGGTGGTGATCGACCAGTTCCTCTGCTCCGGCGAGGCCAAGTGGGGTCGTGCCTGCGGTCTGACCCTGCTGCTGCCCCACGGCTACGAAGGCCAGGGTCCGGAGCACTCCTCCGCCCGCCTGGAACGCTACATGCAGCTCTCCGCCGAGTTCAACTGGGAAGTCTGCTACCCCTCCAACGCCGCCCAGATCTTCCACCTGCTGCGTCGCCAGATGGTGCGCAAGCAGCGCAAGCCCCTGGTGGTGATGACGCCCAAGTCCCTGCTGCGCAACCCCAGCGCTTCCTGCTCCCTGGACGAGCTGGCCAACGGCACCTTCCAGACCATCATCGGCGAAACCGAGAAGCTGGAAGCGAAGAAGGTCACCCGTGTCATCGCCTGCGCCGGCAAGGTCTATTACGACCTGGTGGCCGCCCGCAAGGAACGCAAGCTGGAGAACATCGCCATCCTGCGCGTCGAGCAGCTGTATCCGTTCGACGACAAGCGCTTCGATGAGGAACTGTCCAAGTTCCCCAACGCCAAGGAACTGGTGTGGTGCCAGGAAGAGCCCCTGAACCAGGGTGCCTGGTACGCCAAGGCTCACCGCCTGCAAGTCGCCCTGAAGAAGGGTCAGACCCTGCACGTGGTGGCCCGTCCTGCTGCTGCTGCGCCGGCCGTGGGTTACCTGGCCAAGCACGTGGAGCAACAAAAAGCCCTGCTGGAAGAAGCACTGGGCAAACTGAACTAAAACCGAGAGACAAAGGAAACGTAGATCATGATTATCGACGTCAAAGTCCCGCAACTGTCCGAATCCGTTGCCGAAGCCACCCTGGTGTCCTGGCACAAGAAGGCAGGCGAAGCTGTCAGCCGCGATGAGAACCTCATCGATATCGAAACCGACAAGGTGGTCCTGGAACTGCCCGCTCCTGATGCCGGCGTGATCGTCAAGATCATCAAGGGCGACGGCGACACCGTGGTTTCCGGCGAAGTCATCGCCCAGATCGACACCGAAGCCAAGGCCGCCGCCGGCGCCGCTCCGGCTGCCGCCGCTGCTCCCGCCGCTGCCGCTCCGGCCCCGGTGGCTGCTGCCGCTGCTCCGGCTGCTGCTGCCGGCACCGCCAGCCCCGCCGCCCGCAAGATCCTGGACGAGAAGGGCATCGCTGCCGCCGACGTCTCCGGCACCGGCCGTGGTGGCCGTGTCACCAAGGAAGACGCCGTGGGCGCCCAGGCCAAGGCCGCCGCGCCCGCCGTGGCTGCCCCTGCCGTGTCCATCCCCCTGGGTGACCGTCCCGAGCAGCGCGTTCCCATGACCCGCCTGCGCGCCCGCATCGCCGAGCGCCTGCTGCAGTCCAAGAACGAAAACGCCATCCTCACCACCTTCAACGAAGTGAACATGGCCCCGGTCATGGCCCTGCGCAAGCAGTACGGCGACAAGTTCGAGAAGGAACATGGCGTGCGTCTGGGCTTCATGGGCTTCTTCGTCAAGGCCGCCGTGGCTGCCCTGAAGAAGTACCCGATCCTGAACGCCTCCGTCGATGGCAACGACATCGTCTATCACGGCTACATCGACATCGGTATCGCCGTGGGCTCCCCCCGCGGTCTGGTGGTGCCCATCCTGCGTGATGCCGACCAGATGTCCATCGCCGACATCGAGAAGAAGATTGCCGAATACGGCCAGAAGGCCAAGGACGGCAAGATCTCCATCGAAGAACTGACCGGTGGCACCTTCTCCATCTCCAACGGCGGCGTGTTCGGCTCCATGCTCTCCACCCCCATCATCAACCCGCCCCAGTCCGCGATCCTCGGCATCCATGCCACCAAGGACCGCGCCGTGGTCGAGAACGGTCAAGTGGTGGTGCGCCCCATCAACTACCTGGCCATGTCCTACGACCACCGCATCATCGACGGCCGCGAAGCCGTGCTGGGTCTGGTGACCATGAAGGAAGCCCTGGAAGATCCCGCCCGCCTGCTGCTCGGCGTTTAATGCGCATTGACTGACTGATCCAAGGAACGCAGAGCCGCGGGGCCACCAGCCTTCGCCCTCTGCGTTCTTTTCATGAACGAAAGGTTCTGACCATGTCCAAACAATTCGACGTTCTCGTCATCGGCGGCGGCCCCGGCGGCTATGTGGCTGCCATCCGTGCCGCCCAGCTGGGCTTCTCCGTCGCCTGCTGCGAATCCAATCCCTACGCCGATCCCAAGGGCGAACCCCGCCTCGGCGGCACCTGCCTGAACGTGGGCTGCATCCCCTCCAAGGCCCTGCTGCACACCTCCCACCTGTTCGAGGAAGCCGGCCACGCCTTCGCCGCCCAGGGCATCCAGGTGAGCGCACCCAAGATCGACGTGCCCACCATGATCGGCCGCAAGACCGCCGTGGTGACCCAGCTCACCTCCGGCATCAAGGGCCTGTTCAAGAAGAACAAGGTCACCCAACTCAATGGCCACGGTTCCTTCGTCGGTCAGGGCGGCGCCGGTTGGCAGGTCAAGGTCGGCGACGAAGTCGTCGAGGCCAAGCAGGTCATCGTCGCCACCGGCTCCAAGGCCCGTCATCTGCCCGGCATCGCCGTGGACCAGAAGATCGTGCTGGATAACGAAGGCGCCCTGGAACAACAGTCCGTGCCCAAGAAGCTGGCCATCATCGGCGCCGGCGTCATCGGCCTGGAAATGGGTTCCGTGTGGCGTCGTCTGGGTTCCGAAGTGACCATCCTGGAAGCCTCTCCCGACTTCCTCGCCGCCGCCGACCAGGACGTGGCCAAGGAAGCCCTCAAGCTGTTCACCAAGCAGGGCCTCAACATCCAGATGGGCGTCAAGCTGGGCGAGACCAAGGTCAGCAAGAAGGGCGTTTCCATCGCCTACACCGACAAGGATGGCAAGGAACAGAAGCTGGATGCGGAGCGCCTGATCGTCTCCGTCGGCCGCGTGCCCAACACCGACGGCCTCAACGCCGAAAAGATCGGCCTCAAGCTCAACGAGCGCGGCCAGATCGAAGTGGACGGCCACTGCCGTACCAACCTGCCCGGCATCTGGGCTGTGGGCGACGTGGTGTCCGGCCCCATGCTGGCCCACAAGGCCATGGAAGAGGCCGTCATGGTTGCCGAACTGATGGCCGGCCAGGCTGGTCACTGCAACTTCGACACCATCCCCTGGGTCATCTACACCAGCCCCGAGATCGCCTGGGTCGGCAAGACCGAACAGCAGCTCAAGGCTGACGGCGTGGCCTACAAGGCCGGCAAGATCCCCTTCCTGGCCAACGGCCGGGCCCTGGGCATGGGCGACCCCACCGGCTTCGTCAAGATGCTGGCCTGCGCCAAGACCGACCGCATCCTGGGCGTGCACATCATCGGCCCCAATGCCTCCGAACTGATCGCCGAAGCCGTGGTGACCATGGAGTTCGGCGGCGCCTCCGAAGACCTGGCCCGCATCTGCCACGCCCACCCGACCCTGTCGGAAGCGGTGCACGAAGCCGCCCTGGCCTGCGACAAGCGCCCGCTGCACTTCTAAGCGGAAAGCATCCGGGCTGCGGCCCGGTGCAGACAAAAAAGGCGAGGATTGCTCCTCGCCTTTTTCTTTTCGGTTAGCTAATGATTTGTTCCGGCTTGAGCCGATTTTGGAAAGAGCCCCTGCATGAACAAAGTCATACATTGGCAGCTAGCAGGCTATCCCAACAGACATGACTAGATTCGTTCCCCAAACAACGAACAAGTTATTAAATTAATCTGGGGTTCCGGCTATCAGTCAAAGGGGTTGTAGTCCGTGATGGCGATGCAGCTAGGTGCTCTATTTCCAAAGTCGATAGATAGGGTAGATGAGCAGTTATGGCAGATGTAATTTCGCCCAAATTCGCTCTCAGCAGAAACTTGGAGGAGAGCCTTTTGGTGTTTACTCATGCAGTTTGCACAAAGGTAGTGGGGTGGCTCGCCGTTTTCCATTCCTGGCTTTAGTGCGTAGGCAAAAATTCCTGGAGCGAGTGCGTGCAGCCTATAGCGTTCGGCTTCGGATTCCCAGTTTTTGAACCGGACTAGCTCTTTTTCAAGCTCGGCCATCTTTGCGGAGAGAACTGCCTGCTTCTCTTGAGCAGCAAGCGCGACTGTATTGGCTTGCATGAGTTTGGCATTAACTTGTGAAACGGCAGCAACGATCTCATTGTAATTGGCAAGGCCGTTTGCAGACTTAAGCAGAGTGGTCAGGGCCTGAACACTTTGTGCGGCACCGAGAAGTTCGTGGAGCATGGTAGTGGCCTTAACAGTAAAAGAAAGAAGACTTGCCTGTCCGCCTAATGCATAGCTGTGAGATGACGCTAAATCTTTTGTTGTAATGCATTGAATTTACAGGGTTCGTTTGAGATTTCACTGGATGGCAAATATCCGTAGTGCGCGCCAGCTAAAGTGTCTATCTATTTGGGATTGTCCTCAAGGGGTCACACTGCCTCATACCCCGTTGTCTGCTCGCTTTTCAAATTGATGGTTACAGATTGATAGCTGAACTTCCTTACCCAATGCTGGGCCGTCCCCAGCCGATGTTTTAAAATAACCGTCTTTCCGCGCCGCTCCTTTCAAGCTGCCAGGCGCTACAACAACATCGCACCCCCGGTGCTCCCGACGGATTCCCCATGCCCCACCGTACCCTCAACGTTCCCGAGCGCGGCATGCTCGATGCCTATGAGGCCTTGCTGGCCTCCCGCGGATTCACTGCCGATGCGGCCCAGAAGGCGGCGGCCGAGCGGCTGCAGAAGCTCTATTACGAGCTGGTGGCCTTCAAGGCGGCGCGGCGCAACAAGCTCTACAAGATGT
>Ga0074197_1000083_pt1 | contig 155189 bp, 169 predicted proteins | sample EPASupsiteSAE305_FD_64526 | JGI IMG/M metagenome (GOLD analysis project Ga0074197, IMG submission 64526) | Bioremediated contaminated groundwater microbial communities from EPA Superfund site, New Mexico - SAE3-05 reassembly with SPADES | ecosystem: Environmental > Aquatic > Deep subsurface >... | reverse complement strand
ACAAGAAGTTGATACTGAGTGTAGATCTTTTTCGAATATTTACAGGAGTATGGAGTTATTCGTATTGCTTTCACGATCGAAATCGCTGCTCGGACAAACCTGATATTCCGGCTCGCCAATCTTTTAGTTGTCTCCTTGCTTTTTGAACACACATTCAGGTAAGGAGACGCTATACCTTTGATCTTCCGGTCATCGATACCGTCTGTTTTCGATAGGATTTCTACAGAGCAAAAAAATGAGAAAATCCGGCTTTTCTATACCAGCATGAACGTGAAGATATAGAACGCGAGCATCGGGATGAGCAGCGCGAGATAGAGCGTGCGGTTCCACTTCCAGATGGCGCCGCCGTCCATGGTTGAGATGGGCATCAGGCTGTAGACCGCGGTGATGAGGTTGATGACAAAGCCGATCCCGCCGGCAACTGCCCAGAGGCCCCCGAGCTGCACCATGAGAAGGAAGACGATCATCAGGATGATACTCATGACCGGGCCCGCAACCATCTCAATCCCCGTCTCCCGGGCATCGTCCGCTCCCCCGTCCCGGTTTACCAGGTTCCGGTAGGACTGGGCAAAGGCGTTACCAAAGAGCCAGGCCGTCACGAACATGATGACGGTCCCAAGACCCCAGAAGCGGATGTCGGCATCGTAGCCATGCTTTGTGGCAAAATACCGGTGCGCAAAATCGTGGAGCACCACCGAGACCGCACCAACGGCAATGTAGATGAGCACCATCTCCAGCGTCAGCTCGGCCCGGTCTGCGAGCATGAACGCGAGCGCCACGATGATCACGGCCACCTCCACGATGATCATTTCACTGGCAGACAGGCCAAAGAAATGCTGCTCCTGTTTTCTTGCTGCAATGCCCCGGGCCGCGATCTCCTTCTCGCTCAGTTTCTCGACCGCATGACCGCCAAAGAGATCCGCAAAGAATTTTGCCACCTTGAAGCCGATCTGGGAGATCGCCCCGATATTGGCAATCAGGAACTGGACAAAGACCACGCCCAAGCTCGTGATCATGGCGGCAAGCGCCATGAACTCCGGCGGGATGAACGCGGCAGTCGGCAGGTTCTTGTCCGTGGACCCTTTTGCGTCCCGGATCAGGCCGACAATTCCTCCGGCCTTCTCTTTTACCGGGACGGCTGGCACAACTGCGGGAACCGGTCCCGGGCTGCTCACATGGATGAAGCCCGGCTGCACGAGCGTATCGCTGCCGAAATTATTGCCAACCTTCAGGGAGACCGAATAGATGCCGGCCTGCGTGTAGGTGTGCGAGGGATTCTGTTCAACAGATGTTGTTCCGTCGCCAAAGTCCCATGCCCATGCGGTCGGCCGGTTCTTCGAAATATCCGAAAACGCAACGGTCAGCGGAAACGCTCCCTCGCGGGGTGTTGCAGAAAGATCTGCCACCGGGGCATTGCCCACGCCAATGTATGCGGTTTTGGTTTTCGTATCCGTGCCGTACTGGTTGGTGACCGTGAGCGTAACGGTGTATTCCCCGTCAGATTTGTACGTGTGGGTGGGATTCTGCATCCCGGAACCGGTCCCGTCCCCAAAGTCCCAGCGGTACGTCATGGGGGCGTATCCCCGCGACGAATCAGCAAAACTGATCGTGAACGGGGCGGAGCCGTAGCGGACGCTCGAGAAAAAATCCGCAGCCGGCGGGTTGGTCACGGTGATGTAGCCCTGTCCGGCCTCACCTGCCGTGTCTGCACCCGCGGGTATCAGCAGGGTAGCGAGGATGACAAGAAAGAGAAGGATTGGTGCACGGTATTTCATGGTTCACCTTATTGAGTTTGAGCGGAGATGGTATTGCAGTGCCACATCCGGTTCTGCCTGTTCTGGTATTCTCTCCCGCGCCATAAAGAGATGGGTGGTGACGGGTGATGACCGCACACGCAGGAACCCACGGGTCTCAGACAATACTGATCCCTTCTTTCCGGAAGCGCTCAACGATCTGGACGTTCATGTAGTCCTGGATGATGCTGTTGTACTGGAATCCGGACGAATACACGGTGATCTGGAAGATCAGTCCGGTCTTGTCCATCTTCATGAGATATATGGTTGGATGAGGGGTTCTGGCAATAACGTCCGAACGGTTCTCTACGGCCGCATCGCAGATCTCAGAAAGAATCCTCTTGATTCTTGCAACATCTTCCGTGAGCGGAACGGTGACCGGGATCTGGATCCTGACCTGCGGGTTGGGCAGCGAATAGTTGCGTACAACGCTCGTGGCAATCTTGGTGTTGGGGATGGTCACAATATCCGAATCAAGGGTGATGATCCGGGTACTTCTCGGACCGATATGGATCACGTCGCCCACGATCTCATTGATCTGCACCCGGTCACCGGTCTTGAACGGCTGGTCGGTGATGATGACCGCCCCGCCAAAGAAGTTGGAGAAGAGGTCCTGTGCCGCAAGGGCAATCGCGATACCAACGATCCCGGCTCCTGCGATGAGCGGGGTGACATTGACATTGTAGAGGGTCAGGACATAGAGGAGACCCATGAACCAGACAAGATATTTCCCGATCTTCTGGAGGATCTCCACAATCCGGTCGTCAAGTTCCGTATCGGTTGATTCTGCAAGGGCCTTGCCATAGATCCGGAGGAACTCATCAAGGAATGTGGCCACGATCCAGGTCCCGACAATGATATAGCCGGATGTCAGGACGTTCGCATCCGAGAGCCACTGGTATTGCGGGTACAGCTCGATGAGGTGCCGGATGGCAAAGAAGAATGGGACAAAGAAAGCAAGGATCGTGAGCGGGGCGCCCAGCGAGTACACCACGAGATCATCCACCATGGTCTCGGTCTTCTCGGCCTGCTTCTTGAGAAATCTGAATACCACATGGACAACAACGGCGGCGAAGATGCCCACCGCAAGGAACATGAGAGTATCGATGATTGCTGTCTCCATGAGGGCTACTATTCGCTCTGCCGGCTCATGAAGATAGCAGATAGTGGCGGTTATACCAATGAATGAAAAATGGGGGTGATGAGTCTGGAGAATCATCAGACTTTCTTCGAATAACGAATGCGCTCTCAAGCCCCGGGTTGGAGAAGAACACCAGCCGGCGTTCTTCGACTTGCGAAGGGATCATCCGATCCCGGGAAAAGAAAGATTGTTAGATTTTCTTGCTGGAACGAAGGGGTCATCAGACCCTGAGTTCGAGAAAAAGATCATCAGATCTTTTTCGTCGTGTCCCCTTTCATGATATACTTGACGAGAATGAAGATCACCATGGCAACGATCACGAAGTCGATGATCGCGCCCACATAGTCCCCGACAAGGAACTTCAGGGGCCCGATGACCAGTTCCGCTGCCCGCCAGTCTCCGCCCGGTACGACCACCGCGATGATGGGCATGATGATATCGGCGACCGTAGAATTGACCAGTTTTGTTGCGGCCGTACCTATGACCACTGCAACGGCCAGACCGATGACCGAATATTTGTTCAGGAAGTCCATGAATTCCTGGCTGAATCCCTGTGCTCCTTTCCCCAGGGACGAGACACCGCCCCCGATCATCTTTTCAGCATCGCCTAACTGTTTTTCAACCATCAAGATCACCTGATAAAACCTGAAACGGAAGAACCGTTTCGTAATGATCGATCGGTGTCGGCCCTGATTATTGTTTGGGCAACTATATTTGCAGAAAATACCCGGGGTGAAACAAAAAATGGGTGGGGAGATTTTGGATTTATACGAGCGGCTCGGGCTGCTTGTCCCCAAGGGCCGGCAGTTTCGTTGGCTTGACCAGCACCGGTTCAGCACCGTTCTGGATCTTCTGCATAATGAGATCCTTTCCGGCCGGGGTGAGGGCAAAGATCGGGATGGAGACCCCGGCCTGCACCAGCGCCTTCTTGCCGGCCACGTCCCGGATGGTCTTCGATGCGCAGGACGTGACGAGATCGGATACGGCAACGAGACGCTCCGCCTCTTCCGCGTTGAGTCCCGTCACGTGGACGCCAAAGATGAATGCGTCCGGGAACTTTTTGCGGATCGCTTCAGCATCCTTTGGCAGCGCAACGGTGACCGCAATCTTCCGGAACCCGTGACCACCAGCGAGAAGAACGCCCGCCAGCTGGTCCATAGATGCATGGGCACGGTCCGCCACATACCCGCCGCCCTGCTCGATCCGGTCCATGACCGAGGGATAGGGACAGGTGGAGGCAAGGCCGGACATCCGGCCGCCGATACCCTGGACCATCGCGGGCTGCGTGACAACCACGGTCCCGGCCCCGTCGCACGCGAGCACCACGGCATCGAAGATCCCGGCCGAGAGGCCGAAACTGAGCAGCTCGGATGCCCCGAACCCGACAAACTCCCGGGTATCGAGCACCTCACGGTCGGGCGTACACATGCCGAACGCCTTGATCCGGTGCTCGATGTTCGCCTTCACCGATTCGGGTTTGATATCCGGGATCGGGTACGCGAACCGTTTTGCCAGCGGGCAGTCTTTGATCTGCGGTTCGCCCACTTCCACGACCTCTCCGTTGCGGATCACAATCCGGCACCGGCCTATTGCTTCAAGGATATGTTCGTCTTTCTCCTGCGGCATCGTCAACACTCATCATAAGTTTGGTTTTGTCACGTATGGATTCTTGCATGGTGTCACTATCAGGTAACACATATGACCAAACAACGCCGAATCTTCTGGTATGGGCACGCAGGAGCGGTTCTTTGAGATCGATCTTGCCCGGGGGATCGCGATCCTGATGATGGTGCTCTTCCACACCCTCTTCGATCTCAGTTACTTCTCCCTTGCTGCGGTCAATGTCGCGACCGGGTTCTGGCGGTATTTTGCGTATGCGACCGCAACGCTCTTCCTGCTGGTTGTCGGCATCTCGCTCGTGGTCAGCCATGCCCGGGCCACAAGAGCGCTCTCGGGTCTTCCGCTCACTAAAAAATTTATTCTTCGCGGCGCAGGAATCTTCGCGCTCGGGCTTCTCGTCACGCTCGCGACCTGGCTGTACATTCCCACCGGCTGCATCCTCTTTGGCATCCTGCACCTGATCGGAGTCTCAGTGATGCTCGCGCCGCTCTTCTTCCGGCTGAAGAAATATAATCTCCCGGTCGGCCTTGCGATCATCGCGATCGGTCTCTTCGTGATCCCGCTCATCAACCCGATCTCGGTTTCGCTGCCGGATCCCGTAGCGTTCCTGCTCCTCCCGCTCGGCCTGCATTCCGCCACGTTCTGGTCCGTGGATTATACGCCCATCTTCCCGTGGCTCGGTGTGGTGCTGGCGGGTCTTGGGGCCGGCGAATTCCTGTACGGGAATGGCGTGCGCCACTTCACGATGCCGAAGGTGCCGGACGTTGTTGTCCGGCCGCTCTCGCTTTTGGGCCGGCATTCGCTTTTGATCTATATCGTGCACCAGCCGGTGATCATTCTCCTGCTTGGGGTGGTGACCGGGATGAAGGTGTTTTAGGTTGACGCTCTTGGGGGCTGACGCCCCCGCCGCGTGGGCATCCCTTGGGGGTGCAAATGTAAAAATCGGTGGCAATAAAGAATAATAAACTGATAGTGTGGAGTATAAACAAGGTGCTAGAATGCTTCAAATTATATCAGGGAAATTTTTTTCATCTGATGATCGGTACGTTTCTGAAGGAAAAGGAATTCTGTATTCAAATTATTCGTGGATTAATTCGATCGATACATGCATAGCAAAAATTGAACCCATCGATGGAGGGGTAGGAGATTTTCCACCATATATAATTTCATTTACAAATCAACTAGAAAAAGATCCGAAATTTGCATTGATCCAAATGGCAGATCATCAATTTATCCATGAATTCCAATTTGTATGCACATTCGGTTTAAAAACACTATTTGTAACCGATAAGAACTTTTTAGAATTTTTGTGCCGTCAAAAGAAGAAGGAAATTGGTGATTGGTACGTTCCGTCCGAATTAGTTCCTAGATTCTTTGATAATCAAATTCGTGGTTCTTTGGAAGATAATCAAAAATTTGTTGATTTTGTCAATAAATTAATCGGGCTCCCGAGAAAAAAATATAAGATAATTCGGAACTGCCTTGAAGCATTCTCAAATTCCTTGATCATTTTAAATTACAATTTTGATTTGGCATATTCCTTGTTAGTTTATTGCCTTGAAACACTATCCCAAAATTTTGATTCTTATGAAGTAAAATGGGAAGATTATGACAATAATAGTAGGGTTACACTTGATATTGAATTCGCAAAAATTTCGGAAAAAAATGCAAGTGAAATTAAAAAAATCCTATTAAAATCATCGCATTTGAAATTATCTCAAAGATTTCAGGATTTCATTTTATTCAATACAACAAATGATCTTTTCATTGAAGAGTCAAAAGGAATTTCACCAGCCATTCGGAAATCTGAGTATCGGAGAGCAATAAAAAATTCGTATAGCGTTCGCTCAAAATATGCTCACAATTTAGAGACAATAATGTTGCATTTAAAATTACCTCGGATTGCATCTGGAGATATTTTTCATTCGGATAATGAGCCATATTTTACATATCGAGGTCTTTTAAAAGTTACTCACCATGTTATACGTAATTATATCGACAGTTGTGAATTTCTCGAAAAAGAGTCGTATGATTGGAGACCAGAAATACCTGGAACAATTCCTATGTATTGGTCATCCAAATATTGGATTAATAATGTTGATTCTTTCAAACCAGAAATTGCATATTCCCGACTGGAGGCTTTCTTAACACAACTGCAACAGTTCTTTTTACTAGGAGCGGAAATTTCAAATCTAGATAACTTAATGGATGCGATTGAGAAGAAAATTGGTCAGGCCCAGGTTAATGACCAAATCTCAATGGCCACCCTATATTTACTGTACAATTGTTTATGTTTTGACGAAGCCTCAAGAAGAAAACAATTTAAAACTTTTATGAGAAAACAAGAGAAAATTTTTAAAATTAAATGTTTTGAAAATATGATACCTTCCATTTTCTTGGAGACACCAGTTTATTGGTCGGGCAATGATTATGCTGAAGAATACGAAAATTACCTCAAAAAGAAATTCAAAAACCGATCAATTCAACTCCCTCAGTTATTTGAAATAGCGTTAATCGCCAAAATTGCAAATTTATATTTAATCGAAAAAGATAAAAAATTATTTGCTAAATGGGCAAATTTGGCACTATTAGAAGCAAGTGGAATGCCTGAAATACAAAATAAAATTTCGCAATCTATAATCTATGATGAACCGATCCCCATTTCATCAATTTTGAATAATGACGAAAAACCGAAAAATACCAATGGGGAGAATAAAATTTGACCTCTTGTTGTTCACTTACCGTTTTTATCGATCTAAATCGATTAGGTATTGCAACTTTAGATTAATAATCAGCATAAGCATCAAATCTTTGTCGAGGATAACAAACTTATAATGTCCCTCTCTTTTCTGAGAAATGACCGTATCCCAAACAGAAGGAGCAATATCATTTGTTGTTACAAAAAAAAGTGAGTCTTCGAAATGTGCATGGGTTAATGCGACACTGAAAAGTGCATAAGAAAAGTGTGATGTATTATATCGTTTAGCCTCCCCAAATTTTTCTGGCATCAGTCCATCTTGCAAATAATTTAATAAATTTACGAAATGAAAATCTTCGAGTCCCGAACCTCCCATTTTCAAATATTTAGTATTAAGGATTGTATTCTCTACTTGTTGAAGGCGGGTATATAATTTTGACAATTCTGAGTAATTTCGAATTATTCCCTCGATAAATTTTGGAATGAAATCTTTCTCAAATTTGGTATCAGTCATTGACAATAGAAATTTTTCGAATTTCTCTTTGAATTTTAGATACTCTTGGGTTTTATCAAAATTCAAAGAATCAATATAGTCTTTAAAGTGGTCCGGAGATGAAAAAACAGGATCGAAGATGTATCGGTATCTCGATTTATTGAGATTATGTATCTGACTCCGAATCTTTTTCTCATTTAAATATAATATAACACCTTCATTTTCTGAAATTGATAAAAATGAAGAAACTGTTGAAATCCCATATACAAAGATCAGATATTTTTTCGCGTCATGTAAAATTATCCAACTACGATCGAATTCATCATAACTTACATTCTCATTGCCAAATGTGGTACAAATTTGAGAATTGACAATACTGACTATTTTTTTAAATTTAACTTTCGCAATAGCAGTTTTTTTGATGACGGAGGAACTTTTACCGACTGTGTTATCACAATTCGGACATTTGATTATTCTGTCATGATTAAAGTCCCTAATATCAATGAGATCTTTGCAATTTTTGCATCGAATATATTCCTCGTCCTGAAGAGAAATAATACCCATTCGCTCTAATGATTTAAGTTCCTCGATTTCTAAACCTGAATTTTCAATCGAGATTCCAGCTTCAATGGGAATCATGAGTATCGTCCGTGTTAAAGGAATCAAAATATTCAGAAATGATTTGCTTTTTTTCAGCGTTGTATCCTTTATCGGAACATTTTATTATAACGTTCTCACCTTCGATCTCAAAATGCAATTTAAATTTTTGTTCTTGGATTTGTATTGTCGCATTTTGTAAATCAGAATGACTTAAAATCAAAGGAAGGGCGTGGGAAGTGGAGGCCAATTCGATAATATTTTGGTTGATGGTCTCTCGTCCCCGGGATCGAATTTCTATTTTTGGTAAATTTGATAGCGGCGTATTTACGGTAGTTATCGCAAATAGTTTTACTCGTTGAGGGTTTGTTTCTTGTATTGCGTTAATGAAACGATCCAAAAATATTACAGGTTTTTTAATGATATCTTCATTAAATATCATCGTTCGTGCAAAAAGTTTTCCGGCAAGATGCTGAGCAATTTCAACGGTTTTCTTAGGCTCCCGACCCAGATAAGCTGATAGTTTTGAACCATTATCAGAAAATACAAAAATTTTTTGATCAGCCGTTTTTATTGCTTCATTGTGGATGGTTTTTTTGATTACTGTTGTCGAACGCTTGTCCTTTCTAAAGATGATTTTGATTTTTCCATCGTGAGCCATTACCCACATTACATGGATTTTCCTACGATCCCCTCTCATTCCCCGTTGATATGAATCCAATATTCTTTGAACACTTTCGATTGTCACTTGTGCCGGTTGTCCTTCACGGAATCCTAATATAGAATTGTATGTTCTGATTGAGGATCTTTTCAGGACATTATCACAGTATAAATCGATAATTGCATCTCGACTGCGATGGAATATCGGTAAAATTAATCCTCGTGGGTCTTCTTCGGTTAACACTTCATAAATCGGATATTCCTCGCCTAAAACATCTTTCGCTTTATTGATTATCATATCCATGTCTTCGATAGTATCGGAGAATTTTTTAAGGGCAAATATTTGGCAGAAGAACGTTTTATCCTGATGATATTGTGTTAGGAGAAATGAAAATAGCCCGCCGCTCCCTGCATTAAAATCTTTGATTAATAATCTATACCATGTCTGTTCGGATGCTCTCAAAAGATTGTAAATTTTTCTCGCATGTTTTTGATCATTAAGAGGAAGTTCACAAAATTCTGCTAATCGAACATTTAAATCCAACCAAAATAGTTTTTCTTGATCGGGCAAACGTACCATATATAATCCAATATTTTTTTGCGATATTAAAATCTCCGATCCTAGGTAATGTGGTACACCCCATCTTCAAAAAATTTCAAAGATCCCCTCTTCCCATCATTGAAAATTTTTTATGAACTCCCCACTCCCTCAGCAAAAATATTTTGTGAGTCTCATGACCCCACTCAAAAAAAATTCAGCGAGCCCGCACAAAATTTTTTCTCAAAATTTTTCCCGCGCCAAAAAAAATTCCAAAAACTTTTCAGAAAAAATTTTAAAAAAATTTTCCGCCCCGGCCCCAACAAATCCCGGGCACCGGAATCCCCGCAACCCACTCCCTAAACCCCGTCGAAGAACTCTGAAGAGTTCTTCTCCTCATCGTGGTTCTGATGAACCACTCTGACCCGAAAACCACCTCCCGGACCCCCCCGTTTCCTGAGGTAAGACCATCCCCAATCCGGGCCCCATACGTGCCCCGATTACCCGTTTTTCCGGAACGGAGCCCTGTACGTGCCCGGATTGGGATCGAGCGACCCCCTGTTTGATACAAAACTCCTGGTTTTTTACTGAACAGGGAGCCCGACAGAATAATCTACGACGGAGATGCAGGTTTCACGTCGGAGATCATCCCTGTAAAATACCATGGGGAAGATAGACTCATCTAAACATGATTCACCGTCGGAAAATGATGTCGGGCAACTGCCCCGGCCCGACCCAAAGGTGCGTAATTCCCAAAAAAAGGTACAATGAGGTTCTTTTATCGGGCGATATGGGCTCCGATTGGATTTTCTCCGTCGAAGATTTCAAAGTGCGCTAATAGACGCTATTGGAGGGCCGATCTCCTTCCAAACGGACTATGGTGCTGGAAAATGAAAGGAAGCCCTGTTTTAGGGTTCGGGTTCACGTCGGAGAGGTGGATTTTACCGTCGGAGAAAATGCAGGATACTGGAATGCCATCGGGGGATACCGGAAAATTTTCGTGAGTGGGAAATTTTTTGGAACGTTTGAAAATTATTTTGAAATTTTTTTTTAAAGTTTTCAGATTTTGCGATGCCCAACGCGCAAAAGGTCTGGCGACTTTTGCGCTACGCACTTACCGGAATCGTTGGCGTTATTGCAAGGCAGGACCTTGCCCAGCGAGGCCTCGATAGACGGCCGAGCGACTCCGAGCAGAGCGAGGAGGGGAGACATCGTAATGGAAAATTTTTCTAAACCATTGAAATATATTTCAACATCTTTAACGCGATTGAGAGCGACACACAATTAATGGCTGTCCCTGAATCGATCCAGCCTCTTGTTGAACGGTACACGTATCATCGTGAGGCCTACCTTCGCGGGCAGGAGAAGTTCAACGAGTCACAGCTCCGCCAGGATTTTACCGATCCGTTAAATAAAATGGTGCAGGACGCCTCACTCGATCACGACAAGGAGCTGCTGACCCGGCGGGTTGAGGCAACGGATGCTTCGATTGACAAGTTGGTGTACGAGTTGTACGGGCTGACGGAAGAAGATGTGAAATTCATAGATGGAACAGGGAAATGATTATCCACTTCCGAACAAAACACAATCACCAACAGAACATTTCACTGTTCACCATTGCATGTATTGATTGATGGCCGGGGATTTATGAGCGGAAGAACATCGCGGGGAAATACAGCGGCACTCAAAAAGATCATTGATATTATCACCCGATCCGCCGATCCCGACCGGATCATCCTCTTTGGCTCACGATCAAAAGGGACGCAGACTCTGGAGAGTGACTATGACATCTGCGTCATCAAGCGGGGAGTAAAACACCGCCGTGAACTCGCAATGGAACTCTATCGTAACCTGTACGGTGTCGGTGTGCCGGTCGATGTCATTGTCGAGACGCCGGAGACGTTCGATGAACTCAGGGACAACCCCTTCATGATATACCACGACATCGCTCATCAGGGAAGAATCATCTATGAAAAACCGGTCCCTTGCTGAAACATGGCTTGTCCGTGCACGAAGTAATATCGCCCGTGCCCGCCAGGGAAAGAGCGCTCCTGACATCATGTACGAAGACCTCTGCTTTGACTGCGAACAGGCAGCAGAAAAATCCTTAAAAGGCCTGTTGATCCTGAAAGGAATCGTCCCGCCCCAGACGCACTCACTTGCTCTTCTTGTTGAGGCACTCGAAAAAAACCATGCCAATGTGACGGATGAGGTGAAAACCGCCGTATCACTCACCCATTATGCGGTATCAACCCGGTATCCCGGATCGTATGAACCGGTTAACGAGCGGGAATTCTTAAAAGCCCTGAAAGGTGCCGAGACCGTTTTTTCTTGGGTGGAACGACAATTCAATGAAACAAAATGAGCGCCAGAACATTACACCAGATCCAACAGGAAGGACTTGATGTACTGGTTGAGAAACTTGGCCCTGACGATGCGATCCGGTTCCTTCATATCTATGAGCCGGGCAGCGGTGACTGGACAGAAGACCGGAAAAAAATCCTCAAAAACGATCCGGATAAAATAATCAAAAGCATCATGGCGCGAAGAAAAAAAGTTCCGGCTCCATGAATGCAACTCCTCTTTTTCCCGCAACGATTACCTTTCCTCTTCCCTGCCTTCGCACCATCAACTTCTCCGATCCGGCAGGTTGAGGCAACGGATGCAGCCATTGACAAGTTGGTGTACGAGTTGTACGGGCTGACGGATGAGGAGATAAAAATTGTTGAAAGATGAGGCATAGAGCAAAGGAAATTCTATGGCCAGAATCCACGGGATCTCCGGCAGCATCCGCTACCTGCTGAACGGAACCAGACCAATCAACGGCAGAAGACTGGCAACACTCGGAGAGATCATACAATTCCAGAACAATTACAACGAAATTCTTGTCGAGACAAAAATTGCGGCAGGGAAGCGACAGGACGAAATTATTCTTGCCTTGGGAAATCGTGAAGCGGAGCTCGACCAGCAGTTAAACGAGGATATAAACAAACGCACACGGGAAGTCTATACCCACATTCTTGAAATCAACGACCGGATCGAAGCGAGCGATTCTTTTTTTGTGATTCTTGCATATCTCATCCAGTTCTGGAGTGCCAATCTGATCAGTTCATACCAGATTCATCTCCCGCTCATGGGACAGAAATGGAATTTGTGGAGACTCCGGAACCGTAAGGAAAAAACGATTGCCAATAAGCCATACGCGATAAAATCTGCATGTAAAAACATCACCGATACACAACAATTCCTTACTTACAATAATTCGTTCCTGATCGGGGCAAAGGGAGAGGAACATATCATCAGTGTCCTCTCCCAATTACCCGACGAATTCCATATTCTGAACGATGTAAATTTGCATTTCTTCGATTCCATTTACTGGCGGGAACGGAGAGAACGGATCAGAAACTGCCAGATTGATCATCTTGTCATCGGCCCAACCGGACTATTCCTTCTGGAAACCAAGAACTGGAAGCGATCCGATATCATCATGAAATCCGGTGACCTGAAGCGTCAGGTACGGCGTGCGAATTATGCACTCTGGTATTCTCTGAAAGATCACCATGGGTTTTATGAAAAAAGTCCAAAAATCCGGAATGTTGTGGTATCTCTGCATGGTTCTGAGCCCGACATGCGAATCGACAAATATATCGATGTCATTTCACCCCACCGGTTATGTGGATACATCACGGCAAGAGAAAGTACGTTATCGGAAGTGTCCATCCACAAACTGATTCGCTTAATTCCCTGCCGTGAAACGGTCTAGTCTTCCTTCCATGGGACTCGTGAGGACGCTTCACTCGATCCCGACAAGACACCGCTAACCCAAAAGCCCCCTCTAAAGCAAAACAGATTTATCGCGCCATACAAAAGAATCATGACAGGAATCAAAAAAAATTCCGGTGAACCGCGTGAACAGATACTGGCTTGTTTTGATCGTTCTTATCGCAATCATTTTTGTAGCCAGTGCCGGCTGCACCGCACCAGCCAAATCGATCAATGCAAGCGACAATACCACGGTCACGCCCGGCACCATGACCGCATCCTACCGGGCCACACTCAACCAGCCGGAAGCCCAGTCCGGCTATATCGTAATGGACACCGATATCTACAACGAGGGGGAAGTCGTGGAATTTTCCGTCACCAACCACGGAACGAAAGCGCTCTCGTGTGCCGGCAATCCGCCCTCATTCGCGGTGAAGTTCCAGGGAATGAACGGCCTCTGGGCAACAAAGATGGGACCGGGTCAGCCCAATGAACCGGAAAAATCAACGCTCGCCCCGGGGAGTTCCACGCAGGTCTATCGTTTTGTCACGGAGGGATGGGAGCCGGGCCGGTACCGGATCGTGCACGACTGCAGCATCGTCAGGGAGATTCTTGTGCGTCCGCTCGCAACACCACAACCCACACCCACCCCCACGCTCTGCCCGGTCACGAATGCATCTGCCGCACCAGTGATCACGATCGATCCCATCGGCGACCAGCCGGCAAACACCCCGCTCACCATCACCGGGACCACCAGCATTCCCGCCGGGCAGGAACTGCGGTACATGATCGTCCCGGCCCAGTCCGACAATCCCTTCGGTTCGGTGAACCCTGACGACTTCTTCACCTCCGTGGTGCAGGAAGGCAGCTGCGGTACCAACACGTGGAGCGCAATGGGTGAGATCCAGGCAACCGGGGATTTCTTTATTGCCATCACCGACACGAACCGGACTGCCACCGCCATCAAACGGTTCTCCGTGATCGCATCGTAATGGTGGATTCATTTCAGAAACGATCAAACCCGCAGGAAAAATATCATTGAGCAAACTCCGATGACACGCCGCATCTTCACCCTCACCCTCACACCGGCAAACCCGCTCCGGTTCTCACTCTCGGAGTTCCGTTCACAACTTTCCCGCCAGTGTGCTGAACGAACGGCACAAGCCGGCCCCGGCGCAACGGGCGGCCCGGTCCTCTCCCGCTATCCCCCCATCCTCTGCGGGCAGCTGAAGCACGAGATCCGCGTGACCGGTATCTGCCAGGGTGCGGACTTCCTCTTTGCGCTCGCTCGCGGAACCACGGAGATCCTTATCGGGGAAAACCGGTGCCATATCGATACGCGGGACGAAGAGATCCGCACCGAACCGTTCGGGATCACGGACGAAGAGCACGAGTACGAATTTCTCACACCATGGCTAGCCCTGAACCAGCAGAACGAGAAGAAGTTCTACCTGCTGCAGGGAAAACCCGCACGCGACGCGTTCATGCAGAAACTGCTTGCCGCCCAGCTGAACACGTTCGCTAAATCTCTTGAATATTCACCTGAGGCGCCGATCACCTGCACGGCCCATGTCCGGTTTATCCGGGAACGGATCGACCGGCAGACCGTGATGATCTTCAAGGGTAGATTCCGGACAAATCTTCGTATCCCTCAGTACCTCGGGATCGGGCAGTCCGTCTCCCAGGGGTTTGGATGGGTGCAGGAGATTCCCCGGGGAACGGATCTCTGGTGAGCGAATCGTGTCGGGATCGGGACCCGCACTGATCCACGGAAGCTTCCATCAGACACGGTCAGGCATTGCCGGGCCTCATCTTTTTTGTTTTTGCACATACCATGATTGATGGATGATTGCGCTCCGCCTGCTCCGGCCCGGGGATATTCCCCTCATCAAGGCATGGCCTCCGTACCCTCCGGAGTTTGGCATGCTCGACTATTCCCTGCGGGATGGCGGCTGGCTGGATGAGTACAGCCAGGAGGATGGGACGGACATACTGGTCGCGGAGGTCGGCCACACCATTGCCGGCTTCTCGATCCTTTCAAAAAAGACCGATCACCGTGCAGAGTTCAGGATCGCTCTCCACCCGCATTGTCTCGGGCAGGGTCTCGGCCGGGCCATCGCGCTTCTCACGCTGGACTACGGCTTCTCCGATCCGGCATTGGATACGATCGGCCTGATTGTCAGAAAAAATAATCCGCGGGCAGAGCGATTGTACGAATCACTGCAATTCCATCCCTGCGGTGAATGCACGGAGCTGGTGCATGGCGAACCGGTAGCGTTCCGGCAGATGGAGATTGACCGGTCAACATTTGAAGGTGTGAAGAGGAATGACTGAAGCATTACTGGTCATCGATGTCCAGAACGAATATTTCACCGGTCTTCTGCCGGTCACGTACCCCCCGGGCAGTTTGGCCCGGATCCTTGAGGCCATGGATGCGGCCCACGCAGCCCACATGCCGGTGATCGTGATCCAGCATTCCAGCACTGCGCCGGGAGCCCCTGCGTTCGTGCCCGGGACGCCAACATGGGAACTCCACCCGGAGATTGCGCAACGCCCCCGCGATCTGCTGGTGGAAAAAACTCTGCCGGGCAGTTTCACCGGCACGAACCTCGGGTCGTGGCTGGAAGAGCACAACATAAAAAATCTCGTCATTGCCGGTTACATGACGCAGATGTGCTGCGACACCACCGCCCGGCAGGCCCTGCACCGGGGCTATGCGGTAAAATTTTTGTCGGATGCCACCGGTACGCTCACGATCTCGAACAGCGCCGGTACTGTGAAGGATGCGGATCTTCACAACGCAGTACTGGTGGTCCAGCAGTCACGTTTCTCGCATGTCATGACCACCGGAGACTGGATCAGATCGATTGCACCGGCCAGCCGGTAATTTTTTTGTATGCCCGGACAACAATCCCGATAAACCCGCACGGATAATACAGTACCGATCTTCCTCATGCTCTGGGCATTACTCTCCGGCATCGGGGCCTGCTCCGATGCGGCATACTATATCGTCAACAAGAGATTTCTCCGGTCGGTGCAGCCCGACCTGCTGGCAGCCGCCGGTTTTCTCTGCACGGGAATTTTTCTTCTGGTGCTTTCGCTGGCGTGGGGCATCCCGGTGCTCGGCCCGGATTTTCTCTATGCCGTGGGGGCAACCTGCGCCATCAACGTGCTCGGGACCACGCTCGCGTTCCGGGCGCTGAAGTCCACGGACATCTCGCTCGCCGTGCCGATGCTCTCCTTCACGCCGCTCTTCCTGGTTGTCACGGCGTTTGTGATGCTCGGGGAGATCCCGTCGCTTGCCGGCATGGCGGGAATTGTCATCATCGTTGCCGGGTCGTACATCCTGAATACCGCAGCGGAACACACGAGCCTGCTCGATCCGTTCCGGGCCATGGCGAGTCACCCCGGCATTCTTGCGATGTTCTTTGTTGCGTTCCTGTACGCGATTGCCATCGGGTTTGACAAGATGGTGGTGCTGAACTCCGACATCGTCTTTGGATCCGCGGTGGTCTTTTCTATTCTCGGGTCTGCGTTTCTGGTAATTTTTATTTTGAAATCCGCGATGCACCGATCGGATTTGCCTGCACCAGCGGCCACGGCACCGGCACCAGTACAGGCACAGCCGGTTCAGAATACGTCCGGTTCGCCCCGGGACATTCTCGCTGCCGGTATCCTGATCGCAATCTTCCTCACTATCGAATCGGTTGCGATCAATGCCGCGTATCTCGACCAGATCGTGCCGTATGTCAGCGCGATAAAACGGATGAGCATCATCATCACGGTGCTGTACGGCACGCTCGTCTTCCGCGAGTCCGGCATCCGGCAGCGGGTCTCCGGTGCGGCCCTGATGGTGTTCGGTGTGGTGCTGATCCTGCTCTTCCCATGAAGCATGCAGAATCGTCCGGGGGAAACGCGGAGAGATAAAAAATAAAAAAATGCCGGGCAGGATTGTGCGTTCCCGCGGTCACTCAATAAACAGTGGCACGTCGCGGAATGCCACGCCGTCGAAGACGCCGCGGTCGGTGACCCGGAGGGAAGGAATCACGGTCAGCGCCAGGAACGAAAGGTACATGAACGGGTTTGCGATCCCGCCTATCTTTCCCGTGACTTCGTGCAGGGCATGGAGCCGGTCCACCACGTCAGGGTATGGAAGGGTGGACATCAGGCCGGCGCAGTCGAGCGGGAGGACCGTCTCTTCGTTCCCGCGTACTGCGGCCATGCCACCCTGTGCCCGGATCACACTTTCGATGGCCCGGTGGATCGATGCATCGCTCGTCCCGACCGCGATGATGTTGTGGGCATCGTGGGAGACACTTCCCGCAATGGCACCGTCACGGAAACCGAAGCCGTGGACAAGGCCAAGACCCGGGGGAGCCGGCCGATACCGGTTGCAGACCGCGACCTTCAGGATATCCCGTTTGAGATCCGGGATTGCATCTGCGGAACAATCGTACTGGAGCGATTCGGTCACGATCTGGCCAAGGACAAGGCCGATCACCCGGGCCGGGCCGGTGCCGGCGATCCGGAACGCGTCCGGAGCCGGGACGGGACATTGTATCGTGGGTGGGAACGGCTGCTGGGGGGTGTAGGGCCGGGGAGGGATCTCGATCCCGTTCCGGAAGACCCGATGGATCTCAAACCGGTCTGGATCGTCAATGATACAGAGATCGGCCCGGCGCCCCGGGACAAGAGCCCCACGGTCCGCAAGTCCGAACCGTTCGGCAGCGGAGAGCGTGGCCATCCGGATCGCGAGCTCCGGGGCCAGGCCGCACGCGATGGCCTTCCGGATGCAGCGGTCGATGTGCCCCTCTTCAGCCAGCAGGTCGGCATGGCAGTCATCGGTGGCAAAACTGCAGCGGGAGACGGTGGCCGGTGTTACGAGCGGGATGAGCGCCTCAATGTTCTGCTCGGTCGAGCCGTCGCGGATGAAGATGAACATTCCACATTTTAGTTTCTCTTCCGCTTCGGCACGGGTGGTGCACTCGTGATCGCTCTGGAGCCCGGCCAGCAGGTACGCGTTGAGATCCTTGCCGGCAAGGCCCGGGGCATGCCCGTCCCGGATACTCATGAGAGAAATTTTCTTTGCAATACCGGAATCGGCAGCGAGCACACCCGGGACATTCATCATCTCCCCGAGACCGAGCACGCCGGGATTGCCGGCAAATCGTTGCAGGTCCGCCGCATCCAGCACGGCCCCGCCCACATCCGCGGGCGTTGCCGGCACGCAGGAGGGCAGCATGTACCGGATGTCGATTGCGGCATTCGCCCGGGCTTTTAGCATGTACTCAATGCCCTTTGTCCCGGCCACATTTGCGATCTCGTGCGGATCGGCGATGACCGTGGTCGTGCCGTGCCGGACAACGAGGCGGGCATACTCGGCCGGAGTGAGCAGCGAACTCTCGATATGGACATGGGCATCGATCAGGCCCGGCACGATATATTTTCCGGCACAGTCACACACGTCCTTGCCCTTGTAATCCCCGATGCCAAGGACAATGCCGTTCTTGACGGCAAGCGTACCCGCTTCCCACGTGCAGGTGAACGGGTTGAAGATCGATGCGTTCGTAAAGATCCGGTCTGCGGGAATATTCCCGCGTGCGGCATCCATCATCTGCGATGTGAAGTTTTCCACGAAAATCACACCGTAATATCCCGGATCACCGCGGTCTTCCGGTCGCCGTCTTTGATGATATAGACAAAGAGTTTGTAGGAGCCGGGGTCGAGCCGGGCCGGGACGGCCAGGGTATTTTTCCCGGGCACCAGGGAGACCGGGGCGCCAAGAACGGCCAGTTGTTCCTGCGTCAGGTTCGCGAGCCGGTATACGGTGACCTGGACATGGGCGTCTGTCGGTTCGCCCGTGTGCGTGATATCGATGACAATCGACTGGTTGGAGTACCCGACATTCCCGACCGATGTGGATATGCACCCGGCACAAAGCACGGAGATACCAATAACCATGATCCCGGCAATGATCGCGAACCCATGTCCTGACATTATCCAGATGTAACGCGTATAACCATAAAAATCCTGTTGGATGCATACGGTGTCGGGCCGTGCACACTACGAAAAAAATCCGGCCCGCGGGATCTTGTGCACCGGTCTCTTTTATTTTAATATTCAATAGATTATTTCATATTTTTTTCCGCACCATTTCGCCGTAATATTAAAGACATACCTTATTATAGCATCGTTTGGTAAAATTACCATAAGGTGAAAATATGCCAGTTGTAACCTTTTCCCATCATAAAGGGGGCACGGGGAAGACTACATCCTGTCTCAATATTGCAGGTTTTTTGGTGCAGGCAGGGAAGAAGGTCCTTGTAGTCGACTGTGACCCGCAGGCAAATGCAACGGTCGGACTTGGCTACGGCTCCCAGTCATCCGGCAGAAATATGTACGATGTCTTCATGAGCGGGTACGAGGATTTCCCGGTGACCGCGATCACCGAGATCATCCGGACCACCCCGTCAGGTATCGATCTCGCGCCGTCTCATCTCGATCTTGTCGGGGTCGATCCCTATCTCTACCTCATGGAGAACCGGGCAGAAGTGCTCAAAAAAGCACTGGCCCCGGTAATCAATACCTATGATTTCATCCTTATCGATACGCCCCCGAGCATGGGACAACTGGTGATCAACGGCCTGTTTGCGGCCGATCATGTCATCGTCACGCTGGATTCCGGATCGTTTGCCCTTGACGGTGTCTCGACACTTTCAACAATATTTTCCGATATGAAAATTGATCTGGGCCGCGAGATCAAGCCGGAACTTGCCATCATTACCCGGTACGGGGAAGGACCGGTCCCCGGGAATAAAACGGAGATCCCCGAAAAACAGGATATTTTCACGGTGCTGCACAACCTCTTTTACAAAAAGCCTGAACCAACCGCGGACGAGATCCTTAAAAAAGAAGAAGAGAAGACGGAACATGAGCGGCTGGTTGCGCTGGATGCGGAGATCCGCCGGCTCTTTAAAGCGGTATATCCGGTTCCCTATTCTCCCCAGATTTATGAAGCGCAGAAACGGGGGCTTCCCATCTCAAGGTTTGCTCCAGACAGCAGTGCCGGTGTTGCCTACAAAACCATTGCCGATGTGATCATTTCATGGAAGTAACAGAATTTGAGTCAGCCTTTAAAAAAGCCGCGAGCGGCGAATTTAATGTAAAGATTGATGAAACACAGGTGGGCCCGGAGTTGTCGGGACTTGCCGCCTCAGCAAACCTTGTGCTGGATAAGCTCCGCAAGACTGCCGAGATGAAAGCCCGGGCGGATATCATGATGAAGTATCACCCGCTGGCAATCTCCATCCTGAACAAGAAGCGGCAGCGGATCTATCTCAATAAGAAATATGAGACGCTCTGGCGGGGCACCCATGATGAACTGATCAAAGGCAGCCTCTCCGATTATGATCTCACCATCGTATCCGGGGAACATTACCTGGCCTGTTTCGATACAAGGAAGCCGACAACGACAGAAGTGGTGGTGCGGTTCAAGGACAAGACCACCAAATACCTCGTGATCAATGCAATCCCGCTCCTCGGAAAGGAGGGTGACGTGGAGAGTGCCTTTGTCATCTTCACCGACAACACGGACCTGCACGAGAAGATGACTGCCGCAAAAGAGGCGGAGCAGCGGGTGGATCGTATCCTGCAGGAGAACCCGTTTCCCCTGTTTATTGTCCAACCGGATCTCTCAATACGGATGTCCAACCGCGCCTTCGAGAAACTCACCGGCTATTCAAAAGATCGCCTGGGCTCCCTCTCCATGAAAGAGTTCGGGTTCAAGAAGAACAAGGGCGGCAGTGTTGAAGATACAATCCGGCAGAAACAGCGGGGGAAGGGTGAGTCGGTCATCGAGTTCCCGAGCGGGACCTTCACCCTTGAATGGTATTATATCCCGCTCCTGGATGCACAGGGTGCGGTTGACTCGGTGCTCGTTGTCTACAATGATATCACCGACAGCCGGAAGAAGGAGCTGGAAGTCACGCAGCTGATGGAGGATGCCAAACTGCGTGCCGAAGCCCTGTCCGCAAGTGCCGACGTGCTGGAGAACGGGTTATCCCGTATTGCCAACGGTGACCTCAGTTTCACGGCCCCGATCGCCGACAACGATCCGCTCGTCAAGCTGAAATCGGATTACAACGGGGCGGTCTCCTCGATTCACGATCTGGTTCTCGACCTCGGGAACGCTATCAAGAAGATGAAAGTGACGACCATGGATACCAGCAAGAGTACGCAGGAGATCTCAAAATCCACGGAACAGGTGGCAATCCAGACCCAGCGGACCTCGGAAGGAACGAAGAAACAGATGGACGAGATTGAGAAGGTCAGTCGGGAGATCTCCGACCTCTCGGCATCGATCGAGGAGATTGCCAGTACTTCGCATACCCTGATGGAGCATGCCGGAAAAGCTGCCGCGGAAGGAAATAATGCCGCGGAACTCGGGAAGATTACCACGACCAAGATGGCCGTTGTGGAGAAGATCTCCGGGGAAAGCGTGCAGGAGATAACTGCCCTGAACGAACGGATGAAGGAGATCTCGACCATTGTCCGGATGATCGCCGATATCTCCAGCCAGACCAACCTCCTCGCGCTCAATGCAGCGATCGAAGCAGCCCGGGCCGGCGAACATGGCCGTGGCTTTGCGGTGGTTGCCGGGGAAGTGCGCAACCTTGCCGGTGAATCCAAAACGGCCACCGGAAAAATTGAGGATCTGATCAACTCCATCCAGGACAGCAGCAACAAGACCGCGGCTGCGATCAACAGCTCCTATACGGAAATCCGGGCCGGGATTGAGAGCGTCAACAAAACGGTTGAGTCGCTGAACCGGATCACCTCTGAATCGAATATCGTGTCACAGGGTGTGACGGAGATCACGAAAGCAACCGAGGAGCAGGCCGAGGCAACGACCCGGGTGATGGGGGGTATGGAACAGACAAAGATCATCATCCGGGAAAACCAGGAGCGGATGGAAGACATGGCAGCCCTTGCGGAGGAGACGAGTGCATCGACCGAAGAGATCGCAAGCGCGTCATCGGAACTTGCGGTCATGGCAGATCATCTGGAAACGCGGATGAAGGTATTCAAACTGAGGTGAGAACGTGGCATCAACCATTGATATTGTTGAATTCGAACTTGGCAGTGAGCGCTATGCCCTGGATATCCAGCTGGCCCGGGAGATCGTGGAGATGATTCCGATCACGCCGATCCCCCGGGCACCTCCGTATATCTCCGGGGTCATCAATCTTCGCGGTGAGATCACCAACATCATGAACCTGAACACCCTCCTGGGCCTTCCCGACCAGAAGATCCGGGATAACCAGAAGATCATTGTGCTGGTTCCGGAAGCGGTGGGCGGGAGCAATGTCGGCATCATTGTGGACGATGTGAGCAGTGTTATCCAGGTCACGGATTCCGATGTGGACAAGATCGGGGAAGGGTTTTCAACCGAGTTCTCCTCCTTTGTCAAGGGCATCATCAAGATGAAGTCTGAAGAAGAGGGGAATACCAAGAAGAACCTGATCATCTGGCTCGATATGGAGAAGGTCATCAAGGATATTGTGGAGAAATAGATTGTTTTTGGGGGAGTGTGGATTGTCAATGGATGTTTTTTCTAAGGAACCTGCGGGGGAATGGATATGACCGAACGACCCGGAAGAAAAGCGCTCTTCAGCGGTGCAGGTGCGCCAGCCGGTCATGCAGACCGGTCAACCGAGGAGATCGCCGCCCATGTGCTGCAGCTGAATGAAGAGATTGCGACAGCACTCAACGCTGCAGTGGCGGGAGTGGAGGTAAGCCCCTTGGAGGTCCAGCGGTTCGGGGCAGAATATGCAGCCCTGATCGCGGCAGTGAATGCTGCATTCGTGAAACTGGCAACGGTTGGGAAACAACCTGAGCCGGCGTATGTTCCTGCGGTTGAGAAGAGCGAGCCGGCTGCCCCCGATGACAGGATTGTCAGGGACTTACAGACCCGTCTCGATGTGATGGTGACCAAAAACCCGATCCCGATGCTGATCACCACCCCGGCATTCTCCATTCTCGAAGCCAATGATGCGTACGTACAGATGAGCGGCATGCGGCAGGATCAGCTGAAGGGCTCAAGCCTTGCCGGGTTCAAGCTCATCTCCCAGACCGGGGAAGGGGCAAAGATTGCCCTGCAGCAGAAACGCCGTTCGTTCGGGGAAGTCACGATCGAGCTGCCCTCCGGCCGGCACATTCTCGAACAGTATTGTATCCCGGTTGTTGCCGGTGACGGATCGATCTCGTCGTTGATCTTTGTCTATTATGATGTGACTGCTGTCCGGAAGAAGAATACCGAGATCGAGCAGCTCAAGGCCCGGTCCGAGATCATTGTCCAGGAGAATCCGATGCCCATCCTTCTCGTGGACAAGACATACCATATCCGCGTGGTGAACGAGGCCTATGTCACCTTAAGCGGGATCAGCAAAAACGATCTCGTCAAGATGACTCTCCACGACTTCAAGGTGCTGGAACAGACCGGGGACGGGCTGAAGAATGTGATCAGCGATCACCACCGCTCGAAAGGGGAAGTGGTTGTTGAGTTCCCGAAGGGGGCACGCCGGCTCCAGCAGTACGGTATTCCCATTGACGACGGAGCGGGAAATGTCTCCAGCATCCTCATTGTATACAACGATATCACCGAAGAGCGCAGGAAACTTGATGAGGTGGCCACCCTCAAGCAGCGTGCCGATATCATCGTCAAGCAGAACCCGATGCCCATCATGCTCATGAATCCCGAATTCAAGATCCTGATGGTGAATGAGGCGTATATTGAACTGACCGGTCTCTCAAAAGATCGTCTTGTCGGCATGAGCGCCAAGGATTTCCGTATCAAGAGCCAGAAGGGGGACGGACTCAAGAAAGTGGTGACCGAGAAGAAACGGAGTTTTGGCGAGATCGCGATCAACTTCCCCTCCGGCGATCACATCCTCGAGCAATATGGTATTCCCATGGTGGATGCCAGCGGGACGCTCACCACCCTGTTATGCGTGTACAATGATGTCACCAAACAGCGCGAGCAGGAAGTGAAGATCAAGGAGATGATGGATGAGGCAAAGGCAAATGCCGAACTGCTCACCGTGAGTGCCGATGAATTACAGGCTGCCCTTGCGCAGATGGCCAGTGGCGACCTCACGTTCCGGGTCAGTGTTGATGAAGCAGATCCGCTTGTCAAGCTGAAATCGGATTATAATACGGCAGCCACATCCATTCATGGCGTTCTTACAGGTCTTGTTGAGGCGGTGTCCCGGCTCGATGCGACCATCAAGGATACCATCAAGAGTACCGAAGAGATCGCAAAAGCCACCGAACAGGTGGCCATCTCAAGCCAGAAGTCCACGGATATCGCAAAGGACCAGATCAACAGTGTTCATAAGATCTCCAATGACATTTCGGAGATCTCTGCATCCATCGAACAGATTGCCAGTACCTCGCACGATGTGATGACCCATGCGGAGAAGGCCTCAGAGGAAGGGGCAGAAGCCGCAGAGATCGGGAAGACGGCAACCAGCAAGATGCAGAAAGTTGAAGAGATCTCCAAGCAGAGCGTGGATGAGATTACGGCCCTCAACGACCAGATGCGCCAGATCTCGAAGATCGTCAATCTCATTACGGATATTGCGAACCAGACCAACCTTCTCGCGCTCAATGCAGCGATCGAGGCCGCCCGGGCCGGCGAACACGGGCGGGGCTTTGCCGTTGTCGCGGGCGAGGTCAAGAACCTGGCCGGAGAATCCAAGAAGGCGAGCAGCCAGATTGAGAACCTCATCCGGACCATCCAGGCAAAGAGCGAACAGACCTCAAACTCCATGCAGGAATCCTTTGAAGAGATCAAGGGCGGTATCGACAGTGTCAATAAGACCGTTGAATCGCTCAACCGGATCATCTCCGAATCAGCGATCGTATCTGCCGGCGTGGGAGAGATCACGAAAGCAACCGAAGATCAGGCAAAAGCGACAAACCAGCTGATGTCGGGTATTGAATCGTTCAGCTCGCTCACGAATGAGAACCAGCAGCGCATGGAAGATATGGCGGCCCTTGCCGAAGAGACCAGTGCCTCCACCGAAGAGATCGCAAGTGCGTCCGCGGAACTTGCCGAGATGGCAGACCGGTGCAAGAACGATATGCAGCGGTTCCGGCTCAATTAAAATTTCAACCACCGCAGACATTGAACCCAGGTAATGTACGGGGAAGGGGATGTATTCTGCCCCCCCATCACTCCACGTGCACTCCGTGATTACCCGCAGGATTTTAGGAGATTCAGATGGATGACTTTGCAGCATTGAAGCATTATATCGAACAGACGCTGAAGATCCAGTGTAATAACTATAAGGAAGATTACATCAAGCGACGGCTGCTTTCCCGGATGCGGTCCACCAATTCCGCGAATTACGAGGATTACCTTAAATTCCTGAAAGCAAATCCTCCCGAGCTGGAGACCCTCAGAAATGCCCTCACCATCAACGTGACAGAATTTTTCCGCGATGGTGACGTCTATGAGAGCCTGAAAAAAGATGTCCTCCCCGATCTCTTCTCCAAACGGAAACGGCTGCGGATCTGGTGTGCCGGTTGTTCAACCGGGGAAGAACCATATTCCATTGCCATGATCATCCATGATTTCATGGCTCATGACAAGGAAGTGTCTGTCCAGATCTTTGCGACCGATATCGACAAGGTGGTCCTCGCAAAAGCCCAGGAAGGCATCTATCTGCAAAAGGCGATGGCAAAACTGACCGAGTCCCAGATCCAGCGCCACTTCATCAAACTGCCGGATGGGAACTACCAGGTCAAGCCGCACTTAAAGGAGTTGATCCGGTTCCGCCCGCACGACCTGATGGGGGGAAACCCGGTCTCCCGCTGGCTGGATTTGATCACCTGCCGGAATGTCACCATCTATTTCACGGAAAAACAGAAAGATGATCTGGCGCAAGTATTCCATGACGCGCTGGTCAGTGACGGCTATTACATCATGGGAAAGACCGAATACTTAGGAAGGCAGGTCGAGCACCTCTTTACCGCAAAAAATTCTGTGCAGAAGATCTTTATAAAAAAGGAATAATCGGATTAAGATTTTTTTTCACTCTCGTCTTCTTTCGTCCCGCGTTCGAGATCTTCCGTGAGACTGCGTTGCAGGTCCCTTCTCGCGGCATGGGTTTTGATCTGGTTGAATACGGTATAGAAATTTACCCCGACAATAAGGATAACCATGAACAGGCTTACCCAGAGCATCACACCCTGTGATGAAAGGAATGCTGCCACGAGCAGTACGACAAAGGAGATCAGGTAAAATACCACCCATGTCCGCAGATCGGGGAACTCCATGCTCATCCATGTTCTCTCCGTATGATAATAATATATCCGATTCCTTTTTTGAACAAATAGGGGGTTTTTTCTGAATATCCTGCTCATTATGAAGGGTGTGAGTTGCTGTCGAAGATGAACGTCATGTTTTTTTATTCTCCCTTCCATTACTGTATGTGGAGAAAGGAGATCTGTTCACCCTCCTGGGTGGCTTAGTGCTGGTTCTTATCATCGCTCTTGTTGCCCACCCGGAGTACCTCTCATCCCTTTCAACAGCACCTGTCACACCGGTTCCAACACAGCCGGTGACGACAACGGGGGTTAACCCCTATACGTATATGGGAACCCCCGCCGTCACGACGGTTCCAACACCCCTCCCGACACCGACAATTGCAGTTCCGTACCAGATTTCCTACAGCAATGATCCGTTCTCGTACCCGAAGTTCAAGATGCCGGAGAATCTGGCAATATTCGGTGCGGGCGATCTGCCGCTCCGCGGGAAGACGATGATCCCCTTTGCCTTCATCACAGAATCCCGTGGCGGCCTGACCCAGAAGTTCCATGTTCCCTATGGGATCTGGGTGCTCAATACCACGGTTATTGCGAACCGGACGCCCCAGTATGGAAATTTCAGGATGGTGCTCTGTTATGCAGAGAACGGTACGGTAATTGACGGGGCAGAGATTCTCAACCGGGGATCGATGAGCCGGATCATCCAGACATCGGGTGGGGAATATTATATGATCATCTCAACTGCCTATATCGACAGTTATTATATCAGTCTTGAGACCCCGGAAGAGTACTATTTTGCTTCATCCCGGCCATAAACGCAGAACCGCTGAGTATTTGCGTTTCGTCGACAGGACTTGAGTCTCCGGTTTTGTGGGAGTTACAGTTTTTCCAAGGTTATCCGGACACGGTCACCTGCTTTTAAGGGGTGCCCCTTGGGGATGTCAATATTGAACCAGAGTGCTTTAGGATCATCGCTCGTTGCATCCTGAGACATCAGGCAGTCCTTACTCTCGTTGATGTTAGCCACAAACTCAATTGCGGATTCAAATTCAAGCACTTTTGTCATGATAAAAATAGAGGGAATTTGTCGGGCACAACTCAGATGGCACGCGGGGTGACCATCCAGGTTGTGCTGTTCGAATAGCTCCACCGGATAATATCCAGTTCCTTACAGATCTCGGCAAGAATTGCCATGTTGGTACCTACTTCTTTGGGCGAGAGTCCAAGGTCTTTTGCAATATACTTCGATTTGAAGTAGTGTTTGCCCTTGGTTAACCCACTGTTGAGGTACGACACGATCTTGTGCTGGGTCTCATTGTACGTATCACGTAACTTCTTTGATGTAGACATGGTGTGCCTCAGCAATAAGAAATCATATGGATCAACTGTTATATATACGTATCCTTTTTTTCGGTACAAAATCCAGACTTTTTTCCCCATGGCAAACAAGGATTTGACCAGAAAGACTATATTATGCCTCCCGGGTTCGTCGTTTTTAGAATCTTGATAATTATGACGTTTTTTCGATTTCAGAGCAAAATCCCGGGATATTCGTAAAAAATAAAAAATTAATTCTGCTGCTGGACCTGTGCATCGGCAATCTTCTGGATGAGGGCTTCAAGCACAACTTCGCGCATCCCCTCAACGAATTTTATACTACCGACAACAAGGTGTCCGCCACCGCTGATACCCCCGCCCGGGATCTCGACTTTGAGTTCCCGCACCATGCGGGGAATGTTCATGAGCACACCACGGGATCTCAACACGGCAAAGTCAGGACCAAACCCAATCGTGACAACGGGTTTTCCTGCATGTGCCCGGCAGAGCCGGTCGTGCACTTCCCCGCTGGTCTTACCGGGCGGGGGGAACGTGAACTTGTGCGCATGGATCTCGACATCGAGAAGGAAACAGTGTGCACCGTTTGACAGAACGCGGGGCACCACGTGCGGCATGCTGGCGCTCATCTGGTCCTCGATCATGGTGTTTGCGCCATCGACAAGGAGGGCGATCAGTTTCTTGTGGCGTGCGGTATTTCCGGTGATATTCAGGATATCCTTGACGATCTCCCGGCCATCATTGAACCGGAGCCAGAACTGTTCGTAGTCCAGCGCAAGGGCGATATCCTTGCAGGCTTCTTCGGGGTACTGGTCCCTGACGAGCGCCAGGAAGAGGGCCCGCTCGGGAGCCTCGCTCCGGTCACCAACACCGGCAACGGCCGGGAGGTGGCGGATCAGGGGTTCGACCTTGGGATTGATCAGCCGTGCTACTTCCGTACCGAGCATCCCTGCGGTGATCCCGAAATCCCCTCCTACGTGGTAGGGGTTGACATGGGCCAGCAGGTACTTGTCGATGGTGGCATCCGGGTGGTGGTGATCGATGACCACGAACGGGATATCGTACACGCTTGCGATCTTGTAGGCCGGTTCATCCTCTTCGGTTGATCCATTGTCCGTCAGAAGGACAAGGGGCATCTTCTGGCCGTAGCGGGCATGGTCTTTTAACGAGAAGTCGAGGTCCCGGGTGATGTCCTCGATCTCATAGAACGGGGCTTTTGACGGGGCACGCTTGAAGAGGAAATAGTCTGCATCGAAGTCCCCGCCGGATTCACGGATCAGGGCTACAACAGCCTGCTCGATAGCGACAGCCGAGCAGATACCATCCGCATCCGCATGATGGCGGAGAATGATGGGCTGGGAGGTGAACACGGCTTTCCGGATCAGTTTTGCAACCTTTTTCATCTCCGGGCGGAGTTTCTCCATGACGTCGCTCTTGACAAGGAGAGGGATATCTTCGGGTTCAGACCGGAGGTCCAGGGCTTTCTCAATCCTCACCTTGACCGCAACCTCATCATCTCCCGTGAGCACGGATATGGCATCCACCTCGATCTGGAGCTGGTTGTTGCGCATCATCACTTCGCCAATGACCTTGACGATATTCTCCAGTTCCACTTCCGGGTATGCCCGGACACCAGCTTCGACAAAGGCCGCAGCATTCTGGGTGCCGGTCTCATCGAGAATCGTGAAGATGGTCGGTCCGCTGGTCTGCTTGACCTGGGCGATCTCCCCCTCGATTGCAACGGTCTTTCCCACCTTTGAGGAGAGATCGGCGATGCGAACGGTTGTTGATTTCCGCTCTATGTTCTGCACCTGGTAGACCTGGATCTGGATCTCTTCCAGATCAATGTTGCCATTCGGGCGGACCTGGCGGACGCGGACAAGAATTGAGTCACGTTCATTATGCTCAGCCTTGACATTGCTCTTGTGAACCAGACCTTTGATCCGGTCATTTAACTGGACAAACATCCCAAAAGTGGCAAATCCCTGCACTTTTCCCTGGTATACGTTTCCTTCCTCGATATCGGCAAGGTCACAGCCTGTGCCTAGCCGGTAGACGAGGACATCGTCAGCATCGGTATTCTGCATAAGTTTTTCTCACCACACACAAGCGTACGGGCATATTGTTGCGATATTAATATGGTATCGTCAACGCTCCGCGGATCAGATCATCCGTGTATACGTACCAATGGGTGTCCGGATGTTTAATTTACTTGGTATCGACACTGCGGTTTTGTGAATGGGCGTCTGTTAAAGGTCAGTCGCGGAATGCGACTTCAACCATGGTCAGATCGTCCGGGACAAGGATCGGGCCGGTGAACTTTTTCTGGGCATCCGCAGTATGTGCCTTCGTATCCGTATATCGTGAACTGGTGTGGATCAGCACAAGCGTCCGTGCATTGAGTGCTGCGGCAGCTTCCCCCGCCTGGGCTGCGGTGGCATGGTAGAATTCCGTTGCCCGTACTGCTTCTGTCTCATCGTAGGTAGCATCGTGGATCAGGAGATCCGGGTCATGTGCCATATCCAGAATTGTGCTATGGATTGCACGCGTGTCACCGGTATAGACAATCTTTCGTCCGGGCCGGGAATCTCCCATCACTTGTTCCGGGCGGACTTCGATTGCGTCATTACCGGTTCCGACCCGGACGGTCTCGCCACGCTGGAGCCGGCCAAAGAGGGGGCCCGGGGGGACGCCAAGAGCAATGGCCTGTTCGCGGTCAAATCTGCCCGGGCGGGGATCTTCTTCGAGTATGTAGCCCAGTGCGGGCAGCCCGTGGCTGACGCCAAATGCCGTGACCGTATACCCGTCAAACCGCACCCATGAGCCATGGGTAATCTCTACGGAGTCCATGGGGAATTTCAGGTTGAACCGGGCCACATGACGGAGTGTCTTGACAAACTCGTGCACCCATTCCGGACCGTAGATCGTGAGGGGTTCCGTGCGGCCATTGAACGACATGGTCTGGACAAGGCCGAAGATACCCAGGAAATGATCGGCATGCCAGTGGGAGACGAAGATGGCATTGATGGTGAACCCGCACCGCGCCCGCATCATCTGCTGTTGTGCCCCTTCCCCGCAGTCAAAGAGCAGGGTGTCCGACCCCCTCCGTATCATGATGCAGGGGGGATTGCGTGTCGGCGTGGGCAGGGCCCCGGCCGTTCCGAGGAAATAGACGTGCAGGGTCTCGCCGCTCACGGAAAATCACCCCATGATTTACCTGCAACTCCTCGGTGGGCCTCATCGTTCATGATACAAAGACACTCCGGAATACAGTAAGACTCTTCTTGGCTTCTTCAACCGATCGACCTTCAATCACGATCCGTTCTCCTTTATAGCGCGAGGTGATGGTCCTGCCGACTTTCTCCCAGTTGATAGTACCTGCCTTTAACGTGAGATGTTCATCCGATACACCGTGGTTGTCGTGGATGTGGATATGGCTGGCCTTATCGACATACTTAAGGAAGTCGTCTACTTTCCCGACCGTGTTCGCATGGCCGAAATCAAAGGTCATACCAATCCCTTCGATGTCCTCCGTCATCCCCATCAGTTCTTCCGGGGACCGGCAGAGGAATTCCTTGAAACTGATCATGTTCTCAAGGCATGCCAGTACCCCGTGCTCGGATGCACAGCGGCCGATCTGCCGGAGCGCTTCTTTCTGGAGGTCCCAGACTTTCTGGGGCATCATCTTGCCGATGGGTGAGATATATCCGGGATGTATGGTGACCCGGTCAGTGAGCGGGGCTGCATGCTCGATGCAGCTGCAGAGCTGCCGGATCGATTCGCGCCAGATGGGATCGTTGAGGGTTGCAATGTTCAGGTCGCCGTAAGGGGCGTGCACGGAAGCCCCAAGGCCCGTGGTTTCAAGCATCTCACGAACTTTCCGGAAACAGTCAGGATTCTCAAGCCGGTAATTTCCGTCGCTGACAATCTCCCATCCGTCATAGCCGGCTTCTTTTATCCCATACACCCATGCAATATCATCCCAGACTTTTGCGGACGAAGAGAAGTACACGGACAAGCTCATGGATTGCCCCGCAATTGTTCCAGCAGGTTTTGTACTGATGTGGTAAATTCGGCGAGTGTTCCGTCATTTTTCAGGTTGACATCGGCTTCCTTTAAGGCATTGCCAAGGCCCCAGCCCAGTTCCCGGTTGTCCCGGTTGTGCAGGGCATCCGCAGTGGTGAAATCATCCGACCGGGCCCGGGCAGCAATGCGGGCGAGCCGGTTCTCAAATGAGGAATCGATGCTGATTAGGGTGAACCCGGAGAAATGCCTGCGGAAGAGGGCGACTTCCGTATCTCCCCGGATCCCGTCTACGAGCACAAGCGGTGCAGACATCTGCTCGATCTCCGGCACACAGAGTTGCGCAATGGCATCCATGCCGCGTTCGGCCCGGAGCCGGTTTGCGGTTGCCCCGAAGTTCGTATCATTGGGTTCAAGCCCGGCTTCCTGCACTGCTCTTCGTATCATATCGCCCATAACAATGACGGGGATGCCCATCTCCTGTGCTATCTGGGAGAATTCACCTTTTCCGCTTGCGGGCATCCCGACAACGCCAATCACTCTCATAGGTAATCTCTCCAATCTCCCGTGTCCGTATCCGTACTGTCCTGTTCAGCCCATCGGCAATGCTTTTTAGTTCCGCCAGGGTCAGGGGCGGATGGTTCTCCTTGAGGATTCGTCGTTTAGAGATATATTCCCCATTGGTCATATCAGGTGCCGGTACCTGCAGCTGGCCGGCTTTATGCTCACCCTGCTGGAGAACAAGGGGGGTGGTCCCGATCTCCTCTGAAATTTTCTTGATATATTCGGTGTTCTCGTAAAACGTGGTAATGACAATCTCCAGTTCACGGATGATGTTCTCCCTATAGGCTTCCTTACAGATCCGTATGGATTTCTTCAGGTTTTTCTCATAGTTTTCTGCCGGGACTGCATTATATCCCCCAACGAGTCCCGAGAAACCCTCCCAGCGGGTCTTGTAATCAATGGCGATGCGATCGATGATCCGCTGTTCAATCAGGGTTTCAAGCGTCCCGGGAAATAAGCCGTTGGTCTGGATTCCCACCGCGAGACCCAGTTTTTTTGCATAGTGTGCGAGAGCGATCACGGCCTCTTTCTGGAGCGTGGGCTCCCCGCCGGAGATCACCAGGCCGCTGATGAAGGGCGAAGATGTTTTTATCAGGGCCGTGATCTCGGAAAGTTCGCGCAGATCCGATCCCGTCTGGATGCTCTCGTTCTGGCAGTAGGAGCAGCGCAGGGGGCACCCCCGCAGGAATAGTGTACAGGCTGCCCGCCCCCTCCAGTCGATCGTTGAGAGTGAGACAAAGCCCCCAAAATTCAGCCTGATAGGATCACCGTACCGGATTATTTATTGTCGTGGTTATTTGAGGGTATTTGAACCGGACGTGGGACCGGTTATCGTACGATGGGCTGGATCCCATGAAACTGCCTTAAAAAAAGGGAGAGGTAGATCAGAACTTGAAGTGACGGTTGACGATCTTGATGGCACAATAATCGCCGCACATCGTGCACCCGTCCGTATCTGCGGGCATGCGCTCTTCACGGATCTTCTTGGCCCGGGCCGGGTTCATGGCAACGGCGAACTGGCGGTCCCAGTCAAGGTCGCGGCGGGCATGGCCCATCTCAAGGTCGAGGTCCCGGGTCTTCTTCAGCTTGATCATGTCGCCGACGTGGGCCGCAATACGGGAGCTCATGACACCTTCGTATACTTCTTCCGGTGTCGGGAGGGCAAGGTGTTCGGCCGGGGTGACGTAACAGATGAAGTCCGCACCGAGCGAGGAGGAGATGGCGGCACCGATGGCAGCAACCCGGTCATCGTAGCCGGGGGCGATGTCGGTCACGATGGGGCCGAGCATGTAGAACGGCTTGTTGTTGGTGACCCGCTTCATCAGCTGGACGTTGGTTGCGATCTCATCGATCGGCACATGGCCCGGACCTTCAACAATCACCTGCACATCCTGTGCATGTGCCTTGTCCGCAAGTTCTGCATTGATGAGCAGTTCCTGGATACCGGCCCGGTCGGTGGCATCGTGGATTGCGCCGGCCCGCATGCCGTTACCCATCGAGAGGGTGACCTCGTGCTCCTTCATGATCTCCAGCAGGTAGTCAAACTCCGAATAGAGCGGGTTCTCCTTCTCGTTGTGGAGCATCCACGCGGTCATGAATGCCCCTCCCCGGGAGACCAGCCCCCCATGGCGGCCCTGGTTCTTCAGGCGCTTGACCGTCTCCCAGTTGATGCCGGTGTGGATGGCCATGAAGTTGGTGCCGAGTTTTGCCTGTTCGGCCGTGATCCGGAAGAGGTCATCCTCATTCATGTTCACGACGGCCCCGTCCTTAACTGCCGCTTCAATAAATGCCTGGTACAGGGGAACGCAGCCCACCGAGAGACTCGTGTTGGCGATAACCTGCCTGCGTATCTCCTGGAAGTCCCCACCGGTGGAGAGTTCCATGAGCGTGTCGGCGCCGGCGAGTTCCGCCTGCCGGGCCTTCTCGATCTCTTCAGGAATATTGACAATGTCCGTAGATGTCCCAATCGAGGCATTGACCTTGGTGCGGAGACCTGAGCCGATACCGCAGATCTTTACCTTCCTGTACGGGGAGACCGGAATAACGATATGGCCTTCGGCAACGCTGCGGCGGACGAAGTCTTCGGTGACTCCTTCCTGCTTTGCTACCTGTTTCATCTCTTCAGTGACGACACCACGCTTGGCATCTGCGACTATACTCATATCATACAGGTTGCAGTAAAGACCAGATAAAGGCTCGGTTTTTCGATTCTGGACTAAATCTGGCTTGTTATGTAAACAAGTTAAGTTGAGTTGAAATAACGCAGATTTTTTTGTGCGGGAAATGTCCCCCGATTCCGCCAGGAACCGGATGTTCTGTCGTGATAGTTGAGATGTGGGGGGCAGGAATCGAGAGTTATATTTATATACTATGTATCGCTAACTAATGGTAAACCCTGATTAAACGAGGTGTTTTACGCTTGACAGAAAAGGATTATTTCGAAGTTACGGTAAAGGAAGCAGCCCATGACGATGCAGGCCGCGGCATTGCACGGCTCAGTATCGAGGTGATGAAGAAACTCGGACTGGTCTCCGGTGATGTGATCGAGATCCAGGGCAAGAAGAAGGCCGCGGGAATCGTCTGGCCGGGGTTTGCCCAGGATACCGGTTACGGTATCCTCCGGGTGGATGGTAACATCCGGGGGAATGCAGGAACCGGTATCGATGAGAAAGTAAAGATCTCAAAATCTGATGCCGAGTATGCAAAGAAGATCGTCATCCAGCCTACCCAGCCGATTCGTCTTGTCGGGGGTGAGCAGTACCTTTCACGGGTATTGCGCGGGCGGCCGGTGATGGAAGGGCAGGCTGTCCGCGTTGACGTGATCGGGAATTCCATCACTCTGATCATTACGAAGGTTGCCCCCAAAGGGATGGTCATCGTCACGGATGACACCGAGATCGAACTCAAAGAAGAGGCGTACAAGCCCGAAGAGGGCAAGCAGGAAGTCTCGGATATCCACTACGAGGATATCGGGGGTCTCGGCCGTGAACTCCAGCTCGTGCGCGAGATGATCGAGCTTCCGCTCCGCCACCCGGAGATCTTCGAACGGCTGGGTATTCAGCCCCCCAAGGGAGTACTGCTCTATGGTCCTCCCGGCACCGGCAAAACCCTGATAGCAAAAGCCGTGGCAAACGAGGTGGACGCCCACTTCATCACGCTCTCCGGCCCCGAGATCATGAGCAAGTATTACGGCGAGAGTGAGAAGGGACTCCGCGAGAAGTTCGAGGAAGCAGAGCAGAATGCGCCTGCCATCATCTTCATCGATGAGATCGACTCAATCGCCCCCAAGCGGGAAGAGACCAAAGGGGAAGTTGAACGGCGCATTGTTGCCCAGCTCCTTGCACTTATGGACGGGCTCAAGGCGCGCGGGCAGGTCATTGTCATTGCAGCAACCAACCTGCCGGATTCCATCGATCCCGCCCTTCGGCGTGGTGGCCGGTTTGACCGCGAGATTGAGGTGGGCATACCGGACAAGAAGGGAAGGCTTGAGATCTTCCAGGTGCACTCCCGCGGGGTTCCCCTGGCAGATGATGTGAAGATCGAGGAGTATGCCAACAGCACCCACGGGTTTGTGGGTGCCGATATCGCCCTGCTCGTCAAGGAAGCGGCGATGCATGCGCTGAGGAAGGTGATCCCGCAGATCAAGATCGACGAGGATATTCCCAACGAAGTGCTCGATGCGCTGAGGGTGACGAACGAGGACTTTGCCGAGGCCAGAAAGCACGTGGAGCCATCTGCCATGCGCGAAGTGCTGGTTGAAGTGCCCGACATTACCTGGAAGCAGGTTGGCGGCCTTGAGGACGTAAAACAGGAATTAAAGGAGGCCGTGGAGTGGCCGCTCAAATACCCGGATGTCTTCGAACGGCTCCAGACCAAGCCCCCGAAAGGCATCCTGATGTTCGGCCCGCCCGGTACCGGTAAGACCCTCTTGGCAAAAGCCGTGGCCAATGAGAGCGAGTGCAACTTCATTGCCGTGAAGGGGCCCGAACTGCTCTCGAAATGGGTCGGAGAGTCCGAGAAGGGTGTGCGGGAGATCTTCCGGAAGGCACGGCAGGCATCACCGGCCATCATCTTCTTCGATGAGATCGATGCGCTGGTGCCCAAGCGCGGGAGCTACGGGGGCTCATCGCATGTCACGGAAAGCGTGGTATCCCAGATCCTAACCGAGCTCGACGGCCTGGAGGAACTCAAAAATGTCACCATCCTTGCGGCCACCAACCGTCCGGATATGCTGGACGATGCGCTGCTCCGCCCGGGCCGGCTCGAACGCCACATCTACGTTCCTGCACCGGATGCGGAGAGCCGTAAGAAGATCTTCGAAGTCTATCTCGGCGGTGAGACCGAGAGCTTCCTTGCAAAGGATGTTGACATCGATGCACTGGTGAAACAGACCGAAGGCTACGTGGGTGCCGATGTCGAGGCGCTCGTCCGCGAGGCAAAGATGGCGGCAATGCGGGACTTCATCGTCCAGATGGGCGGCAGGAGCGAGCAGGAGAGGAAGGACGCGATCAAGAACGTGATGCTGACGAAAGCCCACTTCGATGCCGCCCTCCTCAAGGTGAAGGGATCGCTTGATGCGGACGCGATCGAGAAGTCCGAGCGCCAGGCATGGGAGATGCTCTACAACCAGGAGCAGCGGACGATCCTTGACAAGGCAGCCATGCTGATCCACCGGGCGGGTCTGACCCCCAAGAAGGCTGATGAAAAAGTGATCGATGAACTGCGCACGGCAGTGTATACACGGAAGAAGGACTTTGCCGCAATCACGAAGATGGCAGAGTCCCTTGAAAAGAAACTGGAAACGGCATAACCTGCAAGTGAGGCAAAACGAGGTGAGAAAAATGTACAAAGACCCCATGGATCTGTTTGAAGAGATGGACGAGATGTTCGCCCGGGTCTTCACGCGCATGGACCGGGAATTCGCGAGCGGCAACCCGCAGGTATACGGGTACCGGATCGTTATGGGCAATGAGGGAAACCCGGGCGGGATGCAGGAGATCCCTGCCATCTCCTCTAGGGTAACCCACGAACCGGTGGCTGAAGTTCACCGGATCGGTGACGAGACCAGGGTGGTGGCCGAACTTCCCGGTGCAACGGAGGAGTCCATCCGGCTTGATGTGAAGGGGAACACGCTTGTCATCGATGCCGGGGATGCAGAGAATCACTACCACACCACGGCGGACCTGCCACCGGTTGATGCGACATCGATGCAGAAATCATTCAGGAACGGGGTACTGGAAGTCACGTTCCGGAACCTGATGGATGCTGCGAGTGTCCCGGACTCCGGGAAGAACTAACTCTTTTTTATCCAGTTGATCGACCCCGCGTGCCGTGTTGGATCCGGCCAAAATCCAGAACACGGATAATCCCCGGTATCTGCCCGTGATCCGTGAGACGGGGAACTCCTGGCAGATAATCTAGCAGATAATAATCCTGATAAACATCGGCATCAAACGTTCACACACATCAGGGTGTCAAAAAAAGCACGCCCCGGGTTGCATGCCCGATTGTGGCAGAGGAAGGCGGTACCACATGAAACTCAAAGAATTCCTTGAGAGCACGGGAACAGAGAAGAACCTCGCGGAACTGATCCTCTTTCTTGGCAGGCAGGCACCCGCCATCAGGAAGGGATTTCTCTCAACCGGTGTAAAGCCGGATGAGAAGAGCAAGACCCGGAATGCCTATGGCGAGGAGCAGATGCCCCTTGACAAGTATGCGGATTCTATCTTTGTTGACGGGATCCGATCGTCCCGCCTTGCCCGGTACGTTGCCACGGAAGAGCAGGAGACGGTTGTCGAGGTTGAGAACCCGAAAGCCCCGTTCGGTGTGGTCATCGATCCCCTTGACGGCTCATCGCTCATCGATGTGAACCTCTGTGTCGGGACCATCATCGGTATCTACCCGGGCCACGTGCTTGCAAAGGGATCAACCCTGGTTGCTGCCATGTACCTGCTCTACGGGCCGGTCACCACGCTCACCGTCACCACCGGTAACGGTGTCCACGAGTTTGTCATGGACGAGTCCGGTGAATACCTCCTGCGGCAGCGGGACCTGAAGATTCCCGAGGGGAAGGTCTTCGCACCCGGTGCATTACGGAAGGATTACCTCCCCGCCCATGCCCGGTGGATCGCGCAGCTTGAGCAGGAAGGCTACAAGCTCCGGTTCAGCGGCTGCTTCGTGGCTGATGTCCACCAGATCCTCCACAAGGGCGGTGCGTTCACCTATCCCGGGGTGAAGGGAAAAGAGAAGGGAAAACTGCGTCTCCTCTATGAGGCCAACCCGATGGGGAAGATCATCCACGAGGCCGGTGGTGCAGTAAGCAACGGGAAGACGGATATTCTCGGCATTGCGCCCAAAGCCATCGACGATGTCACCCCGATCTATATCGGCGGCAAAAAAGAGATCGCGCTGATTGAAAAATTTATGCGTGAAGGATGAATACACTGGAGTGATGATGTATGACAAAAACTGATTTTGGTCCTCTCCCGGGCTCGACCATCCTTAACGCGGTCTCGGGTCATAAGGCGATCGTCATGGCGGCAAATATCCGGATCGCCTCCGTGGCGCAGGGTATCTTCCAGGCTGCAAAGGACACGGACTCTGCGGTCTTCATGGAACTGGCCCGGTCCGAGTGCGATCTCAAGGGAGGGTATACGGGGTTCACCCCGCAGTCATTCTCAAAACGGATGAGCGAGGATGCGAAAGAGGTCGGGTTCGATGTCTGGGCCCTTCACGCGGATCACATCACGGTCAAGAAGGGCGATGCCGCGGAAGTCGAAGGCACGAAGCAGCTGATCGATGCGCAGATCGCGGCCGGCTATACCTCGTTTGCGATCGATGCCTCCCATCTCTTCAATTTCGAAGGAAAGAATGTCCGGGATGAACTTGATCCGAACATCCGGGTCACCACGGATCTTGCCCGCCATATCAAGAGCAGGATGAACAAGAAGGCATTCGGTCTTGAGGTGGAAGTCGGGGAGATCGGCAGGAAGGACGGGACCGGGCTTGTCCTCACCAAACCCGAAGAAGCGGTCACGTTCATCAAAGCCCTCAACGAGGCCGATGTCTTCCCGAACGTTCTTGCCATTGCCAACGGCAGCACCCACGGGCACACGTATGATGCAAACGGAAATGTAGTCGAACAACTATCGATCGACATCCCCCAGACAAAGGCGATCGCACAGGCCCTGCGGGACAACAAGCTCCATGTCGGGATCGCTCAGCACGGCATCACCGGCACTCCCCGCGACCTGATCAATCTCCACTTCCCGAAAGGCGACATCATCAAGGGCAATGTCGGCACCTTCTGGCAGGATGTGGTCTTCAGTACCCTGAAGGTGTACGAACCCGGACTCTACAAAAATATCCAGGAATGGACGCTTGAGAAATACCGTCCGCTCAATCCCGGTAAATCCGACCGCCAGGTGTTTGACGGCAACTGCAAGATGGCGATCAAGGAGTTCTTCAAGGACCTCTATTCCTTGGACGAAGCGACCGAGCATGCCATCCGGTCCATGGCCTATGCCGAGAGCCTCGTCTTCTTCCGGGCCTTCGGTGCCTATGGGTCTGCTACACTTGTCAGGAAATCCCTGCAATAATATCACATTTTTTGTACCCGGCAGGCACTCATACGGGGATGTTACGGAGATGTCTGGACCGTACCTCATCCGTTCCTGGGCCATATTGAGCAAACTTTAATTATCTTACATCCCAAATTAGGGCAGATGGTTAACGGAATTGTTTTGCCGATAAAGAAAGTGTTTGGTCTCGTTGATTCGAAAATTTCTGTCGAGATCAAGGACGAGGGACGGAAACTTCAGGGTCGTCTTATTGCCGTGGATGAATACCTCAACATCCATATGGAAGAGACCACTGAATTTGTTGACAACCAGCGGGGAAGAAGTCTCGGAACCGTTGTAATCCGGGGCAACAACATATTGACAATCGCACCGGTCATATGAGTGCAAAGGTGGAGACTGTGGGAGATCCTGTGGATGATGGACTGGTATTGATCCAGTCACGACCGGAGGGAGTACTCCAGAGCGAGCTCTGGAAAGAACTCGGTGTTGACAGCCGGAAATGTTCCCGCATTGTCAAAAAACTTGAAGAGAGCGGTCTTATCGAACGGATTGAATTCAAGAAGGATGGTATCAAGACCTACCTCTTGAAGGCAAAGCAGATGCCGGTTCATCCGTCCGATCTGCTTGCCGGGGATGAACTGATTCCCTGCATCGGGTGCGATCTCGAATGTGTCGTCGAGGAATGTCACCCCTTAATGGACTGGATGTACCAGCTTGCGATTGTGTCGCACAAGGATGAATAATTTTTTTTACCCGCGTACATGACCGATATCATTCGTGCATAAAACCCCCGCTTCTCAACAACTATTTATCGCTCTACCATCCACCTGATATTAGCCAGATTTACGTCGTTTTCAAGGGGGGGTGAGTAGGGAATGATTACTGTTCTGTTTATCGATGACAATTCCGATCTCTTCAGCCGCATCCGTACCTCTCTTGAAAAGACGGGTGAGATCCGGATCGAGTCGGTGCACTCCGTCAAACAGGCAATCGAGAAACTCCGGGGCCGGACTTTCGATATGGTCGTCTCCTACGAACATGTGCCGGAAGTGAACGGGATCGAGTTCCTTCCTGACATGAATGGTATCGACTTCATAAAATATCTCAAATCGCAGGGAAATACGACCCCCGTGATCTTTCTCTCCCGGCGTGGACCCGCCAAGATTGCCCTTGAGGAGGTGAATAACGGTACCGAGATCACGCTCCCGCAATCCGGCGATCTCCGACCGGCGCTGATGGAGATGGTCAACCTGATCAAACAGACCATGTTGCGGAAGAGAGCCGAGCGCGACCTAAAAGCACAGAACGATCAGCTGGCAATGATCCTCTCCGCAACGCCGCTGGGCATCTTCCAGATGAGGAACGGGATCATCGAATGGGTGAACCAGTCGCTCGCTTCCATGCTGGGATCATCAGAGCCTGCGCTTGTGGGTAAAGATCTTCATACCCTCGTGAAATCCACCGAAGAGTTCGATCAGCTCACCCGGGAATTCCTGGTGCGGAAGGATGCCCTGGGTATCTGTCATGCCGATTGCCGGCTGGTCAAAGCAGATGGTACCACGATTCCCTGCCATATCCAGGTACAGCCGCTTGATCCCGTGGATCTCTCGCGGGGCGGGACATTTGTGGTTACGGACACTTCCGAGAAACAGAAGATCGTCGAGGCTCTCCATGACAGCGAAGCAAAATACCGGGATCTTCTCCAGAACTCCCAGAGTATCATCATCCGGATGGATACGCAGGGAGTCATCACGTTCTTCAATCACTTTGCCCTGACCTTCTTTGATTATACTTCGGAGGATGTGATCGGGAAGAATGTTACCGGCACGATTGTTGCAGAAAAAGCCCGTATCCAGCACGGGCTGTCCATGATGGCGAACGATATCGGGTTCAATGCCGACGGGTACGCGGTCAACATCAATGAGAATATCCGGAGGAACGGCGACCGGGTCTGGATTGCCTGGATCAACAAGGCGATCCGCGATGAAGAGGGACGGCTTGTCGAGATTCTCTGTATCGGTCACGACATCACGGATCGCCGGCACAACGGGGGCGGAGAAGTCCGGATCAGTACCGATACCTGGAAAGACCTGGTGGTTTCGGACACGGATGTGAAGGAGGATGTGTTTGATGCGGTCTTCCATATCTGTACCGAGATCGCTATTGAAGGCCGCGAGGGAAAAGCGGTAGGCACCACATTCCTGATCGGCGATACAAAGAATGTGATGGAGAAGTCCCGCCAGATCATCTTAAACCCGTTCGAGGGGCATCGCCCGGAACTGCGGAATATCATGAATCCCGGGCTCAAGGAAAACATCAAGGCGCTGGCCCAGCTGGATGGCGCCTTTGTCATCACCGCAGACGGGTTTGTGGAATCGGTGGGCCGGTATATCACGGTTGATTCGAGCAATGTCTCCCTTCCCCCGGGGATGGGAACACGGCACAACTCGGTGGCTGCAATCACCCATGTCACGCATACCGTGGGCATTGTCGTCTCCCAGAGTGGCGGGGGTATTACCGTCTTCCGCAACGGGCAGATTCTGAAGAAGATCACGCTGTGAGCCGGGGCCGGCCGGAGCGCTCTCTGCACGGGGGAAGTCGGATGGCTCCCGGGTCACAATGCGAGCCTGATTTTCCCAAATGAAATGTCATACGCCGAGACTCGTACTTACAAAAAAGCCGGATCGCCCCGGATGAAATGTCATGCGTGGGGAAGTTTACATGCAGAAAGTCAGATCACCCCCATTCTCCGACATGCGAGTGGTTCATCAGAACCACGAGGATGAGAAGAATCCGAAGGATTCTCCGACGTAAATCTCTGAACCCCGCCAGAACCCCCCTGGTGACCGCCGGACCCCGGATCACCCCCCACCACAGCCCAAATCTCATCTTCCCACCCTATCCTCGATTAAAACAAGCTCTAAACAGGCCGGTTTTTTCCCGCGCAAAACCTCCGGATGGGCAAATGGGGCCAATTGCACGATTTCCCGTGAGACTCACCTAAAAAATGCCCGAAACAGGCCGGTCGCGGAGATCCGGAACGTGGGAAACGGGGCCCTGTACGAGCCCGGATGGGTCATTTTCGCCGATCCGGGCAGGTGAGAGTACTGGGTCTCTTCTTCTGGGGGATTGCCAATGCATATTTCTCAGCAAATGCCTGCGATACCCAGTATTTCCTCGTGATAGCGATTTTTGTCCCGGTGCTTTTTTTGCAGGTATCTTCGAAATCCTCTGGAAGAACCGGGACAGGCAACCCATTTTTCATCAACGAACGTGTCAGTCATGTCCCGGGGGAAATTGCCGGGACCTATTGGATCGATGCAAAAACAGGAATGGTTATAAAATCCGATCATTCCGTGAACAAGGTCATTGCAGCCGAACAACACGAGCTGTACCAGAATAAGGGACTTGCTGGAGATCAGGTTTATCGGGAAATTCCCTGTAACACCCGGATACTGGGCGCATTGAACAGAGTGCACACAGCAGGTTAGCCGGTGTACGTCAGGAGGATATGGTGAAATAACCGCCCCAATTTTTTCACTCATCACCGTGGTTATGCCGCCGGGTCACTTACAGCATAGTACGTACCGGTGATAAAATGAAACCTGCTGCACTGAACCTGCCCCTCTTTATTGTCTCGGCAGGGCGGGATCAGTATCGCTGGTCGCTGGGAACGGGCATCGAAATTTTCTCCCGGGTTTTTTGCAGTACATTACACGTTGTTCACAAAAATGAAGACCGATAACTGAAAAAAAAAATTCATTCAACGCCAGCATTATCCCCTCTTTTTTTAAAGATCAGTACTATGGTGGCCTGATGAAACGTACTGTCCCACATTTTTTGAGAATGGTAATGACACTCTTATTGGTAACCCTGGCATTATGTGCCATTCCCGTTGTCGGGATGGAGGAAAATATCCTCACCACGGCAGCTGATGACACTGCGATTGATCCGGGTGCCGGTGACGATCACTCCCGCTGGAATACCACAGTACTTACCAATAATGTCTATTTTGATTACCCGGGATTCTGCTGGGGGACCCGCATATTGGCTTCTGCCACGGGACCGGGCGACGTCCAGTACCTGGCGTACTATGACACCCACCGGAAGGGTCTCTTGCTTGTCCGGGAGGAAAATGGAAAGACTACCGCCGAAGAGGTGGTTTCATCCGAACATACGTGTGGCGTATCCCTGGATATCGACCCGGTGACGGGCGCCCCTGCGGTAAGTTACCGGGTCTGGGGCGGTACGCTCATCTTTGCGTACAAAAAAGATAATACCTGGACCTATGAGACGGTGGATCCCCATATCGCCGAGGGTTACTCCGCGTCCCTTGCATTCGACAAGGCCGGGACACCCCATGTTGCCTATGATCACGGCACCTCGTTTTCGAACCTGATGTACGGGACACGGAATCCCAACGGGACCTGGACCCGTGAGATCGCGGATCATGGAATCGGCTATCACCTGGGAGATGCCGGGAAGAACCCGCAACTCAAAATAACCGATGCGGGCGTATATGTTGCCCACGGGGACGGATTCCTCTTTGAATCCCAGCGGTTCTCCTGGAAACCGACCGGAAGCGACTGGAAGTCGGTGACGGTGGACCGGGGCTGGGGAGGGACCAACGCCACTGACATAACGGGACTTACGGGAGTCTTTCCCACCTTCACGATGGGACCGGACGGTATTGCAACCATCATCTACTATGATGCCATGAACCAGACGCTCATGAAGGCCCGGGGCCCCCTGGACAATGATTTGTTCCAAACCTCGGTCCTTACGGGCGCCGATGGAAAAAAGATAGACGGCATGTTCCCGGTCCTGGTAAACAAAGATAGTGCCGGCGGGGGACTCACCGGCGGGCACCTGGCCTATGTGAGTTATGATGACGGGGGTTATGGAAAACCTATGCTCATGTATTCTGAGATCAGTGCGGATCCCACTATTCCCCCCACGAGGGAGATCGTCGATTATTACCCAATCATCAGTACGGTGACTTCAGACTCTGCCGGTAAGCCGCATATCTTTTACCTGGACTCGAAACACCGGCAGTTGAAATATGCCCGGCTGGTGTAGTGCTCTGGATAGGTATCTGCGGTGAACCCGGGGGGTGGCTGACCCCCCTTTTTTCTGAAAAAGAAAGTACGGATTCCCTTTACACCTGATGCAGGAGATGTAATTTTTCAAAAAGGAACATCGCCGCACATCTCTCCGGTCTTCAATCGAACCCACCGGGTTCTTCGAGGATTATTGGGGAGATACTATTATTTCCTGCCAGGGTGGGATAATTGGAGTGCATCCCATGAAATTCTTATTCAGATGGGGAATTGAGACGGAAAAGGGCCGCATCCAATCTCGCAGGACAATCTGCACAACCCGGTATACCAGTGACCCGGCTCGCAACCCAGTTCACAATGTTCAAGGCAGGGCATGCCGGGATCCTCGTATCCCAGAATATTCGATTTTATGCACTGCGTCTGCGTTAAGGCGTGGTTGGCAACAACAAACGTACTGGTGCACTGCGAACGAGAGCAGGCAAAGGCACACCATACCGTGTTTCAGTATATCGTTCATCAGGAATACCTCAGAATCTTTTTTTACGGGTTGCCGAAACTTAACCATGGCGATGAGTAAAAAAAATTGTGCAGTTATTCCGGGTGTTTCCATGTATAGCAAGACATACGACCCCCGGCTTGTTGTACCGGAATCATCTGGAGCGGTACCTGATTTGGCAGCCATTGCTGAACAGGCAGGAATTGCGACAATCACCAGGCAGGTTACCAGGAAGGCAGTAATGAAGCAGCTGATGGTACATTCACCCGTAGTTTTTGCGATCATGAGAATCACTTAAGCGTGATGATACCGGGCAATAAACGATGAATGAGCCGATCCATTGCCGGACCCCTGATGCAGGATCAAGCCACTCCCGGGATCATAGTAATAATAACCTGCGGGAAAACCGGATCACGCTGGCGATGAGTGAAATTTTTATTGCGGTAATGCTGGAAAGACTACGGACAGACCCGTTGAATACCTGCAAAACATAAAAATTTCAGAAAACGGGTCTCATTTTTTTATTTTTGAAGGATTGCCCTCTCAATGCAAAATGATTTACCCTTTCCCCGGTTACCAATCTCTGAGAGAGATGGCAGGCAGAACCTGTCCGGAATATGCAATGGATCCAAAAACCCGTGAGCTTCTGGTTATCATAACAATCTCTCTTGGTACTGCCATGGGGATCATGGCGATGAGCAGTATCAATATCGCTCTCCCGGCGATCATGGCAGATTTCAATACAACCCTCGGGATCGTCTCATGGGTACTAAACGGGTATCTTGTTGTCATGGCCGGGTCGCTTGTCATCTTCGGCAGGCTTGCAGATAGCCGCGGCCTGAAAAAGACCTTTCTTGAAGGAATCGTGATCTTCACCTTCGCTTCCCTGCTCTGCAGCATCTCATCCGGCATCTTGGTGTTGATCGGTGCCCGTGTCCTTCAGGCGATCGGGGCTTCGATGTTCATCGCAACCGGTCCTGCCCTGATCACCGCGAGTCTTCCGTCGTCGGGACGTGGCAGGTCTTTATCGTATCTCACTATTGTTGCCGGTATTGGTGGTGCACTTGGAGTGGGTCTTGGAGGTTTGCTCATCGGTACTCTCGGGTGGCGCTGGATATTCCTGCTCAACATACCGCTGGGGGCCCTTGTTCTCCTTTCTGGAAAATATCTCCCGGAAGACTCTGCCCGGTCCGGTATCCCGATTGATATCAGGGGATCTCTTTTACTCTCCGGCACGCTTGTCCTTGCCCTTGCGGGGCTCTCGCTTGATTATCTGCCGGGTCCCGACCGTTCCATGGTCTGGGTCATCTATGCCGGAGCGGCAGGACTGGCAGCGGTTTTTTTCTTTCACCTTTGGAAAAAGACGGATCCGGTACTGAACCTTGCCCTATTCTCGAACCGGAATTTCTCCTGTGGCATTGCTTCATCGTTTCTCATCTCCATTCTTGCCGGGGGGATTGGGTTTTTCTTCCCGTATATTCTCGTTGTCGGCCTGCATGTCAGTCCCATAGTTGTTGGGATCATCCTGATGGTTGCAATGTTCGGGTCCATACTGGCCGCTCCGTATGTCGGCTCGCTTGCTGATACCTACGGGTCACGCCCTGTCTGTATCTCTACCGCGGTCATTATCTGTGCTTCAACCCTGGTTTTTACCATACTCATTCCCGAACAGCTCTTCCTGATAGCTGCTGTTTACATTATCTGCCGGGCAGGGAGTGGTCTCTATTCGGGCCCTTCAACCAAGCTGATCCTGGATAACACCCCGGAACATGAGCAGGGAAGCGGGCTTGGGATCCTGCTTACCACCCGCTATGCAGCCTATGCGATTGGAATTGTTCTGGTCATCATGGTGTTTGAGGGGGCGGTTTTTACCGCGGGCCTTCCTGATGACGGGACACCGGTTGTCCCCCGGCTCACTCCTGAGCTTGAACTGATTGGATATTCGATGGTCTTTCTGTTCTGCACAGGCATAGCGGTCCTAGCTATTCTTTTCAGCATCCGGGCAAAGGACGCTGTAAACCCACCCGGGAAACCGGACCAATCCGAGTTTGGTGAGCAGGATCTCCTGTACTGACCGGAAATTTTTACGGTGTGTGCACAAGAATTTCATGGATCGTTATGGTGGACCCCGGCAATAATGCCGGCCAAGTGTCCCCTGTACCAAAGCCGCCCGATTGTCCGCATCTTAATGGCCCCCCTCCTCCCGATGTTCACTCTCTGCACATTATAAACAGTAACTGGTATGGATATCTCCCCCGAACTCTACTGATATCCACAGACAGTAGGAGTTCTTTATCGCGACTGGGATCCGGGCGATCGATTCAGCCGGCATATAAAAATCCAGACTATCGTCTGCATTCGTCCATAACCAGTGTCCAATCCTTGTTGTGGGCCAGATATGATCCACAAATATTACCGATTCACCGGGAGGTACGTCCGTGGCGACAGCAAACAACCCGGCGAATTTCAGGTGTCCATCCACCCCGCTGTATACCGCTTCCATATCCTCAGGGGTCAGGTGGATCCAAAGACGTTTCTGGGTTTTCGTATACGTTGATTCTTTCCCAAAAGACCCTCGTATGTCACTTCCACAGGGATCCTGGGTCTGTACAAGGATCGTTCCGTTTTCATTGCCATCAGCAGTAACCTCCCGGCGTTTCTCTATGTGGTAATACCGGGTATCAGTCTCACTGTACCTGAATATCATAGTATAAACAGCGGTTTTTCCATCGTCGGAAAGCACGGTTATATTCGTATCAGGGACAGTCCATCTGGCATAGTGCTTTTCCATGGATTGGGCAGCAACGCCGGGCATGAACATTACGGTTACCACCATGATGGCAACCAGAATCCCGGTAAATCGTATGGTTTTCATCAAATTCTCCAAGATAGGAATATGGATGCCAAAAAAATTGAGATGGACTATCCTGTCCACGTCCATCCCGCGTACTTCAGGGCATGGTTCGCAGCATCGTAATAGGCAACCGAAGGGTGACCGAGCGGATCGAGCGCAAGTGAAGTCCAGGTCCCGACGTTTCCTTCGTCAATAGTCCAGAAGACCCACCTCTGCGTTGCCGGGTTTTTTGTGGTAAACCGCAGGGTATGCGTCGTTGCATCGTAGTAACTGATGTATGGCTGGTTGTGGGAATCGATCGCAAGCGATGAGTATGCACCTACGTCCCCTTTCGCATCCAGGGTCTCCAGTTTCCACGTGGTCCCATCCCAGGAAGCGTACCGGAGATTGCCGTTGTCCGCATCATAGTAACTGATGTACGGATAGCCTGCAGAATCCAGGGCCACCGAGGGATAGTACCCGGTATCTGCGGTCATGCTTCCGCCATTATCCACCTTGGTGATATTCCAGGTACCTGATACATTCTGGTGTGCAGCCATCAGGGTGGCGTAATGCTTCCCGTCCCGGTATGCGATAAACGGTTTGCCGGCCGGGTCCATCACCATGGAGGGATCATAGCCGGTATCTCCCAGGATAGTACTGCCCCTGTCAACGACCGTGAGATCCCATGACGTTGCATTCCGGGTCACATACTGCAGTGAGGCAAAATGATTCCCGTTGTTGTACGCGATATGGGGCACGCCAGCTGAATCAAAGGCCAGGGAAGAATGCTGTCCGACATTTGCAAGACTGCTGTTCCCGTTATCGACCAGCATTTCAGTCCAGCCTTTACCGGCCGGGAACGCATACATCAGGTTACCGAAATGGAGTCCATTCCCAAACACAACCGCGGGATTTCCCGATGCATCGATAGCCATTGAGGTAGACATTGTCCCCGAAGTAAAAGCAACCGTCTTCGTGGCCCATTTACCGTTATCCATCACGGCATACCGGATCCGGCCGTTGCCATCGTAATAACTGATATGCGCAATACCGTCATTTCCCCATACCAGCGACGGGTTAAGCGCTGTCGTGTTGTCACCAATTGAATTGTCGACGGTTTCTATTTCCCAGACCGATGGTCCACTGACGGCACCCGCTGCCCATCCCGGCAGTACTGATACGAACACGAGGAACAAGATGGCTAAAACCATGATTTTCCCAGACAAAAAACCGGAGCGTTTCATCATTACCACTTCACTCACCGAAACCGGTGACAAAAATTCCAAGCCTCATTTTTGATTATCGGATTTAAAAAAAATCTGTGCCGGTTCCAGACATATCCACTAAAAACGAGAGGGGTTGCCAGATTTTCCGGATCATGGGAATTTACTCAACGGTTGATGCGAGCAGCTCGGAAAAACCGGAGGCAATCGCCGGGTGAAGGGAGTAATACGCCTCCCGCCCGGACTTCTCGACCTGGATAATCCCTTCATCGGACAGGGATTTCAGGTGCCATGCGGCAGCTGACGTGGACAGTTGGGTATGATCGATAAGGTCCCCGCGCCGGAGATGCCCGTGAGTATGCAGGTTCAGCAAAAGTTCCCTTCGTGCCGGGTTCTTAAGGTGGGCGAGCAGTCTGCGTTCCGGGTCCCTGAACCGGCCGTTATTGGCAAAAAATACCGTTTTTCCTGTGTACTCCAGTTCGACAATCTTTCGTGCCGAGAGCAGGGCACTGAGGTGATGATGCAATGTTCCCCGGTTTATGCCGAGATTTCTGCACAGGTCATTGAAATGAATACCGGGACTTGAACGGATCTTTTCATAGATATCCGAACGGGCAGGATGTTTCAGGATATTCTTGTCACTTACCCGTATCAGTCCGAGGTTCCCCCGGGTTGGTACCAGGAATACTCCATGATTACCATCCAGATCGTGGAGATCGCTATCCTGTGCATCCCACGACCAGACCAGCATTTCCCCGCTCCCGGTGAAGGCAATGTTCTCATGGGTACCCGTCTCAAAGTCACAGAAATTTGTCCCGGTGACTGAAGGAATACTGCCCGGCCCGGGTTCCCCTGCGAGCGTGGCGGGTGATCCGTATACTAGGAGGGTCTGGTTCTCAAGATAGATGAGGCTGTAATCCTTACCGGCGGATATCTCACGAACGATCCCGGTATGTACGGGAATGTTGCTCTGTCCCCTGCTGTTATCACCCCACGCGTATACCGTCCGGTCTTCAGTCAGGGCAAGGGTGTGGTATCCCCCGGCAGTGACGCTGATAACTTTCTTTCCGGCAAGATCCGGGGTAATTGCGATCTGTCCGGAGGAATTGCCTCCCCAGGTGACAAGGGTGCCTTCATGGGTAAGCACGACATAATGGCGGACCCCGCTGGAAATTGACCATGCATTACTGAGCTGCGGAACACGGGTCTGGTTATAGTCGTTGTTTCCCCAGGCGTGGACCGTCCCGTTTGTCAGGACCGCCGCAGCGGAATCTGTCGTGACGGCAATGCTGACGACACCGGAAAGGCCGGGAGGGACATCGCACTGCCCGTGATCATTGTTTCCCCAGGCAACCACCGTACCATCGGACCGGAGAGCAACGGAAAAGTCATCCCCTGCTTCCAGCTGAATAACATCATCACCCGTAAGATCGGCGGGAATATTGCACTGCCCCTTCGTGTTCAGTCCCGTGCATGTCAATGTACCATCAGTCTCTTTGGTGATGATGAACCCGCTGCCATCTGCATTCTGCCACTGCCCACGGTACTCGTCACCGAGTGTATACAGGGTGCTGGTTGTTTCAGGGAAAGGCACCGCTGAAACCGGGTATCCGGTTACGAAAAGAATAATGAGTACCAGTGCGGCGGTGCGGTGGATGTTCATGGAGGGTTTCCGGGCAGGAAGACAAGGTCGCGAACCGGTCCTCCCGCATTACCATACAATGGAAAAGAAGACATGAAGAAGACGGCGATGGGTGAAAATAATTCTGCAGTGATGCAGTTTTCGTCCCGGAAACATCAGCCCCCTGTTTTTCCCGGCCAGAGTAACCTCGCTAAACCAGATCCCCCATCCTACCGAGTACTATTCGACCCAAGAACCCAAAGGCGGGAGTGAAGAATGGCAGAAATCGAATGCCAAATGTCTTCGCTGTATCGAATCTCGAAGAGATGAGATAAGAGCAGTTATCCGACTGCAACTTTTCGTGCAGAATGCAAATGCCTGGGGTGCAGTATGATCCCTTGCAAATTCCATTGCAGCGTAAAGAACCAACCGGGTCAGGCCCCCATCCGTTCTCTCATCGGCATGGTTCAAAAATCCAGGGAAGATCCGATATAAATGTCAGATCCCATCATTTCTCCGACGTAAAACGCCGAACCCTGCCAGGACGCCCATAGCGCTCGCCGGGCCCCGGATCACCCCCCTCCACAACCCAAACCTCATCCCTCCACCCTATCCTCGATTTAAACAAGCTCTAAACAGGCCGGTTTTTTCGCTCTCAAAACCCCCGGATACGCAAACGGGGCTGATAGCGGGATTTCCCGTGAGACTCACCTAAAAAATGCCCGAAACAGGCCGGTCGCTGAGATCCGTAAAAGGGGAAACGGGACACTGTACAAGCCCGGATGGGTCATTTTTACCGATCCGTACCTGTGAGGTCACTCATACTCAAAAGAAGGATCTCATTTCTCACCCCGCTGGATCAGTTTCGGCGGGGCACAACCAACGTAGCTGATTTTATACCTATAGTCACCTATAGGTATTACTATGCAGGCCGCAAGTTCAATTTACATCCGGGAAGATCTCAAAACGCAATTGAACAACCTGAAACGTAACCCGAAGGAATCATACAACGACGTTATCGAGCGCCTGGTAAATCTCACCGTTGATGATGAACCGCTCAGTGCAGATGTGATCAAAGGGCTGGAAGAAGGCCTCGACGATATCAAACGAGGAAATCTGATTTCTGAAGAGGTTATCAGGAAGAAATACGGTGTTGAATGAGTCTGTACCGGGTGAAGTATACCCATCGTGCAGACCGGGATCTGGAGAAATTGCCCCGGGAGATTGCTAAAAAAGTTGTCAGTGGGATTCAGAATATCAAAAAAGATCCGTATCAATTCATAAAAAAGTTAAAGGCGTCAAATCCAGATCATCCGGTGTACTCTTTTAGAGTCCAAAGAGACGTTCGTGCCCTTCTCTCAATCCATGATGACGTCCTTATCATTCATGTTCTTGAAATCGACTACCGGAAACAGGCATACCGCGATTTTTAAAAAGGTTTAAAAAAAATATCTCTGCATTGAGGGGAACAGGGAAGATCACCCCCCCATCCCGGTAATAATCCCAACCACCTGTTGCGCCGTTACCGGGTCCAGCACCTGCGCGAGCACAAGGCCAAAAAGATAGTATCACCGGTCAGTTCCTGCAAGGAAAAACCTGCAGCATGGGTTATCAATTACCGGAGCATCCGGATAACGTCGTCTTTTGAAAGTCCTTTCCAAATCGCGACCTTTGTAAGAATATCGTTTAACGTGCCCGGTGCAATCTTGTTATGCAGGGGAACGGTGATGGTATGATCACCTGCAGGGGTTGTGCACCTGAGCTGGGCATGGCTCCCCCGCTGCCTGATGATCATGTAGCCAAGGTGGGACAAGACCCTGATGAGGTCTTTCCCGCTAACAACCGGCAGCCCGGGCAACCGTACCTACCTCGGTCTCAGATATTGAGAGGATACGGATGTTCTCTCCTCTGCCCAGTTCATCTTCAAAATGGAGCATGACTGCTTCACGGATGTTTTCCATCAGCTCATCAAGCGTTTTCCCCTGCGTGAAAATATCGACACCAATGCCCCGGCCGCACCAGTATCCGCTGTCGGAATAAATTTCAAATTTAACGAGCATGAGAGCACATCCGTTGTACCGTAATGTACTGTGCTGCATGGAGGGCGATAATCTTTGTGCATCCGGACCTATTCCGGTACCTCCGCGTGTCAGCCCTGCCCTTCTTGGGGTCTTATGTGAGATCTTCACCAGATCCTTTATGCTGAATACGTGAAGGGTACGTTAGGATCGTTTTTCCGGCAGGTGATCGATCACCACGTCTTCCATCCACGGGACTTACATTTCCGTAAGAATTCGCCAAACCGTTTGAAGTACTGTTTCTCGGTCACCCGGAATTCCTTGTTCATATGCCTCCGGGCTTTGGGTGAGTCATGCCGGAACCAGAATCCGGTTATCCTGTATGTATCAGACATGCTGCATTGAGTGTTTTTCCGGTTTGTTTTCAATCTTTGTGGTCGCAGCAGAACTGACTCCCGGGGAAAGTTCCCCGGGGGAATACATTACACTACGGTCAACATTGTGACAACCTGCTGCGCTGTTGCCGGGTCCATGACCCGGGCCAGCACGAGACCGGCCATCGCAACGAACAAGGTCCAGAACACTTTTTTGACCTGCTCGTTCTTCCCGAACGCGATTATGATCGCATCCGCATCCGCCTTCATTGCCCGCTGGATCAGTTTCGGCAGGAATCGAAGAATGCGTACGCGTTCTCCTCCTCCTTCGGGTCCTGACAAACCCTCAGGAAGACGAAGAGCGGCAGGATGAGGATCGCGACCGGCACGATGAGATGGACGAGCGTCAGCGGAAAACAAATAAATACCGTCATTCCCAGATCGCTATCCGGTAAACAATGAGTGCATGGATTTGTCTTCCAGTTTTTTCATCGAACCCGTGCTGCGCATTCCTTTTTAGATAGGGGACCTTCGCGTATCTGAGGTCCCCGTGTAAAGGTAATAACGAGTTTACCGGAGGTTAAGCATGTTTGGAATCCCCGACCCACAGATATTACTCGGCTATGGTCTGGCCATAGTCCTGGGCCTAGCGTGTGCCGTATACGGCTGGCTGCACTGGAACGAGAAGGACCCGGAAGAGCACTGACAGACCGGACATCCGGGCAATGTCGTCGATGTCGCGGTCATCACCGTGACCGACCGGCAGGTAACCGCAGGAGCCGTTGCCGGGTACTGCATCAGATAGTCCATCGTCCCGTTACCCGGTATCAGCAATGCGACCAGCCGCCGGCTAACAGAAAAGGTTTTTACCCGCTCTTCCAAGTTATTCCCGATGGATAGCCTCTTTGCCTCACCTGAATTCCAGATGAGCCTGCTCCTCTTCGTGGCGCTTGGCGGGTACCTGATCGCGTCCCGCATCAACCAGTCGGCCGTCATCGGCCTCATCCTGGTCGGGCTCCTTGTCGGACCAAGCGTCCTCGGCTGGATCACGTACACGGATTTCGTCCGCAGCCTCGCCCATCTCGGTGCGGTCATCCTCCTCTTCGTGATCGGGTTCGAATTCAATATGAAAGATATCGTCCACCCGCGGAACTTTGCCATCGCGGCTATCGGTGTGATCGTTCCGTGGATCGGCGGCTGGTGGCTCGCCGTCCTCTTCGGGTTCGACTCGGCCAGCGCAATCTTTGTCGGGACGGCCTGTACGGCAACGAGCATCGCAATCACGGCAAATGTCCTCAGGGAGATGGGCAAACTCCAGACCGATGCGGCAAAGGCAATCATCGGCGCAGCGGTCATTGACGATGTGCTCGCCCTCCTTGTTCTCGCGATCAGCACGGACGTGGTCGGCGGATCGTTCTCGTATCTCGGGATTGCACTCGTGAGCATCAAGGCCATTGCATTCATCGTGATCGCGGCAGCGTTCGGGCTGCTGGTTGTAAGTAAGTTCCTCGTCCGGCTTGACTCCACCCCCTTCGTGAAGAAATACCCGGAGTTCATCTTCATCTTTGCGATGATGCTGGCGTTCATGTACGCCATGCTCGCCGAGATGGTGGGCTTGTCGGCCATTGTCGGCGCATTCATTGCCGGGGTCTCGTTCAAGGATGTGAAACTGCACCAGAGCCACAGCCTCAAGGAGGGGGCGGAGTACCTCCAGATCATCTTCGCCTCGATCTTCTTTGTCTCGCTCGGGATCATCGCCGACCTCCACCAGGTCACCTGGGAGATCTTATTGTTCCTGCTTGTCCTGACCCTTGTTGCCATCATCACGAAAGTGATCGGCTGCGGGATTCCGGCAAAGCTGGGCGGCATGTGTACGAAGGACTCGCTCATTGTCGGGTTTGGCATGGCCCCCCGGGGCGAGGTCGCAATGATCGTAGCGCTCATCGGGCTCGAAGCCGGGATCATCGGGCAGGGCATCTATGTCGCGATCGTACTCATGAGCCTGCTCACGACCATCATCACGCCCATTGTGTACCGCAACTGGTTCTACAAGGGGGAATCGGGAACCCATGATTCCCAGGGGCATTGTGCCCGTGCAGAGAAATGATTAGGGAGATCTAAAAAGTGCATCCATGACACGGCAGACTCCCGCAGGTAGGGGGTGTTACCTCACATCCCGCCCACCGGTAGAATCAGGCGTCTGATTTCGGGTTGAACTTCAGGCCCCAGTAGAGTAATGCCAGAACGATTAAACCGACAACAACACCCATACTGAGAACCGTAATATCAGGAAGGCCGAACATACAATTCAATACATATTGTTTATAGGTCAAAAAATTTATTATTTTTATTTTAGGGATCGGACTCTTTCCCTGATGCTCTCGTTCAAGCGATGAGGATAATTCCCATAACAATCTTAATGGGATATCATGACGATTGAGCAAAAGATTGCGAGAACATTTGCACTGGACGATGCCACGTGGCTGCGTCATGCCAACCCGTGGAGCGTGATCCTGCGCAACACTGCCCTGCCCATCCTCGTTCTTGCCTTCTGGAGCCGGCTCTGGCTTGGCTGGTGGGCGGTTCTCCCGGTTTCCGCAGCGCTCCTCTGGACATGGCTCAATCCTCGTATATTCCCGGCCCCGGCATCGTTCGACCACTGGGCATCGAAAGCCGTATTCGGGGAACGGGTCTGGATGAACCGAGATGTTGTTCCCGTGCCGGTTTACCACCGGACTGCCCCGAACGTTCTTTCGGTCGTCTCCGGAATCGGAATGCTCTTTGTTCTCTGGGGCGTGCTCATGTTCGATCTCTGGCCAACGGTCTTTGGCATGGCGCTCGTCTACTCGGGAAAACTCTGGTTCCTCGACCGCATGGCGTGGCTCTGGGAAGATATGAAGGATGCAACCCCGGAGTACCGGGGCTGGTGGATAGTCCCAAAATAAAAATGGGATCCTGCAACCCGGGTTTTAAGGTTCTGTTAAGTTGACGTTGATCGCATTTTTCCACCGGTGTGAACTTTTCTTCACCAACCGGCATTTTATCAGAGTCCTTTCAGGACCGCAATGAGTACACCGGACAAGATGAGGATTACCCCGGCGTATCCCGGGACCGCGAGAACTTCATGAAGTACGATGAATCCGAAGAGTGCGGCAAATACCGATTCGAGCGCGAATATCAGGCTGGTATGTTCAGGTGTTGTATATTTCTGGGCAACGGTCTGCAGGAGAAACGCAATCATAGTGCAGACAATGGCAAGATAGAGGATCGCAGTTATGGCAATTCCAGAGGTCAGGTCCGGCACCGGATCGAAGATAACCGCAGGTATAAGTCCGAACAGTGCAGCGAAACCAAACTGCAGGATGCCAAGAGGAAGCGGTTCTTCCGTTTTGAGAAATATATCCGTCATAATGATCTGGAGAGTCAGACATGCTGCTCCTGCCAGGCAGAGAACGGCCCCGTAATCAAGGACGAACGTTTCTCCAATGGGGGAGAGGAGTGCAACCCCGCTGACTGCAAGGATGATACCGGCTGCGAGTGGCAGCCCGGGAATTTTTTTTAAAAAGATCGCCTGGAACAGGGGGACCAATATGACCATTGTTGCCACAAGAAAACCCGCCGTTGTTGTCGGCGTAGTCGGGAGGGCATAGAGGAGAAACGCAATAACGCAGAATAGCAGAAAGCCGAGGATGGCACCTGCGGCGAGGGTAGAGCGGGTGATACCCGTGAGCGAGCGATGGAAGATGAGGGCAGCAAAAAGAAAAGCGATCCCAAAGCGCAGAGTGATTATGGTGAACGGGGCAAACCCTCCCTCAGCATCTTTCATACCGATATAGGATGACCCCCAGATCATTACGGCGATGACAAGGAGATGTTTTGCGGTATGCTGTCTCATGATTTTAACAAGATTTTATTGAGTAATGGATCTGAAACGAGGATCCGGTTACATCAGTGGCCGATTCGTTTTCAGATCGTTTATTTTCCTGAATCTCCCCTGTACGCAAGAGGATTCCTCCCATCGCACTTCTCCGTGCGTACGACCACCTGAGGAGATTACGAGATTCGTGGATAACGTCCGCAGGAAGTGCGATAATCCTGACGATGAGTGAAAAATAAATTTCAGTTACTGGGCTGGCTGGTTCATCCGGATACAAAAAAAGAGAATTGAGAGTACGGGGATCTCAATCCAGATTTCTCTCTCCAAACGTCCCCCGGCGTTTCAGCCAGAGGAAGATCGCTATGCAGATGAAGACAAGGAAGAAGGTAAACCGGTTCACAATCGCCAGGTTGATCGCCAGCCCCTGAGGAGATACGATGAAACCGCCAATCAGGAAGAGCAGGGTCACGACACAGACCGTGGGAATGGCATAGTACCTGCTTGACCAGTAGGACAGGATAAGGGGAATGAAATAGAGCAGCCAGACCGGTTCTCCCAGGGGAGTCATGGTGTCCATCAGATAGACACCGATAAGGACCAGGGCAATGATGATCACAAGACCAAGGTCCGATGCAAGGGAGGTAAGTATCCCGGTTATCGGGGATTGTGGATGATGTCGGGCGGGGGACAAGGGAAGACTCCGTAGCGAGGATATTTTCTGAATAGACTATCGTATTCCGGGGTAATAAATTAATAACGAACTTTTTTTTAAGTATCTCTGGTCTGGCAGAGAAATGCATCCCGAAACTGTCCCTCTGGATCCATTGTATCGCCGTATGGGGAAAATCAGAAAGGGTTTAAAGGGTGCGCCCTAAAGAAACGTTTACTGAATTGTGCATCCGGTTACTATGAATTCCTGTTAACATCATCCCGAATGAACGTTTTCGCACAACTCAAACCCTGCCCCCTTACGGGCAGAGCAGAACCCCAGAATGAGGTACTAACCATGAACCCTAAGTACGTTACATCAATTTCAGAACTCGACAACCTTGTCGGGCTCGCTCCCAAAGAGAGGGAGAAGATGGAGACGGTGACGGAACTCTTCCCGTTCCGCTCCAACGAGTATTATCTCTCTCTTATCGACTGGAAAGACGGGCACGATCCGCTGAAAAAAATTGTGATTCCCGATCTTCGTGAACTCAAAACCGGGGGATCAGCTGATCCTTCGTGCGAGAAAGATTATACCAAACAACCCGGCCTCCAGCACAAATATAATCAGACCGGCCTTCTTCTCCTCACCGATGTCTGCGGTGGGATCTGCCGCTTCTGTTTCCGGAAACGCCTCTTCATGTCCTGCGAACGCGAGACCGTGAAGGACGTTTCCGACAATATCGGATATATCCGGGAGCACCGGGAGATCACCAACGTTCTTCTAACGGGGGGCGATCCTCTCACGCTCAACACCCGGCATCTTGAATCCGTGCTCCGCGAGCTCCGGGAGATCCCGCATGTGAATATCATACGGATCGGCAGCAAGATGCTCGCCTACAACCCGTACCGGATTCTCAACGACCCGGACCTTCTCACCGTTCTTTCACGGTACAGCACACCGGAGAAACGGATCTACCTGATGGCGCATTTCAACCATCCCCGCGAGCTGACCGAGGTATCGAGAGAGGCCGCAGAAGCGCTCCGGAATGCCGGCGTTGTGGTCGTTAACCAGACCCCCATCCTGAACGGGATCAATCATGAACCTGAAACCCTGACCACCTTGTTCCGCCAGCTCTCCTTTGCCGGCATCTCGCCCTACTATGTCTTCCAGTGCCGGCCGACTACGGGCAACCAGTTCTTCCAGGTCCCGGTCGAACAGTCCTACGAGATCCTCCAGAAATCCTGGCGTGCCTGCTCGGGACTCGCGAAACGGGCACGGTTCGTCATGTCCCATGCAACCGGCAAGATCGAGATCGTCGGGAAGAGCGCAGGCCATGTCTTCATGCGGTACCACCAGGCTGCCGATCCGAAAAATATCGGGAGATTCATGGTCTTCCACTCAAACCCCATAGCCCGGTGGTTTGACGAGTATCACCAGGCGCTGACGGATTTTGAGCCGAAGAAGGTGTGGTTGTTCTGAGGGAGTCCGAAGAGATGACATCTTCCGACATCCCTGACCGGGCCCGACAGACAGTACCCCCTCTTGATCCTGCCCGGAGATTAGAGAACATAAGTGGACAGATGAAAAATACCGTAAAGGATCTCATCTCAATCCTGAGAGGACACTCCCAGGGTGCAGAGCTCAGTGCAGACCCGGCACAGATCCTGAAGCCCCCGGAGGCGGACTATGCCCCGGACTACTGGAGGGACTGGCGGTGGCAGGTCCGTCACGTGGTCCGGGATATCGACACCGTCCAGCAGGTACTTGGGATCGCATTCAGCCCGGAAGAACACGAAGACCTCAAAAAAACCATCAGAAAATTTCCGATGAGTATCACCCCGTATTATCTCTCCCTCATCGATGTGAACGATTACAAAAACGATCCGATCTTTAAGCAGGCGTTCCCTTCCCCCAAGGAATTGATCGTGGAAAATTACGAGCTGGCAGACCCGCTGGCTGAGGATAAGGACAGCCCGTGCGACTGCATCACTCACCGCTATCCCGACCGGGTCCTCTTCCTTGTCAGCAACACCTGCGCAATGTACTGCCGGCACTGTACCCGGAAACGTAAAGTCGGTGACGCTGACTCCATCCCGGACCGGGAGAAGATCCGTGAAGGGATCGATTACATCCGGAACCACCCGGAGATCCGCGATGTCCTCCTCTCAGGGGGAGATCCGTTCATGCTCAGCGATGATTACCTGGACTGGATCCTGACCGCGATCCGTGCCATCCCGCACGTGGAAGTGATACGCATCGGCACGCGGGTCCCGGTCGTCCTGCCGTTCCGGGTCACCGATGAACTGGTCGCAGTCTTAAAAAAGCACCACCCGCTCTGGGTCAACACGCAGTTCAACCATCCCAAGGAGATGACCGCATCCGCACAGGCTGCCGTGGCAAAACTCGCTGATGCCGGCATCCCGCTCGGCAACCAGTCCGTCCTCCTTGCGGGCATCAACGACTGCCCGCGGATCATGAAGGCACTCGTCCACCAGCTTGTGAAAAACCGTATCCGCCCGTACTACCTCTACCAGTGCGATCTCTCGGAGGGCATCAGTCATTTCCGTACGCCGGTATCCAAAGGTATTGAGATCATGGAGAGCCTGATCGGCCATACCAGCGGGTTTGCCGTTCCCCGGTATGTAGTGGATGCCCCCGGTGGTGGGGGCAAGATCCCGGTCTTCCCCAACTACCTGCTGACGTGGTCGGTGCACAAGGTTGTCTTACGCAATTATGAAGGGATGATCTGCACGTACCAGGAACCCGCAGACTATGATCGTATCTTCTGCAATGGTAATTGTGATGCCTGCAAGCTCCAGCTGAACATCGATCGTGCCGATGAATCAAAAGTTGTAGGGGTGGCAAAACTTCTTGCCGATTTCGATGAAACAACGACCCTGATCCCTGAGAATAATGACCGGATGGAGCGGAGGCAGGATGATGCAGTCTGATGTGGTCCTGCACCGGGGGAACAGTGTTGTCCAGCATGGCCACTTCAACAACCGTGTCTATGTTATGAAACTGGCCCCGGAAGATATTATGGAGATCATCCGGTTTTCTGACGATATCTCCCGTAAAGAGGGGTATTCCAAAATCTTTGTCAAGGTGCCGGAGTCGTCGCTTGAATCTTTTAAAAATGAGGGGTATATCCCGGAGGCCACGGTCCCGTTCTTCTTCAAGGGCAAAGAGCCGGCCGTGTTCATGGCGAAATATGCGGACCCAACACGCAAGGAAGTCCGTGATGCGCCGATGACTGCGGACATCCTTGCCGGAGCGCTCGACCGGGCCGGAGAGAGAGGTCCGCAGGTGTTGCCGGCGGAATTTTCACTCACACCTGCCCAGGCGGGGGATGCCAGGGATATTGCAGCATTATACCGCTCGGTCTTCAGAACGTACCCGTTCCCTATCTTCGATCCGGACTATATAGGAGAGACCATGCAGGGGAATATCCGGTATTTCATTATCCGGAATGCCCATCAGCTGGCGGCTGTTGCATCCTGCGAGATCGATGCAGAGAACGAAAACATCGAGGTGACCGATTTTGCAACCGACCCGCAGTTCCGGGGAAGGGGTTTTGCCCGGGCCCTTCTCCAGGCAATGGAAACGGACATGGAAAAAAAAGGGATCCAGCTCGCGTATACCATCGCCCGGGCGATATCCCGTCCGATCAATGCCACGTTCTCCGGCGCCGGATACCAGTTCGGCGGACTGCTCCCCAACAACACCAACATCTGCGGATCGATGGAGAGCATGAACGTCTGGTACAAAAAACTGGACGGTGGAATGTCATGAACCGTAGTATCTCTGATATCCCTACGTTCAGGGAGAGTGCCTGAATGGATCACGGTTTTTTGTATGCAGCCATTACCGTTGCTGCCGGTCTGATCCTGGCCGGTGTTGCACATCTCATTATCCGGTGGCTGAAGAAAAAGGCAGAAGCAACTGATACCCTGGTGGATGATATTATCCTCATGGCGGTAGGAACGCCCCTTGTCGTTGCTATCATCGCCCTGTCGGTCTATGTCGCCCTGACCGCTTTTGATATCGTTCCTGAATCGATGAACTGGCTCATCACGGATCAGGCAATCAATGCCGTGTTCATCCTGTTCGGGGCCTGGATCGCCTCGGTCTTTTCCTTTAATCTCATCAGGACCTATGGCACACTGGTAGCAGAAAAAACCGGGACAGATCTCGATGACCGGCTTCTGCCAATCCTGGAGATTGCTGCCCGGTACCTGATCTGGTTCGTGGCATTCCTCCTGATCCTTGCCAATTTCAAGATCGATATCACGCCCCTCCTTGCCGGTGCAGGGATCGGCGCCCTTGCCCTTGCCCTTGCTGCACAGGAAATCCTGAGCAACTTTCTGGGCGGTGCGATCATTGCCGTTGACAAACCGTTCAGGATCGGCGACCGGGTAAAGATCGATACGTTCTTCGGGGATGTGATGAGCATCGGCCTGCGGAGTACCCGGATCAAATCGCTCGACAACCAGATCGTTACGTTCCCGAATTCGAAAGTCACTTCAAGCGTGGTCATCAATTACGCGATGCCGGATTTAACTATGAAAGTCCGGATCCCGTTCTCGGTTGCATACGGAACCAACATGGAAACGGTCAAGGAGATCCTTCTCGCCATTGCCCGGGATGCTGCGGAGAAGACGTCATGGGTTATCACCGATCCCGCACCTTCGGTATATTTCCTTGAATTTGGCGAATCGGCACTCACCGGGCAGCTCATCCTCTGGACGAACAACTACGATTACGCGTGGGATGTCCAGGACTGGGTGAACAGTCGTATCGCCCGCAGGTTTGCCGAGGAGAATATTAATATCCCGTTCCGGCAGGTGGATATACGGGTGCGGAACCGGGGGCCGGCCGATGTATGAGGCGCCGATCTTCGGGATCATCGCAGGTATGGCAATATTTCTCTTTGCCATAACGGTCGGGCACAATCTCTTCTCCATCATGGTTGACGAGCAGATCCGGTATCTCCGGCTGATCGTATCCTATGCCCCGGTGCCAGACGCCACAAGTGCCCGTAACCTTCCCGAGCCGGCAGCACGGTATCTTTCATGGGCGACAAGACCGGAATCCAAAATGCCCGGCTGTGCACATGTCCGGTGTACCGGAAGAATCCGGTTCGGGAGGACCGGGCGGTGGATGGGCCTGAGCGGCAATGCATTCTATTCTCTTGCGGTACCGGGTTTTGTCTGGCATGCAACCATCGCGTATGCACCGGGCATCTGGCTTGAGGCATTCGATTATTACGTTCATCACAAGGCAGGGATGAACCTCAACCTCTTCTCAACCATCCCGCTGAACAATGCCTCCACTACGAATATTCGCTCATCCTCGCTCTTCCGGTACCTGGCAAGTGCCCCGCTGTTTCCCCGGGCATTCGTCACAGCAGGGCAGATCCGGTGGGAATATCTCAATGATTTGGCTGCGAAGGCGACTATCCACGATGCGGAATTATCTGTGGAGGCCATTGTCCGTTTCAACGGAAAGGGATGGATCGAGAGTGTAACCACAGAACCTTCAGCAGACCCCGGGACCCGGCACAATATTCCCGGTATGTTCGCCTGTCGGTTCTCCGATTACTTGTCGATGGGGGACTGCCAGATCCCGACCCGGGTTTTTTCAGAGCAGATCCTGCCTGACGGTGAATATCTCTGCATGGAATACCGGGTGACTGAGGTGGAATTCGCTGAGCCAAACCCGATCTGCCCGGAGGTATCCTGATGACTCCCGTGCATGATGTCCCGATCCCCTACCGCATCGTTGCCCTGATGCAGGAGCAGAACCGTCTCTTTGCGTACCCGCTTGAGCGCATGGCGATTGAGATCTGGTCAACAAAATTCCGGTGCAAAGAGTGCGGGACATGCTGCACCCGGGCGTTCAACAAGCACATCTTCCTTCTGGATCACGATGTTGATGCGGTGAAAACGATCGATCCCACTGCCTATGAACCGGCTCCGGACCCGGAGTTCTGCGACCAGAACGGCGTGCTGTACGTTTCAGGGTACGCCCTACGGATGAAAGAAGGCGGAGCCGGGTCCTGCTGGTTCCTTGAGAATAACAAGTGCCGGATCTACGATCACCGGTTCTCCGGTTGCCGCATCTATCCCCATATGCTCCGCCGCGGCAGCGACGCGGGCGGATCGGTTGCATGGCACCGGTTCGCCCGGAAAGATGAGCACGGGTGCCTTGACACCCCCCTGCCTCTTGAGGAGTGCCTCACGCTCGCCCGCGAGGTGAAAGAATATGAGACCGCATTTCTCAACCAGCAGATCTCATTCCTTGAAAAGATCCACGAATATTTTATCGTGCATCATCTCCGGCATGATCCGGCAATGCACAATGATCGTATGAACCAGTTCCTACACGGAGAACCGGTCGATGTAAAAGTATTCCATGAGGGAGAACTGGAACTGTGCCGTGTCAACAGCTCCCCGGTGTACTAAAAAATCAGATGATATGCAGGATACTATGGAAGATGATCCAGACTACGAACATCGCACAGATGATCCCGCCCACAAGCTGAAGAACCTTGAACGCGTCTATCCCTTCATCCTCTTTGACGGGATCCCCGACAGATTTACTATCCGGTTTCTTATCAGAATCGCTGCCTTGTTTCATGACTAATTGTAAAGACGAAATCCATATCTCTTTTCTGTATGCGGGCATCACTTCAGAATCCGCGTTCATTCGGGGAAGATCTTCCAAAACATATTATTTCTTTCAGATCAACTCATGATAAATGGATGCAGCGGTAACCGTACTCTTCCTTGGTCTGCTCATCTTCATCGGTAACATCCTCTCACGGTTCTTCACTCTCACCAAGATCCCCGACGTACTCTTTCTCATCGCCATCGGGATCATCGTCGGCCCGTTCCTTGGACTTGTCGAACCGTCAGCATTCGGCGTTGTCGGCCCGCTCTTCACGATGGTCACCCTCGCCATCATCCTCTTCGAGGGTGGCCTGAATATCACGGTTGAGCACCTCAAAAAGGCGATCACCGGGACCACCGCTATCACGCTTGCCAACTTTGCAGCCATCATCGGCATCTGTATCGTGGTCATGCATTTTTTTGCAGGATTCACGATCATGGAATCCTGCATGCTGGGTTCGATTCTCGGCGGTACCGCAGCGGCCGTTGTCATTCCGTTCACCAGTTACCTCAACCTCCGGAGTGACACCAAGGCGATCCTGGCACTTGAATCCGCGATTGGCGATGTGCTCTGCATCGTGATCCTGCTCGCCCTCCTCAACATCGTGGAACTGAAAGAATTCAATGCCGGCCTGATTGTCGGCAACCTGATCGCCTCGTTCCTCATCGCGATCATCATCGGGGTCGTTGCCGGGGTCTGGTGGTCATCGGTGTACCACAAGATCGCCAGCATCAAGAGTATCTTTCTCACGCCGGCGTTCGTCTTCATCGTCTTCGGGTTCGTGAGCCTGCTCGGGTTCTCCGGGGCGATTGCCGCACTGGCACTCGGCCTTACTCTCGGAAACCTCTATTATTTCAAGGCAGAGAAGATCCTCCCGTTTCTTGGCGACAGTATCACGCAGGTCGAACTCACCCCCACTGAAAAAACTTTTTTTGCCCAGCTCGTCTCCCTCCTGAAGACATTCTTCTTCATCTACATCGGGATCTCGATTCACTTCACGAACATGGAGATCATCTATCTTGGGGCCATCCTCACGGCCCTCTTCTACCTGGCACGTATTGTCATTGTCTGGTTCACGATTCCCCGGGGCATCCCGGCATCGGATGCAGCCATCGTCTCCGTGATGGATCCCAAGGGGCTTGCGGCAGCAGTCCTCGCGTCCATGCCGCTTGAGGCGGGCATTGCCGCAGGACAGAGTATCCAGGATATTACATACATCGTGATCTTCTTCAGCATCCTTGTCTGCTCGGTGATGGTTTTCCTGCTGGAGCGGACGGCGTTTACCCATGCGTACCGGAGATTGTTCTGGATGTTTGGGAAGGAATCGGATCCCGCTTCCTGATCTCCGGTGTTGTCCTTTTTATCTGATCGTTATGAAAGAATCCGTCTAAAAAGATCGTAATGGTAAAGGTTCAATCATGATCTGGTCGAACAATGTTTAATGTCCGGTACAGCCCCGTGATCGCAGTCATCGTCTTAAATCCCTTATCGGTGATGACATAATCTCCCCTCTCGTGACGCTGGAGGATCATACCGGTGTCCGTCAGTTTCCGGATATGGAAGAGAAGATTTCCGCCCCGCAGACCAGTCAGCTGGGATATGTCTGAGAAAGTCCGCGTCTGGATGGCAAGCGCTTTTAGGATCTGAAAGCGCTGGATATTCGCTACCGGCTCAAGCAGATCCTTTACCACCGTTTCATCAGGGATCTCCAGCGATGCTTCTCCTCCTTCGCGGGTCTTTGCATAGATCCCAAGCGACTGCATCAGATCAATCTGTTTCTCGAAGAGCCGGTGGACTTCAGCAAAACAGGTATCGCACCGGTCATACGGGCCTTTGCTCCGCATCGTTTTCATCTGCTCGCGGTACGACTGGATGATCTCATCCGAGACCTGGCCGTCTTTGATGTGCCGCGAAGTATTCTGTAAAAAATCCATAAATACTTCGTAGCATTTGTCCCGCATCTTGCAGTTTGTGACCATGTGAGCAGAAAGATCCGCTTTCGCATTCTCGACCTGGTGGTTCGTGAAGAGATCGGAATAATTTTTTTTCAGATCGGTAAGAACTGTATCAACATGCTGCTGGTTCGCCCGCTCAATGAACCGCTTCAGCTCGGTCCGGAGCCCGGTGATCTCCGTTTTGAGTTCACGCATCTCTGTCAACGATCCCAATGTCGCACCCATAATGCTTCTGTTCCCTGCCCGATCATGCGCAATACATGCTCATTACCCTGCGGGTCATTTTTCTGTATCGCGGCACTTTGTATATTTTAATGCCGCTCAAGTATATATTTCTAACATTGCCATCAGTGTATGGTGAAAGAAATGCCGACATGGAAGTACACGGACAAAGATGTCACAAAGGCAAAGGCAGAAGGATCTTTAAAGGCGATCAAGGGTGCGTGTTTCGGATGCGGTACGCACAATGCAGACTGCCCGATTGCCGGGGCTGCTGGCGCAATCTCGGAGATGCTCGGATGTGAATCCCTCTCAGTAAAAGACCAGATTCACGGACAGATTACCGGTGCACTCAAAGGAGCGAAGTTCCCGGTCAAGACCCCGAAGGATCTCATCGCAGCGTTCCCGAACGGTGCCGACACGACCTGCCAGGTCGGGGACATCAAGATGACTGCCGGTGAAGCAGGAAAACTGCTCAAGGCTTCGGACTTCCCGTTTAAGAATGCGAAGGCTGTTGCCGATGTCATTGTTGACCGGGCAGGACTGTAATTTTTTTCTTTTTTATACGGCTCCGGATTTTTGACAGGATATTGATGTGAGTAGGCATGAGAATTTTTTAAAAATGAAAAATTTCCCTCATAACCCCATCCCCGCAATCGCCCCGACAATCTGCTGCGCCGTTACGGGATCAACGACCTGCGCAAGAATGATCCCGGCCATCGCAACGAACAGGGTCCAGAACACTTTCTTCACGTGCTCATTTTTCCCGAACGCAGATATGATCGCATCCGCATCCGCCTTCATTGCCCGCTGGATCAGTTTCGGCAGGAAGACGAAGAGCGGCAGGAAGAGGACGGCTGCACCGGTGAATGCGAGTGTGATCTCGGCCCGGCCAAGAAGGAAGATCCCGCGCGGGACCGCGAAGATGCCGGCCAGGATCGCAGCCATCCCAACCTCGCCGAACCAGAAGTAGTGCCGCTGTAAATGTCACATACGGGGGGTCTGATCACTTTGAACCATCCCCCCGCATTTCTGCACCCCTACCCCGCCACAGACTGATCTTCATCCCCCAACCGATCCTCGATTAAAACAAGCTCTGAACAGGCCGGTTTTTTCCATTGCAAAACCTACGGATGAGCAAATGGGGCCTGATGCACGATTTCCCGTGGCACTCCCCTCAAAAATGCCCGAAACAGGCCGGTCGCGGATATCCGGAAATGGGAAAACGGGGCTCGGTACAGGCCCGGATGGGCCATTTTTGCCGATTTGGGCAGGTGAGATTACTGATAGTCGAAAGAAGGATCAGATCTCCGATCCCCGATCCCTCATACAAAAGAATACACTGCCCACGGCCCGGTAAACCTCACCGACAGGTTTCCCCCCTGCTCGATCTCTTCCAGCACCGCCCCCAGTTTCGGATAATTCTCATCCGTTACAAGACACGAGCAGTTCAGGATCATATCGCATGACGGCTCCTGCCCTTTCTTCAGGTTACCCAGAGTAATCTCACTACAATACCCCCGGATCTTTTTTTGGGTCTCTGCAATGATGCGGGCAATTTCCGCATCCATGGCAACATTCAATTCCTTCTCCAGTTTCTGCTGGATCATGTATTTTTTCCCCGGACCGCTGGTCTTTGCCTCCTCTTCAAGTCGTTTTATCAGGTCGTTTGTCACAGAGATCCTATCCCGGATCTTCTGCCGGTTTGTAAATACCTGAACGCCGTACTCCTTTTTACCCCGGATCTCCCCGAATTTCTGCAGAAACGTTTCGTACTCACGGGTCAACCACCCGGTGAGCACCATTTTGGCATCCCGCCCTTCTTCCGGTTTGATGATCGTGTCGAATGTGAATGGAATAGTGTTCAGTCCCGCCCCGATGAGCCGTTCCAGCACCTGTTCATGCGTCAGCACCCACCCGGTCACGACTGCCTGATCCTCGCTCGCATAGGGTGTGAGCGGGCAGGCATGGACAATTGCAGACAGGTCCCGGTACGGGAGGGGAAAAACCTGCTCTCCGTCAACACCATTGATTCCTGAGGGGATCTCCCCGCGGTGCTCCACGAGAGCATACAAGTACAACCCGTCTTTTTTTGTTCCCGTCATACCATCACTTCTCTTCTCTGTCTAGGAAAAAACGATTGGTTCCCTCCCGGGGCATTACGGTGTGGCACACCGGATCCGAATTTCCGTGCCATTTCTTCGCGGGAGAACCGTCGGTCACTCCTGCGGACACCCATCAGGGTTGATCGGCGCCGATGCAGCCAACCGGGGATACGACTACGAATAATTCCTGAACTCATCTCAAATAACGACGGGGACCCGTACTGCGTTTTCGAAAAGATTTTCCTTAACAGATCTCGCTCTCCCGCTTCCATAACTCCCCCTGGTTCCCGGCGGTATCCTGTCCCAGCAGATCGCGGGTGTCAACCGGGTTTGCGATCTTCTCGACCACATCATCGACAATATCGTCCAGTTCGGCACGGATCTCCCCGACAGTTTTTGTCAGTCCCTGGTCGGTTTTTATCTGCTCGATCGCCACGTGAAGATCCATGAGCGATTTCCCGAGACGTTCGATCTCCTCGTCCGATAACACACCGGAGTCCATCCGCTTCAATGCCTGGATCTTGAGTGCCTCTTCAAGGATCTCAACGACTGCGATAACAAGTCCAAGTACGCCTTCCTTTAAGTTGTTCTCATCGATCTCAATCGTCATTTTGCACCAGGACCAGCTCCAAAATCCCGTTCTGGTACCGTTCTTTTGCAACCTTTCCATGCCAGGGCAGGGGGATCTCTTTTTTGTAGCGCTTGTCCCCCTCTTTTGCCGAGATCCCCAGTGACCGGTCTTTTATTGCGATATGGATCTTCTCCATCGTGACGCCCGGCATCTCGATCACCACCCGCAGCTGGTCTCCCTCATTGAAGATGTCGGTGATTGGCTCGATCGTTTTATTCTCCGGGCGTTCTTCTGCATTCTTTGGACCGGACGGGACGAGTGAACGGATCTTTACACTATGGGTGACCGTGGGTTCCGGGGAGTACCCCTCTTCTAACCTCTTTTTAATCTCTCGGTCTTTCTCTTTGATCTTCTGGTCCAGCTCCGGTGATCGTTTGCGCAGGTTCTTTACCAGACTCCCCATGCCTGGCAGGATATCATTTACTACACTCTCAACAACACTATCGTCATCATCAGTCTCATTCGTTTTTCGGTCTTCCTTCTTCATGATCTTCCCCCGGTATTTTCTGTATTCACCCGGATCTCCAGTATGCCATGTTTGCAGGTGGCTGACGCATGCAGGGTCTCTGGCAGGTCGCACCCATTACGGTCGAGCGTGATTAGCAGAGCATCGCTTGTCTCAATCACCTCAACCGTATCGGCCTTACGCTGGACATCGTTATTCAACCACCATGAGAACACGATCTGCCTGCCCGTGGCAAGATCCAGTGCAGACTCCCGGAAGACCACGATCGGCCTGCCACAGGCCTTCATTGACTTCGGGATGATGATCTCCCGTAACCGGTGCAGTACTTCGAAATGGCTAAGCCCGGAGCAGGCGCTCAGCTCGTCAAGGGTAGCGTATCGCTGCTCATACAGGATGCAGAGGATCGATCTGCTCCCCTCGTCGAGATCGCAGGAGAGATCATACCGTTGCCCTGCCACAGGAGTGGTCGGGTCCGGTATTGAATCAATCATCAACCCGCACTCCTTAAACCCACGAGCAAGGATCTCCAGTATCTCTACATCATCTGAATTCCGTATGATGAGATCCACTAGACCGGCAGGATTTCCCGTGGGCTGTACTTCTTTGCCGGTGCAGGCTGACCGGGTTTCATCCGGGTACTTCCGGCTGAGCGTATTGAGGACCTCCTGCAGAGTACCGGCCAGTACAGGAATGATGGGGCTCATCCTGCCGATGGACTGCAGGGTCATCAGTTATCACTCCGCAGGGTGAGTCGCAGGTACATTGCCTTAGTATGATTGATCTCGGCCACACCGATTTCTGTCGTCGTCGTGGAGAAACCGGGCACCGTAAGGGAGAGGGGGCGGACCGGACTGATCGTCAGGGGTTCAACAACCTCAATCGTTACGTTTTTGACCGTATCAAGAATGGATCCCCCTTTTCTCGTTCCTTTTCGTGCTTTTATTTCGAGGGGAAAATGGCCCGGGTTGTTTTCCTTTTTGGGCGTTCTTGTTTTATTTGAGGAACTCTGTGCTTTTTTCATGACACTACCCCGGCATTCTTTATCCGCCCGGACCCTGCTCCCCCACTGAGATACCGGGCATACTCCATCAGCTGCTCGCGTCCTTTCAGTTCACCGGGAAAGAGCGGCACCTCGATGACGGTCAACTGGTCATCGTAGCGTTTGTGGATCTTTGCGAGGTACCGCTCCTGCACGGCCCGGCGTGAGATGCAGAACGGGCAGGTATTTTCCGGGACGATTCCGTTCACGATAATCCTCGCCGTAAGAATAGTGAGGCGATCGAGGACCTGCTTCATCCGTTCTGTCTGGTACAGTGCCAGGGCTTCAGGAATGATGATGAGAACGAACTCGGTTCGTTCGTGATCAGTAAGAACAGCAAGAGCGTGCTGTGCCATCTTCTGGATCCTTTGTAACGCGAGGGCCAGCGAGTCTTTTGACGATTCCTTGTCGAACAGGACCCTGATCGTCCCAATCACCCCGGCCATCCGCTCCTGGATCTTCTGCATACCCGTGGTGTAACCGACAATACTGTCCGGGAGATTTAACAGGCGCAGGGTATGCCCTGTGGGAGCGGTGTCCCAGATGATGTAATCATACCCTTCGGGCAAGTAGGTGAGCACTTCTTCGAGTGCAAAGAGTTCATCAAAGCCCGGTATTATCGTGTTCGGGATCTCGTCCAGTACATCCTCTTTAATGGGAATTATGGTAGCAAGGGCATCGATGATGGCACTGCCGTACATCTTCTTGTACTTTTCAACCACCGTTTCGGCATTTATCTCGATGGCGGAGAGATGATTCCCGATACGGGTGACGGTTCCCCCGATGGAACATTCAAAAATATCCGAGAGGGAGGGGGCAGGATCGCTGGAGATGATAAGCACCCGCTCTCCGGATCCGGCAAGTGCCAGCGCTGTGGCAGCGGCAGCTGACGTCTTTCCGACGCCGCCCTTCCCCCCAAAGAGGATGATCTTTGTTTTTGGTGAATCCGGTGCAGCAGATACAGGTGTTCCCGGGGGTATCGTCGATTCCTTTGTGGCACCCATACGAGGGGTCCGTGTCATTTCCGTTTGTCTTTTTTGGGATCTAACCTGCGGGTTCATGAAGAAGTACACCTGGGTTTAATACGGCCGATTTCGATTCACGTCTCTTTCGTTATACATCTCCGGTAATTCCCCGGCATCCTGGCATGACACCCGACAGATGCCCAACGAAGGTTTCTCCGTTTCATCTCTTCACCGATAAGAGTGATCACCTGTTCCGCGTCCTCCGGGTGCAGCGAACTGACCAGACCATTCGTCTGTACAAGGTGGAGATACCCGGTCGATTCGGCGGATGCCGATACGGTACCGTATTCAAACGAATACCCGGCGAGCTCTTCGAACCGGACGGTAACGAGACAGGCCAGGGGCTCTCTCCGGTGGATACGGATCGCAGCATCGGTGATGGTGAGAGTGCCGTAGGTCCATGCCGGACAGGCACCGGTAGACTCCCAGTAGGAAGCAGTGCATTGGAACGAGGGCGTCTCACCTTGCAGCAGGGCGATCTCCTGTGCAAGCTTTTTCTTCTCTTCTTCACTTGCAGCAGCGCGGATGGCTTTGTCCCAGTCCGCCCACATCCCGTACTGGATCATCGTCTCGATGCTCGCCAGCATCGCCCGCAACTTAAGTCCGATGAGGGGGACGCCGGAGACCGTGATGATCACATCGGCATCGATGACTGCACCCTTGTCCAGCACCCGGTCAAGCAGGTCGACAAGGGTTGTTCTCCGTTCGCGGGTCGCGTCCACGGTCCGTCACCTCTGCCGGGAAATCCGTTTCAGGGAGGGGGCGTTCATCAGGGCCTTCGCGCTCGACCAGCCGCACCAGGGACAACTTTCATTGAGCAGTACATGGATGGGAACCGTTTTCCCGCACTGGGGGCATCGCTCCTGATCCTCTTTCACCCGGTCCCAGACCGCCGTATTCAGGTTCGTCCCCGAGGGGAACTCCAGCCCGTACTTCGCGGCGGTCTCAAATGAAGCAACCGCTGCACGTATCTTGATGCCGAGGAGTTCAACGCCGGCGACCGAGACGCAGATATCAGCGTTGATGATCACTCCTTTGTCCAGCACCCGCTCGATCACATCGACAAGGGAACTTGCCGAGTCGTCCCGCAATGCCTGTATCGCCATTATTCATCCCGGACTCTGGGGTGCATGCCAGTGCTGCCTGAGCCTGCAAATCCGGATAGGGTGTCGGGCTGCATATCGTCTCACGCCTTCTTGAGATTGATCTCCAGTATCCCGTTCTTGTACTGTTTTTTGGGTTCGCCTTTAACCGGAACCCCGAGGTCTATCTCTTTTTTGTATTTTCGCTCACCCTTCCCTGCTTTGAGCGTGAGGATGGTCTCCTTAATTTCGACCGTGATGTCTTTCTCTTCAACACCCGGGAGCTCGACTATCACCTGCAACCGGTCGGCTTCATCGAAAACATCAACGATCGGTTCGCGGACATCCTCCTCCGGTCTCCTGCCGAAGGTGTCTACACGAGGCATACCATCTCCGCCAAGCCTGACAGAAACCCCATACATGCCTTTCAGTTTCCGGGATTTATCAAAGGAAATTTCACCGGTCCTTGACATCTCGGTTTTTCCTTCCTCAACCATTTTTGTGATATCCTGGGTAAAGTTACCGAGCTCGGTCAGTATCCCACCGAATTTTAAGCCAAAGTCCAGGATGGGTTCATCGTTTTTTACCTTTTTTCTCTCCATTGTTCATTCCCCCGTATACTAGGTAATCAGTAATCCTCGCTTGCCATGGCATCCCCGCGTTTTCTCATGCTAACACGCTTGAATGTCTGGATAAAGCCCGAATCGTCGGCATGAACTTCATAGATCCCCAGCAGATCCATGGAATCGGGAATTGCAGCTCTCTCGACAAGCTCGCACACGACCCTGTGGGTATGGGTCTCATCGTCCATGCTGACCTCCACGATTGTGTTGAATTTCAGGGATGTGAGATCAACGATCCCCTTTTTGACTCGTTCCACCAGTGTCTTCATATCTGCCTTTTCCGTGGGCAGGCCGATTGGTTCCATGTTAGCGGTTGTCCGCACCTGTTTTGCCATGTTACACACCTTTTACTTCATCCAGACGTTTCCGGAGCTGGATCATTGCAGCCCGGTATTCCTCTTCGGGCAGGTCACCCCGCTCGAACTGCATCTGGAGCCTGAGCACCTGTTCCCGGACTGCCTGCTCCGTCCGTAATGTGATCGCATCCGCATCATCCGCTATCCCCTGGAGCACCTTCATGCCGAGATCGAACGGCAGCTTAAGCAGGTCATCGACAATAAGTGCCACGATCAGCTCCGTATCCGCACGTTTACGAAGTTGTATGGCGGTGCGATTACGTATTTCATCAGCAGTTTCTCGCCGTAATCCTGTTCAAGCGTGTTGACAAGCGAATCAAAATCCCGTTCTTTTGTTTTGTCGACAAGGAAGGCCGCGTTCAAGACCATCTCGTCCGAGAGGTTCTTGTTCATCTTTGCATCCGCCGAGATCCCGCAGAGCCGGGTAAAGATGTCATGGGCGATCTTCTCCTCCCGTTTGGTCAGTTCCTCGGCAACCTTCGTACCGAGCGTGAGGCGTTGCCTATACGTCTTTTCGAGAGGTTTCCCATCGATCTGGTGTTTCATCGCACGGATCTTGATATTGGACGAAGCGATCTCTTTTATCGTAGTATCGATCTTCCAGGTGACCTTCAGCCCGAGCTCGGTCTTCCCGGTCAGTTTAGTGAAGTACATTTTCAGTTTCGGGTAATTCCGGGAGAGGAACGTCTTGATATCGCTCTCCGTGGTTGACTGACCGAAGCTCATCGGGATGACACAGTACTCCTTCATGATCTTTTCGAGCGCCTGCTGGTGGGCGATCCCATAATCGAGCACTTCGAACGTCTTCACCGATGAATCGGAGACAACGGCTGCGATCTCCCGGTAGTGGATCGTGTACACGTTCTCGCCATCGAGACCGATCTGCCCGAAATCGTGCTCCTTTTTTGAGGGAATTATTGCATAGACGTACCGCCATCGCCGTTTCGACGGGGTATCAGTACGCAACATCGATTTCATGGTACGCCTTCTTTTTCGGGGATGCGGTCTTCGAGGGGATGGAGATCACGTCAGCAGTGTTTTTCGGGGTTTCACCACGGCGGACTGCCTGGACGAGCGAGGTTGCTTCTTTCCTTTTCAGTATCTTGCGGCGTGCCTTCGTCAGTGCCCGGTTATGGATCCGTATCCTTTTCTCCTCTTTCTGGATAATCGCGTTCCGTTCATCCACGGTGAGCAGGGCTCCTTCCGTTTCAGCCAGCCTCTTTTTGATCTCGTCCTCGATCTGGATCGTCCGGCAGGGGACTTTCTTCTCCCGTGACATGTCAAGTCCGGATCGGATATCTCGTGCGGTCTTCATCTCGTTCTCTCCATCGATGGTTCATCTTCATTGTAATACAGGGATATCCCGGCGTTTCGGGCACCTGGATCTGCCTGTGGCAGCACGTACCCGGTTGATGAGCTCCTAACTCGCTATCAGTTCGCGGATGACGCCGGCAGGATCGACAGCACCGTTGTCGCCCTTTCCGATCTTGGGCGAAAGGATATCGACACAGGTCTGCTCGAACCAGTCTTTGTCCCCATCGTCATATACGCGGGCGATCGCGATCGATGCCCTGATCGTCGGGGTGAACTCGCAGACCTCTGATGCCCGCAGTTTTCGTACCAGCGTCACGATCTTCTTTGCCACTTTATAAGGCACCCCGGCCTTTGCCTGCGTGATGGCGATCTCGGTCTCATCATCATAGTGGGTCATCGGCAGGGTGATCATCCGGTCCATCAGGGCATCCTGGGAACGGAAAACCCCGGCATACTCCTCCGGGTTGCTCGTGAAGATCGCAGAGAAGTCCGGGTGGACCTTGATGTAGTTGCCATCATCGGATGCACTGGGCAGTTCAAGCATCCGCTCTTCGAGTACCCCAAGGAAGATGTTGTTTGCTTCAGGACGCGACCGGGTGAACTCGTTGTAGATCAGGGTAAACCCGTGCTTACAAGCGGTCGTGAGCCGGTCATCCAGCCAGGTCTTGGTCATGGATTCATCGGATTTGTAGACCCGGGAGACGAACCGGTCAATGACCTTTCGTTTCCGGTAGCCGGACTCGCTTCCGACCAGTGACGAGGTGCTGAACTCCTCATCGCCATTGATCAGCACCACGGGCCTTCCCAGCAGGTATGCAATATGCAATGCAAGGGTGGTCTTTCCGCAGCCGGTAGGTCCGGATAAATGAATGGGGAACCCTTTTTTTATGTAGCGCAGACCCCGCTCCGTGATGCCCGTGATATACGCAGTTTCAACGAATTCATTCTGGGGTTTTGGGTTTATTACAGTGACAAGATCCATAGTGTGCTCTCCCAACGGTCTTCGTAACCATCCGGTTGAACCACTATTTTCTGGCATTTGTCAAACCAAAAAAGAGGTCTCCCGGAGTTTTTATTTTCAGTTCGGGAAGTACCGGGTCGACATCTTTGCGACTTCGCCCTCTTCAATGAGTTCTTTGGCGGGCCTGACCAGCTTCCTCCATTCAACCCCGACTTTCTTTCCTGCTTTGACAAGGGTGATTCCCTTGGGAGAGGCGTTTATCACTTTGAGGATTTTTTGTTTGAGTGCAGCTGCTGCCTTCTCTTCGGGAGTCTTTGTTACTTCACGTGCCTTTGCCCCAGTTCGTGTTGGGGCTTTTGTGTGTACATGCCCACCCGAGCGCTCGTTCTGCCATATCCCGTGTGCTTCTGCCAGGTCTTCCTGGAACGGGATGCGCTCGTTTTTGAACATGCCCATCAGGTTCTGCACATCGTCGACAATCCCCTCATGGAAGGACGTGAGCATCCGCGAGAGCTCGATACCCCGGCTCACCCGTTCGTCCGCAAAGCCATGAATCATGTGTAACGCGTCAAGCCGGATATCGGTGACGTCCTTTTTTAACTGGTCGGTAAAATCTCCAAGCTCTTCACGGGTTGCCTGTCCCATTGCTATACGGCTAGCGGCAAAACCGCCCAGCATATCCAACGAGTCATGCCTTAAGGTCTTTACGTACCTGTGGAGTGTTTTTTTCTGGGCGGTGGCATTGTGCCCCCGGACCCGGCTCATCTGTTTTACGTCCTTCTGTGCGCCATTTCGAATCGCCCCGACGTCTTCGATCAACCCCGCAATCTCCGAGGTCCTGGCCATCCTGGCCCCGCTGATGTTATCAACGATCTGGTGCATTCCATCTGCGATTGTCATCTTTCCCACCTCATATCTGTCTTTATTTTTACACACTCCATTCTGGATGGATCTGATAAATACGTGCCCGGAATTTCCGAATTTTGTTTCGAAATTTGAGGATAGAATGCAGGTCCGCAGGCTGGGGATGATCGAACACCGCTGTACCCGACACTATCCGGATTTGCATCGGGGTTGTGCGGCGTCCGGTTGACGTAATCCCTGAGTCCTGTCGGTTCTCTCACGTTCTATGGGCCGTTTCCTGCCAGATGCTCCGGTCGGCAGAGAGCATGAGACGCACAGAACAGACACGAGTGGCACCGGGAGAGCAGGTATCCCCGGAAAATCAGGATCCAAAGGAACAGGTCCATACCGCGGGTAAATGTAATCCTGGTACAACGTACGTTGTAAATGACAGGTATAATCCGGGTTTTGTTTTAAAAATACACAGGTAAAAAAGATATGGGCATGATTGTCATACTATGCAGCATGAGGGACGTGCATTGTTATGACGTGAACGGCCCGTATTTTTCATAAGTTGTGAGTAAGTGCAAAATCTATGGATTGAATTCAAAAGAAGGATTGGATGGCATCTCCATACAATTGAATCCGTTTGAATCCATCCCAGAGAAGGATATGTGGTTATGCGGCAATTTCCGCGTGTTCCGTAAGCCCGACAGCTTCTGCGTACTTGAGGAATGTCTCGACCGATGCGATCACGACACGGGCTTCGATAGAGAGGATCTCAATACCGACCAGTGAGACGCGTGCCCATGCGTCAACAACTACGCCCTTGTCCAGAATACGATCAATGACCTCGACGAGGCTTGACGATGAATTCATTTTTTCTACCATATTTTTCTCCTCCATTATGTTCTGGGCATTTTTGCCCACAACCTACTCAATGGGGAAGAGTATATAGGTTCCCGGAATTTCCGAATCTCGTTTTAAATTTTGGAAGTAGTGGCTCGCACATCACGTATCGCACGACTGAAATGCGGCGATTTGATCACAAACGCGGCCGGATCCTTAATTGTCTTTGAGAACTCCCGGATAGCCAGGATGGCAGCGCGGTTGCAGACAGCCTCTATCTCTGCACCGGTGAATCCCTCCGTTTCTTTGATGTAATCGGCAAGTTTCATCCCTTTTGCAAGAGGGCGTTTTTGGGTATGGATTTTAAGGATCTCAAGACGCCCTGCATCGTCCGGTTTTGGCAGCTCGATCTGGAGGTCCATGCGTCCAGCCCGCAGGAGTGCGGGATCGATCATATCGATACGGTTGCTTGCTGCAAGGACGGTGACGCCTTTTAACTCCTCCAGACCGTCCATCTCGGTTAAGAGCTGTGCGATGACCCGTTCGGTGACGCCGTTGTCATTCCTGCCGCCCCGAACGGGAGCGATCGCATCGATCTCATCAAAGAAGATGATGCAGGGAACGGCCTGCCGGGCTTTTTTGAAGATCTCCCGGATACCCCGCTCGGACTCTCCTACAAACCGCGAGAGCAGCTCCGGCCCCTTGATCGAGATGAAATTTGACTGTGTCTCGTGGGCGATTGCCTTTGCGATGAGGGTCTTTCCGGTCCCCGGCGGCCCGTACAACAGGATCCCTTTTGGGGGAGTGACTGCTGCATAGGCATACAGGTCCGCACATTTCAGCGGGAGTTCAACCGCCTCCCGGATCTCGTCTTTGATTTCGGACAGACCCCCCACATTGTCCCAGCTGACGTCAGGGATCTCGACGAAGACCTCCCTCAGGGCAGATGGTTCGATCTCCCGGAACGCATTTAAAAAATCCTCTTTTTTGACGGTAAGGGCGGCGATCAGCTCGTACGGGACCTCGTGCTTGGTGAAGTCAATATCCGGTAATATCTTACGGAGGGCATGCATTGCGCTCTCGCGGGAGAGCGCTGCAAGGTCGGCACCAACGTACCCGTGCGTGATATTTGCCAGTTCATCCAGATCGACATCGGCGGCAAGGGGCATGCCCCTCGTGTGGATCTCGATGATCTCCCGTCGCCCGTCCCGATCCGGGATCGGGATCATGATCTCCCGGTCAAACCGCCCGGGGCGTCGGAGCGCCGGATCGAGTGAGTTCGGGATGTTGGTAGTTGCGATCACGATCACCTGCCCGCGGTCCTTCAGCCCGTCCATGATCGAGAGAAGCTGGGCAACGATCCGCCGTTCCACCTGCTTATCGCCACCTACATCCTCGCGCTTGGGGGCGATCGCATCTATCTCATCAATGAAGACAATGGCAGGAGCATTCTTCTGGGCTTCTGCAAAGACTTCCCGCAGCCGGGCCTCAGACTCGCCGTAATATTTCCCGACAATCTCGGGACCGGAGATGAAGATCAGGTAGGCATCGGTCTCCTGTGCAGCCGCTTTTGCGATGAGCGTTTTTCCGGTGCCTGGCGGCCCGTACAGCAGGACACCCCGGGGGGGGTCGATACCGATACGTTCGAAGAGTTCGGGATATTTTAATGGAAGTTCGATCATCTCCCGGATCTTGTCCACCTGTCCTTTCAGGCCGCCGATATCCTCGTACGAGATGAAACTCTTCTTGATCTCTTTTTCCTGCGTCTTCTTCCCATGGATCGTAACTGCCGTTGTCCGGGTGATAAGACCGATATCCGGTGTAGCATTGCAGATAAAAAAATCGAACTTCTTCCCGAACATGGAGAGGCGGATCTGGTCGCCTTTTGTTACCGGTATCCCTTCGAACAGGCGGCTGTCAACTTCTTTTTGCAGGAAGCGACCAAGCGGCTGGAGCACGACGAGACTGACCGGCGGGATGGTGATCGCCTTGATCTCCACAGCCTCGTTGATGCCGACGGATGCATTTTTCCGTACAATGCCATCGATCTGTATCGTCCCTTTCCCCCGGTCTTCAGGAAACGATGGCATCACTTTTGCAACAGTTGTCCGTTTTCCGGAAATCTCTATGATGTCCCCGACACCGGTGCCCAGTTCTTCCATGACCCTGGGATCGATCCTGCCAATCCCCCGTCCGATATCCTTATTTCGCGCTGCTGATACTCTCACCTTCATGTGCCCCACCTCCAAAGATGTGCTGGAATGTATTCTTGAATTCGTTTACTCGCTGCCGGATATATGCCTCCCCCCATGCGGTCGGGAAGTACAGTTTTGACTTGCCGGATGTTTTTACTTCGAGAATTTTCTGCTTTTCGAGTTCGTACAGGATCGTGTAGATCCGGGATTGCGGAATGAGAACATTATGCCGGCTGTAAATCTCATGGACGATGTCATACCCGGACAACGGCCGGTTCATGATCGAAAGGATGAACGGTTCGAGTGATTTCCGGACGATCTCATCGACCATCGCCTGCGGAACAATGGAGATGGATTCGAGAGGATAGGAGTGATTTGCGATGGAAACTGATGACTCGGTACCGGTCGAGACGATCACTTTGGGGATGCCGGCGGAGATCGACTCGATTTGCTCACGATGCCATTGCTCGATGTTCAATGCTATTATCCCCGATACCGGTGATCCATCAGAGATCTGCGTAAGGATATAATCCTTGATCGCAACAATCTGCGCAGGATCCACGGTGTTTGAGAAGTCCATGAGTATCTGCCAGGCTGGATAGATTCCGGATTCCTGCGAGGCAGCGCGGTGTTTCTCTATTGCCGGGATGACGAGATCGAGTTCTTCCTTTTTCAACCGGTGCGGGGCGATCACACCCGCCCGGATCTCCTTGTTAAAGTACTTCGGGATGCGGGACTGGTGATAGGCCAAAAAAATCCGGTGACCGTTTGCCAGTCCGAATTCAATGGACGTCTTAAAAATCGCTTCATTGGTCTGCGGGGGTGCATACAGTACGAGGGACAGTCCCTGGTAAAAGTTATTCAGGAGAACCGCCTTGCTTTCCGGTGCAAAAGAGGCGTCCGGATCGGTCGTGTCGCGGTCTCCATCCTCGGCGTTATTGATATCCCGCCCCTTCAGGCAGCCCCGCTTTCCCGGTTCACTCCCTTCGGTCTTCTTTCTGAAAAGTGCGAGTTCGACCGTTGCTTTAAGTTCCAGTTCGTTGAAGGGCTTGACGATATACCCATACGGGTTTACCTTTTTTACCTCGGCGATTATCTTGTCATCAGCATACGACGTGATGAATACGATCGGGATACCCAGATCCTTACGGATTACCTTTGCTGCGGCGATCCCGTTGGTCTTTCCCGGCATGACGATGTCCATCAGCACGATGTCAGGCTTTGTTGCCCGTGCCTTTGCGATCGCATCTTCCCCGGACGAGGCCCTGCCAACGACCTTGTGCCCCATGGCACTGATCTTTTCCTCAATCTGCATCGTGATGATCGCTTCGTCATCAACTATCAGTACATGAGCCATCTTCAGATTCCCCAGGGCGTAATGGAAATTCGATCACCACTTCAGTGCCTGCTTTGCTGGTAAGGGTTACACTGCCGTGCAACTGCTGTTCGACAAGCGTCCTCATCAACCGGAGCCCCAGCCGGTTGCTCTTCTCGATATCGAACCCAGAGGGGAGACCGACCCCGTTATCCCGGATGACGAACCGGATCAGATCTCCTTTGACAGGGGACGAAATCTCCACAAGCCCGCTCCGTTTCCCCTTGAATGCATGCTTGTGGATATTGGAGATGATCTCGTTCAATGCAAGGGCACAGGGGATTGCCTGGTCCACCGGAAGGTAAATTTCTGCACAATCGATGTGGGTCGTCACTTCGAGGTGATCGTGATCGTAGAATCCCGATATCATTTCGACAAGGTCCTGGACCTGCCGTTTCATGTTGATCTTATCGAACCGTTTGCTCTCGTACAGTTGCGTATGGACGAGTCCCATTGTCTGCACTTTTGCCATAATATCGGTAAGGGTGGAAATGACGGCAGGTTCATGCGCCCGCGTCTTGGTCAGATCGATGAGGCCGATGATCAGCTGCAGATTGTTCTTGACCCGGTGGTGCACTTCCCGGAGAAGGAGGTCTTTTTCATTGGATGATATGGTTAATTTTTTCTGGATTTTTTTTCGGTCCTCGATCTCTTTTTTCAGTTTCAGGTTTGTCCGGGATAATTCAGAGGTGCGATCATGGACCCGTTGTTCAAGGGTTCCCTTGAATTCTTTGAGTTGGATCTCCGCCTCTTTCTGGCTGGTGATATCCCTCCCGACAGATTGGTATTCAATCACTTCGCCATTCTTGTTAAAAAGTGCCCGGTCGCTCCAGCGCTGCCAACGGATTTTTCCTGGGGGTAAGACGATCCTGTGTGTGATCCATGCAACGGGATTTTCCGGCGTAAGGGCTGCAAGATGGCTTTTCATTTTTTGTGCATCGTCCGGGGGAAAAACGACCGGATGCTTGTTCCCGAGACATTCATCCCGGTTCAACCGGAAATAATTACAATAGGCCTCGTTGATGAACGTGAGTGTTCCATCCGGTAAGAACCGGCAGATGAACTCGGTCTGATCCTCGACTACATCCTTGTACCGCTGTTCGCTCGCCCGGAGTGCTTCCTCTGCCTGCTTGCGTTCGGTGATGTCCTCAATATTTCCATAATAATACAGGATCTGGCCGCTGTCATCGCAGACCGTTTTTCCGGTATCCCGCACCCAGATGATCGTTCCATCGCACTTGCGGAACTGGACTTCGACACCGTGCCCGGTCCCTTCATGCTCAACCATGGAACGCCAACGGTTTCGATCCACGGGATTCACATAAAGATCAGGAATGTTTACCGCCATCAGCAGTTCACGATTCGGGTAGCCCAGCAGGGAGATAAGCGCCGGGTTGATGTCCAGAATATGTCCTGACGGGGTGGTGCGATAGATACCTATGGGAACACCCTCGAATAAGTCGCGAACCTGCTGTTCGCTTTCTGCCAGTGTCCGGTTGATCCGTACCAGTTCTTCAGTCCGTTCGGCAATACGCTGTTCCAGTTCCCGGTATGCTTCCCGGATCAGCAGATCCTGTTTATGTTTGTAGAATGCAATCTCGATTGTTGAAAGGAGTTCCCGTTCATCGTAGGGTTTGACGAGATAACCATACGGTTCGGTTATCTTGGCCCGATTGAGCAATGCGTTTTCTGCATTGCCGGTGAGATAGATGACCGGAATACCATAGAGATTATGGATGTTTTCTGCAGTTTCGATCCCGTCCATCCCCGTGGCAAGGCGGATATCCATGAGCACAAGATCAGGCCTGCGTTCGTTAATCTTTTCCAGTGCGGTCTCTCCGGATTTTGCGATGCCCGTAACACAGTATCCCCGACAGATGAGGGTCTCCTTTATATCGTTAGCTACAACCGCTTCATCTTCCACAATAAGAATCGATTTACCGGTACTGATATTGGCCCCGGGGGGTGATGCAAGGGAAGCCGGATCTTCATAAGAGAGGGGAGATTCCATGATGTGACCGGCTCGTTCTGCCAATTCCGGATCCTCCGGAACCGTGATTGTCTCATCGGGATCGCGATCGATTATCCGTTGCAACCATGACATAAGAATTCCATTTTACGGGACTTTTTCAACCTTCTCAACAACCCGGTCTGCACTGCCCCGTTTCAGCCAGGCAAGGATATCCTCCAGAACAAAGTTACTGGTGAACAGGTCGATATCCGGGGGTATGTACGGTGCAACGTTGTGCGTTGCACCGATAAAGAGCAGCCCGCACTGCCCGTCCTTTAAGGAGTCTCCAATCCGCTGTGCAATGTACTTGTCCCGTTCTATGGTCAGATCATAGAGCCGATGCTTGTGTTTCTCGCTCAATGCTTCCCGTTCCGGGTCGGTCTTTGCGTTCACGATCGCTTTTATGATCTCGTACTCTTCTTTTAGGAGAGCCGGACTCTCGGTCTTCTCCAGCACACCGCCCTGATCGATAATGGAGAGAACGATCTGGTGGTTGGGGACGCCATCCTGTGCGCCCATTGCAACGAGTTTTTTACCGACTTCGCCCCCGATGGGGATCCCATCCTGGTATATCCTGACGGTATTGACGTCGATGTTTGCGAGCACGGCCTGTATGATGGTGCGGAGTTTTTCCCAGAAGAGTGCGACATCCCTGCGGTGCTGATCCCGTTTCTCTTTACCGAATTTCCGGTCGATCATGTCAGAGATATCGCTCTTCAAGGATCCCATCTCTTTTTCGCTATGCACGATCGGTATCAGCATCAGTTTTCTTGTCATAACGTTCCCATCATATCCGGTCATGTACTATTCCGGTACTGCTCGTGTTCCGGATCCCCGCCCGCCGTTCTCTGCTGCCCTCTTTTGAAAAAATATTGTGCACTTGCCTGTAGCCTGTGAAGAGGCAGATTGGAAAATTTTTCCCCAATCGCCTGCCACTCACGCAGGCATCTGCAGGGTATCATAGAAATAGATCACAATATCCATTATATTGCTTTAGACAGTATGGAACTAGATAAATATTCCCCCATGTTCCAAAAAAAGAAGGGTTCGTGGTATCCCGACGCACCGGCACAAGGATAACGGACGCCGGGAAAATACCCTGCTGAGGATTGCCGGGGACCGGGTAATGCGACCCATTTTAAAAATTTTGACTCAGGACTTCCCCGGCATCAGGGTGGACTCAGGCCAGGTTTTCCCGCGACATTCTGACGGCCCGTCATCCATTTCCTGAGTAATGACTGCGATTGATCACTCCCTATACCTTCTCCTCAACGATAATCGTAAACGCCGTTCCCGCACGCCGGTCCAGTTCAATGGTTCCATCCAGTTGTTCCACGAGCGAGCACACGAGCCGGAGTCCGAGGGATTCCACGTTGCGCCAGTCAAAGTCCTCCGGAATGCCGATACCATTGTCCTTAAACAGGATGGTGAGCGTGTGATCCTGTCGGGCGATTGCAAGGGTGATCTCCCCGATCCCCCCATTCGGGAATGCATATTTTAAGGAGTTGGAAATGAGTTCATTGATTATTAACCCGATGGGAACGGCTGCATCGATGGTGAGGAAAATATCCTGGATATCCATCGTGAGCGTGATGCCCTTTCCACTCATATCCATGAACTTGAACAGATGGTCCCCGAGAAATTTGAGATAATTGTTCAGGTCAATGGATGTGAGATCGGAGGATTGGTACAGTTTTTCATGGACCAGCGCCATTGCCCGGACCCGGTTCTGGCTCTCCCTGAATGCGGTGAGAGCTATCTCATCCTTTATATACCTGGACTGGAGGTTTAAGAGGGAGATGATGATCTGGAGGTTGTTCTTCACCCGGTGGTGGACTTCCCGGAGCAGGACTTCTTTCTCACCCATGCGTTTTGTGAACTGCTTTTCCGCATCAAGACGAATGTCAATCTCCGTCATCAGGTTGAGGTTAATATCCGTAAGATCTGACGTGCGTACAGCAACCTTGCGTTCCAGATCGTTGCTGAATGTTTTCAGGGTTTCTTCTGCGGCTTTGCATTCTGTGATATCCTGAGCCCCGACAATTGCTCCTTTATAACTGCCATCCTTATCGATAATGGGTACCATTTCAAGGTGGGTACAGATGCGTGTACCGTCTTTTTGGAGAAATTCAAAATCGTGCTTCTCCTTCATGCCCCTTTGAAGGTGCTCAATCTTCTTGAGAGTGATCTGCTTACCCGGTTCATCCATGAACGAAAATATGGATCTGCCGAGCATTTCGTCTACGCTGTACCCCATCATCTCCGCCATAAGGGAATTAACAAATGTAGTTCCTGAATCCTTATCGATTGACCATATTCCTTCATTCAGGACATCAAGGATCTGACGGTATTTGATTTCGCTCTTTTTAAGCGCCATTTCGATCCGTTTGCGTTCTGATATATCCCTGATATTGCACTGGATAACATTCTCATTCACCTCCCTGTAAACATTGCTGACGAACTCTACATCGATTACCTGCCCGTCTTTTGTCACGAGCGGCAGGTCTTCATACCGGATATACCCGGCCTCTTTTAATATGGCCGCAGCCTGCTCCGCCAGTGCCTTGTCCTGGATCAATCCGATCTCCCAGAGTTTTTTTCCCTGCATCTCATCCAGGGTATATCCGAGCAGCGTTAAGAGGAACGGATTTGCATCACGGATCTCCCCCGACTCTGCATCAAGAATAAGGATACCGTCCCGGGCAGTTTCAAAGAGCCTACGGTACCGGGACTCTGAATCATGAAACGCTTTCCACACGGCGCCCAACTTCACTGCATTCTTTATCGTATCTCCCAACTGGGCGAACTGAGTATCCGGGTCACCGGTTTTCTGGAGATAGAAATCCACGTCATCGTTGAACGCTTCGATGACAACATCTTCCCTCCCATTCCCGGTGAATAAGATGAACGGGAGAGTGGGGTTTGCTCCACGAACCTCTTTTAACAGTTTGATACCATCCATGCCGGGCATCTGGTGATCAGCAACAACGGCATCGAACCTGCCTGCTTCCATCTCCCGAAGTGCTTCCGGTGCTGATAACGCTGTTGTGACCGTCATTGCACCGGGTTCTTCAAGCCATTGCTTCTCAAGGGAGAGATGTGCCGCATCGTCATCAACACAGAGAACAGAGATCATACAAGCCTGCTTACGGACGATTGGCTCCTCCGTTCCCTTGTATCAGGTGCTGTCCGAATTAAGGATCAGGTTACTTTCCGATTTTTGTTTCTCAATAAGAAATAAACGATTGCGAAAGAACGGGCAAGAGGATGGGGCACATGATCGTATCTTTTTGATGAGTGTTACATGAATCGAGGCTGGCGTTTTCCCGGGAATTTAAGGCAGATCGGACGAATGGGGGGGAAAATTATCTCTTCTCAATCGTGAGGATGATCAGATCGTCCGGACAAGCCCGGCCCGGTTCAATTGATTGGTCCCGTTGTTCCACAAGCGCGGGCCGGTCTGCCCTGCACGGGCTATTCAGATTCACCCATTTAACGGATGCGAAGAGCGTAAATGAATGATCAGGGGCGTGATCCCGTCACCCCCCCATCCCAGTAATAATCCCGACAATCTGTTGCGCCGTCACCGGGTCCACCACCCGGGTCAGGATCAGCCCGGCCATCGCAACGAACATGGTCCAGAACACTTTCTTTACCTGTTCGTTCTTCCCGAACGCGATTATGATCGCATCCGCGTCCGCCTTCATTGCCCGCTGGATCAGTTTCGGCAGGAAGATGAAGAGCGGCAGGAACAGCACTGCACTCCCGATGAACGCGAGCGTGATCTCTGCCCGGCCAAGAAGGAAGATCCCGAGCGGGACCGCGAAGATGCCGGCCAGGATCGCGGCCATCCCGACCTCGCCGAACCAGAAGTAATGTTTTTTCTCTGCATAGTTCAGCCGCTCAGCATCTGTGAGAACGGAGAGATCGAAGATGCCAAGCACGGAGAGCATCCCGTACCAGACCGCGTGCGTCTCCTCCGGGTCGGCAACGATGCCGAGGAAGAGGATCGCAACCGGCACGGTGAGCAGGACGAGCGGCAGGTGGGCGAAGAGAAAAATGAGCGCGAGCAGGAGCCCGGCACCGCAGATGGCGGCCCGGGTCTGCATCTCATTCTCGAACATTGTTCAGCCTCCTGATTCGGATCTGATGATCCTCAGCAAGTCGAAGAACTTCGTTCTTCTCCAATCTTGGGTTTGACAACCCCCGGTTTTCATCAAACATCGTTCACGTCCGCAGCGAGGGTGAGCTCGAAGAACTTCGTTCTTCTCGTGACCCGGGTCTGAAGACCCTCATCATCCGTCATCGCTTTGCTCCGCCATAATTGTCAGTTCAAAGACCGGGCTCGTGTACCCGCCATTCGCCGGGCTGAAGTCCCGGGCGAGCCCCATCTTCCTCCGGGCCGTGCGGAACCGGACCGTGTGGATGCCCGGCGCACGCGGGTAGACCCTGCGGCCGTCGATGTCGCGCATCTCCCGGTAGTGCGGGATCTCGAACCAGTCCGGCCAGAATCGGACTCCCCGCGGGATGTCGGTTCCCCTCAGAAGGTCCGACAGCCGCAGCGGCCTCATGTTGTCGTAGATGATATCCACGATCAGGTTGTCGTCTTCCCGGTCCGGCTGAAGTTCCAGTTCGTAGAAGATCGGGTTGCGTCTCACGTCATCGAGCGTGAGTGGGGTGTCTTTCGTGAGCGGTTCGAGACCGGAGAAGGTCCCGCGGTACAGGCCGGTCACGGTTGCGACCGGTGTTGTGTTATCCACCATGATATGCCTCCCGTAACCGGTAGTGCTCGGCCCGGAGTTTTTTGAACTCCTCAACGATTTCGTCATATCTCCCGATCTTCTGGTAGATCACAAAGAGCAGGGGATAGATCGGGATTACGGCTCCGAGGATGATTCCCAGGATTTCTGTTTCCATGAGGTGTGCCTCCGAAATGGGGGGGGAGATTTCCCTCCCACGTGTCCAGAAGAAGTCTGACGCTCTCGGGGCTCTCGCCCCGCCGCGTGGGCACCCCCGTTACGATGCACCTGAATTACCGGAGTAAATCCACGGACGGATTGCTCCTTCGGTCAGATGCCTCGCAATGCGCCCTGTCCCCTACCGGGGGAAGACTGTCGCTCCATTACGAAGGGCAGGGTTTTTAAAGAACTCATACGAGTTCTTCTCATCCTCATGGTTCGATTGAACCATTCGATGGCGCAAGGGGGGCAATCATATTTCTTCCGGAAACCGGCTTTTCTCTTTAGGCTAACGCCGTCACCGTGTCGGCCCAGGTTTCGACCCTCGTCCGGATCGCATCGTCCGAGTACGAGGTGAGGCTGATGCTGTCGCGCCCGAAGGTGACCATGTAGATCTCCCCATTGGCATCGTGGCATTTCAGGGTGGCCGAGTAGGTGTCGTGGGCCAGGTCGTGGATCGCGGTGCCCCCGTGGGCTGCGGTGAGGTCTGCGCTTGCGAGCAGTGCAGTTGCACCGGCATTGAACCCGGCGATGGTGTCGAACCTGCCGGATTGAGTTCCCACGGTCCTGGCGTCAGTGTCCTGATAGATGACCTTCGCCACGTAGTTCTCCTTGCTCTTCTCTACCGGCGTGTGATTGACACCGGCGGTCTCATAGGCTGTGCAGGCAAACGGGTTGTCGGTGATGACCGACTGGACGATCGTGTTGAACGCCGCCACGTCTGCAATCGGGCTCGCGAGCGTGCGAACCGCTGACTTTACGGTTGTCTTTTGTACGAAATCTGCCATGTTGGTTTCTCCTGAGGGTTCATCAGAACCCGAGGGACGAGAAGAACTCAAGAGAGTTCTTCGAGATTCCGGGATTCTTTTCGAACCGGTTTTAAACCGAAAATCCTCTTTGGATCCCGGTAGATTTCCCGGTGATTCCTGCGCAGGTTTCACCGGACGGGAAGGGTTTTTTCCCTTGCCGCGTCTTTGGGCCCATTGACATACCAGTATGGATTTTGTAAGGAGATGGGCTTGGCTGAATAAATTCTGAAAACGGAAAATGGAGGATTTTGACGAGGATTTATGAAAATTGAACGAGTTTAATCAGCCGGATGATTTTGACAAAATTCCCCGTCATTGGATCTTCATTGGAGAAAAGCTAGACGTTCCCCGGGTCCTCGTTCTTGTTGAGGAGGGATCCAAGCCCGCCAGCCGGTTCCGGGGGCTGGTGAAGTCCTACCGTCCGCGATGGAATGAAGCGCCGTTCTCATCCCGTGAGGATATCCTGATGGCGTCCCGGCAGTTCTGCTGGAATGTGAAGGGGGGATGACGTTCATCGGTGACGAAGAGCGAGCATAAATGATTGGGGGCCTGCTGGATCTGAGGGTCCCGGATCGACATTTTCACCGGCGCTGTTCTATGCCGGGGAGAGGGCGGAGTAGTTCAAGCGGGCGTTTGACGGGATAGGGGTTGTGTGGGTTGTACCCAATGATACCCCTTTCAGTGCACCTTATGCCCGATCCGGGGGATGGTCATCATATCAACAGCATTGGGAATTGTTGCGACAGTGTCGCGACAATTGTCTCCGCACTTCATAGACAATTATCTTCGCTGGTGAAGGCAGAGCAGGAGGCTTCGGGTCCTTTATCGGTCACCGTGGATGTTTCCCGGGGTGAGCGGGTGACGGCGGGGATTGGGAAGTGCTCGGTCTGTGGGCTGGTGAGGGATGAGTGGATTGACCGGGAGGCCGAAGTGAAGCTCTGCGAGCATTGTTACGGGAGGGGAGTGAGGGAGAATGCCCGGGGGGTTGGCGTGGTGTGACGGGTATGAAATTTTTCTCTCATTAATGATTCAGGGAATGCCCGGAGAATGACGAGTGAGCATACAGTGAGCATAACTTTTGACACAATGCTTGTACTATGAGCGCGATAGATCTTGATTCGTGGAGAAGACCAAAATACTTCGGTATATTTATATTCCTAATCGCGATTAGTACTAATCATGATTAGAGAATTCATTGACCGCGAAGAGGAACGCTCTCTGCTTGAGCGGGAGTGGCAGGGCCCCGGTGGCAGGCTCATCATCCTCTATGGGCGCAGGAGAGTCGGAAAAACCCGGCTCATTGATGAATTTGTCCGGGAAAAACCCGGGATTCTCTACATCGCTGAAGATGCATCCCCGCATATCCAGATTGCCCAGTTCAAAGCCCGGTGTGCCGAGTATTTTTCCGATCCGCTTCTCGCAACCCTTGAAATGAATACCTGGGAGCAGATCTTCATGTATATTGCACAAAAACCGCTCAACAGGCGAACTTATCTTATTATCGATGAATTCACGTACCTCATCAAAAATGATCCATCCCTCCTTTCAACCCTCCAGAAAGTCTGGGACCACAATCTTGCCGGTTCAGAATGGTGCCTCCTTCTCTCAGGTTCAATACTCTCATTGATGAGCGATCTCGCCCTCGCATCCACGTCTCCCCTCTATGGCAGAAGAACCCGGGACATGCTCCTTTCTCCTCTTTCCTTTTCCTATGCCCACCAGTTCTTTCATTTTTCATTTTCTGATTCCCTGAAAGTGTATCTTTCTATTGGGGGAATCCCGGAATATCTTCTCAAAGCCAGCACCTATGACGACGCTGATTCTTTTTTCCGGGAGGAGTTTTTTAACCGATACGGGTATTTTTACCACGAACCATACTTCATTCTCTCACAGGAATTCCGGGAACTCAAGATTTACCAGTCGGTCCTTCATGCAGTAGCGCTCGGAAACACTGCACCTACGACAATTGCCCAGTTCTCCGGGCTGGACACCCGGCATATTTATCCGTACCTTGAATCGATGATTCGCCTGGGACTTATTGAGAAAGAGGTTCCGATCCTGGGGAATGCCCGGCAGGGTATTTACCTGATAAAGGACCGGGTCTTTGATTTCTGGTATCGTTTCGTTTTCTCTCACCGGCAGGATATCGAGACCGGACGGTTTGACCTGAAATCGATTGACCTAAACATGTACTTCGGCAGGCAGTTCGAGGCATTTGTGCGGGATGAGTATGCCGGGACCGTTCTCTCGGGATATCAAACCGGCCATTGGTGGTACAAGGAAGAGGAAATTGATCTGGTCGCAACGAATGAGGAATCATTGTCGGTCGTCTTTGGGGAATGCAAATGGGGTAATCTTCGTCGGGCTGAAGCAGGTAAGCTACTCGCACAACTCAAAGAGAAGGCAAAAGGTGTGCAGGCTGACCGCTATACGCAACGGAATTATTCCCTGTTCTGTGCTGGAAAAATCGAAGGTAAAACCCACCTGAGAAATGAGGGTTACCTGATCTATGATGGCGCGGATATTGAAAAACACATTTCCTCGTTGGTCAGAACCGGGTATGAAGTTTTCCCAGATCTGCTCTCGCACGAGAGCACCGAGCATTATACACCGCAGTAGATCCTCGACGTGGTGATCGCCTGCATGGGCGCGATTCCCGGCCAGCAACTACCGGGAGATCCTCAAACGCGCCGGCAGCGAGGTATTACACAGTTCAGGACAACGGGCTCGTGCAGCCGTGGAATGGGCGGGTCTTCCTCAATCCGCCGTTCGGGCCCGGTGTCGGGCGGTGGTTTTCAAAGGTATACCGGGAGCAGCCCTCGGGCCGGACCATGCAGGCGATTGTGTTATGGAGTCGGCGACGGAGACCGTTGCAGGGAGACGCTGACAGCGATAGCGTGCCGGGTGTGTTTTCCTTTGGCGAGGATCCGGTTTACTGGTCCTGCTGGGGCTGAGGGTCCCGGGCCGGCATTTTGACCGGCACTGTTCTATGTCAGGGATGGGCCGGGGTCTTTCTTGCGGTATGTGCCCGTGGGGTCCCCGCTTTGTTTTCAGAGATACCGGTTTTTTCTTTGCCGGCTCCGGTTACCCGGACTTTGGTCGAACGATGGTATTTCTCGCTGAAGGAGGTAGCGCCGGGATCATAGACTGACATCCCGTTCTTTTTCCGCGAGCTTGGTGTAGGATAGGTCTGTCTCTCCTGCTGGGAGGAAGATTCCGGCAGGAATCCTTCGAGCAGGCAGCGGACGATCTTTTCGCCAGCCGGGGTAACCGTATACCGCGACTTCTTCCGGTCCCCGATCCCGGCCGGGGATTCCATCTCCTTGAAGACCAGCCCGCAGGTGACGAGCCGGCTCAGGATATTATCCAGCTGCTCGGCGGATATTCCCAGTTCGCGCCTGAGCTCGTTGAAGTACCGGTCCTCTTTCAGGATTGCCAGGAAGACTGCCCAACGCTGCGGGCTTGAAAGTTCACTGACCGCATCCCGGATCTCTATGGGGATCGCACCGAGATATTCTGCCACTGCTTCATCGTGCATCTGTCTGTCCTCCCGTATGATCAACTTTTTTTGACTATGTATCCATCAGCGCACCAGTCATATATACTTGACTGGCGGGATTATCGTGGACAGGGAAAAATCCGGTGTATGGATATCTCCCGGGAGTACGGGGACCGGCTTATTGCCTATCACGAAGCCAGACACGCGGTTCCGATCGGCATCTTCGGCTCGTTCCACCGCTACGCGCTTCTTGCAGCCCTCCGGGATCATCTCGTTGCCAGCGGATATCCGGCATCTCTCTCTACCGACCTGGTAAGCCGCATTCCCCACGAGAAAGGTGAGGATGAGGATGTGTACAATTTCCGGATCAGCCGGGAACTCATTGACGGGAGCGGCATCTGTATCTTCACCATTTTTTTTTGAAGGCCCCGGTGAGACCAATATCAACCAGTCGATCTCCCAGGAAGCGCAGTATCTCTACGATACGCAGGAATTGGGTCGGAGGGGAGATGATCCCCGGGTCCTTGTCCTTGTTGAGGAGGGATCCAGGCCCGCCAGCCTGTTCAGAGGGCTGGTGAAGTCCTGCCGTCCGCGATGGAATGAAGCACCGTTCTCATCCCGTGAGGATCTCCTGATGGCGGCCCGGCAGTTCTGCTGGAACGTGACGGAGGGATGACGCTCATCGGAGGAAGAGCGAGCATAAAGAATGGGGGGGCTGCCGGGGCTGAGGGTCCCGGGCCGACGTTTTCACCGGATCTGTTTTTTTGTCGGGGATGTTTGCGATCCACGAAGGGGAGTGCGGGGGGTTGTGCCGGAGAAGCTGGGGTGTCCGAGAAAAGAGTACGGTTAAGCAGATTCTTATGTGCCCGTTGGTTTTTTTACGGTTTTCTTTCCAGGGATGGTTTGGTTTTCAGCTTCTGAAAGAATGGTATTGATTCCCTGTTTGAGACGGGGAAGATCAACTCTGATCGTCTCGAACACGGCCTCGTAATCCACACCGAAATAGTGGTGCATGATCTTATCCCGCATCCCGGCGGTTGCTTTCCAGGGGATGTCTGGAAATTCTTTTTTGAGCTGTGGGGAAATATTCTTCGCCGCTTCCCCGATGATTGTGAGCATACGTTCAATGCCGGCACGTTCCAGCGGGCGGTCCCGGAGAGCGGATGCTGAGGTGATTTTTTTAGAGAAATCTTCAATATGGATAATTGCATCAAGCATATGACGGAGATACGCCGGATCTCCATAGTTTCATCCAAAGATCACCATTTCATCGCGGTGAATCGTTCCGGCGATATGGGGGCTGACCGCCTTCTCGGTCACGAGATCCACCTTCAGGTGAATGGATTTTCGGATCTCGTCTTCAATCTGCACAATCTGGATCAGGCTTTTTGGTTTTTCGAACCTGACAAGAATATCGACATCACTCCGGTCCCTGGCGTCTCCCCGGGCATAAGAACCAAAGATAGCGATCCGCTCAGCACCATACCGGGTCAGGATTGCGATAATAGACTCCCGGATATTCTTCTTCAATGTGTGCCCTGCCATAGTACCTCTGCCTCCCGGGTTGTTTCTGATCACGATTATCTGTCAGCTGTCATCATCTTTTTGCCGGGACGAATCGTTGGCACTTCGCTATGGCGGGGGTGACGCTCATTGGGGCTCCGCGCCCCAGCCGCGTGGGCTAACCCAGGCGGTTTCACAATAAAATCGAAAAGAGCACAACCTTTGCCAGATATGTGCTGACTATGGAATCGTTTGATCTCAATAATTTCAAAACGATCAACACGATTATTGAACGCGACAGCAAGGACACGACATACAAATATGCCTTTCTCCGTGGAACACTTTGAGATCTCTTAAGAATACCAGCACCTTAAGCATGAAACCAGGAACCGGATCGAGTTCCCGCCGGGATTACTTGTCGAGAAATGGCTGCTGTCCCCTCACCCATTCCTCAAGACGGAGAATCATCATCATTGCGGGAAACTCACTCATCAGGCATACCGGATGCAGTTTTTGACCATTCAATCAATTTCCGTTTTAATTCTTCTTTTGATGGCAGGTAGAGTTGGTACTGGGACGCGTAGATGTTTGCATTCTCAGGAAGGGTGAGCCTGACGAGTGCGTCATTCTTTGTCTTGCAGAGGATCATGCCAATAGTAGGATTCTCGTTTCCGAGTTTTACTTCACGGTCGTAATAGTTGACATACATCTGCATCTGGCCGAGGTCCCCGTGCGTGAGTTTTCCGATCTTGAGATCGATTAAGACATAACACCGGAGTATGCGGTTATAAAAAACGAGGTCCACGTAGAAATGATCGGCATCGAAGGTGAACCGTTTCTGCCGGGATTCGAAGAGGAATCCCTTACCGAGTTCCAGAAGGAACGTTTCGAGTTTATCGATGATAGCAGATTCGAGATCGCTCTCGGAGTAGTGTGAATTTTCATCGAGCCCGAGGAATTCGAGAACATAGGGATCTTTGAGCACGTCCTGTGGATTGCCGATGATCTGTCCTTTATCAGCAAGGGCTTTTACTCCGGTTTTATCCCGGCTGAGGGAGAGGCGCTCAAAGATTCCGGAGTTGAACTGTCGTTTGAGTTCGGATAGCGACCATTGGTTTTGTCCGGATTCAATTTCATAAAACCGGCGTTCGTCCCTATTGTCGATATTCATGAGAAAGACGTAGTGCGACCAGCTGAGGGTGAAGGCAGGTATGAATTGGGCAGACCGTGTTTGCCCAATTGGGGTTCCTGTTGTTGTTTTGGCCGGCAATTTCGCAGACACTGTCTGCGGAATTTGCGGTACCGTTTCATGATATTCGATGTAGAACCGGCGCATTGATTCAAGATTTCTTTCGGAAAAGCCGCGTCCTAACTCTTCAGTTAACCGGGACGAGAGTTCAATAAGGGTCCGCTTTCCATATTCCGCTCTTTTACTTCCCTGTTGTTCATACTCCACAATCCTCCGGCCAATCTCGAAGTTGGTGACGACCTGCAGGGTGTTAACATTCTGTGCGGCAGTCCGGCGGGCGCTCTGTACCAGATCCCGGATCTCTTTGACGAGGGGGAGCGATTGCAGGGTATGGCTGATACTTAGTATTCCTTTATGAAGAAAACCGGCCTTTTAAGGTCAATATTAATAATCCCACCGGTATACCTATCTGGTACCAGGAACCGGAGTATGGATCTCTACGAAAGGATCACAACAAAACGCGATAAGATCCTCGTACTCGCAGATCGGTTTGGGATAAAAAATATCCGCATCTTCGGCTCAGTAGCCCGGCATGAAGCCCGCGAGGGGAGCGATATTGATTTCCTTGTCGAGTTTCCCCCGGGAACATCCCTATTTGAACATGCTGAATTCCAGCAGGAACTCACCGAACTCTTGGGATGCAGTGTTGATGTGGCCTCCCTGAATGGTCTGCGGGAACGGATCCGGGCCACCGTACTGCAGGAAGCTGTACCGCTCTAGAGGATTTTTGCATGCGAACAGATCTTGACCGGCTCAGAGATATCCGTGAGGCACTGGAGCACATTGCCCGAAAACTGCCATCTGCAAAGAAGGAATTCCTTGCATCGGACATGCATCAGGTCTGGGTTCTGTATTATATCCAGCTGATCGGGGAGGCAGCGAACGGGATCTCTGCAGAGTTCCAGCAGGCTCACCCGGTAATTCCCTGGAAGAAGATCGTGGCCATGCGCCACCTGCTCGTTCACCATTACTTTGGTATCGATCTGGACGAGGTCTGGAATACCGCACAAAAGGATCTTCCTGAACTAAAGCACGAGATCTCGCTGATTCTAAAAAACAAATAATTATGGGAAACTCCTTAATTTCACCGGATCTCACCGTGAGATTTATTCATTAGTGGGCTCGCCCCCATGAACGGAATAATTTTTTCCTGCACCACATTCTATTCCCTGTCATTGTAAGCGTGCGGCAGTGGGAACTCCTGGACCGGTACGGACCCTGGTTTACCCTGGGTGTGTCGGTTGCGATGATCCTGGTGATTATGTTCTTCATCTTCTTCCGGTGCAGGGCGATCTTCAGAGATGGGGCCAACGTATGATTGTGCGGTGGGGAAGGGCTGGTACGGGGTGATGGGGATTTTTGCGATTACCGCGACGGTCTCGCTCTTGTGGCTGTGCCGGGGGAAGAGGGGGGAGTGACGCTCAAGCGCCGCGTGGGCTGGGGCCTGTTAAAAATTTCTCCGACGATATCAAAACACAACATATATCGAGAGCTGATTCAGATAGAACGAGGATAGCCCATGGCAAAATTTTTAGACGGTTCCGGGGTTCAATCTGCAATCACTGACATTATAAAAAACGCAGAGAGAAAATTACTGATAGTATCGCCCTATCTTAAAATTTCTACCCAGACGAAACACTATCTCAAAAGTATCGATAAGAAGACGGTTCCCACGGTTATTATTTTCAGGACTGGGGAAAACGGGAAGAAAAATATCAATGCGGATGATCTTGTTTTTTTCAAAGAACTGAGTCACCTGAAATACGGACAGTGTGAAAACCTCCATTCGAAATGTTACCTGAATGAGAAAGAGGGCCTGATTACCTCAATGAACCTGCATGAATATTCGCAGACCCACAACTGGGAGATGGGAATTCTCTTCACCAAGCAGAATGATCCGGAAATTTACAAGGATGTCATCAAGGAACTGGGGCATCTGGTAACTCAGGCAAAACCTTACGCGGAAGTGAAGGCATTTTGCATCCGATGCGGGGAGAACATGGAAACGTTCGATCCGAGTAAACCACTTTGCAATAAGTGCTTTGCAAGCTGGGCACGATACAAGAATAAACAATATCAGGAAAATTATTGCCATGCCTGCGGGAATGACAAGACAAACACCCGCCTCTCGTTTGAGAAGCCGCTGTGTAAGGAATGTACTGGCAAGGTTCAGAAAAAATAATTATTTTTAGTTATTGTCGTGGGGTCTGACGCTCATTGGGGCTCGCGCCCCAGCCGCGTGGGCTAACCCCTTACTGCACATATTCACACCACAAAACCAAGCAATATAATAGGTATAAATGGATAATATTCCACTATGGACGAGGGCCGTCATTATAATTATATAGATATATTTGCAGGGTGCGGCGGGCTTTCCCTCGGATTATATAATGCGGGATGGGAGGGACTTTTTGCAATTGAGAAAAATAAGATGGCCTTTGCAACTTTGAAGTATAACCTGATGGATAACGTCCACCATTTTGATTGGCCAGATTGGTTAGATGTAAAAGAGCATGATATCAATACGATCCTAACGGAAAAACGACATGAACTACAGAGATTACAAGGTACTGTCGATCTCGTAGCTGGGGGGCCACCGTGTCAAGGATTCTCCTTTGCAGGTAAAAGGGATGAGCAAGATCATCGCAACCAGTTGATGAATTCCTATATCGAGTTCGTTGACCTCGTAAAACCGAGGATGGTTTTCTTTGAGAATGTCCGTGGGTTTACATCACGGTTCGTCAAGAAATCTTCTGATGGAAAAATATATTCACAGGTTGTTGAAGAGCGTCTTGATGATATTGGATATGCTATCGACTCCAACATTATCAATTTCTCAGAGTTTGGCATCCCCCAAAACCGCAGGCGTTTTATCCTTGTTGGAATTAGGAAAGATGAAGGAGATGTGGACTCCTTTTTTAATCAACTAAGAAAGAATAGGAAATCCTTTCTGGAAACGAGGGGACTACCTGTTACCGTGACAGCAAGAGAGGCTATATCGGATCTTGAGCGACGACATGGTGATTATCCATCTCCTGATTCGCATAATTTCCTAGCAGGTTACTACGGGCCTGCCATGACGAAATACCAAAACCTGATGAAAGCGGGTTATGATAAGAATCCGGATAGCCACAGGTTTGCCAACCATAAGAACCGGACAATCGAGAAATTCAAGCAATACATGAATTACCCACGGAACAAGAACATCCCCGCGGATGACAAGAAGGAATTGAATATCAATAAGAATTGTATAACTCCCATGGATCCTGGCCAGCCCAGCCCAACGCTCACGACACTACCTGATGACTATATCCATTATTCTGAGGCGAGGATCCTCACAGTCAGGGAATTTGCGAGATTACAATCATTCAATGATTGGTATGAATTCAAGGAAAAATACACTACTGGCGGAAAACTCAGAACATCTGAGGTACCTCGGTATTCACAAGTAGGTAATGCAATACCTCCGATGTTCGTTCAGCAAGTAGGGCTCACAATGAAGGCGATGATCTGATGTCAGAAACCTTGCAATTCAAAATCAGTTCCGGTTTGAAAAATATCATCGGAAAGGAACTTATCGTCAATGATAATATTGCGATTTTTGAACTCGTAAAAAATTCATATGATGCAGATGCAAAAAATGTCAAAATCGTTTTTAATAATATTAAAGAAGACGAGAAAAAGAAAAAATCAAAATTATTTATTATAGATGATGGGAATGGGATGTCCTATCAGGACCTGAAATCAAAATGGTTATTTGTTGGGTATTCCGATAAGAAGGATTTTGAAAAAAAATTGAAGATTAAAGGGGATTACCGGGATGAATTGCAATCCCGACGGATATTTGCCGGTGCAAAAGGTGTGGGAAGATTCTCATGTGATCGTCTTGGGAAGAAACTCGTTCTTTATACAAAGAAAAAAGAAGAAAATTTTATCCATCGCCTTGAACTCGATTGGAAAAATTTCGAACGTGACCAAGATGACGAATTTCAAACGATTGCTGTCTATTATTCTAAAATTGAGGAACTTCCAATAGAATTCACTACGAATAATTTTCTCTCAACTTCTGGATTTATCAAAGGAACAATTCTTGATATTTCTGATCTAAATATCCCTTGGGATCAAAAGAAATTATGGAAATTAAAGGAATACTTGCAGAGGCTGATCAATCCAACTTCCGTGGGGAATTACTCTGATATAGTTATTGAATTAATCGCACCGGAATTTGAAGAAGATGATAAAAACGTAAAAAACGGTGAGAGAGATCGAATTAATGGAGTTATCAAGAATATCGTTTTTGAAAAACTTGGGATAAAAACCACAGAAATTACGTGCAATATCGATAAAAATGGGAAAAAAATTGTGACGGAGTTTTTTGACAAGGGAGAATATATTTTTAGGCTGGAGGAAGATAATACCGATTTCCCACTCTTACACAATGTCACAATCAGACTCTTCTATCTTAATCCAGAAGCGAAACGGACATTCACACGGATAATGGGTATTCCCCCGAAAGATTTCGGTTCAATTTTCCTTTATAAAAATATATTCCGTATTCATCCATATGGGAATAGTGGGGATGATTGGCTTGGTCTTGAAATGAGAAAAGCCCAAGGGTATGCCAGATTCCTTTCTGCACGAGAGTTAATGGGTAGAATTGAAGTAATAGGTAACCAGCCGAAATTCAAGGAGGTCTCCAGCAGGGATGGTGGGGTTGTCGCGAGTGAAGAATTTACACAACTTCTGAATTTTTTCCGGAAAAAAGCACTCCGCCCACTTGAAAAATATGTTGTTGAGGTGCTTAATTGGGATACAACTCCCAAACAAATCACGGATATTTACGAACAAGGCCTGACATTAATTAGTGAGATTGTTGATCAATCTGCAGATAAAAATAAGAATATCGATTTTAATCCAGATCTCATTAAAATTTATAAGGAAAAACAGGCAAAAAAAATTCCGAATCTAATTGAGAATATAGAACATTTACTTCCTTTCATAGCAAATCCGAAAAAAAGAAATGAGCTCACCAATGAATTAAAAACCCTGAAAAAAATCATACTTACGACCGAATCAGAAAAAGAGGATTTAAAACAGGAATTAGAAGCAGTAAAAAAACAAGTTCTATTTTCTGATAGTGTTCTAACGAATCATAAGGAAATTAAGGCGAGGCTCAGCCATTCGATTAAAAATACAACTTTTAATATTGAGGATGTAATCAAGGACATCAACCAGAAAATTAAAAATAATTCTCCAATTTCAGAAATTATCCCGGATATCGATGAAATAAACCTCAATAACCAGAAAATCCGAATGTTGTCAAGGATAGTGAAGTTTGCCACATTTGAAACAAAAGTCGAAAAAATCAACAAAGATCTTGTCGAGTTTATTAATGAATATATTTCGAAAATTTCCTCATATTCAAAAGAAATTTCTAATGATATTGTTTCAGGCAATCTTGAATTCAAAAAGAAATTCAATCCTCTGGAAATCTCAATTGTCCTTGATAACCTTTTTAGTAACTCCCGAAAGGCGGGAGCTTCCCGGGTAAAACTGGTTTTTAAAATCGAGGATGAACATTTGCACGTCTATTTCTCGGATAATGGAAGGGGCGTGTCTGAGAAAGATAAGAAATTCCTGTTTACAAGGGGTTATTCGACAACTGGCGGGGATGGTCTTGGCTTGTATGATACCATGAAAATATTAAAGGAAAATTCCAGTGAAATCCATTTTATCGGTAATAATGCTGAGGGATTGGAATCAGGAGCCTGTTTTGAGGTGATCTTTAAATGAAACAAAAATTTTGCATCTTGTGGATTGAGGATAACGAGAGAGTGATATCAAAACCACTTCCTGCAATTGAGAAATTATTAGGGGAAAAAGGACTTGAACTCAAGTTATTGAAAGATCCTGAAGGGGAAAAATTTCCTGATTACATCGATAATGAGGCAATTATCGATATTGTTGTAACGGATTACAATATCACTGACGAGGTTAAAGGAACGGATGTTATCGAAAAAATTCGCGAAAAAAAACGTGTCACAGATATTTTATTTTATTCAGTACACGAGGAAATTTTCAATGAAAAACTCTTCAAGCAAATGGGCCGATGTGGAATGGTACGCATCTGGGAAGGAAAAGACGTTGAGGAACCACTGCTTGAATTGATAAAGAAAAGCCTTGAAAAATTTGATGATATTGTCTTTCTGAGAGGATTCATTATTTCAAAATCTGTCGATCTAGAAATAAAATTGAATGGGGTGTTCACCTGTTACTTTAAAATAAATCCAGATCTAATTGAAGATTTCCATAATTTCATTCTTGAAAGCAGTAATGTTCCCATGTTCGGCAAGCAAAAATGGATCAGTAAGTTGCTTAAGAAAATGGGATTAGAAAACGATGAGGAATTCAAGGGATTGGTAACAAAATTCAGTAAAATCGCAGAGGACCGAAATTTGTTAGCACATTGCCGAGAAGACCCGGAAAATCCTCAAATATTATATTCAAGTGGTAAAGAAGAAAAATTCGATAGAAATAGGATTAATGGAATATTGACAAGCATTCATGAATGCGAATCTCGTATCGATAAACTTCGAGCTAAATGCAGCACGTGAAATTATTTCCCCAATCTTTGTTTGATTGTATTGATACAGTTTTTTGTCTCATCAATAATTTGTTTTTCCCAGAAATGAAGAATTACCCAATTATCATTGGATAATAACTCATCATTTTTCTTATCTCTAAGAATATTATTCTCTATTTTCTCTCTCCAATAGGGAGTTAATCGGTTTTTCCATTGGTTAAACTCCTTCCCATGCCAAAAATCGCCATCACAAAAAATCGCGATCTTGTACTTCGGGAAAACAATATCGGGTTTACCCGGGAGATTTACATTAAGACGATACCCCCGGATGCCCTCTCTCCAGAGTGCCTTCCGCAATAAGATCTCAATCTTTGTATCCTTACCTTTAATGGAGGCCATTATCTTACTACGTTTTTCCGGGGTGAAAATATCGACCATTACACGGTCAAATCGTCAATTTTTTACAGGTTAATATTTTTGTCGACTATAGTCAGCGATAAACACATGCCCCTTTCCCCTCAACGATTCATTCAGTGACGCAGAACAAAGAAGAGATCTTTGGCAAACTCCTTCAGGAACAAAGAAAAGCCAAAAACATTTCTCAAGAAAAACTTGCCAAACTCGCCGGCCTTGACCGGACATTCATCAGTCTCATCGAGAATGGCAAACGTAATCCAACATTCACAACTATTTTAAAAATTTGTTCTGCTCTTGAGATCGAGCCCTCGGAACTCTTCTCGATTTACGAGAAGAAAGATCCGGAATATCATGTAAAGAATGGCGGGACACATGGGAAGTGATCCGGGAACTCCCCGATTGAAGATCCCGCCGAATATCACTCAAGCCCATATTATCAAAGCCATAAGGGATATCGAGACATCGGGATATCCCGATAAGAATGAATCGAGAAAATATGATCTTCTTTTTGAAGGAAAGTGCTACCCCCCGGAAATTGTCCTCTCGCGGGCGAACACGTTTGCGAATGGAGTGTTGCTCGATGTCTCGGAGTTTTCCGGAGGGGAGCAATTCGCTAACAAATTCTTGAAAGAGCGAGGTTTTGAGATCATCCTGAAGGATGATCCGTTAATTGATTTCGAATACGAATCCCACTCTTGGAAAATTATCTCCGACACGACCATCACAAAACAGATGGACAAGTCCTCGTTCAAGCATCATGGAACCGGAATTCCGGTAGATATCCGGCACTTTTTTGATATCGACTCCATGAAAGTTGGGGAGAGAAGAGAGATTGTCCTCTCGCAAGGGATCCTCAGTTATATCGCTCACTTGGAGATGCTGAATGAGAAAAACCCGAGGACTCGGCTCATCTGGAGAGTCGATCTTGAATCCACTATCCAAAGCACATTCCCGGTTTGGTCGAAGTACTTCGACACCAATACCAAAACCCATGCCTCGACACCGGTCATGAAATTTATCAAGACTCCATCCAAGGATACGTATCGAATCTCATTTGAGGAGACAAAAAAAGCCTCAACGTCTCTGGTGTTGAAGACCGTTTATTCACGAGACGAACTCAAAGACCTGTTCACGATCGCGGATGCTTCCATCAAGAACGGGATCTTCAAACCCAAGGACTTCTCATCGGTATGGCTCTTCATTACAGAAGAGAAAACGCCCGACCGGACCCAGTACAAAGATTATTTCGATGGGGTGTCCCTGCATTTCGAAGGGCAGACCATGAAACGGACTGATGATCTCATCATTAATTCGGAAATGGACGGTAACGAGATACTAGTCTTCTATCGAAAGAGAAAAAATGAATTTTCAAATTATGGCTTCCGTTATTTAGGACGTTTCATCTATTATTCGCATACATCGAATGAGATGCCCCTCGAACCTACAAAGTTTATTCTCTATCCTTTTGACGATTCCCGATGATGACAAGGATGTACCGGTGGTTGCTGAACCAACGTATGTATCCATTGTCGAAGGAAAAGAAAAAACGCGAATTCAAACATATTACGAGCGAAATCCAAAATTGCGGATTCAGGCCATAAAAATTCATGGGACCAAATGTAGTGTTTGTGGCTTTGATTTTGGGAAAAGATATGGGGAATTCGGAGATGGCTACATAGAAATTCATCATGTCACTCCACATTTTTTAATTAAAAAAGAACATGAGATCGATCCCAAGAAAGATCTCGTGCCGGTCTGTTCAAATTGTCATCGAATGATCCATCGGCAGGGAGATGCTTGGTTGACCATTGATGATCTGAAAAAATTGATCAAATAATTTTTTTAAAACCTCCGGGGCAAGCCCACGCGGCTGGGGCATCAGCCCCTCTTGAGCGTCAGACCCCACCTATCCCTGACGGAGATCCCCGACCAAAAAAAATTCTCCGAATCTTTGAAAAAGGATTGAAATGCCTGCCTGTGGTACAGGAAAATTTTCTTAAAAGATCTTTTGAGTTATTCCGGCACGTCACCGGTCCCGCATTGAGCGGCATACAATCCCTTACAAAATCCATAGCCGCGTAAAGAACCAACCGGGTCCATCCCCCATCGTTTCTCTCTTCGGCATGGTTCGGAAATGCAGGGAAGATCCGATAAAAATATCAGATCCCATCTTTTCTCCGACGTAAAACTCAGAACCCCTCCAGAACCCTCATAGCGAACGCCGGGCCCCGGATCACCCCCTCCCACAACCCAAACCTCATCTCCCCACCCGATTCTCGATTTAAACAAGCTCTAAACAGGCCGGTTTTTCTCTTCACAAAACCCCCGGATGAGCAAACCGGGCCCATAACGGGATTTTCCGTGAGACTCCCCTCAAAAACCCCCGAAACAGGCCGGTCGCTGAGATCCGGAAAGAGTGAAACGGGGCTCATTACGGGCCCGGATGGGTCATTTTTACCGATCCGGGCAGGTGAGAGTACTGATAGTCGAAAAAAGAGGAGGTTATCCTCCCTCATCGGAGGAGGGGGCAGGTTCCCCCGGGGATAGTCCCGGCCGACTCGCCCTATCCGGCTCAGGTGCCGGTTTCGGTGCCGGCACAGAATCGGGTACAGATGTCGGTACAGGTGCCGGGGGAGGGTTGTTTTAAAAAGGGGTTTTCCGGCAGGGGTCATGCGGACGGCGGGGTGGGGGATTAGGCAGAGCCTGCCGGAAGTTTTCCCCTCGCCTTAATGCCGGTGATCCGCCGGGTTACATTGTTCCAACAAGATCCCGGGTAGAATAGACTTTCAGGAGATCCTGCCCTAGAAAATGCCGGTCTTCTGTCCAGATTCCCTCTATCCCGAGGGCGAGCCCGACCGCAAGAAACGGTGCATCGTTTTCATCGACCGTCTCCATAATGTTCATCGCACGATCGTACTCACATTCAAAATCTTCAAAAGGAACAAGTTCGACATTGTCCAGAAGGATTTGCATCAGCAGATCAAAATCCTCTTCAGGGATTTTTGCCTTCTTCACCAGGTAGGACCGGTGTTTGTTCAGTTCGGTTTCGATATAATCCGGGGCGAAGAAGGAGAACGAATCATGCAGGATAATTTTTCTGGAGGTAGAGTCCTTAAGAAGGCCAGCCATGATCCTGTTGGTATCAATAACGAGTTTCATCACGTCTCCCACTTAAGGAACATTATCCTGGTTTCAAAGCTCAGGAAATGTCCGTTTTCCGGCCTGAGGCTTTACTCTTGTAATGTTTCTGGATGCCTGCCTTGACCGTCTTATCGAGAGCAGCGATATCCTCGTCAGTAAGCTCGCTGTTCTCCGTCATGGCATTCAGGAGGGTGATTTTTCTGGCGTAATCCTCAATTGCCCGGCGTGCGATCTCACTCCACCTGACTTCATTATGTGCTTTTACGATCCGGTATACATCTTCCGGCAGGGACAGCGTCATATTTGGCATCACATTCACCGCACATATCTATGTGTATTCACATATTTAAGAAAAGCGTTGAGACTCGGTAGGCGCACAAATCTTTAGCGCGGAATATCCGTGTGAAAAATCTTAAGGATTCGTGGTTGCGTACAGTCTCAAGCCCACGCGGGCGCCACAAGCGTCAGACCCCCGGACATACGGCGCCATTGCTGGCAAAAAAAACAATCTGACAACCGCAGCATTCTCACCGACCCCCCTCACACATCTCCGTAGCCCCAATTGTCCCCTATTATCCCATTCAGAAAGAAGAATTACTGACGGAAAACCTGAATGAAATGCAGGAAAAAGAAAGAAACACTCCTGCATTTTTAAAGAAAGAGGGGCGGGGGAGAGTACTGATACTCTGAAAAAGAGGTTGTTATCTTCCCTCATCGGAGGAGGGGGCAGGTTCCAACGGGGATAGTCCCGGCCGACCCGCCATATCCGGTACAGGTGCGGAATCCGGTGCGGAATCCATAGTGGAATCCGGTACGAAATCCAGTACGGGATCCGGTGCGGGCTCCGGTATCGGGGCTGGTACAGATGCCAGTACAGGTGCCGGTGCGGGCTCCGTTATCGGAGCAGGCGCAGGAGCCGGTACCTTGACACTCTCCTTCATGAGCGGCGTCCCGTCCGCCCGGATCTCGATGACCCGGTCATCAAGGATCCGGAAGTACTGCCAGGTCCCCCACGGATTGAGGAGCCAGATCTCCCGGGCGACAACGCCCGTCAGCGGCACCCTCCGGAGCCGGAGGATGTCCCGCCAGTATTCCGCGGCACAATCCTCCGGGCTCGTGATGTGCACCCGCGTCCTTTTGACCAGGACAAAGACCGTGAGGCCGGCACAGAAGAGGATGAACCGGAATTGGGCTTCTAAAAGCAGGTCCCGGTCCAGGGCAGTTCCCCGTGCTATGGCTTTTTTTATCGCCTCCCGGATCGCTTCCCGGGGCTCCGGTCCGGGATTCATACCGGGCACCCCCGGTGCCGGCCGGTCGCGGCGGGCTTCCGGGTCGTGTCCCTGAAATTGGGAAACGCGACCGCCACCGTTACCCGGGTTGCGAGCTCGCGGGGCACCGGTTTCGTCCGCACCGTCACGTTGAAGAGGTGCCAGTGGGTCCGGCGCACGCTGATGCGGTGCACGGAATCCCCCCAGTCCTGGACCTGGCGGGCAACTGCCTGCGGGAGCAGGTGGAGCGGGATCTCGGTAAGGATTCGTGATCGTTGCTTTTTGATCGTTACCACTCCTGTGCCTCGAACATCGCGAGCCGTTTGTTATACCGTTCGATCTTGTAGATCAGCCGGTCCGGGAACCGGTCCGGCCAGTCCGTGAGGATAGTTAAGAAATTCCTCCATCGCGTCGGCATGCTGAAGCGGACCTTCTTCAAACATATCCCTCCGTGTTTTCGGTGGCGGATGGGGGCGGGGCTTGAGCCGGCAGCCGCTGTTCGAGCACGTCGATCTTCTGCTGGAGATCGCAAACCTGCTGCTGGAGATCGGCGATGTGGAGGAAGAGTCTCTCTTCCGCCAGGTCCTGCTGCCCGATGATCGAGCAGACGAGATCCCGTAAAGCCGTCTCGAACGGGCGGAGTGTCACGCCCGATCCGGGATTGTCGAGATCCCTGCTGATCCGTTTCCGGGTCTTTGCAGCCTCTTCCGTGGGAGAGCCCCGCGATGCATTATGGAGTTCCGTTTTACGGAAGACCGAACCTTTTGGCCGGTGGCCCGCTGCATCCTCCGGTACGTGCTTCTGCGCCCACCGTAGTTCGTCATCGTCCCGTCCGGCACATGCCGCACCGGACAATACAGGGTCGCACTTCGATACCTCGCGGGAAGGTCCGGCAACGCCAGCGCTTCGAAGTCCGGCGGTTCGCCGTACTTCTCCGTGCAGGGTGTTTCCAAAACCGTCTCCGGTTCTCCGCTGCGGGATCCTCGCGGATCCTGCGGTACTGGTTTCATTCTTGTTTTCAATCATAGGATTCAGGTTCTTGGTTTTTTTCGTTCTGCGATACGGGAGGCATTCGCTCCGCTCATGAGATCCGTGTCGGAGCCGGCGAAAAAAGACAGGTGCGGCGGCTTCTCTTTGGGCTGGCAGGAATAACCGTCAGTTCCAGGAAGTACGCGCCACTGCCTGCGGCCGGCAGGTAATTATCATTGCAGAAGAACGGGGGAGAAGCCCACTGCGGTCCCGGGCCCTACCGGGAAGATCCCACAACCGGAGACACCAGCGTTGCCACGGGTAACGGATCCGCAGGAACCGGGCCTTTCGCCCGGCTCACCTTCCGAACCGGGAAGGCGGATCATTACTCCCATCATGGTGCAGAGCAGCACAACCCAGATGACAATCACGGACGCGATCCGCTCCGCTTCAATAAGCGGGAGGCCACGGCCCATGATCTTCAGCGTTAAGGGAATGCAGATGTCCGCGAGCATTGTGATTATCTAATGTTTTGAAAATTTTGTATATATATAATGTGGTCGAAAGAAAATTCTTCCATTAAACGGAACAATCCGGGCAAAAACTGAAGCGGAATTGGCATAACCCTGCGGTTATACGATTGAACCGCGGAGGGGTGGAAACATATATCCTGCGGGATCGTCCGCTCGCATGAATCACCTGCGTATCCCGAAAATGCGGGTACACCACGGATGCAAACGGGAGCGCCCGGTACCTGGCAGGCACGCCCCGCAGCAGCGCCCGCGGGGGTGTCATCGTTCTCGTATCAGGAGAATTTCCCCCGTCATTCTCATTCCAATCCGTGCCGGCATGCAGAGCCTTCGGAACTGCACCGGTGCCGGCAGATATTCCCCACGACCCGGAATGCATCTTCCAGATCCGAGAAGTTCGGAATATGTGCGTCACGCAGGATATGGACGGGTGTCTTCATACTGTCCCCGCCAATCATACACCCGACCACCATCTTGTGCGTGAGCCGTGAAAACCGCACAATCTCGTTTGCCACCCGCACGGGATCGGAGATCGCTGACGGAACCACGATGACAAAGGCAATATCCCAGAGATCCTGGCGCTGTGCAACAATATCGAATGCCCGGGCAAACCGGTCCGCATTGGAATCCCCGACCATGTCAATGGGGTTGGCCCGGCTCCAGTTTGCAGGAAGAACGCCGTCAAGTTCCTTTATGAGATCTTCCGGGAACTCCGTCATGGTGATGCCATACCGTTCCGCATAATCCGATGACAGGACGGCAAACCCGCCGGCGTTTGAGATGACGAGCGCCCGTGTCCCTTGAGGATACCCTTCGGAAGAGAGGAGTTCAGCGGACTGGAACGCCGTACGGATGGAGCTGACCGGAATCGCCCCGGACTGGCGGAATGCTGCCAGGTAGGTCGCATGGCTTCCGGCCAGGGCTCCGGTGTGGGAGGATGCGGCAAGCTTGCCAATCCGCGAGGACCCGGATTTGATCGCAATGATGGGCTTTAAAGGCGAGATCCGGTTTACGATCTCCCGGAACCGCGTGCCATCGAGTATCTGTTCGATGTACAGGATAATGGCACGGGTCTCTTTATAATCCCCGGCAAACCGGATAAAATCCTCAAAGGTGAGATCGGACTGGTTCCCGACACTGATCACGGCGGAGAACCCGATCTCTTCCTGGAGGCTCCAGTCAACAATGGTGGTGATGATGGCACCGCTCTGGGAGATGAAGGCAATGTGCCCGGGCCGGGGGGAGACCGGGTCAAAGGTCGTATTGATCCCCTGGTGCGGGAGCATGAGCCCCAGGCAGTTGGGGCCGATGATCCTCATGCCGGACGTGTGGGCGGACTTAAGAATCCTCTCCTCAAGGTCCCGCCCGGGCGCCCCCGATTCGCGGAATCCCGATGAGATGATGAGAGACAGCGGGATCTTTTTTGCTCCTGCTTCATCAATAACCGCAGGCACTCCTGCGGCAGGAATGGTAATGACCGCAAGATCCACGGTGTCCGGGATGGCGGCAAGGGATGGGTATACCGTTTTTGCGAGTATCATTCCCCCCTTAGGGTTGATCGGGTAGACCCGGCCCGGGAAGGGGAGGAGGTTCCGGCAGACGGCATAGCCGACTTTACCCGGATCGGATGAAGCCCCGACAATGGCAATAGAATTGATATCGAAGAGGCGGTCAGGCATCTCCCGTACCGGGGGAATGATCCGGGGAGCATCCGAATCATTCCGGTATATCCGTGCATCCACGGCGCACGCACCCCGGGTATAGAGAATCAGGGGATTGATATCGAACTCTTCGATATGGGGATCCGCATAAAACATCGTGGCAACGGACCCGATGATCTTCGCGAGTGCCGGCATGTCACGGGGAGGTTCGTCGCGGTACCCTGCGAGAAGCGGGTAGCCTTTCATCTCCCTGATCATGGGGGTAATCTCATCGGTATCGATGGGCAGAATCCGGATTGAAACATCCCGCAGAAGTTCTACCAGTGTTCCCCCGAGGCCGATGGTAATGACCTTGCCAAAGGTCGGGTCCGTTCTCCCGCCAAGGATCAGTTCAAGGCCCGGGAGAGCCTGCTGTTCGACAAGAATTCCCCGGATCTGCGCATCAGGTTTGTGACTTCTTGCGTTCTGTAAAATCTGATCGAATGCCCGGCGTGCCTCCGGGGCAGTACCGATGCCGGTGATCACCCCCCCAAAATCGCTCTTGTGGACAATATCCGGGGAGATCACTTTCATGACAACCGGGTATCCGAGGGTTTCTGCGGCAATGGCTGCCTCCTCCGCAGTGTCCGCTACCCGGTACATGGGTATGGGAACTGAATGTGCGGCAAGCAGTGCATACCCATCCGGTTCAGAGAGCAGGATCCTGGACATCAGCATTGTTCCTGAAATACCCTTAGTCCGGAACAATTATTAAGCCTGAGTATCCGGGTCGTTTGTCATCACCGGGGGAATTCAGCCGTGATACCCATAGGAACGGTTTACCCGGAGGCACTCTGCCAGTTCAGACAGTAGTGGCACGATCTCACTACCATCAGCAATCCGATCGCGTATCCGCTCGGCAAGGGATCCGTTGACGATCCGCTCTTTGATGACCGGCAGGTAGCAGCGTTCATCGCTGGTCGCATGCTGCCAGGCCAGTTCATACAGGCGCATCAGATCGTCCCGCATCCCTTCGGTTCCGTGCCGTATGGCCTCTTCGGTCAATTCGAGAAGCACGTCATAATCCCGTTCAACGGGAAGTGTCCGACAGCGCAGCAGGGACCGGACAAAGGCACAGACTGCCATATCGGAATGGATGGATTCCTGCTCATCCAGTGCTTTGATCTCAAGGCACTTCCGGGAGAACCGGATGATGACGCCGCCGGAGTTCACCCATTCCTCGCAGAGGATATCCGCACCGCGTTTTTTGAGTTCGGAGAAGATCTCTTCCTGCCGGGTGCGGTAGTCCGTAACGGATTGAATCCTCTCCGGAATGATCCGGTTGCAGATGAGCGGGATCTCTTTCTGGTTCTTCCGGTAGTAGACCAGCCGGTTGTCACAGGTCCCGGTCAGGTTTCCCTCAACCATCGGCGATGAGGCGGTGATGGCAATAAGATAGGGAAGCAGGGATCCGATTTTGTTGTAGAGATGAACGAGGTCCCGGCTGTTTTCGTAGGAGAGGTTGATCTGGAGTGCCTGGATGTTCAGCCAGCCGTGCTGGCGGATATCAAAGAGGCGATCGTAGACTTCGTAATACTCCCCCTCGTCATGATCCCAGACCGGTATCTCGCTTACCTTTGCCAGCGGGTGCATGCCAAGGCCAAGGAGCTGGTACTGGCCGCAAAAGAGATGGTTGAATTTGTTCATCCCCTTGACGAGTTGTGCCTCCAGCAGGGCCAGTTCATCGGCCGGTTGTCGCGGGACCATCTCGAGGACGGTCTTCTGGAGTTCCTTGCCCAGCGTCACCTCGCCGAACAGGATCTCGCTCTCGTACCTGCCGCAGATCGATTTTAAGATCCGGTCGGAGTCCGGCAGGGCATGGAACCCACGGTCGTTGATGGAATATTCGTGTTCAGTGCCGATGGTCATGAGAGGGTGAATAGATGCGAGGAATCTCCGCTACCTTTTCCGTCTCCGGCTCATCGATCCGGCAGATCACGGCGAGCTCCTCTTCGGTCAGGTGGGAGACGAGCCTCGTGATGCTCTGTGCCGCAACAGTATATTGCTGGTTGTACGCCTCAGGCACTTCTTTTAAGAGCCGGACAATGGGGCAGATCGACTCATATTTTAAGAAGATCTCAATGATATCACCTTTCACATCGAACGTGAAGGGCCCGGACCGGCAGGTCTCGGGTTTGATCTTATGGATGCCGCACTTCCCTCCCTTCCAGAAATAACAGGTCCCGTCGGCGTGGGTCCGAAGATGCCGGTAACCATTCTGTTCAAATGCCTCTTCGGGTACACCCTCGGAAACGAGCCGTTCGTAACAATGCCCGGATATCGGGGGATGTGCATCATTGCAGCAGTGCCCCCCGCAGTTCATGCAGATCTCTTCTGCCCGGATAAGCCAGTCTTCAGTCATGGTATCACGCAGGTATCAGGTTGTCTACGATCTGTTCGAATACGCGGGGATAACAGTCGTCCTCCCCGCTCTCGATGGATGGATTGTCATTCACTTCAATCACGTACGCGTCGCCATTGGTATTCTTGATGTCCACGCCATAGAGGCCACGGCCGATCGCGTTGGCCGCCGTAATCCCGAGCCGGATCACGTGGGGCGGGACGTCCTGTTCCGGCACACTCTCAACGCCGCAATAGACAATGTGCCCGTTGACGGATGCCTGGATCTTGAACGTGACCGAGGGGATGGTATACTTGCAGACGTACAGGAGTTTCCCATTGAGGACGCCAACCCGCCAGTCATATTTACTCTCAATATACTGCTGGACTACAATCCAGTCCGACAGGTGAATAAAGCGCCGGGCCACCTTGAAGAATCCGGCAATGTCGGTCACCTTCTCGACCCGCTGCGAGAAGGATGTCGAAGGCTCCTTGATAATGAGGGGCGATCCCAGGTCATCGAAGAGCCGGGTGACCGATTCAACGGACAGGTCCTGTTTTGACAAAAAAACGGTCTTCGGAAGCGAGACCTGCTTTTTGATCAGGTGCGAGTACATGTTGATCTTGTCCCCGCAGATCTGGATCGAGTGCGGATCATCGATCACCGGGATATGGTGAAACTCGGCCATGCGTGCGGCCACGTACGTGACATTCATCGGGTCGGTACGGGCCCGGATGAAGAGGGCGTCCATCCTGGGAATCTTGTTGATATCCACCGGGAACAGGAAATCCACATCATGTCCTCTGTTCTCGGCCACATCCCGGCACCGTATCAGCGCGGTGAGCTGCTCGGCATTCGAGAGCGTCTTACGGTCCACGAAGATACCCAGGCGGCTCATAGGAACTCCTGATGTGAGAGGTATGCAGCGAGCAGCGTGCGTTCAGCAACGGACAACCGGGAGTACCGGGTGGGTGAAAGGGACGAGAGCAGGCACCGCCCATCGTATCTGACAAAGACAATCGTGACCAGCGGGATGGCAAAGAGATCGTATACCTGCCGTGCAAGTGCCGAAATACCCGTATCGTCATCGGCGGTTTTCCCGAAGATGGAGACCGTGCTTTGGATCTCTGCACCATCATTGAGTTTCTGGAAGCAGAACGGGTATTTTCCCTTGTTGGTGATGTGCTTGATGATCTCCTTTGACTTTTCGCTATCGTGAACAACGGAAAAATCTGCAGTGGAGGCAAAGTAGTTCAGGCCATAGACAATGGAGGGCAATGGGGCATACCCCTGTGAGATGCCCCATTCACAGACCGGAATGCCGGCAAGGCGTGCCCGTTCAAGGCAGACCGGAACCACATACGCATCGAGCACGGTTGCACTGGAGGGCCTGACCGTCCGTCCGTCCATCTCCTGCCGGAGGATCGAATAATACGTATCGCTCTTATAGGAGTAATCCTCGCTGATGATATGACAGGACCCGTCAAGCTGGATCGCATAGTGCATGTCGCGTGAGATTGCGCCGTTCCTGACACCTGCTTTCAGGGCTGGCCGCTTACTATCCGGCTGGATCGAATCCTCGGGCTTGGTCCCCAGCTCTTGCGGAAGGACTGCAACAGGAAGACAGGACCTGGGACTTGCCAAAATGGCCTGCCCTGCATCGGGAGATCCGTTTTTTAACCGACTGTTCATGGGGCAACCAGCCCCGTGACATGCCTGCGGATGCACAGCAGGGATTGCTGTTCAGTGCCGGATACCAGATTCCTGCGTGGGAGTACCATGCAGGGATCTGATTCATGGCATGTGCCGAATCGTTCGGCACATGGCAATTCCAAAAGAGAAAAGAACGCCCGTTGGTCCTCTTCAGTATCGTCATTATCCAAAGACGCTGTCATGAAGAACACTAATCCAACATCGTATCGATTGGATTAACACATTTTAGCTATACGATCATCCCCTAAATAGGATTTTGCTTTAGGAACCGGAACAAAGCCGGTTGCGAAAAAATCACTGTGGATCATACATAATTGATTCTCCCGCCCCCTCATCCATACAATGAAATCGCCGGGAATAGGAATATTTATGACGAGTGTGTGGGCACGTGTGCCAAGAGGGAACATTGATACTCTCATATCACCATGGGTAATGAGTCATGCATATACCAACTCCCGAGGAACTCCGGACGCGCCGTGAAACCCTTGGCATGAAACAGACCGAACTCGCACGCCGTGCCGGTATCAGCCAGTCCATGGTGGCGAGGATCGAGGCGGGCAATGTCGATCCCCGTATCAGCACGCTGAATAAGATCATCGTGGTGCTCAACAGTGCCGAACCCCGCCGGATCCGGGCTGCCCAGATCATGCATAACCCGGTCCTGTCCGTCCAGCCCCAGGATTCCATCAGCAGGGCGGTCGATATCTTTGAGAAGAATAATATCTCCCAACTCCCGGTGATCGAGCGGGGTGTTCCGGTGGGCTGCATCTCGGAATCGGTGATCGTGAAAGCGATTGAACAGCAGCGGTTACACAAGACCCACCTGTTTTCGGTGAAGGAGTTCATGGAGCCGGGTTTTCCCACAGTCCCTTCGGATATGGATGTTGAGACTGTCGTGAATATTCTTCAGCAGAACCATGCAGTCCTTGTGATGGACGGGCGCGTGGTATCCGGTGTCATCACGAAGCACGACCTGATCTCCCTCATCGTCTGAATCCGAAAGTGCTGGCACGATATTCTTATTTTAATGTGAGGAATTGCTCCCGAATCTGATACAAATCTATATATGTCGGGTGTCTTCAATGGTTATTTGTCGTGACCGTTCCGGCCACGGATGGAGTATCACATGGCAGAAGAGACAAGCGAGATCAGCAGCATGACCGTGATCGGCATTGGAATTGTGATCTTTATTGTGATTGTCGGTATCTGGTACCTGTTCCTGAAGTAACCATGAGCCTAAAATCACATCTTCCCATTTTTAAAAAATTCAGAGTTTTGATACCAGATCCCGGAGAACGCCGGCCGGATCCTTGGATTTGACCACACTTGATGCAAGGAGGACACCATCCGTCCCTAAGTCGAGCGCAATCTTTACGCATTCTCCCGACTGGATACCCGCGCCGGTCAGTACTTTTACCGTGGGATTTACGGTATGCACCGCTGAGACCGAGCGCCGGATGATCTCCGGGTTGGCTTTCGAGACGGAGACCCCGCTCCCAATCAGATCGGGCGGTTCAATGGCCACATAATCCGGTGCAAGTGCCGCAGCACCGGCACTTGTGGCCTCGTTATTAGTACATACAACCGAGAGAAGTTTGTGTGCCCGGAGACCCTGCAATGAACTCTCGATCTCTGCCAGTGTCAGGCGCCGTTCGGAATGGTTCAGTAACGATCCGGCTGCCCCGGCCGCCTTTATTGCATGAGCCGTCACCTGCCCCGTATGTGCCCCGGGCTCGCTGCCATCTACGTGCTGCGCATAGATGGGGACAGAGAAGTGGTGGCAGAGGGGATGGAGGTCGATATATCCCGGAGCAATGCCTATCATGACGCCACTCTCCTCCGCAACACGTTCTGCGGCCTCAGCGATCATGTGTGCCCGGTGGCCGGATCCTTCTTGGTATGTTTTTAAGTTCACCAGAATCAGGGGGGATGTCACGATGGTATCTCCTTATCCTAAATACATCTCGTTAGTATTCCTATCTGGTTCCCGAATGATGAATTTTTGGTAACGGTACATATATCGGAGATGCGGCTATTGGCATGTAAATACCTTGATGAAGCAGAAAAGCCAAAAAATATGATATCAATCAGAAATATTCCTGTTCTTAAGGAAATGGTTTGTGAGGTGAACGGATGCGTTTAGTCAGGTATTGTACGATAATTGCGTTGATCCTGCTGCTGGCAGGCACCGTGTCGGCGGCAACCGGTGAAAAGTGGATCCAGACAACAGCGAATGCAGGATTCCCTGACCGGGCCGGTCATGCGGGACTGGCCTTTGATGACAAGATGTGGATCATCGGGGGTTCATCGGATGGGGGCGTGACTGGTCTGAACGATACCTGGTATTCATCTGATGGAGTACACTGGATTGAAGCAACACCCTCCGCTGAGTTCCCGGCCCGGTTTGAGCAGTCTGCGGTGGTATTTGACAATAAGATGTGGATCATCGGGGGAAATAGCGGAACCAGAGCACTCTATGATGTCTGGTCTTCAGCTGACGGCATCCACTGGACCCTGAATAATGCAACACCGGGTTTTAGCGGTCGTTATGCAACCGCTGTGGTTGTCTATAACAACCAGATGTGGATGTTAGGCGGGAATGACGGACGTTTTACCTGGGATGATGTCTGGAATTCCCCGGATGGTGTCCAGTGGACTATGGTCAACAAGAGTGCCGGTTTTGGCGAACGCAGCGGGCTTTCAGGCCTTGTCCACGATGGGAAGATGTGGGTGATCGGCGGTGCGAGAGTAGGTTCAAAATTATATAACGACACCTGGTATTCCACGGATGGCAACACCTGGACTCAAACAACCCAACATGCCGGATTTGCAGCCCGGGCCGGGCAGGCAAGTACCGTCTATGACGGAAAGATGTGGGTGATTGGCGGATTTGACGGGACACGTTCACGGAACGATACCTGGTCTTCTGCTGATGGCATTACCTGGATACAGGCAACGGGTGCAGCACCCTTCTCCGCCCGGTTTGATTTCCCTGCGATAACCTACAATGACCGGATCTGGATAACCGATGGTGCAACAAGTATCAATTCCACTGCAGGACCTGATACATGGTATACGGGTAAGGGTAACCCCATCCCGGATGCAGGTATCTGGATGTGGCTTGTTCTTGGGGTTGGTATCCTTGTGGTAGTTGCTGCATTTTTCATCATTCAGAAGAAGAGAGCGGTACCTGAACAGAAATCTTCAAAGAAATCCTCAAAAAAGAAGAATAAGTAATCTCTTCATCTCCCCCTCTCTTTTTGATCTTCTGGATCGATTGATCAAAATTGTATGGTGAACCGTATTCAGGATAAGAGAAATCTCTCTTTTTTAGATCTACGAATCCCGGAGTCCCTGCAGAAAATGTCCCGGGGAGACCGTGCCCGCCGATATATCCATAATCTCCCGTTTCAGGTGCCTGAGTCCTGCATCACGGGCTGGCCCGGATACACTGCCGGATATCCGGATCGCTTCAAGGTACAATCGTGTGACCATCTCCGTGTAGGCCGGGCTTCGGGTACGTGCATCAATGGTGATGTCCGTGATGCCCATCTCTGAAAGTTCCGGGAGATATTCTATAAGGCAGGTATCCGATAAATTGCCGACATGCGTGCGGCATGCCCCATCGGGGGTGACCGGATAACTCCGCCCGTTATCATCCCGGATCCAGAATCCTGTCGGGACCTGACGGCCCGGTGTGCCGGTTTTTGTTCTCCCGCATGACTGAACAAGGCGGAACATGCAATCCTGCGTGATCATCGTCTCGCAGTTTCCCTGTACAATGATTGCGCAGGAGCCGGGAACCGATCCGTCATTCCGGCAGGCAGGGATCAGTTCCCGGATCTCTTCCCGCGACAATTCCGGTGAGAGGGTGAACAGCGAATACGCTGGGGATAACGTTCCGGCCGTTCTGTGGTTGAAGATACTCAGTCCCCCGCCCCCAAGGAGAGGTATGCCCGGGACGAGAGCATGGATCGCATACGAGATACCGGGATTTTCTGACATACACCCTGCAAGCCCGCACTTCCCGAGGTGTTTGAGTTCTGATAACAACAGGTCGAGCTCGACATCATGGGCAATGCGGGGGAATTTCCAGACCAGATCCAATTTCAGTTCCCGGCAGATTCCAAGGGCGGCGAGGATCTGCGATTGTAGCGGTTCCGGGGTCGTGGGGGTACATGTATGCCAGTTGTGCATGGGGAGAGGGGGTTCAAAACAGATCGTATCAGCCCCGGCATCCGCAGCGCTCCGGACCCCGTCAAGCGAATCCGTGAAAACCATGAGCCGGAGATCGGATTGTTTTTTCTGAACAGGGGGATCTGAATTATCCAATTTGATACCGGAATCCGGAAACGCCTCCCGTATCTGCTGGTGAGCTGTGTTGACCACACCGGGATCCGGAAGACTGGCGACCTGAAGGTGTTCGGAGGCCTGGAGAAGGAACTCCCGGCGCATCGCGTTTATGACGGCTGCCGGTGCAAAGAGGCCCCCGTCATACTGAAGCGAGAACCGGTGGATTACAAACGATGTATCACCGGTCTTCCGGAACTGCGGTTCAAGGTGCTCCGCAGTCAGGGGATGAGTCCGTGCCGGTTCCATTTTCTGTTGCGGGGACCAGGTGATCGGAATGGAGAACCCATCGGGTCGCAGGATTGCCCCCTCAAGCCGGACTGTTCCCTCCGGAGTAATGGTGAGGGTAAGATCGAGAGGGATCTGCCGGCGCAGGTCCAGCGGTGGTTTTGCCACAATCCTCCGTGCAGTTGCGGCAAGATCGCGGGAGGCGGTGATATACACCTCCGCTCCCGCCACTACCGGGGCCGGCAGCGAAAGGGAGAAACCGGTATTTGTTGTTACCGGCGGGACATTCAGGGCAAACCCCAGTTCCTGCTCCGGATGAGCCGGGTCCGTGATGAGCAGGCCATCACCGGTTACAGGAATCACCGGCCGGGTTGAGCGGACCTGCGCTACGTGATTCTTCTTGTCGTAGTGCTCGATTTTCCCAATGAGGAGTCCCCGGTTGTCCGGTGCATCCCGACCCATGAATTTCTCGTACCGCTCATTGAAGAGGTATCCTCCGGTGAATCCCCGGTTGAATGCAAGCATCAGGTTCCGGTAATGCTCATCGGATGGTTTCCAGGTGCCCGCGGCTATCGCATCCAGCGCCCGCCGGTAGATGGAGGTGACGATGGTGACATATTCCGGAGACTTCATCCGGCCCTCGATCTTCAGCGACGCAACCTGTGAGCCGACCAGTTCCGGCAGGTGATGATAGGTGCAGAGATCCTTTGGGGAGAGGAGATACCGCTCCTTGAGCGGTACTTCATGTACGTGGACCGGATTGCCAAAGTCGTCCGTATCCCCGGTGATGAGCGTGTAGGGCTTCCGGCACGGCTGGGCGCACATGCCCCGGTTCCCGCTTCGTCCCCCGATTAGGGAGGAGAGGAGGCACTGGCCCGAGTAACTGTAGCAGAGCGCCCCGTGGACAAAGACTTCGAGACCGACCCCGGTCTCTTTCGTGTCCGTTGCGATCCGCTCCACCTCCGCAAGTGAGAGTTCCCGGGCCAGCACCACGCGGGAGATCCCCTGCTCTTTTGCCCACCGCACGCCGGACGTGTTGTGAATCGTCATCTGGGTGGATGCATGGATGGGAAGGTCGGGCAGGTACTCCCGGGCAAGGGCCAGCACCCCGGTATCCTGCACGAGCACGGCATCGACGCCGATGGAATAGAGCCAGCAGAGATACTCCATCACCCTTTTAAGTTCCCGGTCATGGATGAGGGTATTGACCGTAACATAGACCCGGACTCCCCATGCATGGGCGTAGCGGACTGCCTCAACAATATCTGCATCCGCGAAGTTTGCTGCAAATTTCCGGGCACCGAACCGTTTCCCGCTCAGGTAGATGGCATCTGCCCCGGCAGCAACGGCGGCCCGGAATGCCTCCGGCGATCCAGCCGGTGCAAGGAGTTCGGGGAGTCCCGTACGTAACTTATGCCCATCCCCCGCGCCGGGTCTCATGAGGGCACCATCCCCGGAAGATAGACCTGGAAGAGCCCGATGGAGAGGAAGATCGTGATGACGAGGGCAAGGCAGTAGGCTGCCATGGTCAGTACGAGGGCATGATCTTCCCGCCAGCCCAGCACCCACGCGGCCGGCGCATTGATGTACACCCCGAGCAGGATCTCGGAGGGGACAAGCGCCAGGATCCCATAACGCTCAATGGTTGCCGACTGGAAAACGGTCTTCCGGGCGTTCTCCAGGAACCGTGTTACCGGCTCGTACGTATGGCCGATCGTGTCGAAGATATCAAAGAGCCCGAGGAAGATCCCGATCTCCGTGCACATGAGAACATAGAAGATGAAGAGCGGCGGAAGGCCCAGCGCAATTCCCACCGGGGCTGCCCCGTACTCGATCAGAAGGCCGCTCCCGATCAGGGCGAGTGCCGGGGAGAGCGGGAGGCTGAAGAGGAAGACCGGGACGAGCGGAAGTACGAGCGCACAGAATATGCCCCTCCCGAGAGCTCTCGCGATATGCCGTAACGATGTATTGCGATCCCAGAGTTCCATTGCCGTATTAGATGGTTTCTTGTAAGAGCATAAACTCTAGTAGTGTTCCTTCCAGAGTCCGCCAGATAAACGCGTCCCGCGGTCTTCCCGTGATGCAGGAACATTTTTTGCACGCCCGCCCCCAACCATGAAGTACATGAAGATCATTGCCGCCCTCACCGATCCCACGCATGCAGCCCGGGCACAAAAACAGGGAGCCGATCTCATCGAGCTCCGTGTCGACCTGTACGAGGGCGACCTGGAAAAGATCGTGAAGAAGGCAAAAGCAGCGTGCACGCTGCCGGTCATCCTCACCCTGCGATCTGCGCAGGAAGGCGGGCAGTTCTTCGGGGACGCAGATGCGTGGATGGAGACGGTACAGCCCCTCCTCCGTTATGCAGATTATGTCGATATCGAGCAGCAGTTCGCCCTGCATGCTGCGGCAATCCGCAAGGCGAAGAAGAAGATCATCGCCTCGCATCATGCCGGCCAGATGATCCCGCTCTACATCCTCTTTGTCCTGGAACGCGAGCTCCGGGCGTACGGGGATATTCCCAAGATCATCGTGACCCCGAAGACGAGCGAGGATATCCTTGAACTGATGTCGTTTTCGCTGGCTGCACAGAAACCCATCATCACCGGTGTCATGGGAACGGAGTTACGGTACGCCCGGGCCCTGCTGCCGCTCTTTGGTTCGGAGTTCGTGTACTGCCACACCGGCTCGCCGACCGCGGCAGGACAATATTCGGTTGAAGAGTTTGTCAGGCTCAAGAGCCTGCTGCTCGGGAAATAATCCCTCTTTTAATGTTCAGAAATCCCTGCGGTGTGTAAGCGCAAGCCTCAATACGAAAAACCTGCAAGCCTTATGGCATGAGACCAGTCATTGCTGCAATGGCAGCCTTTGTTATACTCGCACTTGTCCTGATCGCCGGGTGCACATCTACCAGTGCCCCGGTTCCCGCGACAACGATCATCATTACCCCCCATCCAACGGCAGTACCGGCGACTGCAGTTCCTGCCGCAACACCGGGGATCAGTACGATTGCAACCACCGCATCCGGGGATAACGGTCCGATCGAAGTGATGCCCTCTGACCAGCAGGTCAGCTTTGACCTGTCCAAGGATCGCCCGACCTCGAAGATCCACCTGATCTACCAGGGCGGGCCCGGCGAGAGGTTCACGCAGAAAGTGACGATGAAGGTGTACCTGTCGGACGGGACTTCTGAGGTGTATGCCATGAGCGGGGGCCAGAAGCCGGTTCCCAATGACGAGATCGTTGCCACGGGGACCCGGGGCGGCGACCGCTGCGTTGTCTACGTCCAGGCTGCCGGCATCACCTATAAGGTGATGGACGAGAAGGTATTCGGGTCAGCAGAGTACCAGACCTGATACCATCAAAAATATCCGGGCCCTGATCGGCCCGGCCGCCTATCTTTTTTCTTCTGTTCACGCCATGCGTCAGCGAGCACCAGCGCGGGCAGTTTCCAAATTTTCGTGAAAATCTGGAACAATACGTTCGTTTATATAATTGAAATCCGCATTAGGCTTATCCGAGTATCCCGATATCATCCGGATACATCAGGTGATTGTATGAAAAACCAACATGTTATTCTCCTTGTGCTGGCGGTCATAGGCATGCTCTTTGTTGCAGGATGCACGCAGCAGACAGCAACACCTGCGGCAACTCCTATGGCAACGCCGCTCCCCACTACCCAGCAGACCCAGGCAGCATCCGCAGGTACGATCGGTACTGCGAATTCAACCCTTGGCACGGTTATTACCGGTGCCGGGGGAATGACCCTGTACTATTTCACCAAGGATGCTGTGGACAGCGATACCAGTGCCTGCACGGGTACCTGTGCCGATACCTGGCCCGCTTTCTCCGCCGACACCCTCCAGGTCTCCGCTCCGCTGTCCAAAGCGGATTTTGGCATCTATACACAGGCTGACGGCAAGAAACAGGTGAGAACCAATGGCTTACGGCTCTACTATTACAAGGGCGATAGTAAACCCGGCGATGTGAATGGCGAGAATGTCAACAAGGTCTGGTTCGCGGCCACGCCCTTTGAGTATATCAAGATCGCCACGTCCACGGAGCGCGGTTCCTATCTCACGGATTCAGAAGGGAAGACACTCTACTACTTCATCCAGGATACCTCCGGGAACAGTATCCTTTCGGGCCAGAGCCTTGCGCAATTCCCGGTATTTGGTCCCCGCCTGATCTCCACGCCCTCATCCTTAAATTCCAAGGATTTCACGTATGTGACACGGAATGATAACCTGTCCCAGATCGCGTACAAGGGCATGCCCCTGTACTATTACATTGAAGATAAAAATTCAGGCGATACCCTGTTACAGAAGTACTCCACGGATTTCTTTGCTGCGAATATCTCCGGAGTTTCTGCGGTTGCAACGCTTATTCCGCCTCGCACTATGTGAGTAATCCGGTACAATAACCGGAATCTCCTTTTTTTAACCCGGGTTCGCACAGCAGCACGGCCCGACGGCAATTCTTAAAAAAGTTTTTTTACCTGACTGCCATCACGAGAATTTCTTCTGTTCGAGCCATGCGTCTGCGAGCACGAGCGCAAGCATTGCTTCAGCCACCGGGATGATCCGGGGCATGATGCAGGGATCGTGCCGTCCCTTCACCGTGATCTCTGCATCGTTCCCATTGACATCAACCGTCTTCTGCGGTTGTGCAATGGAGGGTGTCGGCTTCACTGCGATCCGGACCACAATGTCCTGGCCGGACGAGATCCCGCCCAGGATCCCCCCGGCATGGTTGCTCAAAAACCCGCTCTTCGTGATCGGGTCGTTGTTCTCGCTCCCGAATTTGCCGGCAACCGCAAAGCCGTCACCGATCTCGACACCCTTGACGGCACCAATCCCCATCATGGCGCCGGCAATCTCTGCATCCAGTTTCCCAAAGACCGGGTCGCCGAGACCCGCGGGGCACCCGGTTGCCACGATCTCCGCAATGCCACCCACGGAGTCCCCGACAGATTTTGCCGCCAGGATCTCATCTTCAATCTCTTTGGGTGTGGTCTTCCCGTGAACTGAAATGATCCTGCCCGCGATCGTTATTTTCTGTGCTGCAAGGATCTGCAGGGCCACTGCCCCGGCAGCCACGCGGCCCACGGTCTCCCTGCCCGAACTCCTGCCCCCGCCCCGGTGATCGCGGATGCCGTACTTCTGCTGGTACGTGAAGTCCGCATGCCCGGGCCGGAAGAGCGTGCGGAGCTCTTCGTAATCGGATGAGTGCGCCCCGTGGTTTCTCACCATGAGGGCAATGGGCGTGCCGGTGGTTTTACCCTCGAAAACCCCGGAGAGGATCTCGATTGTGTCATCCTCCTGCCGGGGCGATACGAGCGGGGAGGTGCCGGGCTTGCGCCGGTCAAGGAACGGCTGGATGTTCGTCTCATTGAGGGGGATTTCGGGCGGGCAGCCGTCGATGACGCAGCCGACCGCGGGCCCGTGGCTCTCGCCAAAGGACGTGACTCTGAAATTTCTGCCAAAGGTGTTCATGGGATATACTTCCTGAGTGCTGGTGCCGGGAGATCGATCCCGAACCAGAGCCTGAATTGTGCCCGTGCCTGTTCGGCAAACATGCCGGTGCCGGTGATGGGGGTGCAGCCCTGCCCTATAGCCCGCTCGATCAGCGGGGTGATCGGGGGCGTGTACACCAGGTCAAAGACGGTCAGCTCCGGGTAGAGCTGGTCTGCCTCCAGGGGGCTCCTGATATCCGGTTCCATCCCGAGCGGCGTGGCGTTCACCACGAGGTCCGGGTGGAGGGCATCGAAGGTATTCCACGCGGCCCAGCGGCAGTCGGATCGTTTTGCCAGTTCCTTTGCCTTCTCCGGGGTCCGGTTCAGGATGGTGACGTCCATCTCAAGGCCGGTCATGGCATACGCGGCAGCGGCGGCAACGCCCCCTGCGCCGAGGAGCACGGCTTTTTTGCCTTTCATCCCCAGAAGGGGCGCCCGCACGCCGAGCCAGTCGGTGTTGTACCCGAGGGCCCTGCCGCAGGCAAAGACCACGGTGTTCACGGCACCGATCTGCTGTGCCGCCGGGTCGGGGATCTCATCGAGATGCTCCATCACGGATTGCTTGAACGGGATGGTGACCGAGAGTCCTTTTACGTCCAGCGCCCGGGCCTGCTGCATGATACGGCCGATCTCCGGGTCTTCGAAGAATGTGTAGTAATAGTTGAGGCCGTGTTCCCTGAAGAGGGCGTTGAAGAGATTTGGCCCCCGGCTGTGGAGGCAGGGGTTGCCCGCAACGCCGACAAGTCGGGTCTTCGGGTCCTCCGGGGGATTTTTCAGGATCTTCTCCAGGTGGTGAAGTACCGGTGCCGGCATCCTGCCGCTCCGGAAGAACGTGAGGCCGTCCGCACGGGCTGCGGGTTTCGGGACCCCGGTCTTCAGGATGCGGAGGATCAGATCCGCGGCCTCTTTCGTGGTTTTGTTGCCGGTGTCGATGCAGAAGTCCTGAGCCGCTGCATACTGCTGCCGGCGACGGGTGAGCATCTCCCTGATCTCCTCTTCTGCCGGGAGACTGGTGAGCGGCGGTCGCGGGGCCCGTGCAATCCGCTCTGCGATGACGTTTGAGTCTGCGGTCAGGAGGACGAGCGTGCTGTTTTTACGGAGATGCACCATGTTTGCGGAGATGGTGACCGCCCCGCCACCGGTGCCGATCACGGCATCGCGTGAGGGCAGGCCCGCGATCACCTCCTGTTCGATTGCCCGGAACCGGGCTTCGCCATCGGTGCTGAAGATCTCATCAATGGTGCGGCCGCTCTGCTCCTCGGCCAGATGGTCGGTGTCAATGAACGGCACGTTCAGGTGCCGGGCCAGCTCTTTTCCGATCTCTGTCTTGCCGGTGCCGCGGTAGCCGACGAGGACGATCCGTTTCACGGTATCACTTCCTTCATGCTCTCCCAGAATTCCGGGAACGACTTGTTCACGCACGCTGCGTCGGTGATGGTGATGCCCCCGGTGGAAAGACCCAGCACGGCAAAACTCATTGCGGTGCGGTGGTCATTGGCCGGATCAATGGTGCCGTCGTGGAGGGGTGCCGGAGCGATCGTGATAAAGTCGTCACCAACGGTGACGTTGCCGCCCAGCGCCCGGAGGCGATCGGCCGTCCCATTGATACGGTCGCTCTCCTTGAACTTTAAATGACTGATGCCCGTGATGGTGGTCGGAGTGTTTGCCTTCGCCGCCACCATGCAGAGGGTCTGGACGGTGTCGGGCGAGGAGGACATATCGAAGGTGATGCCGTTCAACTCTCCGGTGCGTTCGACCGTGACCGAATCCTTCCCGTACGTGACCCGGCATCCCATGGATGCAAGGGCATCAGGGAACCGCCGGTCTCCCTGCACGGAGTCCGGGGCAAGGTTGTCCACCCTTGCCCTGCCCCCGCAGATCGCGGCGGCAGCAAGGAAGTACGAGGCCGAGGAGTAATCGCCTTCGACCGCGTAGTCCCTTCCCTTGTAATGGTGCCGGTTGCTGACCGAAAAGTTCCGGTACCCCTCCCGCTCCACCCGGGCCCCGAAGGCCTGCATCACATCGAGCGTGATGTCCAGGTACGAGGCGGATGCGGGCGGGGCGGGGATACGGACTTCAACGGGATTATCGGCATACGGGGCCGCTACCAGGATCGATGAGATGAACTGGCTGCTGATCGAGCCGTCCATTTCCACACTCCCGCCGTTTAAGTGCCCGCTCACTTCCAGCGGGGGATACCCGTCCGCTTTCAGGAACCGGACGTGGCCACCCAGCGTGGGGAGCGCTGATGCCAAGGGGCCGATCGGCCGCTCCTGCATGCGGGCGCTTCCGGTGAGCGTGACCGGATGGCGGGCAAGGAGCGCAAGCGAGGTGAGCAGGCGCAGGCTGGTGCCGGAGTTGTCGAGATCGAGCGTGGTTGCACGCTTCGCGGGAATGTTCCCATCGCACCCGTCAATCCGGATCCGGTCTGCGTCCTGCTCCGCGGTGATCCCGAGCGAGCGGAGTGCTGCGAGCGTGAGCCGGGTGTCATCGGCATCGAGCGGGTGCATGACCGTTGTCCTGCCACTCGCGAGCGCTCCCGCGATTAAGGCCCGGTGCGTGTAACTCTTTGAAGGCGGAGCGGTGGCCTTCAGGTCCACGGGCCCGGACTTCGTGATTGTGATCTCCCGCTTCATCTGGGCACCTCGATCTTCCGGTAGCAGCCAAGTTCACGGACCCCCGTTATGGTCTTGAGTTCCCTCAGGGCTTCGCGGGTCTGGTCCGACCACGTGAAGTCCAGGAAGAAGACGTACTTCCCGATGCCCTTCTTGGAGGGGCGGGACTCGATGCGCGAGAGATTGATCTTCCGTTTCGCAAAGGCCCCAAGCAGGTCGTACAGGAGACCGGCCCGGTCCTCGTCCGGGTCGATTAAGATACTGCACTTCTCGGGCATTGTGTCTTCAAGGGGTTTTCGCGAGACCCGGACGAACCGCGTGGTGTTGAACGCACTGTTCTCCGTGTTCTCAAGAATGATCGGCAGGTGATAGATCTCTGACGCCGAGACCGGGATGAGCGCGCCGGCGTTCGGCGTCTTCTTTGCTTCAAGAGCGCTCGCTGCATTGCTGCTCGTGTGGATGACCGGCACGCACCAGAGTTCGATGGCATCGCTGCACTGCTCGTGGGTCTGGGGATGGGCATAGATCACCCGGATCTCGTCTTTTAACACGAGCGAGGCGAGGTTGTGGTGGATGGGCAGGTACATCTCGCCCGTGATGTGAATCGGGTACCGGGTCAGGCCGTCCAGGGTCTCGCCCACGCTCCCCGCCTCGGAGTTCTCCATCGGCACGATACCGTCGCCGTCCCCGCGGGCAACTGCCGCCATGATGCCCCGGATGGTGGGGAGGAGGACGATCTCGGCGTCCTCCCCATAGAGTTTCAGCGTCAGCTCGTGCGAGAATGTGCCCTCGGGGCCGAGCGTGATCACTTTCATTTATTCACCATACACTCGATCAGGGCGTCGGTTGTCTTCTGGCCTTCCTCGCAGTAACTCCCGAGGTGGCGGCTGTTCTTTTCGAAAAATTCCCGGAATTTTTCCGGGTCTTTCGCGGCAACGATCTCCGCGAGATCGGCTGCGGAACTCCGGCAGGCCGCAAGGACTTCGGGCACATACGGGTTCTGCTGGAGGATGTCGGCATAGAGGGCGGGGTCCTGGCTGAGGAGCCGACCCACGAGCGAGAGCTCGATCTGGTACACGGGACTCTCGAAGGCCGAAGTCTTGCGAAGATCCACGCCCAGCCTTCGCACCGTATCGGCCACGCAGAGCGTGACAAAGTGCGTGAGCCCCTGGACCACGGCCACGGTCCGGTCGTGCTCCTCCGGGGTCGCAATGGTGCAGACGGCTCCCTCTGCCTCAAAGATCCTGATGAGGGATGCCACTCGCTCTTCGCCGGCCCGGGCAGGGCAGACGATGATGGTCTGGTTCCGGATGGATCGTACCGTGGGCCCGAACATCGGGTGGAGACCTACCACGTCCGCCTTCGATTTCAGCATCGCCGCAACCGGCTTCACCTTCAGGGACGTGAAGTCGCAGAGGAGCTGGTCGCTCGTAAGGAGTGGCGCTACGTCTTCGATCACCCGCACGGTGTCGCGAATCGGGACCGAGACGATGACGATGTCGCACTGCTCTGCAATGTCTCTCGCGGTGACTGCGGTCTTCCGGCCCGAGACCAGGACTTCGTACCCGGCGCCTGCAAAGACTTTGGCAAAGAGCCGTCCCATCCTGCCGGTACCGCCGATGATGCCAAGCTTCATGATCATTTCTCGCGGATCGTCTCTTTGACGGCCATACCGAAGTGTCGGCCGCCTTCGAGCACGCTGCCCATGATTTTGTCGCCCACCTTCAGGTGCACGACCGAGATGGCGCCGCCTTCCTCTGCCACGAGCCGGATCGTCTCGGCGTTCTGGATGATCAGGCTCACCTTGTTCGGCCCTGCCGCGGCCTCAACGAGCAGGAGCGGCCGGCGCTCGATCTTTGTTCTTCCGATGATGGCGGAGTGTGCAGTTCCTTTCGCATCGGTGACCAGGACCGATCCCCCGATCGTGAGATCGGCAAGGTACGCGGTCTTCCCGTCCGGAAGGAGAATGTAGGCATGGACTGCGCCGGCGTTCACGCGGAACGGGCGAGGGGCAACGTAGGGATTCTCCAGCGTCTCGGCATGGACAAGGAGCATGGCCGACGAAGTGTTTCCCATCAGCATCCCCTCGCCATCGTTCAGGATCGAGCAGGTGTCCACGCAGACCCGGTCACCCATACCCAGGGGCTGGATCTTCGTGACCGTGAACGGGACGAGGCCGACTTTTCCCGTTGTCGCCTTCACGAGCGTTGCCACGGCCTTCACCACCGCCGGGCTGTCGGTGGAGAGGAGGACGCCGTACACGCCCTTCTCCAGCACATGGATCGCCATTGCGGCCTCATCCACGTTCTTCACCCGGGCCACGATCTTATCGGACTGGGCCACGAGATTTTCGAGCGGGATCACGGTCCAGTCGCTCGTGGTCACAATGACCGGCCGGTGTTTGCCCGCCAGTGCTGCTGCGTTCTCGCTCGCCTTGTCCGTGATGGTGCATTCGGTGATGTCGGTGCCGGGCTTGATGTCGCCGTCCGGCGCAATGGTCGTGATCCGGCCGAGGCGCTTCACGTCCTCGGCCTTGTCCACCATCAGCGCATCCGCACCGCTCTCGATAGCCGTTGTTGCAATATCCTTGTTCCAGGGGCGGATGTCCACCCAGAACTGTTTCATTTGTGCTGCTCCAAGGCTTTGCCTGGGTCCACGTTGTGGTGCACCACGTTGCAGAGGGCCTGGACGAACGACTTCGTGTCCTGGCGCTGGAAGGCGTTCCTGCCCACGCAGACACCGGCGCCGCCGGCATTGACCGAGTCCCGGATGATCTTTAAGGATTCGAGGTCAGCGCACTTCTCCCCGCCGGCCACAAAGACCGGCACCGAGCAGGCCTTCGTGATCTTCTTAAATGATTCGGGGTCGCCCGGGTAGTTGGTCTTGATCATGTCAGCGCCGAGCTCTTCTGCCACACGGACCGCGTGACCGATCGACTGCGGCGAGAACGAGTCGATGCATTTGCCCCGGGGGTAGCACATGATGAGGAGCGGCATGCCCCAGCGGTTGCAGTCCCGGGCCACGTTCGCGCCGATCTCCAGCATCTTGGACTCGCTGGGCGAGCCGAGGTTGATGTGGATCGAGACCGCGTCAGCGCCGAGCGCGATCGCCTCTTCGACCGTGCAGACCTGCACCTTGTCGTTCGGGTCCGGGTTCAGCGAGGTGCTGCCCGAGAGGTGGATGAAGAGGCCGATGTCCCGGCCGTGCTTCCGGTGGCCGCGCTTCACGAGCCCCTTGTGGAGGATGATCGCGTTCGCGCCGCCGTTGCTCACGTCCGAGATCACCTGCGTCATGTCCAGGAGGCCGTCGATCTGTCCCATCGAGAACCCGTGGTCCATCGGCACGATGACTGCTCGTCCCGTGTTCCGGTCCATAATCCGTTCGATCCTGATGTCCTTACCTATCATTTTCACACCTTGAGTACTTCGAGTGCTTCTTCCACGCTCTTGTTCGCGTGCACGATACAGGCCGCGGCCCGGACGAACTTTGCCGGGTTCTTGTGCTGGAAGGCGTTCCTGCCAATCGAGATCCCGGCTGCACCGCCCGCCATTGCACCCTCTATTAATTCCAATGTTGTGCGGTCATCGGTCTTACTACCTCCGGCCACAACGACCGGCACCGGGCAGCCCCGGGTCACTTCGCGGAAGGACTCCGGGTCACCGGTGTACACGGTCTTGACGATATCGGCGCCGAGTTCCGCCGCCACCCGTGCGGCGAGTTTCACCTGTTCGAGATCGTTTGCCGTCGTGATGTTCTTGCCCCGGGGGTACATCATCGCAAGGAGCGGCATGCCCCATTCCATGCATTCGACGGCAACCATCCCGAGATCCTGGAGCATCTTGGCTTCACTCTCGGCCCCGATGTTCACGTGCATGGAGACCGCATCGGCGCCCATCTTCAGCGCATTCTGCACGGTATTGACGAGCACCTTCTCGTTCGGGTCCGGTGCCAGCATCGTGCTCGCGGACAAGTGGAGGATCAGCCCCACGTCCCGGCCACCCTGCCGATGGCCGTGCAGCGCAAGGCCCACGTGGCCGATCACCGCGTTCGCCCCGCCTTCCGCGACAAGGTCCACGGCCTGGCCCATGTCGATGAGGCCCGGGATCGGGCCGTTACTGACCCCGTGATCCATCGGTATGATGACGGTCTTCTTCGTATTGCGATTCATGATTCTTTCCAGACGGATTTCCTTTCCTCTCATAGTAACAACAACATCCTCCCCTCGCATCTGCATAATTTTTTAGAATGCAAACCAAGGGGCTTGATCAATACCAGAAATAAAACCGGTAATAAAAACTAAACGAGCCAAAGAAGCGGGACCCTGCGGTCGTCACGTTCGAAAGCTCATGAGAAACGATTTCACTGATGCAACGGGCGGGTGAACTAGTGGAGATAAAGACGTTCACGGGCAAAAAAACCCTCATGAATGCTGTGGCACTCGTCCTGCATACATATTCGTTATGTGGGATGGTATATAAAATGAGTGGGGATGTTGGGTAAGGATAAGATATGCATTTCGAATTAAAATGATCTATACGTATTTTTTGAAAATGAACTATCTCAATTAGTAACGCAAAAAGGTCCAGCTGCTAAAAAAATGATCAAAATAAAACTACATCGATGTCACTTGCATTTCCATTTATGATCCACTCCCTACCCCCATATCCGGAAGATTCTGAATTTTTTAGCATAAAATTATGTAAACTTGATTTATAGTGAGATAAAATTAATTTTACATCGCTTACTGTCGGCAATTCATCTTCATCAAATAGTAAGAAATCTGGAAACGGTCTCAGTGAATCTCCTAAAAAACTATTTGCATCCGACAATGATTTATTGACAAATTTTAGTTTAAACTTGTTAATCGGCTCATTGGGCTTTTTCTTTGATAATTCTTCGATTTCTTTATAGGAATCAATTAATTGCCGGTGGGTCTTTTCATAAATGGCGATATCAGTTTTTTTCATTTTAATCACATTATGATGGACATGCTCTTGTAAACTCAATATATTTCTTTTTAATTACATCTATCGGTTTTCTTTGTTTACCTTCATAAATTTCGCACATCAATTTTAGATCATTATCAGTTAGTATCAGAATACATCGGCGTTGACCAGACCAAAGATCAATAGTATTAGTAAAGATATTTTTTGGCGGGGGATTTCTTGTAACAATAATACCAACCTGTCCGAATTGTTCTTTCATATAACGATTCAGTTGATTGATATGATCTCTCTCTAATTCCTTTACATTTTTTAATTCGAATACAATTTGCCGACTGTCATATTTATCATAAATATCTTTTAAAAAATCATACGAACGGTTATTGTAAAAAATTAAATCGCGAATTAAAGAACCCGATTCTGTTCGTGATTGTTCTTGTGCAAAATCTAACTGAGGATATACGAGAGAGGTCATCAATTGGCATACAAAATCTTCATACTTTTTGTCTGCATTTCCGGTTTTTCCAGAAGGCAATTTTAAAATTGATTCGATTTTTCTTTTTGTTGAAAGAATTGGGATTGGTGTAAAAAGAGGATCGTTTTTACAATCTTTAATTTGAGACTCTTTTATTTTTAGATACGTTTGGACAATATCATAATTTTGTCTATTGAACGTCAAAACTGAATTTAATTCAGGCCTTGCGTCATCCTTTTTCAGTATCTCTTTAGTGTAATAACCAAATGCGTAATCCTCAAGATTTATCCAAGGTATTCGCCTTAGCCATCGTTTAGGCACTAATATTATCGGTTTTTTTGTTTCAGGGTTTTGAGGCAATAGAGTTGTTTCTTTGACAAATTTGTATGTTTGTGAATTATAAACTTCAATGATTGATTTTTCTAGAGGGATTTTAAATTTGTTACATTGATCGATCGTAAAATCTATCAAAAATGATTTCAAAAAAGTACATGCAAAATCACTAATCCTATCTTTTGAGATACCTTTTACGTAAAGCTGAATTTCTTCAACATGAATAAATCCGGAATCTCTTATTTGGGGAATAGATTCGTATAATGTTAAAATTTCTTTTGCAGCGTGCTCTCCAATTGGTTTCCCTATTCGTGTTTTTGAATTACCTAATCCTACTTCATTACATTCAGAAGATTTTATCAAAATTTCCTTAGCTTTCGTTTCTTGATCTTTCTTGAGGAGATATCCAAGATGATTAAAACAATTCGTGAGTGTTAGATGAAGGGATGTATCTTGTTGGGATGGAGATTTCCAGAGCAGAAATGGATCAACGTATAAGGGAATGTCCTCATCTAAAAAAGGGATAGCAAAATCTACTTCTTCTTGGGTTATCGGAATGTTATAACAATCATTCAGTCTTGGGCGAAGTAAAACCATTTTTCTCCGAATATTTTTACAGAATATATCCATTAGGTCAGGATAATCTTTTTTAATTCAATCTGAACTCTCCCGGAATAATCCATTCGATGGCTACGAGTTCCCCCACCCCCTGATGGGGGTCGCTCGGCCGTCTACCGAGGCCTCGCTGGGCAAGGTTCCGGTCTCCAACCTCGCCAACGATCCCGGTAAGTGCGTAGCCAAATGCAGAATCTTTTCAGAGATGAGGCACGAGAAGAATGCATTAACATTCTTCGAAGAGTCGCCAGACCTTTTGCGCGTAAGGCCTCGCTAAATTTTCAATTGGGTTTCTGAAAAAATATTTCAAACGTTTCCAAAAAGTTTTCTCCAAAAAATTTCCAACTCACGAAAAATTTCCGGGCATCATCCCAACATCAACAGGAACCCCTAATATGTCTCTACGAAATACACATTTTCACCGACGTGAAATATCCCGTCTCCGTCGGAGACCAACACTCAAAACAGGCCTTCCTTTCATTTTCCGCATCTATCGTTCGATCCGGGCAGTGATCGCCCCTCCAAACGCTGCTAAATGCTGTCATCCTTCTACGACGTGAAAATCAGGGAAAATGAGTGAAATAGTGTCGGTTTTTCCCAAAATAGTGCTGGTATTCTGCATCCAAGGCCTGCCGACAGATCTTATCACCGTCGGAGGATGAATGTCGCAGGAGTGTATCTCCTCCAGGTTACTCGTCCGGCATGATCCGGAAAACAGGCCTTCCTTTCTTTTCACCATATCCCAGTCCGTCCGCCCCTCCGTTTCGCCCCTGTATTAGCGCTATTTGCGTCCGCAATTCTACGACGTGAAGATGAGGGAAAAATGGGGACTTAGTCCCTCATTTTAGTGAATTAGTACCTCATTTTGGGGTACTTAGTCCCTTACGGGGTTCCGGGGGCCGGGAGTCTACGTCGGAGAATGGATGTTGTGGGAGTACTAGTCCCGGTACTCCTTAAGGACATCCGAACGATGCGAGTTTCCCCACCCCCTGATGGGGGTCGCTCGGCCGCCTCGTCGGGGCCTCGCTGGGCAAGGTCCCATCCCCCAATACGTCAACGATCCCGGTAAGTGCGTAGCGCAAAAGTCGCCAGATCTTTTGAGCGTTGGGCCTCGTATCTATAATCGGGAAAATAATTCCAGGATCTTTTACATCCCCTTCCCAAAAAAAATCGAAGGGGGGGGTCGACCACTGACCCCCCACCCCCCATCCAAAAAACCCGGGCGCTCCCTCCCCCTCCGCACGTCCCGACGAGAAATTAAGAGCCAGGCACTCAACTGATCGGGAGGGGGGTCGGATCGTTTTAAAAAAAAGTTTGAGGGGGGGTCGGTCTATTCCAAAAGGTCCAGATAGCATGTCCAGCCCGGTAAAAATGCAGGTCCGGCCGAAAACCCGTGCCTCCCAGCTTTTCACGGTCCAAATACACCCAAATAGCGTCTCCTATTTTCAGACGTAAAAATAACTGAAAATCTCTGAATTAATGTCTCATTTTCAGGAATTACTTCCTCTGGTTTTGGGAACACCGGGAATCGGAGCCCCCAAAGGGCTTATTTTGGAGGTACTCTAAAATTAGGGATCACTGACAAAAGGCCGGTGTCTGGCGAAGTCCCTTCGGAGCGACGAACATCCACTTCGGGACGAGTAATTAATGCCGGGGGTGGCCGCTCTGGATTTTATTTTGTATCATATTTGTGCGATCTACTATCACCAGGCACCATTATAATTATCGGCGGGCAAAGAGATAAATTTTGTTACACGTTCGTAACAAGTTTTCATACGTATAATTTTCCATGTTCCCTTAATGTACAATCTCGTAAGTTTTGTTACGCGGGGAAGCGTGAGAAGGAAAGTGCTTAAGGGTCTTCTCAAGCCGAACACTCCCACAGAACTTGCGAAAACTATTGGTGTCGCACGATCCGCAGTGAGCCGGACTATTCAGGCACTTGAGAAAGTTGGACTTGTGGAATGCCTGACGCCGGATGAAAAGATGGACCGGTATTACCGGATTTCAGAGACAGGCAAAAAGGTTCTTGCGATTATTGAGGAGAGGGGGGACTAATTTTTCCGGAGATCTGGCAAAACCCTCACCCACCGCACGTCCCGACGGGAAATCCGGATTCCGGTACTCTAAAATCCTGATCGGGAGGGGGATCGGATCAAATTAAAAAAAAGTTGGAGGGGGGGTTGGCAGGAATTTGGAGAAAAGATGGATGAACGTTTTCAAACGTTCAAACAGATTTGCATAAAAATCCTGCAAGGATTTTCATGCTTAATGTGGAGGGGGGGTTAACCGGAGACTCCCCCCACAGTGACGGGGATGTCAGCCCTCCCGGAAATACTGCCGGCCCAAGTGTAGCACCCAACCTTCCATCTCACGGGAAAAGACAGTCCCCGTCAATAGTAGTACAATGTCATTTATGGCCACGCCCGGGCGTCCCCCAGGAGTGCTTTCTGCTGCCGTATGGCAGCCTGCATCGCGTCAGGGGTATTGGCGACGAATTCATGGACAAGGTACCCGGGACGGAGCATTGCAACAATCTTCCGGCATGCAGGATTCGAGAACGGGCGGTGCTCGTCAATTTGCCGGTGATAGTCCGCGAGGGTCCGGGCTTCCCGGGACGTCCTCCCGGGAAGTGCCAAGGGAGGAGATTCTGCATGCTGGGATCCCCCGGAGGTACTGCAATGGAGGTGGACCGCCCGGATCCGCTGCCGCATTGCCACCGGCAGGCGATCGATCACCCGGATCACATCGAGGATTCCCTTGCGCTCGCTTCTGACCTGCAGTGTATTCATCAGGTGGCCGGTATCCAGAACGAAGATCCAGTTGTCGAATGAGAGGAGGCCGGCGAAATACTCAGTATCGCCCGGGGCAAGGAAGGTGAGTCCGGAAAGCCAGTGGTTCTCGAAGGCAAGGGTGACCGGGGGTTCCCCGCCCGGATAACGGGAGGCGAGCGCATTGGCAAACGATGCTACGGTAGCAAGGATTTCGCGCGACCTGTACCGCCCGGGCTGCGCCAGGGTCTCCTCCGGTTCATGGTAGCTGGCATGGACAACGGCATAGGCGGCCTGGTACTCTGCAGCCCTCCCGAGGTTCCGGCAGAACCGTTCCATGAGTTTCTCCGGTGTCGGTGCGCCATAGTGCGCTGCGATCCCGGCGGGATCGTGACCGGCAGGAATCGACTGTGGGTCCCGCCAGGGGCGGATCCAGCCGGGCCATATCGGGAGGTGGACGGTCTTCACAAGACCGTCCGGTACCGGCAGTCTCCCGCGACCCTTCCCGAGGACCAGTTCGATCCCGTCCAGTCCTTCTGCCCGGATAAATGACCCGACCACCTCCCAGCTGTACCGGTGATGATTTCTGCCAACCCTGTCTTCCGGTACACTCAGCAGCTGTTGCATCGTGATCTTCCTGCCAGCGATTCCTGGCACCATAATCCCCGTGGCATGATAATACCGGTGATTTCCGCGCCGGAACTCACGCATTTTCCGTCCCTCCGGCCTGCCGGTGGAGTAATGCCCCCACAACACGGGTGGAGAGAAATGCCAGGGAATTCTCCTGAGGGAGATAGAGATGAATTGGTAATATTCATTGGGTTAAGTGAAATTTTTTTTCATCATGGCCGGGAACCGTGCGGGTATCGCCAGCCGGTATTCCTGTGCGTTCTGCCCGCAATCTCTCCCGGGGAATACCCTTGAACCATTCCCTCTGGTCCCGGATCCGGGGGAAATTTGGGGGTGTAAAGGGGCCGAATTTACTCCTCCCGGAAATAAGGGGTTTGGGCCCCTCATTCCCATAAAGTGAGGGTCGATCCGACCCGAACTTCTAGGAAAAAACCCTGTTTTTTCCGTATTCCCCTTCCCCCGGCCCGTCCGCCCCTCCGTTTCGTCCCTGTATTAGCGCTATTTGCGTCGGCAATTCTACAACGTGAAAATGAGGGGAAAATGGGGACTTAGTGCCCCATTCTGGTGATTTAGTACCTCATTTTGGGGTACTTAGTCCCTTCAGGGGTTCCGGCTGGGGGAAGTCTACGACGGAGAATGAGTATGTCGAGAGTGTATCACCCCAAGGTGCCCCTTAAGGGCACCTGATCGATGCGAGTTTCCTCACCCCCTTCGGGGGTCGCTCGGCCGTCTGCCGAGGCCTCTGCTTGGGCAGATTACCGGTTGAAATAATGCATTATTTTACTGATCTTCCGGCTTCGGCCCGTTAGTACAAAGATGAGAGGAAATTTTCCCGGCCCGACCGGCAATCTGTTTTTCCTGTGATTTCACCCGGCGCTCAAGTTTTATGAGATCTTCTTCCGGAGGCAGCGCTTCAGGACGGATCCCCCGCTTCAGGAGCAGGTCACGCACATCCTGATTATTCTGGACATGTTCGACCGTGATCGGATCCTCGCCCTGCATATCTTCCTTGGTGACATTGAAGTTCGTGATTTCCGTTGCAAGATTTTTGGCGGTAATCGTAACTGTGGGAAGAAAATCTGCAAGAGGCCTGTTGTCCGGAACTTCCATACGTTCTTTCATCGCGTGAGTGGAAAATCCCCCAAAAAGAGCTACGTCACCTTTGCTCCGGATCCGGGCAAAACCGGATTCATCAACACCTCTTTCATAAATATTCCGGGACAACTCTTTCTCGGAATCTTTCAGGTGTTTTCTTGCCTTCAGCCGTTCGGTAAGCCGGATATGATCTTCGATAATCTCCTGCTTACGGGTCTGGACCGCAAAATAACTCTGGGCAAAAGCGATCTCTTCTTTACGGGGATCACCATTCTGGGCGATAAGATAGCAGGCATACCGGGTTAGCTTAATATCTTCAACGACACGCTCAGTTCCTAACCCGAGAACAACCATTTTGCTGACGTCAGCAAAATGGTCTGAAATCTCGTGATTTGAATTTTTACACGATTCCTTTGCTTTTTCGATTACGTTCAGGAGATTTCTCCATTGCGTATATCCGAGAAGTTTCTGTAAATCCCGAGCGAACCAGAATTCAACGCCATCCTGCATATTTACATAATCTTCGAAATTTTTGTGAAGACGTTGAATAATTGCTGGTTTCATGATATGGATCCCGGATTGAAATTCTATTCTCTACAGATATATGACAGGAGTACTGGCTGATATAGTGTGACGGTGCGGGGTGAAAATAAACATAAGATCCCGGGTCATCGGATTTTTTCTTTTAGTGTCTTCGACCGAATGCATCAGCATTCTTCGAACAGTCGCCAGACCTTTTGCACGTTGGGCCTCGTATCGATAATCGGGAAAATAATTCCAAGATCTTTTGCAACCCCCCCTCCCAAAAAATAAACGAGGGGGGGTCGACCACAGACCCCCCACCCCCATTTAGAAAACCCGGACGATCCATCCCGGCAAGCACGTCCCGACGAGAAATTGTGAGTCTGGTAATAAAAAATCCTGATCGGGAGGGGGGTCGGATCGTTTTAAAAAAATGTTGGAGGGGGGGTCGGCACGATTTCAAACGCAATATGTGGGGGGGGTCGATTGTCGACCCCCTCATCAAAAATGGGATTTGTGCAATATTGCACGCGTAATTTATCACGATCTTTTGGGGTCGTCCCGGCGGAGCGTTCCGCCCGGCAGCCTACCCAGATATGGTAAGGGGGGGTCGGTTTGAGCAAAAGGGGGGGAGGGGGCGGCCGGTGACCCCCCCCTATGGGGGTGGGGGGGTTGATGGGAATTTGGAGAAACGTGGAGGGGGGGTCGATCGCACGACGCCTCTTCCCCACTCTGGGCAACAGCACTGGCGCAGGAGACGCAGACAGGGTCGTGCGTTCTGTACATCCACATGATGCACCGATCAAATCCGATCACAACCGGATTATAAAAAAAGATAAACACTCGTTCCTCTAAAAAAAATGGAGGCTCCCCCCTTGTTTTAACACGACCAGATGCAGCCTTTTGGCGTGCAATAGTCAAAGCAGTAGTTCTTCGGGGCGATGAGTGTGGCATCCTGCGGCTGGACGATCATGAACGTGACCAGGAAGGCCATGATCATTCCTGCGATCGCGAGGAGGATCATGAACTTCACGAGATTTTTCATTGCATCGGACGAGTGTGTTTCTGACATGGATTCCTCCTTGTGTACATTCCCGGAGAACGACCCGGGGATAATGAGTGATATTCCTTTACGGATGATAAGCATGACTGTTTGGATAGTATGGAGATGCCCACTCACGGGCAACGGCTCCTTGCCCCACACCTGGCCAGCCCCCCCTCAGTGATCCCGGAAGTGGGGGAAAAATAGTTTGATTCCCCCCAGGCGGGGTTCCCGGTCACACTACCCCTTGTGCGAACTTCAGCGAATGGCCGGTCAGATCATAATAGGCAATACCGGGGCTGTCGGTCGGGTCGAGCGCAAGCGAGGGCATCCGGAGAAGATTCGTCCCCTGGACTACGGTCTGGCTGTCCCAGGTTCCGGACGGCGACCGGGTGGCATAGTTCACCGATTTTACCGCAACATCGCAATACGCAATATGCGGGATATCCCGGGCATCGATTGCAAGGGAAGTGGTAAAGTCCCGCTTGGAAAGGACCGCAACAGTCTCGCGGTTCCAGGCAGTCCCGTTCCATGACAGATAATTGAGCTGGGAAGGAGTGGTATCCGTGGTTGTCTGGTTATAGTAGCTGATATGCGGGTATCCCCGGGAGTCCAGGGCCAGTGACACCCCCGTGTAGGTGCGGGAAAAATAATTCAACCGGTCCAGTTCGTCCAGTTTCGTGACCGTCCAGTTAGTACCATCCTGTGAGGTCGCGTACCGCAGGCCCCAGGGATCGTCCGAGATGTAGGCGACATGCGGGTGGCCTCCGGCATCGATCTTCAGCGACGACGAGTAGCCGGCATCGCCGGTGTAAGGGGTGTCATCATCGATCAATGAGAACTCCCATTCGCCCGAGGACAGGTTCAGGCTTGCATAGTACAGGGAGGCAAGGACCTGTCCGTCATTGTAGGTGATGTGCGGAGCACCCTGCTGATCGAAGGCCAGTGAGGAGAACTCCCCGGCATCGGCCATTGTTCCGCGGGCGACAACGGTATTTGTCCACGATTCCGCGTTACCGCGGGCAAACATCAGGTTCCCGAAATACAGGCCATCGCCATAACTGACCGCAAGAGACCCGTCGGGACATGCTGCGATGGAGATCGAAAACGTGCCCTCCGAAGGACCGACTTTTTCCGCAATCCAGGTTCCCCCGGATTGCCAGGCATGCTGGATGCTGCGGGTGAAGTTATGGCGATAGGCAACATGCGGCACGCTGGCGGTATCGAACGCCATGGAAGCAAAGGGATAATACCTGACATCATCGGACACGGTGGATACCTGCCAGCTGCCCGGGGGCGCTGCTGCCAGCGCGTGTTCAGGCAGGCATGCTGTCAGAATCCCGATCAGTACCAGAAGGAAAAAAACGGAGGAATAAATCCGGGTATGCATATCATATCTCCGAATGGTGGGTCAACCCGTATTTCGATAAACGTGGCGATGGGTGAAAAAATTATTGCGGTTATCGCAATTCCGGTGGCGGCAGTGGCGGTCTACCGAGGCCTCCCAGGGCAAGGGTCCGGTCTCCAACCTCGCAAGCGATCCCGGTAAGTGCGTAGAGTAAAATGTTGAGTCTCTTCAGAGACGAGACACGAGAATGCGGGGGGTTATCAAACCTGAAGATCGGTTCTCGCCATCATTCAGATTGTCGAGGTCTGTAACCTCTCCAATCCCGAAGCAGGAGAATGTTTCATCCATAATGGATGAAGCAGAGGGATTTGAAAAATCCCTCTTGTCGAAAGTCATCAGACTTGAGACATGAGAAGACAAAGTCTTCGAAGAACGAAGTTCTTCGACCGAACGCATCAGCGTTCTTCGAGTCTCGCCAGACCTTTTGCGCGTAAGGCTCCGCAAAAATAATTCCCGCTGGCAAGTATGGCAAACCCCCTCCCCAAAAAAATCGACGGGGGGGTCAACGGGAGACCCCCTTTTTGGCAGATCGGGATAATTATTATTGTTCATCACCACAACGATCTGGTATGACCTCTGCTCAGTTATCCGATGCTATGAATAATCTCGTGCGTTTCATGATTACGCTTGCAATCATCGGCACGGTCATTGCACTTGCATGGTATTTTGCCGTAGATCTCCCCCTCCAGCAGGCTGCACTCCATGCACCAGCGAACCTGTATAATTAGAACTAACATGGATTTTTTAGAAGGTATCGCGAAACACAAAAGAAATTCCCCTTTTTAAAAAACCCGGATAATCCCCCATCTCCAGAAGCCAGGTCCTCAGTTATTTTACCCGGACCTTCCAATACCAGACTATGCACCTGCTCGCATTCAACGGGAGCCCGCGGAAGAAGTGGAACACCGCAACGCTTCTTAACCATGCCCTGAAAGGCGCCGAATCGGAAGGGGGAAAGACCGACCTCTACAATCTCTACGATCTGGACTACCACGGCTGCACCAGCTGCTTTGCCTGCAAGCGCCTCTGAGGGAAGAGCTACGGGCACTGCGCTATAAACGACGACCTGAAGCCGATCTTCAAAAAGATCGAGAAGGCGGACGCGGTCCTCATCGGTTCGCCCATCTACTACGGGGCGATCACCGGGGAGATCCGGTGCTTTTTAGAAAGGCTAGCATTCCAGTACTCGGTAACGATCCCCCGCGGTCCACGCTCTTCCCCAAAAAGATCCGTACCGGGTTCATCTACAATGCCGGGGCGCCGGAGGCGATGGTACAGGAGATGGGCTATGAACGCAATGCCCGTCTGACGGAGATGGCGATGGAACGGATCTTCGGCTCCTGCGAGGCGCTCTGGGTGACGGATACGTACCAGTTTTCCGACTATTCGAAGTACATGTCAACGCTCTTCAACCCGGAGGAAAAGAAGCGGCACCGGGACGAGCAGTTCCCCAAGGACTGCGAGAAGGCATTCACTCTCGGGGCACGGCTGGTCAGGGACAGATGATAATTTCTCTTTGGGCATTGCCCTCCATGAGGGCACTCTCCCCGGGAGCCTCCCAAAAAAATCGAAGGGGGCTAATCATATCTCAAAGCAAAAGAGAGGGTCGTTCAGACGGAGCGTCCCGCCCGGCAGCCTACCCGGATATGGTAAGGGGGGGTCGGTTTGAGCCAGAGGGGGGCAGGGGCATATAAACCGGGTGAGTTGGAATAAAAGAGGGCGAAAAATTCCAACTCCGGGCCCGTTTGCGGCAGTTGCCCGATCCCTCTTTCCGTCTCCAGCACGGGAAAAAGAGGATGTTAACACATACTTTTACAGGCAGTATATTCCATCTGGCAATTGCTCTGGCAGTTGCTGCTGCTGCTTTTCTTGCAGGAGGAGATACACGAAGAGTAATCGATCTTGCAGGACTTGCTGCAGGACATCAGGGCGTTAGTCGGTGCCTCCAGGTTTTTCTGGTCGGGTAGAGCCATGGCAAAAGTGGTGATGCCGGCAACAACGCTGCCGGCTATCGACAGGCAGATCATGAACAGCACGAGGCGGGCGAGCGGCGATTTTACCGGTTCAGTCATTATTAAAATCCTCCATATCATTGAGTCGCTAATCTCTTGTGTGTGCAACGGGCATATATACGCGACGGGACACACGAAAAAACATCGAAACGATCCCCCCGTATCCCGTCAGCAGGCGATGAAGAAAAAGTGATTTTTGGAGTGTTTTTGTCCCGGGTTTTATTCCGTGACATAGCGGTCGTGCAGCGTATGGTAACGTATATAGTACGTTTCCCCGATCGACTTGTGTACAAGGCCGCGTTCTTTAAGGTGTTCATAGACCTCATACATCCGGTTTAACGAATAGTCGCTTGCTTCTATCGGGCGGGGATCGATCCATCCGGCATCCACATCGTACGTGGCACAACCCCCCCACATGATCAGGGCCGGGATCTGCCCCGACGGTGCACTCTGCCAGAGCTGGTCAATATAATCCTTCGTGATGTTTACGTTCGTATCCGGGCCCGCGGTTACCACCACATGTACCTCGACATGGTCAAGGGAGTCCGGGACATACACCCACTGGTTACGCCCGGCGTCATTGTCCCCGACTCCATTGATGTTCACATGCGTGACCGCGATAACCCTGTCGATGATCGTAAAATTCCAGGAGCCTTGGTCTTTCGTTTCAGCTGCCACTGGCACAGAGAGCATCCCGAGGAGTAAAAGCCCGAGTATGCATAGGCACGTTTTTTTCATCATGACAAAATCTCCCGTTGTCTGTGGTTTACCAGCAGAATCTTCCTGCCACAGAGATACCAGGGATTTCTTCGCGGGAAACAGAATAACCTTTGAGTTGACTGCAATTTTTGTTGTTGTTACCGGGCCAAAAAAAGAGAACGGGGGTATCCCCTCCAACAGCATCGCGTTGGTTCCGCCCCACAATCTCGTGTAGTCTCGTCGGCCCTGCAAATCTCCCGGGCCGTGCCCCCCACCACACCGGCCCAAGTCACAGCACCGGCGCCAGCGGCGATGCGGTGTTGCTCGGGAGACTGCAACCATTTTTTCACTCATCGCTGGGGTTATAGGTCATCCTGCGAGAATAATTGTATTCAGGATCAAGAAAAACCAGGAGATATCGTTGAGTATGGATATGTTTTCAGGATTGTCCGGGAGGAATTCACCGGATATGAAAATAATTGTCGGATGTGTCGTACTTATTACGGGCATCATCCTTTTGGTTATTGCCACTCTTGCATATTACCAGCTGGTCGTATTGTCATCAGGGACTCTGCTTTTCACAATAATCTGTGGTTGTCTCATTCTGGGAATTGCAACCTTACTCGCCCCGGTAGTCCTACGTCTTACATCTCGAACGACAATAGCGGTCATTCTGTGCCTTCTCGTACTTCCTACCCTCCTGCTGGCTTTGGGAATGCGGGAAACGGGATTTCAGGAACTTCCGTGGGGTTCATGGATCATTATTGCATCCGGCTGCATCCTGTCCGTCCTGCTGGTCTCGCTGATTCTGCCGTATTTTAACCTGTATCTTTCGAAAAGTCCCAAACGATCCCTTGTGCTGGTATCCGCCGCGATCATCGTGGTTTCCTCAGTCTGCAATATCTTCCCAGAGTTGTTGAGACGTATGGTTGCAGAAGATATTTTAACCGGTTTTTTTTCATGGGTTTTGTTTTCCGGATACCTTCTGGTTCTTGCCAGTCTGGTTTTCCTGATGATCACCGGGTATTTCCTGATCTCGCAATCTATCCTGCATTTAGGTGATTGTGCAGAAGAAAAGTAACGTGATGAAAGGAATAATTCTCTCTTTTCGCACATACCATAACCGCACCATTTTTTTCACACATCGCTGTCATTATTTTAAAGAAAATTCATTCTTTGGGATATGACGATGAACGACGTGATAAAAAAACTGATCTCGTGTATAGTACTGCTGGCACTGATGGGCTCACTGGTGAGTGCCTGTTCTATCGCAACAGGATCCACCGGAGATGTACCCGCAAATCCTGATGATGCCTGCTGGTATTGCACTGATACCTGTGTTGCTGATCATCCCCCATTTTCAGATCCGTTCGGGTACATCTTCTGCATATTCGGCTGCACGTTTTCGTGTCATGCACCGGATCCTGTTCCCTTTTAGTCATGCCTGAACCCGGATAACCTCCCGGGATTATTGAGGGGAACAAAAAATAATTTTTCCGGAACTACCTGCTGTCATTTCTTCGCGCATCGCCGGCTTCCGGTTCTTTCACATCCGCTGCAAAACCGGCTCTTTGGGCAACCAGCGGTACACACGCGGTAAGCCAGAACAATACGAGAGCCATGGAAAGGATGCGGGCAACCTGATCGAACGGGGGGTCGAGATCGGGAATCGACCGGATCGCGGCGATGACTGAGTTCAACAAGAGCACCGAGACCGTTCCTGCAAGAATAACCATCCCCTTTCGCCGGGGCTCTGCCGGAGGTGTCCATCCCCCTTGCGAGCGGAGAACTTCATAACCGGCAAGACCCCCGAGGATGATACCCGTTGCACCCCAGGCAAACTGGATGGCGACCGGATTAATCTGCGACCCGGTCTGCTGCCGGGCAATCTCAACCCAGGATGCCGGCAGCTGCCAGTCTGCAAGTGAGAGGGATGCAAGACCCACAAGCAGGAGTGGGATTGCGGAAAGAATGATTATCCAGATATAACGGCCGGAACGGGATAAGCTTCCCGCATATTTTTCCATCCGGGGCTCGGCAAGGAAGAACAGGAGGAGGAGGAGAAAACCGAAGATCAGGCCCCCGAAAATATCCGGTACAAAGTGGACCCCGACAAAAACCCGGGCAAGGCTCGCGGCTACGAGCAGGAGAACACATGCCAGGACGGCCCACCAGCGCCGCACCAGGGTAATAATGTAACCGTAGATCACTGCGCCGTACATTGCAGCTCCTGAGGGAAATCCAAACGACGGATGATTTGCGAATACTTTCACTTCAGGGGAGATCCAGTACGGGCGCGGAAGGTGCCAGAAGAACTTCAGCGCTTCGTTGAGCCCGACAGTTATCCCGAACAGAACGATGAGCCGTATCCCGAAGCGGGGATGAAATCCCAGATAGAAAACCGAGATGATGAGCAGGTACCAGGGAGTGGAATCAAGAACTTCTGCCGGAGCGATAAATGAGGTGAGTGCGGGGGAGATGTTCTGGATTGCGACAGTGATTCCGGGATCCATCAGCAGGGATAAAGCATCCATTCTGTTATTCTACGGGAAAAGAATTGATATATTTTTCATTTATGTATTGCACGGGATCGTTCCCGGGTGACTTCCACGGGATCCTGTTCCCGGCACTCCCCTACCGGTACCCGGGTCGCCCGGCCGCCTCGTCGGGACCATGTATCTATAATCGGGAAAATAATTTTTGGATCTTTTGCAACCCCCACCCAAAAAATAAACGGGGGGGGTCGACCACAGACCCCCCACCCCCACTTTAAATTCAGGCAGAATTGTGGGGGTTGCCACCAGAATGATAGGATCAGTTTTCCTTTAAAAAAAACTCTGCAAGGAAATTTTTCAAAAATGCATATGGGATTCTTCCGGCGATTTTTTTTGCGTGCCGGATTTTCGTAACGATCCAACGCACACGGGCGGGTCCCGGACGCACACACCGGGGAAAGTGAGCCGGTGCATGCATCCGGGGAGCCTGTAATGCGGGTAACTTTGTGGAGGAGGGAGTGGCTGCACATCAAGCCAGAGAAGTGCGCTCACCCTTGTATCCAGAGTCAGACAGCCGGGCAGATATATTCGGACCATGGTCCGGGTTGTTGCATACAACCGCGTGGTTCAACCAATACGGCCCGGGTTTAGTCGTCCACCTGCCGGCTCATGCAGTATCCCTGCCCGCATTTCTCGTAAAACTGCTGGTGGCAGTCCTCTGCCCGCCAGAATTCAGTTGCCGGAAGAATCTCCGTGACAACCGGGCGGTCACCAAACAATCCTGATGCTGCGAGCCGGTTGCGTGATGCAAGGGCTGCAACCCGCTGGGACTCGCGGTGATAGAAAATTACCGGCCGGTACTGCGGGCCGGCATAATCCCCCTGTCCATCCGCCCGGGTCGGATCGTGGAGCGTCCAGAAGAGATCGAGCAGCTGATCGTAGGAGACGATGGACGGATCGAAGACGAGCCCTACCGCTTCCACATGGCCGGTTGTTCCGCTCTCCACCTGCTCATAGGTAGGTTCAGGCACGGAACCCCCGGTATACCCGGCTACCGTCTCCAGGACGCCATCGACCCGGCGGAACGCGGCTTCGAGATCCCAGAAGCAGCCGGCGGCAAAGGTGGCTCTCTCAAATGCAGGGGGATCACTCATCCATTTTATATGGGGGCTGGAACGGTTTGGGTGTTGCGCTATGCGATCCGATACGGATCTCCCGCACCACAATGCTTCCTAAAAAAACGAATGAAATAATTGCTAAAATAAAACCTGGAAAAACCCGGCCGGTTATTCCTTCACAACTCTCTTCCGTGACATCTGCACGTCCTGCACCGTCACGAGACCGTACTCCACCATCTCCTCGATCTCCGGTACCACCGCCATGATCCGCTCGCGGGTATCCACCACATCGATCACGAGCGGCAGGTCGAGCGAGAGATGCAACATATCCAGGGTCTTGAGCCGGTGCTCGTGGCCGAATCCCGCCATCGCCCGCTGCACCGTGCAGCCGGGAAATCCTTTCTTTAAAAAATATCCCATCAGGTACCGGTAGCCCGGAAGGTCGTGGATCCGGGCGGTCTCGGCAATGTAAATCCGTAACAGTACACCATCTTCCATACCAGATCATCCCGAAAGGGCAGAACAGATCACAAGCGCAGCGATCACGCCAAGGATACTGCCTGCCACGTTGGTGAGGATGTTGAGCGCCATCGTATATGAATCCTGATCCTCCAGCATCCGGAACGTCTCGTACGAGAAGGTCGAGAACGTGGTGAAGCCGCCCATGCCACCGAGGCCCGCGAAATACAAAATGTCATCCGGCTGGCGCGAGAAGACGATGAAGCCCATGAGGAAACTGCCGAGCACATTCACAAACAGTGTCCCGGCCGGCAGGCCCCGCACGGGCGGGATCCGCGAGCACGCGTACCGCAGAACGGAGCCAACCGCCCCGCCAGCCCCAACAAGCAGTACCGGGTCCATCACGCACCCCGGTGGATACGGTACACGATCGTCCGGCCGGCAAGGACCGCACAAAGTCCCAGCGCCAGCGTGGCCGCGAGATAGAGTACGGCAGTCACGGGCGGCTCCTGCACCGCGATCAGGGCAAGGCCCGAGAACGTGGTGAACGCTCCTAGGAACCCGACGCCAAAGAGCATCCGGGAGCGGCGGCCAAACCGCCCGATCGTTGTCTCGTACATAAAGATCCCGAGAAGGAGCGAGCCGAGCGTGTTGACAATCAGGGTGCCGGTGAGGGATGTACCGATCCCGTTGATCCAGAAGTGCAGCACCGAACCAGAAAACCCGCCCACCGCGATCAGGAGCAGTGCGATGAGTTCTTCCCGGACGTGAGCCTGCGTGGTCATGGGTGCCAGCCTGTCCGGTACATGTGGGAATACAATCCAGATAATGCCTGGGGGTCCGGGTTTTTGCGGGCGATTCCCTTACGGCATAAACGCAGCCATCTGCCGGGCGGTGATGAGCCAGTGGAGTTCCCCGGTGCACCCGGCCTCAAACGAAAAATTGCGGATCTTTGCCACCGCTCCCTTGGTCATCGCAATACGGGCGTCTTCATCTCCCGCCACCATCCGGCTTGCGAGCGCGGAGAGGAGGGGCTCGTGGCCCACGAGCAGGAGGGTCGCGGTATCCGGGTACCGTCCGATCGCGTGGCAGACCGTATCCGGGTTCCCGCCCGGCACCAGCACCTCCCACGACTCCACCGTCTTTGGCCCCAGCGCCGCAGCAACGATCCCTGCGGTCTCCTGCGCCCGGGCCAGCGGGCTTGCGGCAATGAGATCAAACGAGAGATCCTGGGCCTTCATCCAGCGGGCAACGGCGCGGATCTCCTCGTGGCCTTTCTTTGTCAGCCGCCGGGCTGCATCCAACCCGCCCTGTCCGGCCACCTCCGCCTTCCCGTGCCGCATCAGGTAGATATCCACACAAGGACTGATTCCCGGATCGGGATAAACATTGTGAAAAAAAGTGAAAAAAATGTATAAACATAAGGTGGGGGATACGACCGCCCGCGTTCACTGCCTGCCGTTCTTCTCCCGCCGTACCACAAGGAGCAGCCCGACCGCTGCAAGCGCAAGGATGCCGGTAAACCCGGGCACCTGCTTCCGCTTCGAAAGCCCGGTGACAAACTCGGAGGTGGTCCCGCCCGTGATCTCGGTGGTTGTCTCTAAGTCCTGGTACCCGTCCAGGATGATCTTAATGGCGTGCGTGCCGGGCGGGAGACCGGGGATGGTTGCCGGCGTGATACCCTTCATCTGGCCATCGATATAGACCAGCGCCCCGGGCGGTGTCGTGGTCACCGAGAGCGACCCGGTACCGGCCTGCGTGGCGGGCTGGGTGGCAATGGTGACCCGGTCCGTTGTCGTAGCAGTGCTGGCAGGGGTTGTATAGGAGGTGGTGCCCGTTGCGGATTTGCCGGACAGGACGGCATTCACCTGCGGGGCGTCAGCCGTCACCGTGACGGCCCGGGTGTAATCCTCGTACCCGTCCAGGCGCAGCAGGACCGTATGGTACCCATTTGCAACAGATGTCAGGGTCACCGGCGAAATGCCCCGGATCGTGTTGTCAAGATAGACATTCGCACCCGCAGGTTCTGACACGATCACAATGCTCCCATAGGCCGGTGTCGGGGCGGGTGTCGGCAGGCCGACCAGATGACTGGTCTCGACAACCGAAGAGGTGATCACGGTATTCCGGGCATTCAGTTCCTGGATCTTTACAAGCGTAATATTTGACCCCGTTGCAGCGGTTGCGGGGACATGGGCCCTGAGATCCATGGTGACGACCACCGAGTCCTGATCCCGGTAGGAGAGTTCGTAACCCCCGATAGTCAGGATCCTGACCCGGTCGCTTGGCCGTGTATTTTTTATCTCGTTGACCGTGATCGCATAGGTCCAGACCGGATCCTCAAGACCCGTCACGAACTGCAGGTCATTATAGGTGGAGAAGGCCGTGCCGTCGGCCGCATAGATCGTGCACGAGACATTCACCGGATCACCGGGGTTCAGGATATCGGGATTCACTGAAACTGAAGATACGGTAAACGCCATGGTGCCCGGCACAAGAAGGAGCAGTGCCACAAACACGCTAAACCACAAGAGACGATCGTGCACAGTATAACACCCTTGATAACGTGAGTCGCTCACAAGTATAATTACCTTGTTGGACAAGTGGGCCATACTGCCACCCTGCGGCAGAAAGCATCCCGGTGCTGGCAGGTAGCCGGATGTAAAAGACGGATGTAAAAAAGTTATTCGAAGAGCCGGTAGTTCGGCGCCTCGTCCGTGATCATGATATTGTGCGGGTGGCTCTCGGCCATACCGGCATTCGTGATTCGGACAAACCGGGCCTTGGTGTGCATATCACCGATCGTCTTTGCACCCGAGTAGCCCATCGCGGACTTGAGACCGCCCACGAGCTGGTAGATGATCTCGCCCACGTGGCCCACGTACGGGGTCACACCTTCCACACCTTCGGGCACGAACTTTGTGCTGCCGATGCCCTTCTTCTGGAAGTACCGGTCGCTCGACTGGCCGCTCTCCATCACACCGAGCGATCCCATGCCGCGGTACTGCTTGTAGCGCCGGCCCTTCATCGTAATGACCTTCCCCGGGGACTCGTCCGTCCCGGCAAACATGCTGCCCATCATGACGGTGTCGGCACCGGCTGCGATCGCTTTTGCCACGTCACCGCTGTACCGGATGCCACCGTCAGAGATGACCGGGACATCGGCGGCATAGGCCACTTCTGCCACCTGTGAGACGGCGGTGACCTGCGGGACGCCCGTTCCCGCCACAATCCGGGTCGTGCAGATCGAACCCGGCCCGATCCCGACTTTGATCCCGTCAACACCGGCAGCAACGAGAGCTTCGGCCGCTTCCTTTGTCGCGATGTTGCCGGCCACCACATCGGCTTTGACCATTCCCTTGATCTCTTTTACCGCAGCCACGACCTTCATGTTGTGGGCGTGGGCACAGTCAACAACAAGGGCGTCGACACCATGCTGGTCCAGGAGTTCGGCCCGGGCAAAGTCGAACGGTCCGACCGCTGCTGCGACCCGGAGGTTCCCCCGGGCATCGCGGCTTGCCAGAGGATACTGGCGCTTCTCAAGGATATCCTGCATCGTGATGATACCGATAAGGTTCCCCTTGGCATTGACCACCGGGAGGCGCTCGACCTTGTTCGTGTACATGATCTCCAGTGCCTTCTCGGCCGTGATGTCCTCACTGGCAACGATCGGCTTCTTCGTCATGATGGTGGTGATCTTCTCGTCCCCGCGTTTCTGCACAATGGCCCGCACGTCCCGCCGGCTCACGATACCAATGATCTTGCCCTTGCCAATGACCGGGACGCCGCCGATACTGTACTGCTGCATGAGGCGCTCTGCATCCGAGACCGTGGCGGTATCCTCGACATAGAGCACGTTGTGCTCGATGAGTTCCTCGGCCTGCTTCACGGCAATGATCTCCTGGAGCTCGTGTTCAGGAGTCATGTTCCGGTGGATGACACCAATGCCCCCGCCACGGGCAAGCGTGATTGCCATCGTTGCCTCGGTCACGGTGTCCATTGCGGCCGAGACGAGCGGGATATTGACCTTGATATTCTTCGAGAATCGCGAGCGCGTGTCAACCTCGGAGGGTTCAACCCATGATTCCAGCGGCTCCAACAGGACATCATCAAAGGTTAAGGAAAGGGGTACGTCAAGTTTTTCCAGATACATACGATCACCTGATCATCGCGAGTGCTTTTGTGATCAAATCTTCCCGGACCACTGCATTCCGGTCGCCGCCGCAGACCATGCCACGGACACCGATGATTGCCGGGTTGATCCGTTTTAAGGCATCGATATCCTCGAACTTCAGGGCGCCGGCAAGGGCGGTCTTTAAGCCAAGGCGGGTGTTCTCTTTTGTAAACGAGGCGAGCATCTTCTCGTCCATGAAGGCAAACGTGCTCTGCCGGTCCTTGATGCCGGTGTCCACCATCGCGTAGTCGGCCCCGCATTCCGCGGCAATCGGCGCCATATCGAATGGTGAGATGGCGTGCATGCGTTCGTAATCGGAGTAGGATGCGATCACGACAAACTTCTCCGGGAACTCCTGCTTCACGGCCCGGACCACGGCACCGATCAGTTCGCGGGCCTCGTTCTTGCCTTCAAAGGCAAGCCCGATCTTGATGTAGTCAGCTCCGGCATGGGCAGCGCCGTACGCCGTGAGGGAGGCCCCGCCCGGTTTGAAGTCGAAATCGCCGATGGCTGCGCTCACGGGTTTTTTCACGTACTCCTTGATCTCACGGATGACCCAGGGAAAGTTGGCGCCGAGCGAGCCTTCAGACGGTTTCTTGACGTCAATAATGTCAGCGGCAGTGGAGTTTTTCGCCTCAGTGATGGAGCTGGGGCTGACCAACAATTGCATAAAGTTTAATGATCTTTTATCCTAATAGTGGTTTGCTTCGTCTATGAAACTGATTCTTGCAATGGATTTGAAGAATAATCTGGTCGTGCACGGGAAATCCGGGCAGCGTGAGGGCTACAAGCCGCTGGACTGGGGCTGCTCCCCGACGGCAGAGCCTCAGGGGTTTGTCCGGGCCATCCGGCCTAAATCAATCTACATTGCGGATCTCGATCGTATTGAAAGGACCGGTTCACACGACACGATTGTCCGGCAGTGCGCACGGGAAGTCGGTGCCTGCTACATTGACCGGGGCTCGCGGTCACCCGGCGATCAGCTCGAAGGCTACCATATAAAAAATATTGTCGGCACCGAGACCGGGGGCAACGATCTCGCACAATACCAGGGCGGCCTCTTAAGCATCGATATCAAGAACGGCCGCGTCATCCCCTCCGGCCGCGATCCGGTGGACGTGCTCCGGCAGGCCAATGGCTGGAAGTTCGAAGGATGCATCATCCTCAACATAACGGCCGTGGGAACGGAATCGGGGATCGACCGGCAGCGGCTCGATGCAATGCGGGCGGCCTATCACCGGAAATTATACTATGGCGGGGGGGTCTCGACCATCACGGATCTCGAAGCGATCGAGTCTGCCGGGTTTGACGGTGCGATCATCGCAACCGCCCTGCACCACGGCACCGTGCCGATTGCATGGATACGGAGGGGACGCATGTGTTAGTCACACTGGAAGGTATTGACGGGAGCGGAAAGAGCACGCTCCATGCAGCACTCAAAAATCTGCTCGCGGATCTCGACCCGATATGTACCCGGGAACCCGGGGCCACGTGGGTGGGCGAGTCGGTCCGCCGGGCCATTGCTGAACAGATCGATCCGGTGACTGAGGCCACGCTGTTTGTCGCAGATCACGCAGCGCACCTTGCAACGGTTGTCCGCCCGGCGCTCAACGAGGGACGGCTCGTGATCTCCGACCGATACAGCGACAGCCGGTACGCGTACCAGTCCGTAACCCTGCAGGGTATTGTGCCGGAACCGGAGAAGTGGCTGCGGGCCATGCACAATGGCTGGACGATCATTCCCGACCGGACATTCCTCTGCGTGCTTCCCATCGATGAGGCGCTGACCCGGCTCAAGCCGGATGCCCAGCGCGAGCACTTCGAGAAACGCGAGATCCTAGAGAGGGTGCAGAATAATTACCTGGCGTATGCAAAAGCCGAGCCGGGCCGGTTTGTGATTGTGGATGCGATGCTTTCACCCGAGACCGTTGCGAAGTTCGTGGCGGATGCGATCCGACAGGATCTCTCTTCTGGAAAGAAGAAGTGGAAGAAGTGATTTTTTTATCTGTTTTTGTTTTGTTGTTTGGTATGATGTTGCGATGCTTCCCCACCCTGCTTCGCAGGGAGTCGGCGCGACGAGTCGAAGTTACTACTTCTCCAACCCATCCTCGCTGATGCAAAGATGGCTTCCTCTCGGGCCTCGCTGGGCAAGGTTCTGTAATGTTGATTGTAGGAAATTGCCAAACCGTGAAATCCCCTGTCCACGGGTGTGTGTTAGGCCTGCAAACTCTTGTGAAATCATCTCCGCGTAAATCGCTCCGATTGGCGAACGGAGCCCATTTTGAAAAACGGGTTTTCTGATACTCGCGTTTTTTTGCGAATTATAGAACAGTGTTTTTGAAAGAAGGCCATATAATCGATATTTTGTGCATATGAATAGTATTTCAGCCCCTAAAAAAAGCCTAATTGTTGCCTTTTGGAGGGTTATGAGATGGTAATCCTGTGGAAAAGGCTGGCCGGAGAAATGGCGGGGGTTTGGATCCGGGGCTCTCACTGAAGGAGATTCTATCTTGTTGATGAGAGGTAATCGGGCCGCTGCCGGGACAACCGTAGGCTGTAGAAATGGGATCATCCTTCGCATCCCTTTGGGTGCCGCGGTAGTTATCGTAATTTTAAATATTGATCGGCAAATTCTCAAAAACCGGAATGAAAAAAATTTTGCTCTGTAGAAACCCTAATCTAAAAGCGTGTTGTACCGACGACCGAAAGATCAAAGGTACAATGTCTCCATTTCTTGATTGTGAAGTCAAATAGAAAGGAGACAATAAAGAAATCAGCGAGCCGGAATATCAGGTTTATCCAGACAGCGATTTCGATAGTAAAGTCAACTCATCTCAATCCGTATTCCTGTAAATTCTCAAAGAAGATCTACACCCAACACCAGCTGCTCGTCCTGGTTTTGTTCAAAGATTTCCGTAACCAGCACTACCGGGAATTCATAGAAGACATCGGAGATATGGAAGGCGTTCAAGAGATCCTTGATCTCTCAGTAGTAC